>Ga0335078_10002553_pt1 | contig 27491 bp, 16 predicted proteins | sample Lox_Sample_32_FD_206711 | JGI IMG/M metagenome (GOLD analysis project Ga0335078, IMG submission 206711) | Soil microbial communities from Loxahatchee National Wildlife Refuge, Florida, United States - Lox_Sample_3.2 | ecosystem: Environmental > Terrestrial > Soil > Wetlands | place: USA... | reverse complement strand
TGCACTACATCGACTTTTTCAGTCTCCCCCCATGATGCCCCCATTGAAATTCAAATACATACCCGCTCACAACCCGCCAAAAAAAGTTCTATCGCCCCTCATCCCTCTTCTTCGTGACGAACTTGGGCTAGTTGGCCGGCTTCGCGAACCTCGACTCATCTATTCCTACATTGTTCTTAACTTCGGTGAGCCTTTGAATCCTCGTTCGATCCTTGTAAACGAAGCGAGTTGTGAAAGGCGTCTTGACGCCATCAACGTCCCTGTAGTCAGACAGATATACCTGTACCTCTTGGCCGTACCTGACGTAATCTGCTCGCAGTAAAAGAGCCGTCTTTACATCAAAGAAGAGCTTTGCCGGTTTGCCATCGGCACGTATCGCGTCGATTACAAACGCATCGGAGTCACCTATTGTCTCCTTCCGGCTGAGCGTCATCTTGGGATACAGGTCCTTTAGATGCAGGCTCGGATAGAAGTCCGCCTGGAGTTTGGTCTCAGACAGTTCCTCCCCCTCCATCTGTCTTATTCCGGCCTCTATGGTCTCTGACCATCCAGTCGCTCCGTCGAAAACCGTCCTAGTGGTCATCGAATCGGAGACTACTAGCTTCGAGGCGAATTTGTCTGGCGCTTCCCTCCAATCCTCAGAGTCCGCATGGTACCCAACCATTGGGACGTCCACGTTCCCCCTGGATACGGAACTCCTTATTCTTAGTATCGCCGCGCGCCCCCCCAGCGCCTGAACGTATCTCTCGAGAACCTCATCTACCGTCGGCAACTTGACAGGAACCAGTGACTGTCCGGCCGCTCCGGCGGCTCGATGGGCTTGTGGCGCGCCTTCTGCGGACCTGAGAGCGGACGAATCCGATGGGGCGGTGTCCACCGAAGAATCCCCCAGTAGGAATCGCCGAGTGAAGAGTATCTCCGAATCAAACTCGTATTCGTAATTCTCAGTCCCGCTAAAACCGTGCCCCTCGTTCTTTGCCAGCAGGTACCATACAGGAACTCGGTTTTTCTTCAGCGTGGAGACAATGCGCTCGGTTTCCGCGACGGACTCCATACCATCCTTGCCGCCTACTATTAGAAGTAGCGGCTTGGTCATCTTGCCCGCGTTATTCGCGGGAGCGATTCGCTCAAGAAATTCCCTGGTCTTCTTGTCGCGCTCGTCCCCCATCTCACTGCGCCACACGTCCTTGTCGCTGTTGTAGGTCCGATCGATGAAAGTGGCAAGATTGGTTGGGGCTACGTTGGAAATGACGCCAAGGATACTGTCCGAATACAGGCTGGCCGCTGAGAGCGCCAGGTAACCGCCATAGCTGGCTCCTCTGAGCATGACCCTTCTTGCGTCAAGGTCGGGGCGCCCCGCAATCCACTCAAGCAAGGCTCCTACGTCACGCGTCGCGTCCAGCCGCCGGAGCCCGTCGTCCAGGGTCTTGAACGTTTTGCCGTAGCCGCTGGACCCACGCACGTTGGGATATATCGTGGCTATTCCAAGCGCATTATTGAAATAGTTGTCCGCTTCGCGAAAGGCCGGCCGGAACTGGAAAGTCGGGCCGCCGTGAAGATCGATAATCACCGGATGCTTTCCAACAAAAGACTCCGGCGGCAGATATAAATATCCGGGGATCGTTCTGCCATCGAAACTCTTCCACTTGATCAGCTCCGGCTCCCTAAGGTCTGCGGTCTGGACAGCCTTCCCGGCCCTGGTCCATCGCTCGATCTTGCCACTGGCTATATTTAGTGAAAACAGCTCAGGCGGCGACTTGGTCGAGTTAAACATGAAAGCGACGTAAGGCAAAGAGCGATGCCACTGCAGGCCCGGCACAACTCCAACCCCGGCCTGAACAACCCCGGACCCGGGCAGGTCAGGGACCGGAAGCTCCTTGAAGCTACGCGTGTCCATTACGTGAAGCCGGCCTATTCCGTCCTCGTTTGCGACAAAAGCCAGGAAGTTTCCGTCCGGGGATAACGCGAATTCGTCAACGTCCCAGGGTATGCCTTCCGTAAGGAACCTGAGCTTGCCCGTCGCTAGATCAAGATAGGCCAGCCGTTCAAACTCACTGCCCCGATCAGTGCTCATATAAATGCCTTTCCCATCCTTGCTGAAAAAGACATATGAACCGTTGAACGCCACTTGACCACCTTCCGGCGGAGTGAGCGGGGTCATCTTTCCGTTTTCAATGTCGAGAAGCCAGAGGTAGGTTTCTCCCCATGAGCGCGCCTCAGACAAGACTAATCGGCGGTCGTCTGGTGACCAGGCAAAGGGAGCCCACGCGCCTCCTTTAAGCTGAGCCACCATCCGGCTCGTCTTGGGATCAAGCGGGTCCATAACATAGACATCAACGTCTATTCCGTCTCGCTGCGATGACGAATAGGCGATCCATTTGGCCGAGCTGGACCATATCGGATACAGATTGCGGGATTTGCCATCGGTTAACATCGTGCTTGTTTTGCTATCGATGTCATAGCGGTACATCTGGGGCTGAGTACCCTCACCTTTCAAGTACAGAAAGTACTTTCCGCTGGGCGCATAGTGAATCTCGGCATAGCCGTCCGGCAGCGGGGTGAAAAACTCAGGTGGTTCTCCGGGATTTGGGATTCGTCCAGCGTGGAAAGACCCGCCGAAGTATCCGGTCACCAGTGGTTCCGGCTTAATCGGGTCCCAGCCGATAAACGACGAACTGTAATACAACATATATCGAAAGGTGCTGGCCGGTACGGAGGCCGGGACCGGCGGGACTCCGTCATGCACCATATCCGCCGGGGGCGGGATCACGTCTTGGGCCTGAATCGCCGAAGCCAGAACGAATATTAACAAGAGGGGTCGTAATGGATTGACCATATAGTTCTCAGCGCTTGGTAGTAGCCGCCTCGTTAGATTTCATGATTCCGAAGAGCCGAAGGAAACCGTCCGGGCGTCTCTCCGAAAATGCTCGTCTGCTTATAAACCACTGTTGTTGACCGAAAAAATCTTAATCCCACAACAGGAAGATAGCTTGGCAAAGGCTAATAGCACAATGTAGCATATTGTGCGGTATGGGCTGGCTTTTTCTAGTTGCAACTTGATTATGGCGACGACTTGAGGGAATGAAATGAAATCCGGAATTTCGACATAAAAAATAGGAGTGGCATCAACCCTTACAAGTTAGAGTGGAATTTTACGAGGGAGACCGCGTGTCTATTAAAATTGGCATCTATCTGGGTTTGGCCGCTATCGGCGGCATTATTCTCTCGGTTCAGCAGCCAGGGCCAGCGGGGGCGAGGACTGCCTCGCGGAAAGCCTCCACGGTTCACGCATCCGAAGGCTTTCCCACGCTTGACGGGAAGAATGCCATCGAGCATTTGAAGGAGCGAAAGCAATACGGCTCGCTACGGGATGCAATGAGTGGCGCCATATATCAAATTGAGCGTCAGGACGCCCCTGGCTTAGGCGAGGGCCGGCCAACATATCGCGCATCCAATCCCAGAAATAGACTCGACGCGTACTTCACTCCCAGCGCAACGAAGATAATATGCCTATCAAATGGCAAGGGCCGGCGTGGCACGGATGACAGAGAGATCAACGTGTCTATTGAGCCAACCGCATGTGGGTACGGGCAGCATATGACGGCATTGGGTCCGGGCCAGATCACGGTGTGCAATCAGCACCTGCAGAATTCCAGACGTGCTGCTGCCGGCGGAGACCAACTAGTCACCGAATGGTACGAGAATAGACCCGAGGGATTGGAACAAGGATTCACGATAGCCGCGAGGCCAAAAACGGCTAGAAGAGGGTCCTGGCTGGGTATAAGTCTGGAAGTAAATGGGTCTCTACGGCCCAGGCAGCAGAAGAGCGGCAAAGGGATCTTTCTGGAAACAGCCGAGGGCGAGCGGGTGCTGAAATATGGAGGGTTGAGGGCGGACGACTCAAGAGGAAAAGAAATGGCTACTTACATGCGGGTAGATGGAAGGAAAGTAATGCTGATGGTAGACGACCGGCAGGCGATCTATCCTTTGAGCATCGACCCGACGTTCGCTTCTCCACAGCAGCTTACGGCCTCCGACGGGCAGACCGCGGACTTCTTTGGGACCTCAATTTCGATCAGCGGGAATACAGCTCTCGTTGGGACACCCCAGGTCTCAGCCGAGTTGGGGAACTTCAACGAGGGAGCGGGAGCTGTATACATCTTTGTCAACGATAGTGGCGCCTGGTCGCAACAGCAGAAGCTCACTGCCGCCGACGGGCAGCCTGGCGACGCTTTTGGATGGTCGGTCTCGGTCAGTGCTGACACTGCAATCATCGGAGCGCCGGTTAACTCAAACCTCGGGGCGGCCTACATATTTGTGAACAACGGTGGTATTTGGTCGCAGCAGCAAAAGCTTACTGCTTCCGACGGCCAGACTGGGGACGGTTTCGGATACTCGGTTTCGATTAGTGGCGATACTGCAATCGTGGGGGCGCCTCCCGCGACGGTCGGAACTAACGTCGTTCAGGGAGCGGCATATGTATTTAAAAGCAGTGACGGCGCCTGGTCCCAACAGCAAAAGCTGACGGCCTCCGACGGGCAAGCAAACGACGCCTTCAGCGCCTCGGTTTCAATCAGTGGGGACACCCTACTGATTGGAGCGCCACAGGCCACAATCGGACTGCACGGGCAACAGGGGGCAACTTATGTATTTGGAAGTGGTGGTGGGTCCTGGTCCCAGAAGCAGAAGCTAACAGCCTCCGATGGAGGTGACGCTGACGAATTCGGCTATTCCGTTTCCATAAGCGGCAACGCGGCACTGATCGGCGCGCCTTTTGCCGGCCTCCTGAAAGGTCAACCCGGGGCTGCATACGTTTTTGTGAACAAAGGCGGCGGCTGGTCACAGCAACAGAAGCTTACCGCCTCCGACGCGCAAGAGTTCGCCGGATTTGGGGGTTCGGTTTCGATCAGTGGTGGTAGCGCGCTGGTTGGGGCTCCGCTGGCCATGATTGGCGGAAACTTCCAACAGGGAGAGGCATACATATTTGCCAGCAATGGTGGCTCCTGGTCGCTGCAGCAGAGTCTCTCTGAGTCCGAGGGCCAACCGCAAGACGGATACGGCCGGGTGGTCTTGACCAGTGGAAACACCGCATTCATTGGGTCGCCAGGTGCGACAGTGGGCGGGAACCAATCTCAAGGTGCTGGATACATTTTCGGAGGAACGGGTACAGGTCCGGGATTCACCTTGGGCTTCGCCGCGGCCTCGATCCCGGCGCCGCGTGGCGCGAAAATACCGGTCACCGTCGAAATAAACCGAACCGGGGGCTTTACCGGCAAGGTGAAAGTAAGCGCGCCAACCAGTCTACCCGCGGGTCTTTTGCTTAAGTCGGCGAATACGGAAACCACGAAGAGCGCCAGCATCAGTTTCAACTTCAAAATCAAACCGTCGGCGGTGACCGGCCCGGTGCAACTGATCTTCACTGGAGCCGACGCCGCGGGGCAGACCACAACGGCTTCCGTTACGCTCGTGGTCCAGTAGCCGCGTGCCTCAGGCGGGCGGCAGACAGCTTCAACTCGTTCTGACTCACTCCTTCTGTTTAATGAGGTAGTCCGACCGGGGCCGACATCTGTGGAAATGGTCGAGTTATATAAGGACGCTCGACCAATTTCGACAAAGCCCGCGAGCACTAGACGAGTACGAAGAAAATGATCCACCGGATGCGCTACCACCGCCTTGACCGCGAATTGGCCGAGATCGCAAGCCAGGTAGCGTAAAGTGTTACTTTGCGTCCGTCGTAACTGTTCTCATTGGTCTATCGCATTCAACTCAGACACGAGGTAGCGTAAAGTGTTACTTTGCGTCCTTCAGGATCGTGCTCATTAGTTTATCGCATTCAACCCAGACACGAGGTAGCGTAAAGTGTTACCTTGCGTCCGTCACGACCGTGCTCATTACCTATCGCACTCAACTCAGAGAGTTACCTACAAAGAAGCCTACGGCCGCAATCTTCCGCACATTCAACCTCCGGCGGCGACCTTATTCGAGACATTCCCGCTGGCTGGATCGATTCCCGCTAGGTAATCGACGAGTGGCTATGCGAGAAAGCGCGAACTTACCGCCGCCCAAATCGCAGCGTGTTGCTTCGTGAGCGGCCGGGGAGGACGGTGACCAGGCCCAGCTTCCGGAGGCCATGGTGAATCGCTTGGTGAGGCCCTTTAGATCAGTATACGGAAGATTTTCAAACCGTAGATCCTCCAGCATGCTTCGATGGTGGCTAGCACAATCCCGCTCCAGCATCGAATGTGAAGTGGCTGCCTTTCGCTCGGTGACAGCCTTGCGGTAAAACCCCGGTTATTGAACCACTCTCGCGCCAAGGGCAGCATGAAAAAAGCCTTATCCGGCTCAAATTTGTCGGCATGAAAGCGCGTGAATTCGTTCATCAGGACCATTGGTTCGAACGGCGCCAAATTCTCGACAATCAATACCGCGTAGCAGTACTTCTTGAGATCCCTAACTTCAAACCTAAGGTGTGGCATATGGCTACAACTCCAAAGGACAGGAAGCGGAGCCCTCAGCGACTATCACAACCAGGGAGGCCATTTCACTCGTTCGAGAGAAAGCCACTTCAGACATCTTACTGTTCGCTGCTCAGCACTACTTCTTCGATGATCTTGAGCGCATCCCGACGGAAACATCGCTGCTCGCTCATAAATTCCATACACTCAGTATAGCACAATACTTGTCGTAGTATACAAAATCTTGTGTACGGGTGTACGGGGTGTACGGGTAGGGAGTCTCAGGGGACGAGAGGCCGGGTCGAGATGAGGATATTTGACTAGACTTGCTCTCGTCGCGCGTGCCTACGCCTCCCGGTAGCGGATGTCCAGTACCGATTTGCCTCACAGCAGGCCCAATTTCGTAAGCCTGATTGTCATCGCTTGCTCGCTCACTTTGAATGTTTTGGCCAATTCACTAACGTTCGCATCCGACAAGGGCGTCGTGCCAAATCTCTCCACCTCTTGGCGAACCAATCTCGACGGCATCAGTAAACACGCGGCAAACTGATTTGCCTGGATCTCTTTTGGGTCGATCCCCTGTGATGCAAGCGCTCCGCGTTCGCCCATCACACCACGATCAACTAGCACATTTTCGCCGGTTCCAACGTGGTGGCGTAAGATATAGTGTCCAAGTTCATGGGCAATAGTGAAACGCTGACGGACGGGAGCATCTAGTTGTTGGACGCATATGTATGCTGACAGCCCATCGGAAACCAAAAGGCCAGACACCCCTTGCCCCAGGTCTTCCTTTATAACCTTTAGCTTAAGCCCCCGGGCGATAGCTTCGACGTCGATAGGCGGAGTGTCAGCCCCCAACCGTTGCGCCAGCTTCTCCGCCTGCATCCGTGCGTAGTAACGGCTCATCCTCTTTTTCCTCCATGTTGATTGAGCCTAGCGGCCAACCTTCGAATTTTTGGCTCTGGTAGATCAAGCTTTTGATGCAATTCCGCCTTAACATTCGCGGGAAAATGTTGCTCTCTGCCCTTTTCGGTCGGAACTAGTTCGCTGAGTGCCAGAGTCAATCTGTCGGCCAACTGGGCAAGCGTGTGGACCATGACTCGTTGCTTGCCGGCCTCGATGTTGGCGATAGACGCTCTGGTCATTGGGGGTTGTAGCGAGCGTCCAAGTTCCTCCTGAGTCATGCCCAGATTGTTTCTTGCTGTTTGAACGCGACGTCCAAGCTCGGAATAGAACGGCTCTATCGTAGCCATGGCGGCACTCTATTTTGAGGTACGCACTCTTGTCAAGCAGTGCTGACGACAGCAATACTGACGACCAAATTGGGGCTTGCGTAATACTGACATTTCTGGTACAAGAAGATGAGCGAAATAGTCGCGCCCTTAAATGGGAGCCCTTAGATCGCAAGACGCAGGAGATCTCTGAGCAGTGAGGTGAATGCTTATGCAGTTGGTAACACAAGCTCGACATGGTGTAATTACGGCCCTGTTGGCAGTTACTATGGGTCTGACCCACCTTGGATATCCCAGAACAGGTGACGCCCAGGAGGACGTGAGGCCGCCCGATGTGATCGGCTTCCGGTTTACACCGAACCGGTTTGATGTCGGTGAGCAGTCACGGACGATGGACGTGACGTTTGAGGCCACAGACGATCTCTCTGGAGTTGCGTGGGTTCGGGCCGATTTCACCAGCCCCTCGAAGCGCTTAAATCTTGTGGCCGTCGCAACCAGCGATACCAACCTGGCAGCCAGGAATGGCACCTACCATGCAACGCTGACGATTCCGCGCTATTCGGAGTTTGGCACCTGGAGTGTCACTGGCCTGGCCGCGAGCGATCGCGTCGGAAATCGAAGGCAGTATGACGTAGGCGAACTTAAGAAGATGGGCTTTGAAACCGAATTCACAATAGACAGGAGTAAATAGTCGCCCGATCTCGGCTGGCTGACGCGAATATCATCAATGAGGATGTAGGAAGGCTGTCACTTCCGTTTGGCCGTCGGCCTGCTCATCCTGACATTAGCATGCCTGCCTCGATTCGCGGGCCAGAAGACTGGATGGAGGTAACATGATATGCCTTGGAAATTGACGATAGATCCGAGGGGGCCGCTTGCGCCTCCGAAAGCTCCCAAGGTGCCACGGGCGCCTATGGCGCCGCGGGCGCCCCGAGCTCCACAGCCCCCCGAGCCGCCAAAACCACCGGCGCCGCCCGGCTACAAGTACGTGTGGAGAAGCAAGTAGGTCGGCCTCCCGCCTGCTGGATGAAGTGGTTAGCGGAACCAAACGCGGATTGGCGCAATTGTGCAGGTGTCTGCATTGAGTTCGCGCGTTGATCAATCCCGCCCGCCGTTGGTCTACTAGAGGGATACTGGCACGGCCCCAACGCGCGGCCGAGAGCTAGGGCTGGAGATTTGGCAAGGGCGACGACATGGAGGCAGCGCCAAAACAGTTCAATAACGTTCGGTTCGACGATCCGTGCCCTTGTGGCAACGGGCGCGCGTATTCAGATTGTTGTCTGACTAGGGGACCCGATGCATACGGCAACCGTATTCAGAGTCAGACGGTGCCAGTGATTGTCGAGGGCTCGCGAGCCGAGGTTCTGTCGAGCTTCATATGGCGCGGGAAGCGGTTTCGGATCGTGTGGAACCGGCTCTATTGGTTTGATTCTGCAAGAACATTTCCCGAGTTTCTTAATTATCTGGCAACTGTGACCTTAGGCAGGCACTGGTTCAGTCGGCAAGAAGAGCTGCCGGAATCCGAGAGGCATGCCATTGTCCAATGGAGGCATGGCCTTTTTGACTTGATTCGAAGACCACCGGATACGCCGGACGGAGGCTGGAATATAACGGGGCCGGCGCAAGCTTATCTAAGCCTCGCGTACGATCTATATTGGCTGCAGATCAACAACAAATTGCCCAAATCTCTCCGAAGAAGACTGCGCGACAGGGAGGCCTTCCAGGGTGCAAGGTACGAAATTCTCATCGCGGCAACCTTCGCGCGGGCGGGCTTCGAAATAGAACTGCTAGACGAATCGGTCAAGAGCACAAAGCACTGTGAGTTCATTGCAACTCACAAGCGGACCGGCAGGGTCGTCTATGTCGAGGCAAAAAGCCGACACCGCCGTGGAGTCCTCCACCAGAGCGGGACATTCAATGAGGTGACTGATATGCGTGGTGGCATCCTCGGCCTCTACCGCGACGCAGTCAAGCAAGCGCCTAAGGGACATCCCTACCTGATCTTTATAGATGTCAACCTTCCGATTAGACACACCGAGTCGCGCGCGGTTTCGCGCGACCTGGGGCTGGATGAGTTACCATGGGTCAGGGGGATCTTTGAAGAACTGACCGCCGAACGAGTCAGACAGCGTTCCACTCCCCAAGCGGCGGTCTTTATAACCGATTTCGCGCCGCACTTTGGTAATAATGCTGAGGCGGCGCCGCCAGCCATGTTCTTCTGGTTTCCGTCGCCAAAGCCCGCGATTCCTTTAACTGATCCGGCCGTGCTTGATGACCTTGTTCACTGTCTTAACTATTATGGCAGAATTCCGCGTCAGTTTTGAGGGCTTTGCGTCATCGATAGGACTGAGGACGCAAGCCACCTAAGTTGGGGGCGGCTTTGGGCAAAAAATGGGAAGGAATGGATACACGCACGCTCCGATTTCGTACCACCTTCACTGCCCGGCCGCAATCCAGCCCACAAAGCGGGGCCCGCCTTCGATACGGCAGAGGCCTAAGGTTTTATTGGTGTCAGTAGATTTCGCGAATAACCGCCTGGCCCATAAAGTGGCACCTCGAATCGGTATTCGAAGCTCGACAGATTGTCTCGCGTGGAGGTGAGGACCACATCGATTAACAGCTTTCTTGGGGCCGCTATCTTCTCGTTTCTCTCCAACGGTCTGTATAACTCGCGCGAGTATTCAAAGACACGAAATTCGTTACTCAATGGATTCTTCCCATGGAGATGCCAGCCTCCCAAGAGCAAGAATCGCTGCTTACGAAATGGGAAAGCAACGTCGGGAAGTGGCTCATCGATCCAGCAGCCGACGTTGGCGCGCACAATCTCCATGTCGCTAAGCCCGCGCTCACGGTACGTCATCTGGGCCCACACGGGTTCTGTATCACTGAATCCATTCTCGGTAGGTATGTTCTCGAAGCCCGCGACGATCGGAAATATGGTCTCATCCTGGTGTTTAGCTCGTCTGAAAACGTTAACATCTAACTCGACTGTATCGGGGAATGCGGTAACGTCAAGAACCCGAAACTCCGGCTTGGGGAGTACCACTGCGGTAAGTGTTTTGGAAGTCAGGCCACCAGCACTTGCATCCTCTTCGACCCCGTCGCCGACGACCGCGACGATTTTTCTAACACCATCATCCCACTCTGAATGCAAACTTACGTATTGAATGTCTGCAAGGGTCTCGCCCCCTCCGATTGAGCGATCGGGCATATGGCAGTCGTCCAGAAGCACTGGAAGAAACCATGTTCGGTCAGTTGGCCGCCGCCTTAGCTCCTCAATTGCCAGCGTGATCTCCTCATTCATGTAGGTCTTATTTTTGCCGTGATATTGCTTCGAGAAGCAGGCCAGGAAAAATGCCCCTTCTCGGATCGCCTTCCTGATGGCATCGCGCCAGCGAGCGCCAGGAAGTATGTCATGGCGGTCAAGCCAAACCTTGACACCTCGGGACTCCAGTTCAGACGATAGCCTGTTGATGGTTGCCGCATCCTCTCTGACGTAAGATATGAAGACATGTTTCATCGGAGTCTCCCGGTGCTCCTCGTTGAGCATTGCAAGCTTGCATTTGACTTTGACCAGCGAGGTGCGGGCTGCCTCCCTGACCTTTTGCGAGGAATCGAGCGCAGCGAGCCTCGATACCGGCTCCAGAGGGTCGAAGGCATAATAACCCAGAAGTCCGGCTACCTTGCTCCTTACGAATTCCGACGGGCGGCTCTCGAGCGTAGCCAGCAAGTCTGCCCCAAAGCTGGAAGAGGCCGAAAGGGTCGCAAGGCTTCGGGCAACACTTTCACGTACCATCCCGGACGCATCCCCCAGGGCATCAATTAGGGCCACTATAGCTGGCGCTCCTCCAATTCGTCCTAGTGCCAGGGCCGCCCAACCCCGGTTGTCCGGATCATCATTCAGCGAGCGGGCTAATTGGGTGGTTGCCACGGCCGCCGCACTCCCAATCTTATACAATGAATACACCGCGTTACCGCGCGTCTCCCAATCTGGACGGCAGAGCCATGCGGCGAGAGCAGTTGCCGCCTCTTCTCCGCCTGCATTACCCAGCGCTAGAGCCACTTGGGGCCGATCCCATTCATCGGCCTCGCTGAGGATGAGTCTAAGCCCCTCTACAGCTTCGATGCCGCCCGTCCTTCCGAGCGCATCGATTGCACAGTGTCGCACATCCCTTTCTTCGTCCACGAGGGCTCGACGAACCAAATCGGGTACAACTGCTTGTGATCCTATATTCCCGAGCGCGAGCGCAGCGCTCGCACGCACTTCGGACTCTCTGTCAAGTAAACCATCGCTAACAACCGCACGCACGGCACCCTCACCACCGATCCGAGCCAACGAGTCTGCAGCGGCGGAGCGGACGCCACCACAGGAGTCTCGTCTAAGGGCCCTAAGTAGCCCCCGTACAGCTCCCGGCGAATCTATTTTCCCAAGCGCCTCAGCCGCCTCACGGCGTACTTCATCGCAGGAATCTTGGTCAAGCGTCCTGACCAGCTCCGGGATGGTGTCTTCGACGTCTATCTCCCCGAGCGCCCCAGCAGCACTTCGCCGCACTTCGCTCGATTTGTCCCTCAAAGCCCGGGCCACAATCGTTGCCGAGAAAGGGACCCGCATATGACCCAAGCTCTCAAGGGCCTTTGCCCGGACGAGATCCCTCCTATCCTTCAATGCCTCGACTAGCGCAAAGAACGCCTCTCGACCTCCGATCCGGCCAATGGCAAGAGCTGCCTCGCCACGCACGTCTTGCTCCGAATCCGCGACTAACGCACTGTAAAGGGCTGCTAGCCCCCCCGTGGCCCCTAACTGGCCGAGAGACCTAGCCGCATAAAAGCGCACCGAACTGTCTTCGTGTTTCAGGGCCGACACCAGAAGCTCGACCGCACCTCTGCCTCCAATGTAACCCAGCGCCTGGGCGACCCTCGTTCGGTGGTAAGAACATGCGCTCCTGAGCCCCTCCGCTAGTGCCGGTCTCGCTTCATCCGCCCCTATTCTGCGCAGCCCCTCTGCTGCGCCTCCGTTGTCGTCCAGGCCTTCCTTCCCCAAATCCTCAACGAGGGCGATGGTTGCTTCCTGTGACCCTATTCGGCTTAGCGCGACGGCCGCGCGACGGCGATTTCCACCGGGTCCTTCAAGTACGGCCTGCTTCAGCAAGGGGATCGCGATCTGACATCCCAGCCTGGCGAGGGCTTGCGCTGCACTTAAGCGCACTTCCTCAACCTCGTCCTCCAGGGATTCAGCGAGAGCGGATTGAGCCGAATCGATCTGTAGCTGGATAAGTGCGTAGGCAGCCCTCCGGCGGACGCGCGGGTTCTCCGCCCTGAGAGCCCGGACAATCGGCTCAGCCAAAGTCTCCAGCCAGTCGGTCTTGGCGCGTCCAAAAGCGCGAAGAACCGCCCCCACTAAAGGCTGCTCTTCAGGGCTTGGACCTAGTGCGAATCGCTCAAGTTCTGGAGTCAGTTTACCAAGCGTCTCTTCTCCAACCCGACCGGAATAAGCGAGCCCTCTCGCCCGAAGCCTCAGTCCAGCTAGCGTAATGGACTCCGGCAAGTTGGCAACCGCCGTGAAGAGTTCAGCCGGGCTATCGGCCAAGCCGATGGCCATTGGTAGGATTTCCATTTCGACCACCGACGGGTCGATGTACGCGCGGGCCAATATGCGAAGCCCTTCGCTTTGAGCCGATCTTATCAGGTCAGCCAGGCCCTCGGCGGCTAGGTATTCCTGGACGGCCAAGTGGGTGAACGTGTATTCGTCGTTCCCTAGTTCCCTTAGAAGCGGGGTTGCGACAATGTCTAGGGCGAGGTCACTGAAGTTGACTCCCGACAGTGGGTTTGCCAGGACGTATTCTTTCGCCTTCTCCCAGATCACGGCTTTTGAGAATACGAGCCTGGCCGCCGTCTCCCTGGAGCGGTCGGACGCTACGGGGTCCACTAGCAGCCTTTCAAAAGCGAGCTTTTTTAGCAGCTCGCGCTTAAGGGAGCCCTCCCGGTCTCTAACCAGGAAACGTCTGACTCCCTGTTTTTCTTGGTCTAAGGTGCAAACCATGTGGTCGATGACCTTCCGGTACAGCTCCAATCGATCGGGTGTTGGCGCCCCCTCATCGCGGTACACGTGAGCGATCACGGCCAGCAGGAACGGCGTTTGCGAAAGGCTAAAGAGGTCGCGGCGCCGGTTCAATTCGCGCGAGAGTTCCCTTATCTTCGGATCACCCGGATAATAGTGCGCTAGGAATTCCTGAATCTGGTATGGGGCTAGCGCCTCGATCTCCATTTCGTGAGCGTCCAGGTCTGCCATAGCGAGAGCGTAGGGACGCGTCGAGATGATCAGCAGATTGCGGCCGTATTCCGAATTTCCCAGCGCCCTGATGGAGCCGCAAAGACTGGTGAAATGATCAGTTCCGCTCACTTCATCCAGCCCGTCCAAGAGTATGCCCACTTGGCCCGCCGCAAGCAGGCTGAAAAACTCCGAATGGGCGGCATAACGCTCGACGTCGCTTTGGAAATGAAGATTCGACCCGATGGCTTTCGCGAACAGAAGTTCAGGCAGGGACCCGCCCGATATGTTGAAGTCAGATTCGGTAATTAACTTGAGCTCAAGCCGGACGGGCAGCTTGTGGCCCGACAACAGCTTCATAGTAAGGTATTTCAAGAGCGTGGTCTTTCCGCAGCCTGGAGCTCCGGATATGACGATACGGTCTTTACGGTTGAGCAACTCATCGGGTTTTATCGAGCGCGTGCGCTTATCCGCGCGTGGGCCACCTTCAGCTTCGTCATCTGGACCCTCTGATGATTCTTCCTCCGCGAAGAGGTCGCGACGTCGGCGCATCTCGCGGTCCATCATGCCAAGGAACTCAGCGGGGTCAGCCGGACGCTTGTACCCTTCAAGTATGCTTAGCTGGATGAAGACGTTTTCGAGCGGGCGAGGCTTACGGTCGCCAAAAATGTTGATCGTTGAGACCTCCTTTCTTAAGAAGGTTCTGTACCGGCCGATCCAGTTCGCCGGGCTGGGTGCCTCAGGCCTGGAAGAGGAAACGCCGGTTTCTGGCTCAAGGGCCATTAGCCTTACGATATCGGCCGTTTCGGTATAGGCGCCCGAAAGAGAACTGCTGCTGGTGGCCGTCGTAGTTTTCAGCGCGTCGTGCATCGTTGTCGGGGCGTTGGGATTCCAATTGATAACTACCCGCCTGACAAAGTCCGGGATCTCCCGCTTGTTCTTGGGAACGCTGTGAACGTCGTCAGGGATTCCAGAGCGCCATGAATCGCGGCTCCCACCTGCCCTAAAGAAGGGCGAGTAAAGCAGGGCTAGATTCCACAGGTCGGTCGCGTCCTTCTCGCTCAGCTGCAAATCTTTCTCAACGTCCGAAGCGTCTACTTCTGTTATCCTGTGGTCGGCCTCCGTTACCCTCTTCCTCATATAGGCCACATATTGAATCAGGAGTTGTTCCAGCCTCCTCCCTCGGCTGGAGAGCAGCGCCCCGAGGACGGTAATCGAATACCGGCCAAGGTTGTTGACGCTCAGCAAGGGCCGACCGTCTATTTCCACCGCGGACCTTACGGCGACTTCCCCGAATCGATCGTAGAGATAGGCGGTGAGATTTGACTGGACCCCCTCGGCTGAGCGCTCCCACACAACGGTCATGATCTCCCTCTGGGTGCGGCTAAGCCGTTTCCTCAGAGTGCCAAGGCTTTCAGAACATTCGAGTTCATGTTTTTGTGGTGGTGTCGGCATAGCAAACTACGAGACCTTAATGTTGCCAGCCATCAAGGGGGGGCCGCTCGCGCGACCAAACTAGAGCCAAGCCACGGACTCGGATTCCTGACCCGGTTCCCGGAGGACTGCTATCCGTTCTTCACTCCCACATGTGCGGCCGATTGTTTACAAGTGAAGAGCGCCATTCGATCTCGCGCCTTGTAACCTTCCGCTCTGCGTCTCTTCGCCTATTCTTCTGCAGATACTCCCTGTTGAATAGGGACAAAATATACATAAGGTATCTGCGATGGTTCTCACAGAAAGCCCAACCAAGCGAGGTCGCATGGCCTCGAAACGGTTCCTTATGTACATAGCGCTTGCCGAGCCAGTCGAGTTCATGCTCAAGATCAAGGGGCGTAACCTCGTCATCTGGAATGGTGCCATAGCGTTTGCCCTCGAATTGCGCGCCTTTGACCATCTCGGTTAGAACGTCCAACTCGCGCCGTAGTGTTACGGTGAGGCCGCCGTGCGCCACCGAGAATTCGTCACAGACACGCTTGTGAGTTTCAAACCTTAGCCGCAGCGCATTACATGAGCGGCATAATCCGATTCTGCGCATAGGCGGCTTGGTCGGGTGCTTACACCACGAGCAGACCGCCCGGTTACGCAGTAGCTCAAGGTCGCGGCCGATCTCCTTTTCCTCCAATTCCTGCAATGTTCCTTTCGCTTGGCGACGTATGAACGAAGACTACTTTGATGCGAATAAGCTTTGCCTTATCGACTGCTCCCTGGACGATCTCCGAGGTCCGGAGCCTCGTCAATCAGTGATCCCGTTGCTTGATGAGCCTGGCCGCCCTTCGCTGCATGTCGCCGTCCCCTTCGGCCCTGGCGATAAATGCGTTCCTTCGAACCCTCTCCATCTGCCGTATCGCACATATGATCTCGCTCTGCTCAAGTGCGGAGTAGCTTTCTGCGTACTGTGACTCAAGCCGGTCTAGATCGGCTTGAGTGCCATGTTCGGCAAGCACCTTCCGGCATACGGCCCGCACGTAGGCGGGCTGGCGGGGATCAAATCCTGTCCGGCGTACTACAGCGATTAAATCGCTCTTTGGCGGCTCTGACAGGTTTCCGACCCACTCTATCATCTCGTACACCTGGTACGGATAGATCGCAGATTCCGAATTGAGAAAGGCCGTGATGCGCTCCTGGGCCTGTTGGGCACAGCCAGCTTGATTAGCATAACGCAGGATATTCTTAGTCTCCTCCGGATGTTCCTCGAGCAGAGACAGACAGTGCCCGATGGCGAAATCATCGGCTTGCGCTCCGAGCCTTCTGAGCAAAAACCTAAAGAGGGTGCGATTGAAGGCGTCATTCGGCTCTATGAAATGCTTACGGTACGCCTCGCGGAGAAGCTCTATGGGCGCCTCGGCGGGATCCGCCCAGCCGGGCCCAGCCAGGGCCTGTTCGGCCTCGGAAAGCGTCAGGTAAGGGTCATCCTCGGCGAGAAGCTCGTTCACCATATCTATGAACTGCCTCTGAACCTTTAGGAGCGTTGGCACCACGCCATCAATCTTATAGCGCGCGTCGGCCGCAGAGTGAATCGCAGTCTTGTGCGTCTGGACGCTCAGCCCCCGCCTCCTCAGCAGTCCTGTGAACTCGACCAGCGCCTTTTTAGCAGCAAGCTCATTTTCGCAGAACACCCTATAGTCGTCGACGTATCTGCAGTGGACATAGCCCCTATCCTTCAAAGCCATGTCTATGCGGCTGAGATATAGCTTTGCCAAGATATCTGATGGGCTATGTCCCTGTGGAAGTCCGCGACCAGGAACTTGGGCCCATCGGTTGAGGCACTTAGAGAGAAGATCTATAACTGCTGTCGGCACCTGCCAGCCACGGAGATCCGAGATCAGAGTGTTTAGGTCGATGTTCTCGTAGCAGCCCGATATGTCCGCGATCAGTACGTACTCGGCGCCAGCATCAATCCTCTCCAGGCTTCTAAGTCGAAAATCTCTCCAACCGCTGAAGCGGTCCCGTAGCCAATTCTGTTCAGCGGACGATTTCTTATTCAGACGATATGAAAAATCAATCTTGTCGTCCTGAGAAGATAGGTAATCGTAGATCCTTTCAAGTGATGCCCCTACACAAGCAGCGTAGACGACCCTGTCAGCGATAGTTAGGTGTCCGCCTGGGCGTACGAGTCCCGCCCCCTTCGGAACGTCACAAACCAGCATTTTCTCAGGATTGTACGTGTTATCCGTCAGCTTACGCCTGAGGGATTCGAGCCAGGTTTCGAGATTCGTCTCTATCAATTCCAACTCGTACGGATGGCGAACGAAGACCCGATCGGGCAGATCTAGCTTAACTCGGCGCCACGCCAGCTCCAGGTCTAGCAAATCGATCATGCTGTCAGGCATAGCTGCCACCCCCGAACTCTGGCGGAAATTGTAAAGTCTGCTGTACGACTACTCAAGTTGATCTGCGGAGTTTTATGAGCGGGTTCCCATTCGTGGCGGGAATCCTACGTCATGGCTTGGATTTGGTGTCTGGCGAGCGGGGCAGATTGGGCACGCTCTTAGAGGCGACCTTGGGTGGACGGCCGATCCCGGGCACAACGAACCCGTCAATTGCTCGCTCGGGAATCAGCCAGTATCTCCCAATCGGGGACTCTTCAATTCTCGCGCCCGCAAATTTCCCTTCCTTAGCCCATTTCCTAATGCTCGACTCGCCCGCACCGAGCCGATGCGCCACTTCCTTTGCTGTCAGCATTCGTTGCCGTGCCTTGGCCACGCGGTCATCTTAGCAATCCCGACGCAGTATCCAAAGAAACGTAGCAAGCTCGCTACCTTTCTCTTGACATAAGGTAGCGGCCCTGCTACCTTATGTCCTGAAGGATGGCCGATGCCCGTGCCGAAGGATCCTCACGTAACAAACTGATTCTGGGCTCCTCGCGGAGGCCTAACGAGCTTGAATAAATCGGCAGCCGAACGGGTATCCGGCCATTCAAGGATCGAAAAGCGGGACGCTGATTCTGGCAGATCCGTCGAAGAAGCGTTTTCGGAACTGCAATCGACCGCTGTGCGTCGCAAGGGAGGTTGGTTATGGCAAACGAATCACGCAAGAAACTTTGGCCGGATGAGGACGAGTGGCTTGATACCTTTCGCGAGTACCTATGTGGGCATCCGGAGCTAGCCGAACACGTCGCCCGCATCTGGTTCGCTCTCTTAGAGCATCACGATCAGGGACCGGAGGGCGTCCGCAACGCAAGGTTTATTCTGAACCAGGCACTAAGGCTTACCTATCCGTTTACCCGGTCATACCGGCTGGCGTACCGTCATTACTTGCTGTCGCTCTCGGGACAGGTGAAGCCGGAGGACGAGCCCAATAACCTACTGAAGGCGTCGATCGCCAGGATGAGGGCGTCCATCGCCGAAGCAAAAAAATCCAAGCGGGAATTGAAGGACTGACTCGAGTTCGGAATGCGGAATGCGGAATGGTGAAGTCGGAATGCGGAGCAGTGGGAATTGAAGAATTGCCGAATCGGGGGATTAAGGAAATGAAGAAGGGATTAGAATGCGGATGAACGCGGGTGCGGCGGATTATCGCGGATTCCTCTTATGGACCTTGATTGATGCCGGATTTCAACGCAAAGAACGATGAGAGGCGCGCGGAGGGCCGCAGAGAAGATGGCGGACTTCAATGCAGGGGCGCCAAGACAGGCTTGGCATAGTCTGGCAGCCTGGAAGTCTCTGTCGGGCAAGCAGTACCGGCGAGCCGTGCGGGGTATTGCAACGCCGCAACCGCGGGTCTGCCGAGATCGAAAACACGTAGGTATGCGAGAGTTCGCCCAGGTCAGGAATCGTGACTTCCCCATCCGTAGCGAAGCAGTCGCAACGCATTTTCCGAAGTGATTTTCTTGATATTGCAGTCGGAAATGCCCTTACGGCGCAGAGCGTCAATCAGGCCGCCTAACTGCGAGGGTTTGTGTAAGTCGTTTGGAGCGTCTGCCAGGCCGTCAAAGTCGGTGCCGATTGAAATATTGTCATAATTCCTCGTTCTGGTCTTGCAATTGATGTATTCAACGGTCTCGACAATATACTCGATTCCGTTCTTGAAGTTCTCTTTGCCGCTCTTGTTGAGACCAGTGTCGCATCCGGTCAGCCAAAAATTCTCCGGAATTACTCCGATCGTGCCCTCGCATTCGCAAATCCAGTCAATCTCATCGTCGGATGCGTCATAGAATTTATAATTGTCATAGAGGTTGTTATTACAGACTTCGTGCTTCTCAAAGACGCGCTGTGCTCCTGTGTGGGTAAACGTGAGTGGGCGCATTCTCTTCCCCTCACCCACTCTTTTACGATTCATCTCAAAGACGTCTCTACGTGCCGCCGGTGTCGAGTGGGTTAGGTCCACGATCATCCCGATGTCGAGCATTTTTTTAACTACCGCCTTCCCGATATGAGTAAGGTGAAAATCTTGATCAGGTGTGTAGGTCCAATACATTGCGATCTTCTGTTTCTCGTCCGGAGAAATCCCCTCAGCCGGGAATGCAATGTCATTTCTGAATATGTGGCCAATGGTCATGAGGCACACACCGCGCGCCTTAAGAGCTTCAAGATTGCGGATATACCAATCCGCGTTCTCTTGATCTTTCAGTCGCCCCCTTTCGCGCGGGGCCTGGTTCCTTCTCTGAGTGATCGGGAAGTTTCTGCCCAATGCGTGCGCGCCTTCAATGGCGTGCGCGATCGGGACCTTGGACTGGCTCAAAGCCTGTTCGAACTCTGAGAAATCGCGGGCGATCACAAACTCAACTTTGTCTTGTTTCTGATTGGCGAGATGGATCTGGGTTTCCAAGATGTCGATCATCACATCGATCTGTGTGAAGTTCGAGTAGTCTTCGTGCTCTACCTTATTCGCGAGTCCTGGGAACAACCGCTTAATAAGTGGAAAGAGCAATGCAAGATCAGCGGATTCCCACTCTAGCGCCGCTTCGACAAGGTAATGCGCGACGAGCAGTCCCTTGACGTATCCGCTGCTGACTTCGTCAGCAGTGTACTGCAGGGGAAACGGATTGGTTCCTGATGAAGTACGATATCGCTTCCAGATTTTTTTATTCCACAAATACATTTTCAACGAAGGATGGCAGTGTAGATCAATTATGCCCAGATCGTTGATTGACTCTGTTCCGGGTGCGGGTGCGGAAGATCTCGGGCTTGCTTTCAGCAAGGCGGAACAGGTAGCTCCATCGGACCGAAATTTAGGAACTACCGCCGCTCCGGCCAAGGCCATCGCGGTTTTCCTGATAAATTCCTTCCGTCCAATCTTATTCATGATCGCCTCAGCAATCGAAGAGCGCCCTATACTGTTCGGCTGGCCGAAACCCACTCACACCGTCCGGATGTCCAGATACAGCTTTCGCTCAAGATGCCATCGACCAGTACCCGGAATTCCGATTCCTGGAGGGTCCGCGCTGCTGTGAGGAATCACACCAGTCACCCCGGCCAAAGGCCTGGGGTCGTGCTTGCAGCTAAGCCAGCGTATTCTTATATATCTCTGTTCCGTCGGGCAGACAGATGATCTCGTGAATTGCAGGCCCGTCGATTTGCAATTTCATAAATCCTTGAGCGCCATATTGATTCGGGTCCCCGTCTACGTAGGGGTTGGGCTCATCCAATACGAGGGCGCCAGGTAGCCCGGCCTTCCCGGGTATTCGCCGAAAGCTCGGCCAATTCGGATCTTGAGGATCATTAGTCAAATTGGGCTTGAAATACGGATACCCACTGTGGCCGATGCAGCGGCCATAATATCCGTCGCTTGGATGTTGATCATAGACCACACAACGATGTTCGTGGCCCCAGTACCAGGCGAATATGTTTTTGGCAGCGAGAATTTCACCTAGCTGCTGCGCTAAGTTGTTTCCGAGCGTGTCAAGCAGGGTGAAAGGCTGATGGTGGCTCATTAGGATGACCCTCCGCGAGCCGCGGCCATCAATCAGCTTCTTTACCCAATCGGTTTGATCACTGTCGATGCCGCCTTGCCACCCATTGAAGAGGCTCTCACGATAGCCGGTGTCCAATCCCAAAATAAGCCAGCTATCGTTCTGCAAGGCGACGCAACTGGATGATTGGTCAAAGGCCTTCAGGGTTTCATCGAAGTACCCGTATCCACCCGTGTACATTTCGTGGTTTGAGTTTAATGCCCTGCTGACTGCTCCGGGGTTCTTTGGCCAGTCATCCAAGAATCGATCCTGCACTTCTTGTGTCTCGCCCGCATAGTAAACATCACCAAGGTGGATCAACAACTTATACGCCGCTCCTTCCCCTTCTATCGTGTGGGCACAAACCGGAGCCCCATATCGGCCGGTGCCCCAATCACCGAGCAGTCCTATTTGAGTAATGTTGTCGATCATCTCCGGCACGGATGGCGGGGCGAGCCACGGGTGCTTCTTAATGCCCTTTATCCAGGTGAAGAAGCTGCCGAACCATCCCGCAATGTCATGGTCGTCAAATTTGGTTTCAAAGCCCTGGGCGGCGCCCATTCCCGGCCTGGCCGACAGCGGCGCGAGCCTGTTTTTTGATACGGCATGCTTTTCGAGATAGGTCTGAAGCAGCGAAGCATACTGATCGCACGGGGCAACGAGCACGCCGGGAGTTCGTTCCGACGATTCCAGTATGTGCAGCGCGTTAGTGAAGCTCGACATCATGCGGGCCCTCTCCGCCGGATCATCCGATGCGGCCTCCAGGCCCTGCTTTATTGCGTCATTCGCAGAGTCCGTGGATAGACTATACGCATCCGCAATCGATCGGTATGAGACAATGACATCCTTGAGGTTTTGTCCCGCTACACGCGGCGGGGACGAAGCGTCGCTTGTGCCGGAGGAGGCAGCGGCCTGATCAAGTTTAATGGCGGCTGAGGCCACCAGGTGATCATCGCCATCGAATCCTTGCAACAATACGGCGGAATTGAGAGGGAATTCGCCTAAGATGAATTGGGTCTTTCCGTCGCTAACGAATCTCGATGCAAAAGCGTGCTGATTCACGTAGACATCCAGCCGGGCAAGGTTACTGGCGACCGCCGTAACGGCCCATCCTCCGCCCTCGACCGGGCTTGCGGTGACCGATAGAGTGTACACGGTCTTCTTAGCGAGGATGGCCGCCGCTTCGTTGATCAGATCGATATTCTCCATTGTAAGGTCGTTGCGAGTTATCCGGTGCACGTGCGTAGGTACGACCCCGAGTTCCTCTAGCACTGCGCCTGCGTGTGTACCGACCCGGCGGCTTCTTAGCAGGGCTACTCTCATACCAATATCCCGCGGTAGGCGTTCATACGGAGACCCTGGCTTGGACTTCAGGATCGCCCTCAGATCCTGATGTTCCCACACGTTGGCCCCGCCGGCCCCGGTATTACCGGCCGTTCCGAGAATTTCTCCGATTTCGTGATCTTGAAATCCGCCGGTGAACATATCCGTGGTGCTGTAGCAGAGCGCGTCCACGACGAGAACGACCGGACCGTAATAAATCTGCCCAATTGAATTGCACAGGTCAGGGGGCGACAGTTGAAATCCCAGGGAGTAAACCGCTCCCGTCTCAACTGACTCAGCAATGGAGGCGGACCACAGTCCCAGTCCATCTCCCTCCGGCGCCGACTGGGTCAGGCTGAGATTGAGCTGAGTGTTGAGGAATTCGAAGGATTCCGGCACGATCTCGGCCGGGGTGAATAGCTGGAGCAATCCCTCTCCGGCTTCGATTACCCCGCCGCCATTTCCGCGTACGTCGATAATCAATCCTTGTTGTGAGACAAGGCCGACAAGCCGAGCCACTTCGTTGATGAATCCGTCTATATCGTCCACTTCGAAGGAATAGATTCTAAGATGTCCAAATGTGCCCGAGGGCGTATTGACATTGCGCGCCTCTAGAATGCCGGGATAGCAGGTGCTTATGTCAGCGGGGGCGACGGCAACCGGCCGCCGTCCTCCCGCCGCAAGCTTCCGTTGGGCGGCGAGCGCGTCGGGAGCGAACAGCATCTTTCGAGTCTGGTTCACCATCGCCTTTTGGAGGTCGATTGCCAAATGCGCATTGCCGGCACCGCGACGCCGAGCCATCGTTCGCTGAGCCTCTTCCCATGTCTTAACCAGCCACCGCTGTCTTAGCTCCAAGGTTTGGCCGCCCACCGTTCGATAGGTGATCACTACCCATTCCTCGCTGGGAGCCAGAGAAAATGCCAGAGGTCGAATGGTCAAAGTATCCAGTCCGCGCGCAAACCTTGCATCCGGATTGCTGCCCGCCTGACCTTCGCCGTTTATCTCGATCGCGCGCTTTATCGGGACACCGTTCCAGTAGAGAATCTCAACACCAGCTTCGAACGTTGGATGCGTGAAGCCTTCTCCAAGGAATGACACCATGAACCTCGGCTCCGTCTCGTCCGCCTGATAGAACTCTTCGATCAGGAAGGGCATAAACGCCACCGCCTCCAAAAACGGAGACGGCAACAAATACTGAGTATGAAGATCCCTGACCGAAGTGAAAATGTCATCAATCTCGTCGTGAAACTCAGAGTCCGTGGGCATTTTACAGGGGTCCATACTCTCTAACTGAGACCGTAGAAGCCGGAGTCTTTGCACCGGGTCCACCCCGTGCAGAGCGCGCTTGAGCGGTAGGTGCGCATAGTTCTGCTCAAACAATACACTCGCCTGTTCGACTACTACCTTTCGCTCTTCTAATGAAAGGCCGTTCGAAGGAGCCTTTAGTTCGGTCAGGTCGATTGCTGCCGAATCAGTCGCGGTTCTTGTCATAGTTACCACCTCCTCCTTGCAAATGCACTTCGGCGCTCAGATATCGTTAAAGTCCGGATAGCTTGGTGACGATCCTGGGTTAGGACTAAAACCCTCATACCTATATGTGTTCCTGGCCAAAAACGTTTCATCGCCTAGTGAGAACTAGTTAGTTTAAAGAGGTTTTAAAAATGGGGTGGAAAGGGTGAATCGCGCGCCGGCCATGCTTAGGGGCGTCAGGCAAGGAAATCTAAGAAGAATTGAATAATTGGAGGATCGGGTGATCGAAGGATTCCGAGGCTATTTTGAAGACCGCTTATCACTTTCTCGCGCTGCGCTGCTATTGCGACGATCTGCGGAGGGAAAAGGCGAGTAAGCCACTATAGGAGAAGGGTCCCCGATCCTAAGTACCAACAGCTACCACTTGCTACCCGTCGCATTTTGTTCCATAATCTCTGTGGAAGAGGGTTCATCGACACCCTCAACGGTCTTTGAAATTTTAATTGTGGATCCCCGCCGCTGGACTTACGTCGCCAAGGGGGGTGGAAAGCGATCTGGAGGCTCCTATCCCCGCCGAGCGCGATTTATGGAGCGCCCTCGACACCGTCGACGCGGCACCGTCCCTCGTGGCGCTCATCTCCTGTGCTGTTCCTGTGCTGCATATCAGCGTGCCTGGACCCCCGACACCGTCGAAAGATTGCCTTTGCTCACCTCGACGTGGAGCGCCGCTCCAAAATCACTGTTCCAGCAGCGATTATCCTTGGCATTGGTTCTCTTCAATCAAGCGACGGATTCCATTGGAAAGCCACTCTTCTGCAATGGAACCTCCCTCCGCTCCACCGGGAGCCAGCATTGGCCAGCTTCAACGAGAAGGAAACGGCTACGGCCCAATATCACAAGGCCTGATACGGTAGGCTACACCTTGCTAGATCCACTCGGCTATGTTACAATTTATCCTGTGACGAAGCTTCCTCCCCTTTTGAGCCGCTTCTAACTTGTTCTTTGACACAAGACCGTCATCCCCGTCATACCCCGCCATCTCCCTGCCGACCCCGCACTCCGTTGGGAATCACAGCGAAAATCGGCGACAAATTGTCTCCTGCCAAATAGCGGTAACGTCATTATCTAGTGTAATTACAGCAATTTCGCCCCGGGGGGCGCCCTTTGATACTAAACACAGCTTAACTTCTGTGATTGCTTCAGATGCGGGCCTGAGCTGAGCACCTTAGGCCCCCCGCTGTTCATAAGGCACAAAAGACTCCTAGACCATTTGCGCTAGCAAATTCCGGCGGTTCAAGCCTCTCGCCGGTTTTGGATTGCACCAAGGCGTCAAAACCGTTGAAACGGTTTGGCAAGCGCTCTGATCGTCGTCCAATTCCCACCGGTTGCCACCCTGTGTTAGTTAGAGAAGAACTCTGCCTGCTATCGCGCTCGATCTCCCAGCGTCGCATTCAACGGCGCCGGGTTAGTCGTTTGCTTTCTCCAGGTTCGCGTTCAGATTCAAGTTGCTGGCTGGACTAACGGTCAGCGTACGCTGCCACGCGGCTAGAGTGGCCTTGAGGTGTAAGGGCCACGCTTTTGAGGTCCAAAGACCTTGCCCGAACGTCGCTCGCCATCTAATGCCGCCGGTCGCGAGGTTGCGCTGACGAGGCTTCGTATACTATAAGGTCACAGGACTGGCACTCACATGTGCGGCTCATGGAGTTTAGAATGCCGTTAGACACACCCGTGAACCGCTTGAACGAACTCGTATCTAAAGACGGGATGAGCTGGCCGCTGACCCAAAGACAATCTGCTCGCGGGCCAATTTTGACAGAGGTTCGTATGTTCCAGACCCGGGAGAAAGTCCGGGAACTAATCCGTGAGTCCGGGAAGTAACCTATAAGTCGAAGTGACCTATAAGTCAATGATGCTGGGGATTCTAAAAAGCACATCGGCGGTAAGTTCCTTTTGAGCCGATCGACATGGAATTGCGACAGCGCCTGGTTTCGAACCACAGCAACGGACCGAGATCGAAGTGAATGGAGTAAACAATGAAGGCATTTCTTAGCGTTCCGAATGTTCAATCGAACCGGACATCAATGCGAGCGCGGGGCGCGTTCGCTATAGTTGCCATCGCTGTCATGATTGCCGCCGGCTCCTTTCCTAGTCGTCCTGTGAGCGCACAAAGCGGAGGCTCGCAAGGCGGCGGCCTCGATACCACTTTCGGAAATGCCGGCCAGGTGACTACTGACTTTTTCGGAGGCGCGGATCAGGCATCGTATGTTGTCATTCAAAGCGACAGCAAGATACTGACCGGCGGAACGGCCGTTGATTCCAGCGGCAATATGGACTTCGCTCTCGCACGGTACAATACCGATGGCGCGCTGGATTCAACCTTTGGCACAAACGGTAAAGTCACAACCAACTTTTTCGGCGAGGACGCAACCCTCACACGATTAGCGCTTCAGTCCGACAATAAGATTGTCGCCTGCGGATGGGATGGCATGGGTAACAATCTGGCCACCGAGAATTTTGCGCTGGCTCGATATAATGCCGACGGCAGCCTGGATTCGACCTTTGGCACGGGCGGCAAAGTCACCACCGATTTCTTCGGAAGCTCGGATCAAACATTTGGCATCGCCATTCAAAGCGACGGCAAGATAGTGGTGTGCGGACGCGCGGAGATGCCGGCGGCGCAAAACATCTCCGACCTTGCACTGGCGCGATACAACAGCGATGGTTCTCTAGATCCAAGCTTTGGCGCCGACGGCAAGGTCACGACTCAGACCTCTGGGATGAACGCCAACGGCTTCGATGTTGCAATTCAAAGCGATAACAAGATCGTGGTTGGTGGAGCGGCCAACAACTCGGATTCAACGACCGGTATGTTCCTGGTTCTGAGGTACGCAACCGATGGAAGCCTGGACACGTCTTTTGGCACAGGGGGTCAGGTTACTACCAACATCAACGGTAATGTATCTGAGATTCTGGCAATGGGCCTGCAGCAGGATGGAAAGATTGTTGGAGTAGGATTCACCAATGGGCCCAATCCGGATACTAATCCAACAGACGACTTTGCTCTCGCGCGGTACAACACGGATGGCAGCCTGGATACCACATTCGGAACAAACGGAACCGTCGTTACAGATTTCTTTGGCAACTCTGACAAGGCGCTTGGGCTGGCGTTTCAGGCCGATGGCAAACTAATTGTCACCGGATTCGCGACGATTCCAAACACACTACAGCAGACCTTTGTCGTGGTGCGCTACGACGCCGATGGCAGCCTGGACCAGAGCTTCGGTACCGGCGGCAAGGTCACCACTAACTGGGCGGGCGGCAATGACCGAGCAAACAAACCGGCTGTTCAAGGC
>Ga0335078_10002552_pt1 | contig 27494 bp, 26 predicted proteins | sample Lox_Sample_32_FD_206711 | JGI IMG/M metagenome (GOLD analysis project Ga0335078, IMG submission 206711) | Soil microbial communities from Loxahatchee National Wildlife Refuge, Florida, United States - Lox_Sample_3.2 | ecosystem: Environmental > Terrestrial > Soil > Wetlands | place: USA... | reverse complement strand
ACCTGGCATCGCTGCGGCCGCACTTCCCGCCCCGCCCTGCCGGAGGCGTGCTGTTTCCGTTCCGCCGGATCTTCCTGATCGCGTATCAAGGCTAGAAGTTATGATGATCCCCAGTCTCCTCCTCAAGAAACTGTACACCCTGGGCAGCTTGAGGAACACCGCCGTGGGTGTCCAGTTTTCGATCAAGAACCGCTTGAGCGACGGCGAACTCGTGGGCGTCGCGAGCGTCGCCATCGACGGCGATCCGGTGGCGCTGGAAAAACTCTTGCTGCACCTCGAGGACGGCAGCGCCATTGCCGCCTCGCAAGTCGATGCCGCGCACCCGCTCCCGTTTGCGCTGCGGTCCGTCGTCACCATTCAAGCAGGCGCGCCCCACCTCGCCAAGGGCAAACATGAAATCGAGATCTCGGTCGAAACCCGCCCGTTTGGCAAGCTGCAATTCAAAGTGGAGGACGCCATTTCCGACGCCGTGCGGACGGCCGTGCACCTGCCGCGCGATGAACGCGACGACTATTCGCCCGAAATCATCCGGCAGCGGCAAGCGGTCATCCAGCAGTTGACCGGCCTCGCGCCGCACCACATCGCGCGCTACTCCTTCGACCCGCGCATCGCCAGGGGAAACTGCGAGAGTTTCGTGGGCGTGGCCCAGGTGCCCATCGGCTGTGCCGGTCCGCTGCGCGTGCGCGGCGAGCATGCCGATGGCGAATTCCTGATCCCGCTGGCGACTTCGGAAGGCACCCTGGTCGCCTCCCACAACCGGGGCATCAAAGTGTTGAATGCCTGCGGCGGAGTCAAATCCACCGTAGTCGCCGACGCCATGCAGCGCGCGCCCGTGTTTGTGTTTGCCGACGCGCGCGCCGGCCGTGACTTCGTCGCCTGGGTGAATGCCAATATCGAGCGCATCCGCGAGGAGGCCGAGGCCACCTCCTCAGTGGCCAGGCTGCTGTACGTCGACCCGTACGTCGCAAACAAATTCGTGTATCTGCGTTTTAACTTCTCCACCGGCGACGCGGCCGGGCAAAACATGGTCGGGCGTGCCACGTTCGCCGCCTGCAGTTGGATTCTGGACAATTATACGGGCGTCGCCAACTTCTACCTGGAATCCAACTTCGCCACCGACAAGAAGGCCTCGCAGATTAATATCATGCGCACGCGCGGCAAGCGGGTGACAGCCGAGGCCACCATCGCGCGCGACGTGCTGATCGAGCAGCTTCGAGTCGAGCCGGAGAAGCTGGTGTATCACTACGGTGTGGCCAACGTCGGCGCATTCCTTTCGGGCGCAAACAATAACGGCGCGCAGTCCGCCAACGGCATCACCGCCATGTTCATCGCCACGGGGCAGGACGTGGCCAACGTCGCCGAATCGTCGGCCGGGATTCTCTACGCCGAGCTGACCCCTGCGGGCGATCTCTACCTTTCGCTCACCATTCCTTCGTTGATAGTGGCCACTTACGGGGGCGGCACGGGCCTGGCCACCCAGCGCGAGTGTCTCGAAATACTGGGCTGCTACGGCAAGGGCAAGGTCAACAAGCTGGCCGAGATTATTGCCGGTGTCACGCTGGCGGGCGAGATCTCGCTGGGCGCGGCCATCTCATCGTCGGATTGGGTGTCGAGCCACGAGAAGTACGGCCGCAACCGGTAGGGCTACTCCAAAATCAGCCGCTGCTGAGCGGGCGGCGCGGGCGGGCGTTCCTCCAGGGCGCGATACTGATTCCGCAGCATGGCGGCCACCAGTTGCCAGGTGGGTCCGGGCGTATCGCGCCATGGCGCCGGGATGCGGATTATGCAAAACTGCCGCGTGCCGGGATCGAAGCTGAAGAACCCGGCCTGCCGGCTCATCAGATGACGCCATTCGTCCGGTGTAGCGAGGCCGGCTTCCACCAGCCCGCACTCCGCGGGAATCTCGCCGATTTCCACCAGACAGGCGGGAGTCACGAAGTAGAACTCGTTGGAGTAGCGCATGCCGATGCGGCGCTTCAACGGATGCTTCAGCTCCGCCAGGAAGTCCGCGCGCGACGTCTTCACCTCGTAGCAGACGCGCTTCATGGCCGTGTGCGGGAGGGAATTCAAAGCAAAGGCGTCCAGGCGCTGCGCGTTGCCGTTGCGGCGGCCGGTGCCGACCCGCAACTCGCGCAGGAACAGCCATTCGGAGCGCGCCGCGTGCATGGCGCGCTCCACGATGTCCAGTAAAAGCGCGGCCGGCGTATCTTCCATGGCGGAATTATGGCACACCTAAAGGAAGGCTCGATTGGGTGCGGCGCAGCAGGCGCGCCCTTCCTCACTGGCGAACCCCGGCCTGTCTCAGCAGCCGGGCAACCTCCCTGCGGTGAAAGAACTCGGCGATGGAAAGTGCCGTGTCTCCGCGCGCGTCCTTCGCGTTCACGTCCGCGCCGGCCTGGATGAGGCACCTCGCGATGTCTGCACGCCCGACCCCCATCAGGGCCGTTTGTCCGTCTATGGCCTTGGCGTTCACGTCTGCGCCGGACGCGATCAAAAGCCGCACGACGGGCAAGCTGTGTCCCGCAGCCTCCATGAGCGAGGTGTTCCGGAACTTGCCCGTGCGGTTCACGTTCGCGCCGTGCTCGATTAGCTCCCTCGCCATGACAACCTCGCCCGCGAACGCCGCGGCATGGAGCGGCGTGCTTCCTTCGCGGTCGGCGGCGTTGGCGTCGGCTCCGGCCGCCAGCAGGGCGCGAAGCACGCCGGTCTGCCCCGCGCCGATCGCGATTACAAGGGCAGCGACTCCATCGCGGTCTACCGCGTTGACATCGGCGCCTGCGGCTATCAACCTGCATGCGCCGGCAACGTCTCCCGCCGACATGGCGCGCATCAGAGGAGTGAGGCTGGGGTCCTTGCCGCGGGGGTCGGCGTCAATCTGCGGCAAGAATTTGTAGGGGCGGTTGTCCTGCTGGCACCGGCTGAATGCAGTTTTCCTGGCGGCGCTTGCGGGCCCCGCAGTCAGGGCGCCGTTGGCATGGGAAGCCACCGCTATGAAGATAGCGGCAACCGCGAGTCCGATAGTCTTCCAGTTCGTCATATCTGCATCGGCCTGGCCGAGCGCGTTCCGGCACGGTTGGGCTATCTACCAGTTTATCCTCGCGCTGGAGAAGTGCTCAACGATGGTCGGCTATACTGACGGGAAACCGAGGAGTATGTATGACGAAGAAAACACCCACGAAACCGGCCGACTTCGACGCGGTGTTCGTGGGCCTGCGCTCTATTCTGGCTCCTTACGCGGGAACGCTCGCGGCCAAGACCGACAAGCCGGATTATTACTACCTGGAGACCAAGGCTCCGCTCTATAAGGGCAGGCCGGTCTTCTTCGCCGCGGTGCGCAAGGGGAAGGGCTACGTCAGCTTTCACCTGATGCCGGTCTATGCCTATCCGGAGATGCGCAAGAGCCTCTCGCCGGCGCTACGCAAGCGGATGCAGGGCAAAGCGTGCTTCAACTTCACAACCGTCGACGACGACCTGTTCGAAGAATTGCGGCGGTTGACCGCCAAGGGCATGGAAGGGTTTCCGGAGAAGATGCTGCGCGGCGTGCCCGGCGCGGCGCGCGGATAGCTCATCGCCATCGCAAGCGGCCGATACGGCCGGCAGGGCCCACGGCCCACACGGCGTCCCCGGCCACGCCGATCGCGTTGTTCGCCCTGCTATCGAAGCGCGTCCAGCTTCGGCCTCCGTCGCGCGAGATGTCGGAACCGGAGGTCCCCACGGCGATCCACACCTTACGCCCGGCCAGATATGCGACCGCGGAACGGTAGCCGCCCGGGGGCGAGCCGCTGGGCGCCTCCCAAGTGCGACCGCCATCCGATGTGATAGCCACGTTGCCGGAGGCGTCTCCGGGCTTGCCGTAATCTCCGCCCACCGCGATGCCGCGTTGCCGGTCTGCGAAAGCTAGCGAGAAGATGCCCGCGCCGGCGGAGTCGTGGCGCAGCGGCGTTTCGGCAACATCCCAATCCTGGCCGCCGTCATCGGAATGAAACACGCGGGCGCCCGACGGGCCGCCCGTGCCGAACCACACCTCGCGCTTGCCGCGCACGGCACGCACCAGCAGGCAGGAGTTGCTGGCGGCAAATGCGCCTTCGTTGGCAAGCGCAGGCGGCAACTTGCGCCGCTGCCAGGTGACGCCGCCATCTCCGGTCGTCAGGATGACGAACTGCCCGTCCACCGGGTCGCCGAGCACGATCCCCCGGCGCGCATCCCAAAATGCCAGCGCGTCAAAGAACCCGCCCGCATCGGGATTGGTGTACAGCAACGACCAATGCGCGCCGCCATCCGCGGTCTGATAAATACGGGATTTTGCGCCCGGCCCGCTGCTCATCAACCAGGCCGTGTGGCTATCGAGGGCGTGTACGCTGCGAAAGTCCAAATCGCCGGCGCCCGGTACGGCGGCGACGTGCCAAGTGGCGCCGCCATCCAGCGTGCGCAGACACGTTCCGCCCGCGCCGCTGACCCAGACCACGCTTGGGCTGACGGCGCTCACGCCGCGCAACGATGCCGTGACGCCGCTCGATTGTGCAGTCCAGATTTGCGCGAGCGCCGCGGAGGCCAGACAAAGCAATAGTGTGGTACGCGACAACCGTCTCCCCCGCTGAATAGAATACTACGCCGCGATAGAATAGGAACCGGCCCACGGCGGCCACAAACATGAAAAAGCTCTGCCTGCTCCTGCTGTGCTGCTTTCCCCTGGCATACGGCGCGCACGTGACCATCCTACGCGATGAATACGGCGTCCCCCACATCTTTGCCCAGGACGCCGCCGGCGCGGCGTTCGGCTCGGGCTACGCGCAGGCGGAGGATCGCCTGGAAGAACTGTTGAAGAACTATCGCCGCGCGGAAGGCAGCATGGCGGAGGCCTTCGGCGCCGAGTTTTTCCGCGACGATTGGCGCCAGCGAGTCTGGCGGCACCGGCTGGTCGCCGAGCGGCATTACAAAGAGCTGAGCCCGCGCAGCCGCGAAATCATCGAGGCGTTTCAAGCCGGGGTGCGCCAATACATGCGCGAGCATCCGGATCAAGTGCCTGCCTGGGCGCCCAAGCTGGAGCCCTGGCAATTGGTGGCGCTGGGCAGGTACATCATCTGGGGATGGCCGGAGGGAGAAGCCGCCGAGAAACTGATGCACGCGGGGATCCAGCCGGATCCCGTCGCCTACCACGGCTCGAACGAAATGCTGCTGGCCCCGTCGCGCACTGCCATGCATGCGCCCATCGCCGTGGTAGACCCGCACCTGAGCTGGTACGGACCGTTCCGCTTTTACGAAATGCGCATTTACGGTGGCGACCTGGCGTTCTCCGGCGCCTCGATCCTGGGCCTTCCGTTCCCGGTGTTGGGGCACAGCCGCTATGCCTCCATCGCCATGACCACCGGCGGCCCGGACACCTCCGATGTGTACGAAGAGGATGTGCAGGACGGCAAATACAGGTTCCGCGGCGAATGGCGGCCGCTCGAAACGCGCCATGAAAAGATCGGGGTGAAGGTGGGAGACAAGATCGACTGGAAGGACGTCACCATCGACTCCACCGTGCACGGGCCCATCGTGGCGCACCATAACGGCAAGTCGTACGCGGTCGCGATCCCCTATGCCGACGAGGTTCGCCTGATGGACGAAAGCTGGGGCATGGTGACCGCCCACAACCTCACCGAGATGAAGAAGGCCCTGGCGATGCTGCAGTTCATGGCGCAGAATATCATGGTGGGCACGGTGGATGGCGATATCTACTATGTGCGCAACGGGCGCGTGCCGGTCCGGCCGAATGGCTGCGACCCGTCCAAGCCTATGCCGGGCGCAACCGGCGCGTGCGAATGGCAGGGGCTGCATCCGTTCGAAGATTTGGTGCAGATCACCAATCCGCCGCAGGGTTACATGCAGAACTGCAACGTGTCACCGTTCGCCATGATGAAGGAAATGCCGAAGAATTCGCCGCTGGTGCCCGAGGAGTACGCCGCGCATCCCTACCTCTACAACGACGGCCGCACTCCCCCGCATCAGCGCGCGGCCATGATGGTGGACCTGCTCGACGCGGCCCACGACGTGACGGCCGAGCAGGCCATCGGCATTGCATTTTCGCCGCAGGTCTGGCATGTGGAATTATGGCAGGAGCGCATCCGCAAGGCCGCGCCTGAAACCGAGTTCGCGAAAATGTTGGCCGCCTGGGACCGCCGCAGCGACGCGGATTCGCGCGCGGCCCTGGGGTTCTATCTCTTCAAGATGTCGCTGGAGGCGGGGACGAAGCGCGCGGTGGACCCGCCCGCGGATCTCAGCGACGATCAGATCCGCGCGGCGCTGGCCAAAGCCGAAGCGCGGCTGAAGTCCGAGTTCCCGCCGGACGCGGTCTTCGGAACATTGTTCCGCGTGGGGCGGAGAGGCGCGGCGCACACGTGGCCGGTGGGCGGCGGATCGCTAAGGGACGCGGGCATGGCCACCCCGCGCGCCATCACCTTCGAGAAAAGAGGCGCAGAGATGGTCGGGCACACCGGCCAGACCTCCACGCAGATTGTGATTCTAACCAAGCCGCCGCAATCGTATATGGTGATCCCGTTGGGCGAAAGCGATCACCCGGATTCGCCCCACTTCGACGACCAGGCGGAGAAGCTGTTCAGCCGGAGCCGCGTGAAATCGACGTACTTTCTAAACCGCGAGGAGTTGGAGAAGCACGTAACCAAGCGCGAGGAACTGGAATTCGCGAGGTCGTCCAAGTGAAGCAAGATTCGCTGGGTCACCTGGAACTGAAGGTGATGGAGGTGCTCTGGGCGCACGGTGAGAGCAATGTGCACGATGTCGTCGCGCGTCTGGGCCGGCCGCTGGCTTACACCACGGTGATGACCACGCTGGACCGGCTCTTCAAGAAACACCTGCTGCTGCGGCGCAAATCGGACCGGGCGTTTTTATATGCGCCGCGCTGCACGCGCCTGGAATGGGAACGGAAACGCGCGGGCGACTTCGTAGCCGGCTTTCTGGCATCGCCCGCGACCTCCGGCGATTTGTTGATCTCCTCCCTGGTCGACGCGGTCGGCCAGTATGACACGGCGCTGCTGGATGAGTTGGAAAGGAAGATCCGCAGCAAGCGCAGAGAGCTTGGCCGTCGGGGGAAAACATGACTCTCGCATATCTTCCGAGGCTGCTGTGCATCAGCCTGGCGAGTTTTCTTCTGGTCCACCTGGCGCTGGGGCTGCTCGTTTCGCTGGTCGCCCGGCCGGCGGCACGCTTGGGAGAGCGGGTCCGGCCGCACCTGGCTGCCCGTTGCCTGCTGGTGTTGCGCCTGCTGCCGGCCGCGGGCGCCGCGTTGATTGTGGTGCTGGTATGTCTGCCGAGCTACCTATGGCTTGAGCCGCAGGCCCCCGCCGAACGCGTGGGCTTCGGATGCCTGGCGGTGGCTTTGGCGGGCAGCGCGATGTGGGGCGCCTCGCTCGCGCGGGGACTGCGCGCCGCGGCCGGCTCGCGCCGTTTTCTGCGGCGGTGCCAGAATGCGGGACATCCAGCGCGCCTGCCTGGCGTCTGGATCGTCGACGGGGCGGCGCCGCTGGTGGCGCTCGGCGGAATCGTTCGTCCGCGGCTGGTCATCTCGCGCGGAGTGGTGAGCGCGCTGTCGCCGGACGAACTGGGGGCGGCCCTACGGCACGAACGCGCGCACTGGACTTCACGGGACAATCTCAAGCGCCTGTGTATCCTGCTGACACCCGGCATCCTGCCGTTCGCCGGCAGCAGCCGGACGCTCGAGCGCGGCTGGAGGAAGTTCGCCGAATGGGCCGCCGACGACCGTGCCGTGGACGGCAGCGCGCGCCGCTCGTTCGCGCTGGCCGCGGCACTGGTGCGGGTCGCGCGCATGACCGCGGACGCGCCGCCGTCTGCCTTGACGTCCCTTTTGGGTGATGCCGACCAGCTTGTGGCGCGGGTGGATCGTCTGCTGCGCCCGGCCCCGCCCAACCCGCTTCCGGCCGGTCCGCGCCCGATCCTCGCATTGAGCGCAATCCTGCTGATGGCCGGCTCTCTGGCGGCGGCGATCCTGCAGCCCGCAGCGCTTTACTCCGTGCATCTGGCGCTGGAATACCTGGTGGAATGATGGTGTAGACATGATCGATCCCGGTCTTCGCGGACGGGTGGCCCTGGTCACGGGCGCCAACCAAGGCATCGGCGCAGCCGCGGCGCGCGCGCTGGCGGCCGAGGGCGCGCACGTCTTCCTCACTTATCTGCGCGTGGACATGGCCGGGCACGGCGACCCCGCCTTGCCGCCGACGTATGACGAAGCCCGGGCGCGCCCCGCCGAGCCGGTGGTGGAAGCCATCCGGCAGGCGGGCGGCCGCGCCGAGGCCTGGGAGGCGGACCTGGCGGATCCCGCCATCGTCCCGGAGTTGTTCGACCGGGCTGAGGCGGCCTTCGGTCCGGTCGAGATCCTGGTGAATAACGCCGCCTTCTGGCATGGCGACACCTTCGTGCCGGATCGCGCGGAGCGCTTCGGATGGCGCCTGATGCCGGTCTCGGCGGACACCTCCGACCGGCACTTCGCGGTGAACGGCCGCGCTCCGGCGCTGCTGACCGCGGAGTTCGCGCGGCGGCACTCCGCGCGCGGGGCCAGTTGGGGCCGCATCATCTCGCTGACCACGGGCGGCGCGCCCGGCTTCCCCGGCGAGGTGTCGTACGGCGCCAGCAAGAACGCCGTGGAAAGCTACACGGTGGCTGCCGCCGCCGAGCTTGCGCCACTCGGGATCACCGCTAACGTGCTCTCGCCGCCGCCCACCGATACCGGCTGGATCTCGGCGCAAGTGGCCACGGAACTGGCGCGGGCGTCGCCGCCCTTCCGCATCGCGCAGCCCGATGAAGTGGCCGAGTTGATCGTCTTCCTGGCCTCGCGCCAGGCGCGCTCCATCAGCGGGCAGCGCATGGTCATGCGCTGAGCCGAGCGCTACTTGCAGCCTGCGAAGATGCCGCCGGGCGCTCCGGTATAGCCCAGAGCTTGCATCCCGACCGGTGAGCTGTAATATGCCCTGGCGATCCAGTCCTTCAAATTGGAGAAATGCGCGTGGCCGCGATAACTGCCGGGCGCGTTCTCGTCCCCGGTCTCGAGCGTGTGCGGATACGCCATGTACGTTACTAATTCAGTCTGCTGCTCGGGCGTGAGATACACGAACGCCGCGCGGTTGCGGGCGAAGGATTCGCCGTCGAGGAAGGCGAGGCTGTCCAGAAAGCCGCGCTGTGTGTCGTGTGTTTCGACCGCCAGCACCGCGTCGAGGAAACGGTTCACCAGCGCCACTTTGGCGCCTGGTGTATCGGTGGCGGGGATGAGGATGTCGCTGAAGACGATGAGGGTCTGGTTTTGATGATCGTCCAGAAACACAGGCTTCCAATCGGCGCGCGCCAGTTCCTTCGAAGCATCGTAATCGGAGGGGAACTCGCGCGCCGCGGCTACACCGCCCGACACGGCGGTGGCGGCCGCTCCCAGGAAGGTTTGACGGAACAAATCCCGGCGGTTCATTTGCGGACTATAATACCTTTACCGATGCAAGCAACACAAGCTCCCGAAACATACGATGCCATCGTGGTGGGCTCCGGCGCGACCGGCGGTTGGGCGGCCAAGCGGCTGGCGGAGGCCGGCCTTAAGGTGGCGCTGCTGGAAGCGGGCCGCAACATCTCGCCTAAGGAATTCACCGAGCACATGCCCGCCTACAAGCTGAAATATCGCGACATGTCGCCGGAAATCGCACGCACGCGGCCGGTGCAGAAGCAATGCTACGCCTGCATGGAATACAACTACGACTGGTTCGTGGACGACCTGCAGAATCCTTACAGCACTCCGGCGGGCAAGCCGTTCTCCTGGCAGCGGCTGCGGATTGTGGGCGGCCGCACGCTGGTCTGGGGCCGGCAGAGCTACCGCATGAGCGATCTGGATTTCAAGGCCGCCAGCCACGATGGCTACGGCGAAGACTGGCCCCTCTCGTACCAGGAGATGGAGCCATACTACGAGATCGTGGAGCGCTACGTGGGAATCAGCGGCGCGGCGGAAGCGAATCCCACGCTCCCGGACAGTCACTTCCTGCCGCCCATGAAAATGACGTGCGGCGAAGTGCGGCTGCGTGAGCGCGTGCAGGCGAAGTTTGGCCGCACCGTCACCATCGGGCGCACCGCCATCCTCACCCAGAATCACAACGGGCGCGCCGCTTGCCACTATTGCGGGCCTTGCGAGCGCGGCTGCGTAACGTACTCGTATTTCAGCAGCCCGTTCACCACGGTGGCGGACGCGCTGAAAACCAAGAACTGCACGCTGGTCACCAACGCCGTGGTGCGCAGCGTCGATATGGACAATGCCAACAACCGCGCCACCGGCGTGACCTATGTCGACCGGCTTTCGCACAAGACCTATCAAGCGCGCGCCCGCAGCGTGATTCTCTGCGCGCAGGCTTTGGAATCGACACGCATCCTGTTGAACTCATCCACGCGGGTGTATCCCAACGGCCTCGCCAACTCGAGCGGCGTGTTGGGGCATTACCTGATGGATCACGCGGTGGGCGGAGGCGCCGCGGGCGAGCTGCCCGGCTTCGATCCCACGCCCGGTTCGCCCAGCGCGCCGCATCGTGCCAACGGCATCTACGTGATTCGCTTTCGCAATATAGCGAACGGACCGCGGCATCCGCGGTTTATTCGCGGCTACGGATTTCAGGGCGGCGCCAGCGCCGGCTTCAATTTCGGCGCGGAGGGATTCGGCGCCAGTTACAAGAAGGCCGTGCTGGCGGGAACCTACGGCATCGATCTCGGCGCGTTCGGCGAATCGCTGGCGCGCTTCGATAACTACTGCGATATCGATCCGGAGATGCGGGATGCCTGGGGCATTCCCGCATTGCGCATCCAGATGACGCACGGCGACAATGAAAAGGCCATGATGGAAGACGCCGCCTCGTCCGCCGCCGAGATGCTGGAGGCGGCCGGAGCCAGGAACATCAAGGTGAACGCGAGTCTGGACGAGCCCGGCATGGCGATCCATGAAGCGGGCACCGCGCGCATGGGCGCCGATCCGAAGAAGTCCGTTCTGAACCCGTATAACCAGACGCACGATGTGAAGAATGTGTTCGTGATGGACGGGGCCTGCTACCCATCGTCGGCATGCCAGAACCCCACGCTGACCTTCATGGCGCTGACGGTGCGGGCCTGCGACCGTCTGATCGAGCGATTCCGGAAGAATGAAGTGTAGAGAGGGGAAAACCATGATGCGGGAGTTGTGCATTTGTGTTTTGACCGTTTGGAGCGCGGGGGCCGCTGTGCCGCCCGTGATTCCAGGCGACTCCGGGCGAGGCGCCAGGCTTTTTGAAAACGAACGCTGCGTCGCGTGCCACAGCGTGAATGGCAAGGGCGGCAAGATGGGCATGGATCTGAGCGCCCGGGTGGACCGCGGCTTTACGCCCGCGCTGCTGGCCAGCGCCATGTGGAATCATGCGCCGGTGATGTGGGCGGCCATGGAGGGGGCCGGCATCGAGCGGCCCAAATTGAGCGCGGCGGACGCCGCGGATTTGTTCGCGTACTTGTATTCGACGCGCTTCTTCGACAAGCCGGGCGACGCCGCCCGCGGCAAGCAGGCGTTTTCCGAAAGGCACTGCGCGGAGTGCCACGGGATCACCGAGTCGCGCGCGGAAGGCGCGCCGCCGGTAGTAAAGTGGAACTCGCTGGGGCAGCCCATGGTCCTGGCACAACAGATGTGGAACCACAGCAGCCGCATGCGGGAGGCCTTCGCGCGCAAGAAGATCGCGTGGCAGGAACTGGCGGCGCAGGATTTGAGCGATATCCTGGCGTACTTGCGAAACCTGCCGGAGACGCGGGGGATGAATGTGAGCTTCTCGTTTACCACGGGGGACAGCGGGCAAGCTATATTCCAAACGAAGGGCTGCGTGAAATGCCATGTGGGCAAGCTCGCTTTGGAGGACCGCCTGCACAATCTCACCCTGACCGAAATCGCGGTGGACATGTGGAATCACGCGCCCAGAATGATTCAGCCGGTGCCGCAGCTCTCCGAAGACGAGATGCGCCAGTTGCTCAGCTATCTGTGGATGCGTCAGTTTGTGTATGCCAAGGGCGACGTCGCGCGCGGCAAGCAGGTTTTCGCCGCCAAACATTGCGCCGAATGCCACAACGGCGGCGAGCACGGCGCGCCCCCGCTGCCCGGGCAAGGCCGCGGATACTCGGAAATCACGATCGTCTCGGCGCTGTGGAAGCACGGCCCGCAGATGTTCGCGCGTATGCGGCAGGCGAAGTTGGCATGGCCGCGGTTCAACAGTGCGCAGCAAATGTCGGACCTGGTCGCGTATCTGAATTCGGTGCAGTAGGGCGCTCCGGCGATTGTGGCTTTGGCTCGAAGCCAGTCACACGTCTCGCCAAAAATTTCGCGGCGCCGGTACAGCCGCGCCGGGGCCGGCCCTTCTGGAAGTCACATCGGCTCCCGCCGCTTGCCGCGACGCTTGCCGCCTGCGGCCGGCCGCCGCTCACTAACCAGCACTCCAATAAGCAGTTAGGCATAAGTCCGGGCATTGCTCAGTCGACTTAAGGCGGGCCGCGCCGTCACGGTCTGTGCGCCAGCGTGCATGGCTCGGGCACCTGCGGCCTCATCACGGCAAGTAACTCTGGTATCGCCGACTGCCAAAAACCGGCTGCTATATTGTGAGTGAAAAAGGAGCGTTACGTGGCCCAGATTATTCCTCTTGGTTTTGTTACCGCGACGAATGCGGCTTTGACGGCAAATGTTCCGGCCCCGTCCGGATTTCCCCTGCGCTGTAACAAGGTTCTGGTGCAGGCCTTCAAGACCGCGAACTCCAGTGACTCTGTCTTCGTCGGATTGACCGGCCTTAACAAGACCACCGGCGCCGGAGTCATAGCCGTACTGCAGTCCGGCCAGTCGGTGGTGGTCGGAGACGAGCGCGATTCCAACGTGCTGGATCCGACCGCGCTCACCGTGGACAGTGTCTCGGGTGCGGCGGTGGTCACGGGCATGCTCTACCAACGGTAGTCCGGCTCGTCTGAACGCGGGGAGGGGTATTTTCACTATGAGAAGCATCGTCTTGTCGGTATTCGTGTGCGCGCTGGCCGTTATTGCCGCGCCGGCGCAAATCATCGTCGGTGGCGCAACAGCCCCGGCGGGAATCCCAGCCGGCGCCACAATCTGGTATGGCGCAGCGCCGCCGCTCAATACGATCGGGGCGAATGGGGATTACTATCTCAATACCAGCAATTACTGCCTATATGGTCCCATGGCCGCTGGCGCCTGGCCCTCCACGTGTGCTTCGTCCGTGCGACAACTCGGATATGTCGCCGAGAACGTGGCCACCAAGGGAGCACCGGGGGGTTATGCGCCGCTGGACGCAGATGCGCACGTAGCGGTGGCAAATCTGCCGCCGATCGCGGCGATCAACGGCACCAGCATCCCGGGTAACAACGCATCCGACCAGACGGTAGTCACTACCGCGCCATCGGTGGGGGCCTGGACACCTCTTCCAGAGTGCCCGGATAGCGGCGGAAACCACTTGAATTATAGCTCGGTCACGCATGGCTTCCTGTGCGGAAACACAGGCGGCACGGCGGGCAGTGTTTCGTTTGGCGGAGTAGGATCCGGAACGAATGCAAATGCGCTGCAGGTCAGCGGCACCCTGGGCTACAGCGGCGGCGGGCAGATCAATGCCAACCAGTTGAGCGGCGTGTCTCTGGCCGGCCTTTCGACCGGCCTGCTGAAGATCACCACCGGGACCGGCTCGCCCAGCGTGGCCAACTCTTCGGATGTGGCGACCACGCTCGGCTTCACGCCGGCGGGCTATCCCGGAGCGGGCGTGCCTGTTTCTACCGGCGGCGCTTGGGGAACTTCATATACGGTTGGGACAGGTGCGGATAACCTGGTGCAGTTAAACGGCAGCAGCCAGCTTCCGGCTGTAAGTGCGGCACTGTTGACCAACTGGCCAACCTTCAATCAGAGCACGACAGGCACCGCGGCCGGGCTGAACGGTGTGTTACTGTCCGGGCTTGCTACCGGACTGCTCAAAAACACCACGAGTACGGGAGCTCCTTCCATCGCGTTGGATGGCACCGACTTTGTGTCTCCGGCTACTTTGAACGGCGGTACGCTGCCTGCCAGTGTGACCACCGTTGCCGCCGCCAGTAATGTCACATCGGGTGGCAATGTCTACGCTAACAACGGCAGCTCCACGGCTGGATGCCTGCAGCTTGGCGATTCCGGGCCGGTGCATACCACAGGGATCTGCGCGCCGTCTTCCGGCGTCAACGCGCTTTGGAACTTGCCGGGCGCGTTGGACACCGATGGACAGGTGCTTATGGCGGATGGCAGCCAGAACCTGCTGTGGTCCAGCTATTGGAAGATGCCGCATCTGAGCGGCCTGGTCACCTTCGCGCCGCCGGCGGCGACGTCCGGCAGCCCCACGCTGTTCACGGTAACTGCTCCGGCGCACACTGCGCTGGCCGCTGGCACGGAGGCAAACGATCTTTACTTCAACCTGAACCGGACCGTGCAGTTCACCGGCGGCACAACGCTCAACTATCAGCGCGCCGCCTATTTCGTCGCGCCCACCTATGCTTTCACTTCTGCCACGACCGTCGCCAACGCGGCCACGGTGGCGATCTCGGGTGCGCCAACCGCGGGGACCAATGCCGCCCAAACGCAGAGCATCGGGCTCTGGGTGCAGTCCGGAGCGGCTGGCTCTGGGACTACCTACGCTTACTCGGGCAAGTTCGATGCCCCCACGGGAGCCACGAACAACTACGCGCTCTACGCCAACGGCAGGACGCTGCTTGGCACGGGTGGCAAAGTAGCGGTGGACGCTAACTCGAACCTGTCTGCGCCCGTCATCACCGGCGCGACCGGCGCCGCCGCGCCGGCGGTCACGTGTACCCCGTATGGCGCCTATCCGGGCGCGTCGGGTGCGTCCCCTACAACTCCGGCCTCGTGCTCGGTCGCCGGCACGGATGTGAGCGGCTTGGTTACGCTCACTACCGGATCTACGACGCCGATTGTGAATAGCCAGTTATTCACGTTGGCGTTCGGCAATCCGCATACCGCGGCGCCCGGCGCGTGCCTTCTGCAGGTGCAGGGCGCGCCTCTGGCGGTGACGGAGACTCCATTTCTCAATAGTCTGCCTACCACATCGGGGTTCCTTTCATACAGCGGAAGCTCGACCGCTTTTACCGCGAGCCACACCTACTATTTTTCCTACATCTGCATGTGAGCAAGAAAATGAGAAGACTCTTACTCGTCGGGATGATGGCGGCAGGAGCGGCGTGGGGTCAATGCACGCTCTGGAATCAGGCCTCCTGCGGCTCCGTGTACGCCTTGAATGGCGGAGTGTTGCCCTCCGGGTCGCCCACCCTGGCTTCGTTTCTGTCGAGTGCGTGGGCGAACTTCCAGGCGATCGATGCCGCGGTAGCCCGCTTGCCGCAGCCCAAGATCGCATTGGCGGCGCAGAATTGGCCGTGCGCGGGCGAGGTTCTTTCCGGCGCGGTGACGTCGTTCGGGCCGCAGTGCAAGCCGTATGCCATCCTCCTGCAGAATGCCGGCCTGACAACGCAGGATTACTTCGTCTGGCAGGCTGCCATGGCTTCCTCGGCGGAATACCAGGCGCTAGGCGTGACGGGCCAGTACAACATCCCCGGAGATTGCGTGGGCAATGCAGGCGCTCCCTATTTGACCTACGGGGAAACGCCGGGAGCAGGCAGCGGGAATCACTGCTGGGCACTGTATTACTACGATCAGACTTTTGCCTATCTGCATAACAACGGTCTGACTCTACGCACCGGAACGTCAACCATGACGGACTTTTTGCTGGCTTGCGGTCTCACGCCGGGAGGATCTCTCGCCAGCCCCAATTTCACCGAGGCGCAGTATGAGAGCTGCGTGCTCCCGTTGCAGAAGGCGGAGGTATCCCGCTGGAGCCATATCCGGGCGATGCAGGTATTTCAGGAGCCTACGGCGGGCATGGCCGCGGAGCAGGTTTTCAGCGTGGCCGACGTAAGCACGTTCATTCAGCACGCCTCCGCGGCGCTCAAGGCAATCAACGGCAGTCTTCAGATCGGGGCGTCCGGCACGGGACTGAGTTATCCACAGAGTTTTGACAACGCATACTGGGCGGACTGGACCAACCAGGCGGGGAGCACCTTTCCCGCGCTGGATTTTTTGGTGATCGACCTGTTCTCGGGAAGCTGTGCTCTAGGCGTTAGCAATACCCAATTCCCAGGGCAGTTTTATTATGCTGCCGAACTCGCAAACTGGGCGGGTCCGTTCAACCCCGCATCGGGACAGTATGGTTACATCGGGCAGGCGAAGGCCACCGGCAAGCCTGTACGCATCGGGCAATCGGATGCGCCGATGTGGTGTCCCACCACCGGCCATGCAGGGCAGGCCAATGCCATTCTCGGCTCGGACGATGTCGTCTGGGATGCCAGCGGCTTGTTCAATACCTGGCTGGCGGCCGTCGTGCCATGGGCGAGCGCGATGGGGCTGGACTCCATGTCGATCTACGGATCGCTGCCGCTGTTCTATTGGTCGTCGAACCAGAACGACGATAACCCGTTCACCGAGACGGGCGGGGCGGCTATGGCGAACCTGGCGGCTACCGATTCAGCGGCGACGTACAAGATCCTGGCGAAGTGGTCCGCGGAATCCATGCAAGGCAATGCCCACCTGAGCGGGCACGCTCACCTAGGGCGGTGAGATGGGCGTCTGATCCAAGTTGTAAAATAAACAGGATGACCGACATCGAAAACGACACACGCGGACAGCAGGAAGGGCGGCCCTTTCCCCTTCCGCCGGCCTCCTTCGAATTCCTGGCCGAGTCTCTCCGCCTGCAGGCCGAAATGCAACTGGGCTTGATGCGCCTCGGCTCCGAAGAGCAACCTCCCGCCGATCTGGAGCTGGCCCGCCACACCATTGATCTCATGGCCATGCTCCAGGAAAAGACGCGCGGCAACCTGACCCTGGAAGAGCAGCGGCTGCTGGAGAATTCGCTCACTTTGCTGCGGTTCCGCTACGTGCAGGCGGCCGACGAAGCCAAGAAGAAGACAGCCTGAATGGCGGAGTGCGCCGTCAAGATCACCGTACTTGGCTCCGGCACCAGTACCGGTGTGCCCACCATTGGCTGCCATTGCGACGTATGCACTTCCGCGGACCCTCGCGACCAGCGCTTGCGCCCTTCCATCCTGGTGAGTTACGGCGGCCGGCACGTCCTGATCGACGCCACGCCTGATTTTCGCGCGCAGGCCCTCCGCACGGGTTTCGAACGCCTGGACGCCATCCTGTTCACCCACGAGCATGCCGACCATATCATGGGCCTGGACGACGTACGGCCCTTCAATTTCCGCCAGCGCGAACGCATCCCGATTTACGCGTCCGAGCGCACCATGTCCGCCATCCATGGCGCGTTCCGATACATCTTCGACGGCCACGAAAAGGGCACAGCCATTCCGCAACTGGACTCCCATACGCTCAATGGCGCCTCGTTCGACTTGTTCGGCCTGGAGTACACGCCCATCCCGCTGCTGCATGGCCAGGCCCCGATCTACGGCTTCCGCTTCGGCAACGCCGCTTATCTTACCGACCACAGCGAGATACCCGAAACTTCTCTCGGCCAGTTGCGCGGCCTCGACGTGCTCTTCCTCGACGCGCTGCGTTACAAACCGCACCCCACCCATTCCACAGTGGACCGTTCCATCGCGACCGCCGCACAGGTGGCGGCCCGGCGCGTCTTCTTCACCCACATCTGCCACGATCTGGCGCACGCCCGTACCGAGGCGCGCCTGCCGCCGCACATCCGCCTGGCCTATGACGGGCTCGAAATCGAAGTGGGAGGCGCAGCGTAGATGGCCGGCCCGCCGCGCGTCTTCCGCAGTCTCGACGAAGTGCCTCCCGATTTCGGCCCCTCGGCTTTGACCATCGGCAATTTCGATGGCGTGCATGCGGGGCATCGCAGAATCCTGCGGCGCGTCAAGGAGGTCGCCCTGGAGCGCGGCCTCAAAGCCTCCGCGCTCACCTTCCATCCGCATCCCAGTAAAGTGGTGGCCCCCGCGCGGGCCCCCCGCCTGATGAATTCGCCCGACGAGCGCTGCGCGCTGATGGGGGAAGAGGGCATTGAGCAGGTGCTCATTATGCCCTTTGACCGGCACGTGGCGCATCTCGCTCCCGAGGAGTTCGTGGAGCGCGTGCTGGTGCGAAAGTTGGGCGTGCGCGCGGTGGTGCTGGGGCACGATTTCTGCTTCGGCTATAAGCAGGCGGGCAACGTGCGGGTGCTCGGTGAACTGGGCCGCAAATACGGCTTCACCACCGAAGAGGTCAAAGCCGTGACCGTGCGCGGCCGGTTGGTGAGCAGCACCGGGCTGCGCCAGTTGATCGACCGGGGCCAAGTCGCGCGGGCGGCGCGCCTGCTGGAGCGGCCTTACGCGCTCCAGGGCGAAGTCGTCGCCGGCCACGGCGTCGGTTCCAGGCAGACCGTGCCCACGCTGAACCTGGCCGTGAATACCGAGGTGCTCCCGGCGACCGGGGTCTACGTGACGCACACGCGGGACCTGGACGGCCGGCGCGCGTGGCCGTCGGTCACCAACATCGGCTACCGGCCCACGTTCGGCGACAGCCAGGAGATTTCCATCGAGACCTATCTGCTCGCGCCGCTCGGCGGGGACACGCCACGCCATATCCGCGTGGAATTCCTCTGGCGCGTGCGCGACGAGCGTCGGTTCCCGGACGCGCAGGCGCTGAAACAGCAGATTCTGCGCGATGTAGCGGTAGCCCAGGCCTACTTCCGGCGCCTCAAGAAATGGACATGCCGGTCGGATTCTCCGGTCGATCGGTCCCGCAATATGTCATAATATGGTGTAACGGTTCATGATTTGCCCCTGTCCGGCAACTATCGCGTTACCACTTTATTCCCCATTAGAAGGAGATTGTAATGAAAATGTCCGAGGGTAAGTTAAAGCACATGAAGGCGCTCTCGAATCATGCCGGCGTGATCGCCGCGGCGGCCATGGATCAGCGCGGCAGTTTGCAGAAGTCCCTGGCGTCGGCGCGCGGCGTGGATAAGAAAGAGATCACGCACGAAATGATGAGCGAGTTTAAGACTGCCGTCACCAAAGTGCTGACACCGCATGCCAGCGCCATCCTGCTGGACCCCGAATTCGGCCTGGAAGCGCGCCTGGCGCGCAGCCGCAACGCCGGCCTGCTGCTGGCCTATGAGCTCAGCGGATACGACAACACCCAACCCGGCCGGCTGCCCGATCTGCTGCCGCACGTTTCGGTGAAGCGCATCGTGGACTGGGGCGCGGACGCGGTCAAGATCCTGATCTACTACACGCCCTTCGAGGACGCCAAAATCAACGACATCAAGCACGCCTTCATCGAGCGCATCGGCGCGGAGTGCGTGACGTACGAAATCCCGTTCTTCCTGGAGTTCGTGGGCTACGATCCCAAGGGCGGCGACGAGAAAGGCTTCGAGTACGCCAAAGTGAAACCCGAGATCGTCAAGAAGAGCATGGAGGAGTTCTCCAAGCCGCAGTATTTCGTGGATGTGCTGAAGGTGGAAGTGCCCATCAACGCCGAGTTCGTGGAAGGCAGCGCGGTGTACAAAGGCCAGACGGCCTATACCCGGACCGAAGCGCTGGCGCACTTCCGGCAAGCCGCCGAGATCGCCGCCAAGCCCTTCATCTATCTGAGCGCGGGCGTCAGCAACGCGCAGTTCGTGGAATCGCTGCGCATGGCCACCGAGGCCGGCACGGATTTCTCCGGCGTGCTGTGCGGCCGCGCGACCTGGAAAGAAGGCATCCCGGTGTTCGCCAAGAATGGCCCGAAGGCGCTGGAAGACTGGCTCGCGAAGGAAGGCGTGAAGAACATCAACGCCGTGAACGACGCCATCAAGTCCGCCACGCCCTGGTTCGCCAAGCTCGGCGCGCCGGTTCCGGCATAATGTAGGACAGGCTTCGGCCCGTCTCCGTGATCCTGCTCTGGCGAAATATCCGTTACGCCCTGCGCGCCTCGCTGCGCAGTCCCGGATTTGCCGCGGTAACCGTGATCAGCCTGGCGCTGGGCATCGGCGCCAACACCGCGATTTTCAGCATACTCGACGCCATTCTGTTCCGCGAGTTGGCGGTTCCGCAGCCTCGCGAGCTCGTGCAATTGTCTCCCATCTATCGCAACGGCGGCCGCGTGCCGTTCTCGTTTCCGATGTACCAGGCGCTCGACCGCGGTCAGCGAGTATTCTCCGGCCTCTACGGGTGGACCGGCGCAGCGTCATCCAATGTGGAGGCTGGGGGCACCCTGTTTCTGGGCGGCGTGCGCGCGGTCACCGGCAATTACTACTCCGGCCTGGGAGCCACACCGCTGGTCGGCAGGCTGATCGCGCCGGGGGATGACGCCGGCGGAACTTCGCACGTCGCCGTACTCGGCTATGAATGCTGGGAGAACCGCTTTGGCCGCGACTCAGCCGTCATCGGCAAGACGCTGCGCATCGAAGGAAAGCCATTCACCATTGTGGGAGTCACCCGCCCGTGGTTTGCCGGGATGACGCCCGGCGAATCTCCGGACATCACTATTCCCATCACCGCCTCGCCCTTCGATCGCCAAAGCCGTGCGCTGTTATGGATTTTCGCCACCGGCCGTTTGCGCACCGGTGTGTCGATCGTTCAGGCGCGCACGCAGCTCGCCTCGTTCTGGCCCGAACTGCTGCTGGCCACTGCTCCCACCCAGAGCCGCGGCCCGCGCCGGCAGTCATTCCTCGCCATGCGCCTCGCCGTGGAGCCGGCCGCGGCCGGCGCCAATGCCGGTCTCCGCGATCGGGCCTCGCGGCCCCTCTATCTACTGATGGGAGTCGTGGCCCTGATCCTGCTGATCGCTTGCGTGAACCTGGCCAACCTCACCCTGGCGCGCGCCGCCGCGCGCAGCCAGGAAATCAGCACACGAGCCGCACTGGGCGCCAGCCGCCGCCAGATCGTCATGCTATTGCTCGCCGAAAGCCTCCTGTTATCCGCTGCCGGAGCGTTGCTGGCGCTGGCGTTCTCTTATTGGGGCAGCCCGCTCCTGCTGGGTCTCATCACGCGGCGAACGCTTGCCCCCGTGGTCCTCGACTTGAGACCCGATTGGCGCGTTTTCTCCTTTACCGCAGCCGTGGCGGTCCTGACTGGCACCTTGATCGGTCTGGTTCCCGCCTGGCAAATGTCCGGGCAAGAGCCGGCGCTGGTGCTGCGGCAGCGCGGCGGGAGCCGCCGACAGGCGCTATCGGGCAAGGTGCTGATCGTGACCCAGATTGCCTTGTCGCTCGTCCTGCTGTTCGGCGCGGGGCTGTTGCTGCGGACGTTTGAGAACCTGCGTTGGTCCGATCCCGGCTTTCAGAAGACCGGTATCCTCGAAGCCGCCTTGCAGCCCCGGCCCGATGGCTACAAAGGCCTGGACATGAACGCTTACCTGCGCCAGCTCGTGGAGCGCGCGGCGGGCTTGCCTGGCGCTGCTTCAGCCGCCTTTTCGGACCTGGCAGTGCCGGCCGGCGGCGGTTGGAAGGAGACCGTCTCGCCCGCGGGAGCTGACGGAAACGCCGGCCCCAGCGTATTGGCCAACTTAGCGGCGGTCTCGCCGGGCTTCTTCAAGACCCTCGCGATACCGCTTGTTTCCGGCCGCGATTTTGAGTGGAGCGACGGCCAGCGGCACTCCCCCATCGCCATGGTCGATAGCGAAACTGCCCGCCGCCTGTTCCCTTCCGGCGGGGCGATCGGCCAGCGCGTCCGCTTCGGTGTGCAACCGGAATTTCAGGATCTCGAGATCGTCGGCGTGGCACGTGCCGCGCGCCTGATCGATTTGCGCGACCCAAGCCAGCGCGTGTTCTACATACCCTTCGCGCAGCACCCGGAATACGGCAAGTGGGGCAACCTCTTCCTCCGCGCGAAGCACGCCGCGACGCTCGAGCGCGCGCTGGATAACGAGATCCGGTCGTTCGGCCGCGAATATGTGACTGAAACGAAGACGATCGAACAAATGAGCGACGGAACGCTCGCCGCCGAACGCGCCACCGCCATCTTCTCCACCGCCTTTGCCGCGGCCGCGTTGCTGCTCGCCGGCATCGGGTTGTTCGGCCTGATGTCATACACGGTCACGCGCCGGACGCGCGAGATCGGCGTCCGCATGGCGCTCGGGTCGCAGCCGGGCGCGGTCCTGCGCATGATCTTGCGCGAGACGCTGCTGCTGACCCTGACGGGTATCGCCCTGGGCGCACCCTGCGCGCTGGCGGCTACGCGGTTCATCGCGCACAGCCTGTTTGGACTCTCGCCCGTCGACCCGTTGACCTTTGCGGCGGCCTCCGGCGCGCTCTTCGCCGTGGGAGCCATCGCCGGCTATCTGCCCGCGCGCCGCGCCCTGAACTCGGATCCAATGGCCGCCCTGCGCTGCGATTAGCGGAGATTCACCAGCCAAGCACGAACTGGAGGGCGGCAATCATGCCCGCAGCAGGCCAAGATTGGCCGTCCCCCATCAGCCCCGATGGAAAGTGACACACTTGTCGCCGGAATTGGACGCGCTGGCGGGCCCTTCCGCGGAGAGGCTTTGGCCTTCGCGTCGTCCTCTTCTTCCGTCAGGGAAACTGGGTGGTCCAGCTTCAGTTCAGCCACGACCGCCGCCACCCTCACTCGCTAAGCACGAACCGCAGCGCCAGCCCCATCACCATGACGACCCCGCCGGCGACCGCCCACAGCGCGAAACCGGCGGGCTCCAGCACGCCTTGAATGCCGGACCAGTTCACCGCGCAAAGCACGATCGTCGTCGCCACCGCCACCACCAGCGATAGCCATTGCGCGATCGCGATCGGACGGGCCACGCGCGCCTGCGCCTCCTGCCTTTCCAGCAATCGCGCCCTCCACCAGATGAGCGCGGGGTCCGGCAGTGCGCCCTCGCATTGCGAAAGCCCCACCAGCCGTTTCATCCAGACCGCCGCTTCAGCCTCGTTCACGGCTGCACCTCGCTAAGACCATTCTGCCTCAGAATACTTTCCAGGTTGTGGCGCGCCCGGTAGAGCAGCACGCGCACGCTCTTCTCTTTCAGATCCAGCGTCCCGGCGATTTCGTCGTGCGCGTATCCCTCCACATACGCCAGCCACAGCAATGCCCGCTCCCTCGGTTTCAGTTTCTGGAAGCAGCGCGTCACGTCGCCGGTCCCGGTGGCCGGCGGCGCTTCGTCGCGGAACCGGAACTGGAGCGACCACAACCGCTCGCGCCTCTGCCTCCGCCACCGGTCGTAGATCGCCGCGGTCGCCGTCTTGTAAAGATAGGCTTTCATGGCCGTGCGGTCCTCCGCCGCCGGCCTGGCGCGCAGGAAACGTAGATACGCCTCCTGCAGCAGATCGTCCGCCGCCTGCCCGTCTCCCGAGACGCGCCGGATGTAGCCGCGCAGAGCTGGCGCCGTTTCGTGATAGAACGCCGTGAACTCGCCCTGGTCCATCGGCGTTTCACTGCTGGGTATCGCCGGTGCGCTCGGTTGCGCCCAGGGTTCTCGACAGACGGTGCGAGACCGCGGCCGAAATCAGAAAGCCGACGCCCAGGCACAAGAGAATCACGCCGATCACCAGCAGCGGGTTCTCCCGCGAAGCGTAGTACCAGTTCAGGCCCAGGCAGCCCGTCCCCACGATCACCAGGATGATCCCCCGATGCGTCGAGCGCAGAATCCCGCTGGCCGGTTCCTCCCGGTCGCTCGAGATGCGGTCCACGAACTGCGCACCGCTGGGCGTTTGCAGGAACTCGACCACTTCCCTTGCCGAACCGAATTTATCCAACAACCGGCCGTGCAGTTCGGTCTGCGCTTTGATCCTCCGCTGCCGTTTGGCCGTATCGGCGGCCAGGTAGATCACCCACCCTATCGTGGCAAACAGGGCCAGGAGCACCAGCATGATTGAAGCATGTTCAGCGTCCATTCGAATCCTCCTCGTCAGCTAAAACGGTGGAGGCTTCTTCCGGTTAACAGGCTTCGGTGCGTACTTGAAATACAGCGTCACGTCCACGATGTGGGTCTTATCGTCGATCTTCGTTTCCGGCCGGGTCTCACCCAGGTTGTCGAAGAGGCCCTCCTCGCGCACCCGGCGCAGAAAATAGTCCGGATAGTCGGGATTGTAGGGCGAGCCTGCCTGGTGCGTCCACATCTTCCGGATGGCGGCCTCGCCATTGAGGTCCAGCCCGTCGATATTCAGCTTCCCAAATACGAACTGAGGGCCTTCGGCGATGTGCAGCGTCAGGCTCACGATCTTTTTGGCGTCGTCGATCTTGCGCACGATTTGTACGTCGTTGCGCATGTACCCTTCGTGCGCCAGGACCTTCTTGATGCGGTCCACGCCTTGGCCGATGTCGTCGAAATCGGCCAGATCGCCGCTCCTGAACTTCCCGGTTTTCAGCAGGCGCCCCGCCGCGAAGTGAGGCGCGCCCTCGATGCGCACGTCGCCAAGGTTGTAAGTTGCGCCTTCGTCCACCGTCACCTTCACGGCCAACCCCTGCACGTCCGTGGCTTTCTCCACGGTCACCTTGGGGAACGCTACGCGAATGCGCCCGCGCGCATCGTACAGCGGGCGAATGCTGGAATCCAGGCACTGGCGGAAGGCCTCTTCTTTATAAGGCAAGCCCACCGCCACCTCGGCGATGGTGTTCTGCAGCTTGGATGTCGGGATTACCTGGTTGCCTTCAAATGCAACCTCCGCCACCGCCGGATCCGACCGTGCCGGCCGGAACAGGATGACGAACTCGTTGGGCGCCACCGGCGTGACCTTGGCGATGACCGTGTCCTTGCTGTCGTGCGCCGTCATATATTCCTGGATCCAGTGCTTGTATCGCTCCAGCACCTGTTTGGTGGCGGCCAGCCGCGGAGCGAACAGCGGGTCCTTCGCGCGCAGGTAATCCGTAAGCTCTTTTTCCGATGCGCCCAAATCGTCAAAGCGAATGGGATAGGCCGGCTGCGCTTCCACCACCTGAAACGACGCCGCATAACCGTGCTGATCGCCGCCCGGCGCAAACTTGTAGCCCACCGTTTCGAACATGCCGGTGGCCACCAGCCGGTCGCGCGCGGCTTCGAAATCCGGCTTGCCCGCGAGCTGTCCGATCTTCAAACCGGCCACGGCCAGGATTTGGGCCTGCGTGTAGTTGTGGCTCCCTTCCACCTTCAGGCTTTCGATGGGCCACTGGTGGGGCTGGGCAGGCGGCGTGGTGGTCTTCCTGGTGCGGCTGGACTGCGCGAAGGCGGCCGGAATTCCCGCGCCCGATGCGCACAGCAATACTATCAAAAGCCAGGTCATATCTTCATTACAACACCGCGATTCGGGCCACCGCTGCTATAATGGGAAAGTCTACACTGAGAGAGGAATTGTGTCCCTGCGTACTTTTTTCCGTCTTTTCACGCACATTCAAATGCTGCCCATCCTCGAAAGCGGCGAGGAAACGCTGGTCGGCGGGCAGGCCGTGATCGAGGGCGTCATGATGCGCGCCCCGCATAGCTATTGTGTCGCGGTCCGCAAGCCTTCGGGCGAGATCGTCACCGAGGAGAAGCCGCTGGCGCGCATGTCCGAGAAGTACCGCATCTTCAAATACCCCATCGTGCGCGGCGTCGGCACCCTCTATCAGGCGATGGCTTTGGGCCTGCGGGCGCTGAAGTTTTCGGCCAACTCCATGCTCGGCGCCGAGTCGCCAAAGGCCGAACCCCAGGAGATCCCCAACTGGGCCATCAGTTTGAATATGCTCCTCTCTTTCGGGTTTTTCATCTTCCTTTATAAGTTCGTGCCGCTGTACGCCGTCACCGCGCTGGGAAAGTGGTACCCGCGGCTCAAAGGCCGCATCGCCTTCAACGCCACTGATGGCTTCATCCGCATCGCCATTTTCCTGGCTTTTCTATTCCTGCTTTCGCGCATGAAGGACATCCACCGCGTCTTCGAGTATCACGGCGCCGAACACAAGGTGGTGTTCAACTTCGAATCCGGCAAACCGGTCAACGTCGAAAACGCGCAGTCGTTCACCACTTTCCATCCGCGCTGCGGCACCAGTTTTCTGATGGTGGTGATGGTCGTCTCCATGGTGGTTTACACGCTGATTCCGTTCTCCGGCTTCGGCATGAAACTGCTCAGCCGCGTGGTTCTGCTGCCCTTCATCGCGGGCATCAGTTACGAGTTGATCCGCTTCGCCGCCAAACGCCGCGGATCGTTCCTGGCCACCCTCACCGCCCCCGGCCTGTGGCTGCAGCGCATCACCACCAAGCCGCCTTCCGACGACCAGGCCGCCGTGGCCATCCACGCGCTCCAGGGCGCCATGGCGCTTGAACAGTCCCAGGGCGGCGAACTGGTCATCGCCTAAAGATGGCTTAACCTCCATGCAATTTGTTCCCAAGCTCCAGCAGATCGAGGTGCGCTTCGAAGACCTCACGCGCCAACTGGCGGATCCCGCGCTGATCGCCGATGCCGCCGAGTATCGCAAAGCCGCCAAGGCGCGCAGCGACATCGCGGAGGTGGTCGACAAGTATCGCGAATGGAAGAAGGCCGCCAGCGAACTCGATCAGGCGCGCGGCATGTTGCAGGAGCAGGACTCGGAGCTGCGCCAGATGGCCGCCGACGAGGCCGCGCGGCTGGAGCCGGAACTGGCGCGCATCGAGCAGGAAATCAAAGTCCTGCTGCTGCCCAAAGATCCCAACGACGAAAAGAACGTGGTGCTGGAAATCCGCGCCGGCACCGGCGGCGACGAAGCCACGCTGTTCGCGGCGGAAGTTTTCCGTATGTACTCGCGCTTCGCCGAGACCCAGCGCTGGCGCATCGAAGTCACCTCCGCCAGCGATTCATCGGCGGGCGGATTGAAGGAAGTCATCGCGCTGGTCAGCGGTGACCGCGTCTACAGCAAGCTGAAATACGAGAGCGGTGTGCATCGCGTGCAGCGCGTGCCGGTCACCGAGCAGCAGGGCCGCGTGCATACTTCCGCCATCACCGTGGCGGTGCTGCCCGAGGCCGACGAAGTGGAAGTGAAGCTCGATCCCAAAGATATTCGCATCGACACGTTTTGCTCGTCCGGTCCCGGCGGCCAGTCCGTCAATACCACCTACTCCGCGGTGCGCATCACCCACTTGCCCACCGGATTGATCGTCTCCTGCCAGGACGAGAAATCGCAGATCAAGAACCGCGCCAAGGCCGAACGCGTGCTGCGCTCCCGGCTCTATGAAATCGAGTTGGAGAAGCAGCAGGCCGCCCTCGGCGCGGAACGCCGCAGCATGGTGGGCACCGGCGACCGCAGCGAGAAGATCCGCACCTACAACTTCCCCCAGAACCGCGTCACCGACCACCGCATCGGCCTCACGCTGCACCAGTTGGACATAGTGATGGAAGGCCGGCTGGAACCCATCATCGACGCGCTGACCACTTACTACCAGGCCGAAAAGCTTAAAGAAGAAGGCGACGCGGGCGGGGTCGCGGCGTAACCGGCATGACCGTCGGGACCGCGTTGCTCCAGGGCACCAAGCTCCTGGAAGACGCTACGGTTTCCGT
>Ga0335078_10002551_pt1 | contig 27499 bp, 21 predicted proteins | sample Lox_Sample_32_FD_206711 | JGI IMG/M metagenome (GOLD analysis project Ga0335078, IMG submission 206711) | Soil microbial communities from Loxahatchee National Wildlife Refuge, Florida, United States - Lox_Sample_3.2 | ecosystem: Environmental > Terrestrial > Soil > Wetlands | place: USA... | reverse complement strand
TGCCAATGCTCGGCTGGCACACGTCGTGGTGGCTACGGTCCTTCGCCGGAGCGAACGGGGGCGCCGCGATCGCGGCCGTCGTACTCGCCGTCGCCTTCGGCCTGATCCTCGTCACCCAGCCGGGGGCACGGCTATTCGTGGTGACCGCCGTTGCAGTCGGCTTCATCTTCACGGTGATAAGCATCGGCATCAACCGCGGACCGGCCACGAAACCGATGCTTCCCACGCAGGTGCTCGGCACCCGGTACGCGATCATGGCCGACTTCCTGATCGTGTCCGCCCTGATAGTCGGAGCGGATCACGCCCTACGGACACGTGCTCACGATCGCCGACGGCAGGGGGCGGGCCTGAAATCCGTGACGGCGGTCACTGCGCTTGTCGTCTTCCTCACGGCCACATGGGCGGTGGACTTCCGGTACACGGGCCTGCGCACCACGACTGCTTGGAGCTGGGCGCCGATAGCGGCCAAGTGGGAACGCGACTGCGCCCACTCCCGGACAGGGGAGATCACCGAGACGGTCTATAAAAGGCCCTGGACGCTCCCCTGCCGGAATATCACCCCGTAGCCGGTGGCGAGGTCGTAGTCAGCCTCCGCGCCGGTATGGCGAGCGTGCCCCCGGCTGCGGCGCAGGCGGGGAAGCCGTCTGTTGCTGAGCGGGCCGGCCGGAGGCCGGCCGCAGTGTGCGCTTGTAGTTGCACCTGGGCCAGGTCGAGCAGCCAAGGAAGATGCCGTAGGGGCCTTTGCGCTGGACCATCGTCCCCTTCCCGCAACCGGGGCAGATGTCAACGGGCACCTGCTCGGCCCCGGCGACGGTCACATCGGGGTCGTCGGGGTTCTGGAGGAGTTCAGCAACGAAGGCCGAGATGCGCTGGGTCGGGATGATGAGCGTCACCTCCCGGCGGGCCCGGGTCAGGGCCACATAGAACAGGCGGCGCTCCTCCGCGTGAGTGAAGGTATCGGGGGAGGGCATGGCCAGGTGCAGAACAGGATCGTCGGCGATGTCGCTCGGGAAGCCGTAGACGCCGGTGGTCAGGTTCGGCAGCACGATGTAGTCGGCTTCGAGCCCCTTGGAGGAGTGCACGGTCCGGAACGTGAGGTCGAGGTTCGCCGGCCGCCGGCCCGGGACGAGGTCACGGTCGAAGCCGTAGCGGCCGAGCACGCTGACGCTGATTTTCCGGTCCGGCCCGGCCGCGATGGCCCCGGCGGCGACCTTGGCGGACAGTTCGGCGAGGTACCCGGCCAGGGCCTGCGCGGGGTTATCGGAGCGCAGGATCGTGAGCGGGGCGCCCGGCCCGGTCTGGGCGGAACGCATCTGCTTGCTGAACTGGGCCGGGTTCTTCGATACGAAGCTGGCGGCGACGTTGCAGACCGTCTGCGGGCAGCGGAACGTGGTCGTGAGGGCAAGCTGGCGGCCGCGGCCGAACCAGGACTCGAAGCCGGTCATGACCGACAGGTCGGCACCGGCGAAACGGTTGATCGACTGCCAGTCGTCGCCGACGGCGAGCAGGTAGCGGCCGGGTTGGCCGAGCAGGCCCCGGACGAGGCGGGCCCGGGCCCGGCTGACGTCTTGGAACTCGTCGACCATCACAAGGTCATAGCCCATGTCGGCCCGGCCGGCCTCTAGGTGCCCGGCGGCCTGTACGAGCATGTCCTCGAAGTCGACGAAGCCTTCGGCGGCCAGGCGGTGCTCCCATTCGGCGTGAATGGGCCAGTAGAGGTCGAGGAACAGCCGGGTCCGGTAGCCGGCCAGGTGGCGCAGGTCGCCCTCCAGACGCTCCTCGAGGTGCTCTTTGGTCCACGAGTTCGACTTGACATGGGCCATGAAGGTGCGGATCAGGCGGGCCAGCTCCTCGTGCCTCATCGGTTCCGGCCACTGGTTACGCGGCGGCCGGTCCGGGTTCCAGTCGAGCGTCACGCCCCGGCTGGTCAGCTCCGTGCCGAGCTTGGCCAGCCCGTCGCCGAAGACCACGTCAACCCAGGTGGTCTCGAGCAGGATCGTCTTGTAGCGGGCGTGGGTCTGTCGTTTCCAGGTCATGCTCTCGGCATAGTCGGCGAAGTCGGCGGGCGGCTTGCCGTCGCGGTCGATCGCCCAGTGCTCATGCCACACGTCGATGTCGGGGTAGTAAAAGTCCGGCCGGTACTGCGAACGGCCGGCGGTGGCGGTGTTGTGCTCGTAGGGACGCTCGTAGGCGTAGTTGACACCGTTGAAGTACAAGAAGTCGGCAACGAGACGCTCGCCGTGGCTTTTGACCACGTCACCACCGAAGGTCTGGTAGCCGCTCTCCTTCTTCTCGCTGTTCCAGCCGTCCGGTTCGTGTTCGCCGAGGCTTGCCGGGGCGTGGGCGAACAGCAGCCGGTACAGGTCCCACTGATAGCGGAACGTTTCGGAGCTGTCCCGCAGCTCGTCGACGATGCGCTCCACCATCTGCAGGTCTCTCCCCTGGTCGAGCCATGGCGCGGGGCGGGGCTTCTCGCCGGTGGCCCGGCCGATGACGTCCAGGCCGAAAGAGTGGAATGTTGAGGCCCGCACCCCGGAGGAGTCGATACCTGCCGCGGCGAAACGGGTGTCGACTCGCTCCTGCAACTCCGCGGCCGCGCTCCGGTTGAATGCCAGCAGCAGGATCCGCTCAGCAGGGACGAACCCGCGGCAAACCGCGTAGGCGGCCCGGGCCACCATCACCGAAGTCTTACCCGAACCGGCGGCGGCGAGGACCTGAACGCGGTTGTCGAAACACACCACGGCCCGGGCCTGTTCCTCGGTGAGCGGCGTCTTCTCGATGGTGTCGAAGAACGCCCGGAGCGACGACAGCTCGGCGGCCATGACCGCCTCGTTGGTCTCGGTCACCAGCCTGGCCAGGTCGGTGTCGGCGAAGGCGGCCGCTTCGAGCTGGAAAGGGGTGAGGGACAACCGGGTTCCAGCAGCACGGATCCGGTCGGGAAGCCCCGGTTCGGGCCGGGAGGCGACAAGGGCGTCCAGGGCCTCGGCCGGCACCCACCGCTGCTCCTTCCGGGCAGTATCGAGGAGCCGTGTAGCGGCGGCATGCCAGGCTACGGCGGCCTCTACCGCCGGGGTGAGCGCCAGCCGCCGGATCGCCAGTTCTAGATTCCGGGCCTCCGCCCTGGACAGGCCCTGGAGACGCAGAACCGGCCTGCCTCCGTGGTGCAGGGTGCGATGGAACCACCCGCGGCACACCTCGAGCGTCGAAGCGTCAGCCCTGGCGACGGTGAGGATGCCGGAAGGCTGCTCGGCGGTCAGCTCCGTGTCGGTAACTGTCACGCTCCAGTCCCGGCCCGACCACGTCACCGAGGGCCTCCAGGCCGCCTGAACCGCGCGAACTCGACCATCACACACCCCCAGGCTCGCGCCAGGGCCGTCAGCAAACCGTTACGCACATCCTCCCGCACCCGCGGCCGATCCACGACCCGTCCTTCTTGAATCGGTACCCGGGGAGTGCTCTACTCGGCGGCATGGTTGCAAACCCGCGGTCCGGGCAGGCGGTGAGTGCGGTGGCTGCTGCGGAGGTGTTCGGGCCCGCGTGGCTAGGGCCGGCCGAGCTGCGCAACCGGGTGATCAAGGCCGCGACGTTCGAGGGCATGACCCCGCACGGGCTGGTCACCGACGAGCTGATCGAGTTCCACCTGCGGCCCGTGCGGGGTGGTGTCGGCATGACCACGGTGGCTTACTGCGCGGTCTCGCCGGAGGGCCGAACCGACCGCCACCAGATCTGGATGCGGCCCGAGGCCGTGCCCGGCCTGCGCAGGCTCGCCGACGCCGTGCACGCCGAAGGCGCTGCCGTCAGCGCCCAGATCGGGCATGCCGGGCCGGTCGCCAACCCCGTCTCCAACCGGCTGCCCGCACTCGGCCCCTCCAGCCGGCCGAGCCCGCTGGGTCTGCGGATGATCAAGGCTGCCTCCGCCGCTGACCTGCACCGCATCACCCGCGCCCACGCCGGGGCCGCGCTGGTCGCGCGCGATGCCGGCTTCGACGCAGTGGAACTCCACTTCGGGCACAACTACCTGGTCAGCTCGTTCCTCAGCCCCAGGCTCAACCGGCGCGAGGACCGGTTCGGCGGGAGCCTGGCCAACCGGGCCCGCCTCGCCCGTGACATCGCCCGGGCGGTGCGCGACGCGGTCGGCGGCCAGCTCGCGATCATCGCCAAGCTGAACATGGACGACGGCGTGCCCGGAGGGTTCTGGCTCGATGAGAGCGTCCAGGTCGCCCGGTGGCTGGAAGCCGACGGGAGCGTCGATGCCCTCGAGCTCACCGCGGGCAGTTCGCTGCTGAACCCGATGTACCTGTTCACCGGGGATGCGCCGGTCCGCGAGTTCGCCGCGCAGTTCCCGGCGCCCGCCCGGGTGGCCATCCGGCTCGCTGGGAGCCGGTTCCTGCGCAGCTACCCCTACCAGGAGGCCTACCTGCTCGACCGGGCCCGCCAGTTCCGCGCCGCGCTGAACCTGCCGCTGATCCTGCTCGGCGGGATCACCCGCAAGCAGACCATGGACCTGGCCATGGCCGAGGGCTTCACGTTCGTCGCCATGGCCCGCGCCCTGCTGCGCGAGCCCGATCTCCTCCGCCGCATCCAGGCCGATCCCGGGGCCCGGTCGTTGTGCATCCACTGCAACAAGTGCATGCCCACCATCTACGGCGGCACTCACTGCGTCCTGACTTCGCCGCGCACAATCTGATACCGCCAGCAGCGCGCCCAGAACCGAGCGCCGCAGCCACCGCACGGCCGCCGGCGGCCAGCGGTCTTCATTGCCGGCCAGCCGGTCAGGGGTGTGCCGGCGGGTGCCCTGTCAGGCCGGGGAAGCTCACGCCAGTGAGTACTTCCGATGCTTTCCACAGGCGGCAGGCGAGCTGCTCGTCGCGGGCGGTCCTGGCGTAGCGGACCTTGCGTGGAGCGCCCATGGCCTCACCGGGCCCGCGGGGCCCGTAGTAGTCGCCGCCGCGGGCCCGGGGGTCGACGGCGGCGCGCAGCACCGGCAGCGCGCCTTGTGCAGCGGGCTGTCCGGTGAACGAGGCGGCTAGCCCCATCATCTGCGCGAAAATGCCGCCGCCGCCCAGGTTCGGCCCGTTGGTCAGCAGTCCGGTACGGCTGTAGCCGGGGTGGGCGCCGACGCTGATGGTGGCGCCGCCGGCCGCGCGCAGCCGGCGGTCCAGCTCCAGGGTGAACAGCGCGTTGGCCAGCTTGGACTGGCTGTAGGCCCGCCACCGGCCGTACCCGTGCTCGCCTTGCAGGTCATCGAACCGGATGGAGCCGAACCGGTGAACCAGGCTGCTGACCGTGACCACCCGGCTGCCCGGGCGGGCCAGCAGGACCGGGAGCAGGCATAGGGTGAGCGCGAAGTGACCCAGGTGGTTGGTGCCGAACTGCAGCTCGAACCCCTGCGCCGTGACCTGCCGGGAGGGCACGGCCATCACCCCGGCGTTGTTGATGAGCAGGTCGAGCCCGCCGGCACGGCCCAGGACCTGGTCGGCCAGCCGGGCGACCGAATCCAGATCGGCCAGGTCCAGTGCGACCAGATCAACCGCCGCCGCGGGCACCTGCCGCACGATCGCGCCGCGGGCAGCCCCGCCACGACCGGCGTCGCGGCAGGCCAGCAGAACGACAGCGCCGTGCCGGGCCAGTTCCAGCGCGGCCTGGAAGCCGATACCGGAGTTGGCGCCGGTCACCAGGACCGTACGGCCATGCTGGTCCGGCATATCAGCGGCAGCCCACCCAGCGGGCATGACGATTCTCCGATCACCCGGCAGACCCGACTCATCCTGGCACCACCACACCTGCCTGCACGCGACGCCCATGGTATTGCGACCGATGAGACGGGATTGGCGTTCCGCCCATTAGCGCGATCGCTGTGGAGGGAATTTAGGCCGACGCGCGTGCCGGCGGGCTAGCCCGCTTTGGGGATGCCATGTAAGAGTGGTTCGCAGCATTGAAGCGGCTTTGGGGGGCCTATGGGAACGCTTCCGCTGAGTAGCCTCGGTGGTCGTCAGGCTGGTCCGTCGACACTGCAATTCGGGGTGCTACTGCCGTGGGTGACCCCGGGCAATGGGCAATCGGTGCACGTTATGGCGATTCACGAAGCAGACCAGTACCTGCAGGACATCCCGGCCGTCGAGGTTGCCCTGCAGCATTCGGCCGACCCCGACTACGGAGATTTGTGGTCCGGCCAGGTCGACGTGTCCGCCGCGGCGGGCCAGCCTGCCGGCAGCCGCTGGGGAACACCCGGCCGGTATGTCTACCGGCTGGTGGTGACTGACCCCAACCGCGGGCGGATCGACTGGGTCATCGATCCCTACGCACGCGAGTTCGGGGTCGGCAAGCAGTCGGCCGTGCGGCTGGGCGGCCAGCCCTTCATGTGGAGTGCGTCCGATGCTGCCTGGCGGGTCCCGGCACTGCAGGACCTGGTGATGTACGAGATCAACGTGGCGGAGTTCCACGTCGACCTCGACGGCGCGATAGAGCGACTCGACTATCTCGCCGACCTCGGCGTTAACTGCCTGAGCGTCATGCCCGTCACCAACGTGGCCAGTGAGGTCGACTGGGGCTATCTTCCGGTCGGCTATTTCGGCGTTGACGAACGCTTCGGCGGAAACGACAAATTCAAGACGTTCGTGGACGCGGCGCACGCGCGGGGACTGGCGGTCATCGTCGATGCCGTCTACGGTCACGCCAGCCGGGCCCTTTTCGCCTATCAGTACCTCTACGACCAGCTCCGGTACGATCAGAATCCCTTCATGGGTCCCTTCGCTCAGGACTTGTTCGCCAGCCAGGGCGCCAGTACCGACTACACACGGCAGCTCACCCAGGATTTCTTCCTCGCGGTCAACATGTATTGGCTGGATGAGTTCCACATCGACGGATTCCGCTACGACTGCGTGCCCAACTACTGGGACGGTCCCACCGGGGTGGGCTACGCCAAGCTCGTGTACGAGACACGCGACCTGGTCGCGAAGCAGGTCGCTAACGGCGCGCTACCCAGATTCGGTACCGCGGACGCCCCTAGTCTCATACAGTGCGCCGAGCAGCTCGAGGATCCGGTCGGGGTTCTGTGGCAGTCCTACAGCGACACCACCTGGCAAGACGGAACGCTCGGGGCCGCCCGCGCGGTCGCGCACGGTGAAGACGGCGCGATCGACCGCCTGGGTCAGGCTCTCGGGCTGTCCGGTTTTCCCGCCGAGGTCACCCTCAACGGCCAGGCGTTCCCCCGGACCGCGCTGCAGTATGTCGAAAGTCACGACCATCCGCGCCTGCTCGCTGAGTTCGGCACGATCCAGCCCGACGAGGCCGGCAACTACCTTTTCGCGCTCGGCGACCGGAACCGCTGGTACAAGCTGCAGCCGTACCTGATCAGCCTGCTGTGTGCCAAGGGCATCCCCATGCTGTGGGAAGGCGAAGAGCTCGGCGAGGATTTCACCCTGCCAGGGAACGGCCTGGGCCGGGTAGCGCTGCTGCGGCCGGTCAACTGGGACTACTTCTACGACACCCCCGGGCGGACCCTGACCACACTGACACGCAACCTCCTGCGCCTACGACGCGAGAGGACCGACCTCCGCCAAGGCGATCACTGGTACTACGCCGACCCCGCCACCTATCAAGCCCGCGGCGTGATGATATTCCGTCGCAGCCACGCTGCCGATACCACGATCATCGCCGTCAACTTCACCGACGCCGACACCACCGTGCCGTTCACCCCGCCCGCCGCTGGCCAGTGGACCGAACGCCTGGCCGGCCAGGCCAGCTTCGCCGCCACCCCGGGCCAGCAAGTTCAGCTCACCATCCCCAGCAACTACGGAAGAATCTGGACACTGGGATAGGCCGCCAGCCCGATCGAGCTTCCGGCCTGGTCGCCGCACGGGACGCTGGCCAAGGTCGCTAAGCGCGCCGGATCTCGCTTCAGCGTGCTTCAGGGGCGTTTAAGCACCCGCTGCCAGAATCGCAGGCTAAGGGCAGGCTGTCGGCGTTGCCTCGCCGACAGCCGGGAGAAGGCGATGAGCCGATGCTGACACTGGGCGGAAGGGCGCGCCGTGGCGCGCACGTAGTCACCATCTTTGCCGCGGTGGCGGCTGTCGCCGGGACGGCGGGGCGGGCGATACCGGCGGTCGCGGCCGGGCAAACCGTGCTGCCCGGCCTGCCCGCCGTCTTCAGCTGGGGCCGGAACCAGCACGGCGAGGGCCACCCGGCTCGATCCCAGGCGGCGGGTGAGCAGGTCGCGGGCATCGGCCGCGGGCAGCAGGTCCAGGGCCAGCGGGTGAGCGCCTTCGGTGGCGACCAGGCCGGTGAGGTGGTTGCGGCTGGTCACCAGGGCCAGGCTGCCCGGCGAGCCCGGCAGCAGCGGACGGACCTGCTCGACGTCTCGCGCGTTGTCCAGCACCACCAGGACCCGCTTGCCCGCGAGCACGCTACGGTACAGCCCGGCCCGGCCCGGCAGGTCCGCCGGAATCCGGGTCGCCGGCACCCCGAACGCCTCCAGGAATCCGCGTGCCGCCTCGCTGGGATCCAGCGCTTCACCGCCTGGACCGAATCCTTCCAGGTTGACGTACAACTGCCCGTCAGGAAACCGTGCGGACACCCGGTGGGCCCAGTGCACGGCCAGCGTGGTCTTGCCCACCCCGGCCGTGCCCGACAGCGCCGCGATGATCACTGCGCCCGGCTAGCCGGAGCCGGCCTCATCCGCTGCCGCCAGAACGGCGTCCAGGCTGGCCAGCTCCGCGCCGCGGCCGGCGAAGACAGACAGCGCCGACGGCAGCTGCGCTGGTACCGGCACCCGTGGCGAGGTCAGCGGCGGCGCGGCCTCTCTCCAGACGAGATCTACCAGCCGGCCGGTGCTGACAACCTCGCCGCAGTTCAGTGCCAGAACCGCCAGGACTGCCCCGCGGCGCACGCCGCGCACCGGCCGCGACTCGCCATCCACGACGACATCAACTGGCCCAAGAAGCCGCACCTGCATGACGCCCGTCCCCACGGCCAAAAGCAACGTCAATCAACGAGTATCGCCCCCACCGCGCCCGTCAGCCCGGGGCCTCACCAGAATGACTGATACGTGCGTCATGCAGGGCACGCCCGAACGGAGCATTCTGGTCTCATGCGCCCATCAAGGCCTTGTGCCCCCAGCTGACAGGAGGGTGCGTTGCCAGTGCGGTGACCGGCACCAGTGGACGGATCGGCGGCCAGGTCCTGCGGTTGGTGGGACAGCCACCACGACATCACCGGCTCCCCAGTCCCTGGGCCTGGATGCCATCGCAGCCGCGGGCACGCGCGAGTGAGGCCCCCCGCTCAAGTACGTCAACATAGGGCGACACCGGATCAATGTCGCCCGATCCGCCGATCCCGCCTGGCATGCTGATAACTATGCGCGAGACTGCGCGACTGGCGGGGTTCTTCGCCGCCCACGGCATCTGGAGCGTCGCCGACGGAGGAACGCTGACGCCACTGATGGGCTACGAGCAGGCCGACGGCAGCCGGGGCCTGGACCGCTTTGCCGCCGATGACACCGCCGAGGCGGTACGGGCCGGCCAGGACGCTTTGCGGGCCAACCAGCGCGGTTCGGTTCGCGCGGTGCTGGTCACCGACGCGTACATTCAGTTGGACGTGGGCCGGACCGATGCGCTGATCGTCGAAGGGGTGGAATACGGCCCCGCCAGGCAGTCGATGACGATGGCCATACCCTATCGCCCGCAATCATCCCCGCATGGCTTTGCCGTATACCGGCCCAAGTTCGTCGAGGTCATCGGCGTCAATGAGCCTGATTACGGCGCCTTTGCCGATGCCTTCTTCGTCGGCGTCGACTCCCACGAGCAGGCGGCGGCCGTGTGGAATGCTCACCTCGATCAAACCCGCTGAGCGAAATCACCGCTGATGACTCGTCTCCATTCGGGACTCGGCTACCGGACCCCGCAAGAGGTCGTGGACGATTACCTGAACGGGCAGGAAGCCGCGTAAATTAACCGCAAATTCGCGAGCGTGTCCACGTTCTTGCTGCACGAGTTCGTCGCGCACGCCGACTCGGTCGGCTTCCGACGTCGATCGGGACGCCGCCTTTCGCTGCTGACCGGCCGCCTGGGGTTAGCACCCGGTCAGCTGGCTGATCAGCTCGGCCGCCGCGGCGTAGCCATCCGGCTTGTTGCGCCTGAGCCGACGCCGGTCCAGGCTCCGCTCCAAGCTGAACAGGCCTCCCGGGTAGTGCAGCGGCCAGGTCTGGCACGGCGTCGCGGCCGAACCGGAACGCCTGAGGATGCCGTTCACCGCCCGCCGCGCCGCCTCGTTGGCCCCCTCCATCGTAGCCAGGTCGGTGTAGGTCCGGACGTAGTCCGACGCGAGGAACAGGTTCTCGATCGCGGTGCAGGCCCGGGGCCGGTTCTCCCAGGAGTCCTTGGTGTTGATCAGCAGCGGCTCGAGGTTGACGGCGGCCTCCCGGGGGTTGGGCTGCCGGATATCCTCGTCCACGAACGAGGCGAGGATGTTGCTGTCGTCTAGGGCGTGCGGCCTCGGCGTGTGCCTGAGATGCCGCCTGATCTGGGCCAGCACCTCGGCGACGATCTCCTCCTTGGTACACGAACTGGCTGGCTTCTTGCAGAAAGTCCCGGGTTCTTCCCAGTTCGAGACGTCGACGGACAGGATGCCCCCGACCTTCTCTCCTTTTACTGTGCCCAGGTCGGGCCGGTGCCAGAACTGCTGCTGCGAGATCGAGGTCAGTGCCCACGGGGAATTGACGTAGATAGTGTGCCCCTTTACCAAGGGCTCATCGTCGCGCAGATACAGCATGACGCCGTTCATCCATCGCTTTACCAGCCCGCCGAGGCGGCCCAGGCTCGGGTCGGCCACTTTCATCTCCGGGGTGACGAGATTTTCCATGATCTCGAACGGCAGCGCGGTCACGTACCAATCGGCCCACACGGGGCTCCAGGCGCCTTTCGTGTCATCGGTGACGATTACCTCCTGGATGCGTCCCCTGGCGCAGTGGATTTTCTGGACGGTGTGCTCGAGGTGGAAGCGGACCTTCGGCTTGAGATAGTCATGCCATGGCTCGAGCCACACCTCGCTCGTCGGCCCGTTCAGCACGCAGGGGATGTGCCCCCTCAGGTTCAGGGCCGCGAGTTGGAGCTGCAGCAGGATGTAGCCTCCGGTCCGGACGCTCAGCTCGTCCGCGCGGGCGGCGACCAGCGAGCGGGTCATGGCGCGGATCATCGTCTCGTAGTGGCCGCCAATCCTCCGCGCTCCGGAGAAGTCCAGCCAGTCCTGCCCCTCGTAGTCGGCGAAACGGCGCTCGGGACAGGCTCTGAGCAGGGTGCGAAGGTGGCCCATCAGGTCGCCGATCTGCTGCCGGGACAGGCCGAAGCTGGCGGTGAACTTGTGGCGGGCGCTGAGCCTGATGCTGTGCAGGAAGGCGGTGTCCAGGCGCCAGAGACAGGTCGGCATGTCCACCGGCTTCCTGGTCGTCTGGAGCACCTGAATGTCCTTGGTCTCCTTGAGGTTATCCAGGACACCGTGACTATTTCCCGGATAAGGGATGCGCCCCATGGTGTCGTGAAGGTGCCGGTAGAAGCCGGGGAAGAACCTGAAGCCGTGCTCGGCCGGGCAGCCGTTTTCCGACGGGCAGCCTGGGGCTACCACGCGACCGTCCTCCTGAAGGAAGCTGCGGGCCTTGCCGCCGACCCTGTGCCGGTATTCATAAACCGCTACCTCGAAGCCGCGCTCGGAAAGCTCGTGAGCGGCGGTCAGGCCGGCCACGCCAGCGCCCAGAATTGCTACCTTTTCGCCCATGGCCCATCCTTAACCGTGCGGCGTATCAGGCTGGGAAATGCCCGGCCTGATACGCTATTCCAGTGGCTCCAGATGCGCATGTGGCAATGGCAGCTAGGCGCGAAAAACGTCAGTTCCTATTCTGCTCGCACCGTAACACGGGGCTGCCTGGCGTCATAGTTATACTTTGCTGAGCGCAGGGCGGCTATTCAGCAGGCGTCAGCGAGTTGTTGCAGGTTACGGGGTAGTCGCGGGCTGAGGAGCTGGCCGCCCTCGGCACCACGATGAGCCTCGCCGCCCGCGACGCCCGCAGCGAGGAGAAGAAGATGCTGGACCCGGATGTCCCGGGCGGCATCACGGGCCGGACATCGCCCGCCGGTTCATGAGCCACGAGGACAATATTTACCAATGACAAGGCGGAGAGGACGATCCGGCCGGTCAAGGTCCAGCAGCGGGCCTCCGGCGGCTGCTGGCGCACCTTGCCGGGCCTCGCCGACTTCGCCGTCGTCCAGTCCTACCTCTCCACCGCCGCGAAATGGGGAATCCCCAAGATCGACGCCCTCCGCGGCCCCTTCACCGGCAGTCCCTGGATGCCACCCGGCATAGAGCCTGCGCCGACCGGATAACCAGCGGAATTCAACCCATGCCACAGCAAGCCTCTGACACTTGCTGAATAGCTACAGCGCTGGAGCCAACCGCTCCCTGGCGAACAGCGCCGCGAGTTCCGAGCGGCGGTGCAGGCCGAGCTTGCGGTAGATGTTGCTCAGGTGGGTTTCAATTGTTTTCTCGCTCAGGAATAGCGCCATGCCCGCCGCGCGATTCGTCGAGCCGCTGGCCACCGCAAGCGCGATCTGCAGCTCCTGTGCCGTCAGCAGTGTCGCGAGCGAATTCGGCGTGACCGCCCGTGCGGCACCTCCCGCCGCGAGCTCGGAGTTCGCGCGATCCGCCCACGGCACCGCCCCGAGCCGGCCGAACGTCCCGGCGGCCCGCCGGAGCACGGCCTGGGCCTCGGTCTTCCGCTTGGAGCGGCGCAGCCTCTCGCCCAGGCACAGCTCGGTCCGCGCCCGCTCGAAGCCGGGCATCGGACCGTGCCAGGCCAGCGCCTGGCTGAAGGCAGCCTCATAGTCCTGTTCGGCGGCCAGGATGCCGTGGCAGCGCGCCGCGGCGGCGCGAGCCCACCGGCCGGGAGCCCGGGCCGCCTGCTCGTCAAGGCGCTCGAGCAGCAGCACCGCCCGATCCCGCCGTCCGCTGCGCGCCCCGGCCTCCACCGCGTCCGGCAGCCAGGGCACCACGGCCGGCTCTCGCAGCGCTATTCCGTCGTGGCCCAGCCACTCCATGGTTTCCGCGGCCGCCTCGAACCGCGCGAGCCCCATGTCGAGCAGGCCGAGCGCGGCCGCGGCGAAGAGGTGGATCGAGAAGCCGCCACGAGGCTCGGCCAGCGTCAGCGCCTGCTCCACGTGCTGACGGCACGATTCCGCCATGCCCCGTCCGGCTTCTATCCGCGCCAGCTGCACCAGCCCGAAGGCCAGCGCGCTCTCCTGACCCGTGTCCGTGCCCACCCGCACCGCCTCGCTGGCCGCCGCGTAGGCATCAGCCCACGCCCCGGTGCGGAACCGGGCGTCGGCCAGCACCGCCAGCGGGAACGCCAGCTCACTCAGGGCCCCCACCCGGTGGGCGGCCTCGACGATCCGGTCCAGGATGCGCTGCGCCGTGCCGTATTCCTCGGCCCATATCGCTACCTGTGCGACCATCGGCGCGAGGAAGGCCGGCTGGCGCGCCGCAGGCGCGTCCTGCAGTTCGGCCAGCATGGCCGCGTAGGCCGTCGCGGTCTCACCCATGAAGCTGCGGGCTATCCCCTCGACGGCCCGGGCCACCCGCACCGTCTCCGGATCCCCGCTGCGCGCCGCCGCACGGCCCGCGTGCGCGGCGGCCCGCACCGCCTGCTCGATGCCGCCGGTCATTATGCGGGCCATCGCCGCGTCAGCCAGCATCATGGCCGCCCGGGCCGGATCGGTGCCCTCGACGGCCGTGGCCTCGTCCGTCAGCAGGCGGCTGGCGAACGGGGCGGGGCCTCGCCACATCTCCACGTTGCCCCGCATGTGCTGGACGTCCGCACGCAGCCGCAGGTCGCCGCAGTAGGCCACGGCGGCCTCCAGCATGGTGCGGGCCCAGGTCAGTCGGCCGCCGGCGTACGCCGCGCCGGCCGCGGCCAGCAGTCGGCGGGCCCTGTTGTCCGAGGCGAGGCCGCCCGGTGCGGGGCCTCCCGGTGCGGGGCCGTCCGGGGTGGGCGTCAGAGACGCGGCCCGCTCCAGGGCCCGGGCGGCCACGATCTGGCCGCCACGCCGCTGCGCCGCCGCGGCGGCCTGGTCCAGCAGTGCGGCCACCGCCTCGTCGGGTGCCACGGCCGCCGCCGCCAGGTGCCAGGCCGCCCGCTCCGCCAGGCCGGCCGCCAGGAGCACGGCGGCCAGGGCACGGTGCGCGGCCCGCCGCCGGGCCGGAGCGGCGCCGTGGTAGATCACCGCGCGCAACAGCGGATGCCGGAATCGGACCAGCAACCCGTCCAGCTCGATCATCCCGGCCGTCTCGGCGGCCTCCAGGTCTTCCAGGTTGAGCCCGAGTCGCCGCAGCGCGCTGGTGACGGTGGCCGGGTCGGACTGGTCGTTGGCGGCGGCGACGAGTAGGCACCGCCGCTGCCCTTCCGGGAGCGCGTCAACCTTTCGGCCGAACATCCGCTCCAGGCCGGGCCCGACGGGCAGCGGCTCCGTTAACGGTTCGGTGCCCGCCAGTTCGTCGTCTGACAGCGCGGCCGGCATCTCGAGCAACGCCAGCGGATTACCCTCCGCCAGCGCTAGGAGCTGCTCTTGCACGTGCGGTGCCACCGTTCGTCCCTTGGTGGCCTGGCCGAGCAGTGTGCCGGCGGCCTTCTGGTCGAGCCCCTCGAGCTCCAGCTCCGGTAGCGACCAGGCCGCGGTCACCGGTTCCCCGGCGTCCCGCATCGCCAGCAGCATCACGATGCCCTCGGCATCCAGCCGTCGGGCCACGGCGATCAGGGCCTCCTGGGAGGCCGCGTCCAGCCACTGCAGGTCATCGGCCACCACGAGCACCGGCTTCGTTCCGGCCGCAGCGCTCAGTAGGTTTAGGGTAGCGATGTAGACACTGAACCGGTCGGCGTTACCGGCCGGGCCGAATGAGAGTGCTCCGGCCAGGGCGACCGCCGCGGCCTGAGGGAGCCGTCGCAGCTCGGCTGCCAGCGGCCGGACCAGATCGGCGAGGCCAGAAAAGGCGAGCTCAGATTCCGACTCGACGCCGCTGACGCTTAGCACCCGCATGGCGGCCGCCGCGGTTACCGCGTGCCGTAGCAGCGCCGTCTTCCCGATCCCTGGCGCTCCTTTGATGATCAGGACGTTGCTGCGCCCGGCACGCGCCTCGGCCAGGAGGCGTTCGATCAGGGCGCACTGGGCCTCTCGCCCGGCCAGCATGCATCGATGGTAACCAGGCCGGACGATTGCCGTCGTGAACCGGCAGGACCTTGCCGCGGCCCGGCCGGTACGGCGGGGGGTTTCCCTGATACCGGCGGCCATACGCCATGGCGACGATGGGTTCAGTGCCTTACGAGGAAGCGGGGATCACATCATGACGGCTGAGGACTCGGCCCCTACTTATTCGCTGGTCACAGACCTGGTGGCGCGAGCCAGGAACGGCGATGAGCTGGCCTGGGGCGCGCTCGTCGAACTCTATGCGCCGTTGATCTGGTCCGTCTGCCGCCGGTACCGCCTGACCCGCGCCGACGCCGAGGACGTCGCGCAGGTCGTCTGGCTGTACCTGGCCGGCCAGCTGGGCAGGATTCGCGACCCGGAGGCGATTCCGGCCTGGTTGGTCACTACTACGCGCCGGGAGTGTATCCGGGTACGGCGCGCCGCCCTTCGATCGTGCCCGGCCGGATACATGCTTGACGCCGAATACGCACCGGACGACAAGGGCATGACTGCGGAGCATGAGCTGCTGGTGGCCGAGCGTCACGCGGCGCTGCGCGAGGCCCTCGAGCGCCTGCCGCCTGGCTGCCGGCAGCTGCTCACGCTGCTCATCGCCGATCCACCTGTGCCGTACGCCGAGATCAGCGCCAGGCTGGGCATCTCGGTCGGCAGCATCGGGCCGAGCCGTGCTCGCTGCCTGGAGAAGCTGCGCCGCGATCCGGTGATCGCCGCCCTCATCGATGACGGGTGAGGGATGGGAGTTTATGCGGCCGTGAGGACGCCGCACCGGGCGTCTCGGCACCCGCCAGTCCGTCCTCGCAATGCGGCTACTCAGACAGGACGTTTCCGCGGAAACGGCTTGTGAAATTCTGCACAAAGCGTTTCCGCGGAAATGTCATGGCTTCGGCGGTGCGGCCCAGCACCTGCCCGGGCAGCCCCTGCTGGCCGGACAAAGTCAAAGAAGCAGGTGCCACCTATCCGCGAACACGACGTACTGCCCGGAGTTCCCGCAGGGATCGATGCCACCAAAGAGGTTACAGTAAGCGGGAACGCACATTACGTCGAGCAGTCCAGAACCGGGCCCGTGGAGCGGGGGAACGCCAAGAACCTGTGCCAGGTGATGCTAGTGAGGACCACCTTCGTGCTGAGCGCTGGTGACGGAGAACGGGCGGCCATCATCTTGCCGGTGCTCTTGGGCCTGCGAGGATGCGGACGTCGGTCAGCTGGAGCAAGCCGGGACGAGATGAGCACATCGATGAAGCACAGCACCAAATCGGGAGGGCATCATGAAGAATGAACTCGTTTACCAACTACGCGGCTCAGCTGCCGGTTCCGATATCCGGCTCAAGTACTCGAAGGGTGAGTTGACTGTTGACAGCAAAGAACTCCTCGCCGAGGGCCACAGGGAATGGCGGGAAGGCGACTTGACGGTCGAGGACACCAGGATCGGGAGGATTATCACCGCCGTTGTAATCCCGATAACGAGGGCGGGTCTTCGCACGGAGTTCTCGCTGCTTCTGCCGTTCAGCTCGCCCGAGGGCACTTCCGAGTTCACCGCCGTGGCCGTTATGGCGAATGTCAGGATGACCACTACAAATAGCCCGTCTATACCGGAGGGCCACACCATCTACCCACTCGTCGGCTCAGCCTCTCCCAATCCGGCCAACGCTGGGTAAGCCAGTCCGCCGGACCGGCCCACCCCGACCCAGGACACGACAAGCCAAGTATTAGCCCGAAGCTTTCACCGGGGAACGGGCACCATCACAGGCCACTAGGCATCACATAGCGGCAGTCAGCCGAACGACTGATCGAAACACCGATGTGAGCTAACGAATCGCGGAGCGGGCGACGGGAATCGAACCCGCATGACCAGCTTGGAAGGCTGGAGCTCTACCATTGAGCTACGCCCGCAGCAGCCGCCGAACCACCGGCTGACACCGGTAGCGTACCGTCTTCCGCCGCTGTCCTCGCCCACCGAGCCCGGGAACGGCCCGAAGCAGCCCGAAGTGGCATAGTGGCCGTTACCAGGCAACGGGAGTAGAGCACAGAGGAGACCCGCAGCACATGGCGCAAGCAACGGCGCAGATCGGCGTGACCGGCCTCGGCGTGATGGGCCGGAACCTGGCCCGCAACTTCGCCCGGCACGGGTACACCGTGGCCCTGCACAACCGGACCGCCTCCCGCACCACGGCCATGGTCGACCAGTTCGGCCACGAGGGGATCTTCGTCCCGGCCCGGACCGCGGAGGAGTTCGTCGCCTCGCTCGAGCGCCCCAGACGCGTCCTCATCATGGTCAACGCCGGCCCGGCCACCGACTCGGTGATCGACGAGTTCGCCCCGCTGCTCGAAGACGGCGACATGATCATCGACGGCGGCAACGCGCACTTCGGTGATACCCGGCGCCGCGAAGCCAGGCTACGAGAGCAGAACCTCCACTTCGTCGGCATGGGCGTGTCCGGTGGCGAGGAGGGCGCGCTGAACGGCCCGTCCATCATGCCTGGCGGAAGCCAGGAGTCCTACGCAAGCCTTGGCCCGATGCTCGAGACGATCAGCGCGCACGTGGACGGAACCCCCTGCTGCGCGCACATCGGCCCGGACGGGGCCGGCCACTTCGTCAAGATGGTGCACAACGGCATCGAGTATGCCGACATGCAGCTCATCGCCGAGGGCTACGACCTGCTCCGGCATGGCGTCGGCATGACGCCAGCGCAGATCGCCGAGACGTTCAGAACCTGGAACCAAGGCCGCCTGGACTCCTATCTCATCCAGATCACCGCCGAGGTCCTGGCTCACACCGACGCCAGCACCGGCAAGCCCTTCGTCGACATCGTGCTCGACCAGGCCGAACAGAAGGGGACCGGCCGCTGGACCGTCCAGGACGCGCTCGACCTCGGGGTGCCGGTGAGCGGCATCGCCGAGGCGGTCTTCGCCCGCTCGCTGTCCGGCCACGCCGACCTGCGCCGCGCGGCCGGCGGCCTGCCCGGGCCTAAGCCCGCGCCCGCCGAGGCCGCCGAGTTCGCCGACCAGGTCGAGCAGGCCCTCTACGCATCCAAGCTGGTCTCCTACGCCCAGGGCTGGCACATGATGGGCGTGGGCAGCCAGGAGTACGACTGGGACCTTGACCTCGGTCAGATCGCCGTCATCTGGCGCGGCGGCTGCATCATCAGAGCCGCGTTCCTCGACCGGATCAGGGGCGCCTACGCGAACAACGCAGAGCTGCCGACGCTGCTCGTCGACGAGGAGTTCGGCAAGGACCTCGCCGCGGCCCAGGACGCCTGGCGGGCCGTTGTCGGCACCGCGGTCCGGCTCGGCATCCCCGTCCCCGGCTTCTCCGCCGCCCTGGCCTACTACGACGCGCTGCGGGCCGAATGCCTGCCCGCCGCCCTGGTCCAGGGCCTGCGCGACTTCTTCGGCGCGCACACGTACCGCCGTACGGACCGCGACGGCACGTTCCATACGCTGTGGGCCGAGGACCGTTCGGAACAATCCCGCTAGCAACCTTTGCCCGAACGGGCCGGGTTCCTGCCCCGCCGACGGTCAGCTGCCGTCCCCTACGACGCTGACCGCCTTGGTGAACGACAGCAGTTCGCTCGTGGTGATGTCGGTCCCGCCCGGCGCGCGGATCACCGCCTCGGTCTTCACCGGGCCGGTGCCCTGCGCGATCCAGACGGTGACCTCGATGGTCTGCCCTTGCGCGGTGATCGTCGCCTTGACCACGCTGGCCCGGTAGGTGCCGGCCGGCACGCTGACCGACGTCGTGCCGACGCCCTGGACGGTGATGTCCGCGTCCCCGCCCTTGATGTGGAGCGTGGAGCGGTAGACCTTGCCGGACGCCAGGCCTGCGGCGTCCGGCCAGCGGATGTCGAAACCCGTCACCGGCACGCCGCTGACCGGGGGAACCGGATAGCCGATGGTCCCGTTCGGATAGAAGGTGTAGACGGGCACCACGGTGCTCCCCGATCCGCCGAAGTCGGTGGTCGAAGACACCGTTACCCGGTACCCGCCCGAGCCGGGCCCGGCCGCGACGATCCTGTTCGTGGTGCGACCGGTCTGGCCGCCGGCCTGCGTCTGATAGGTCCACGTGTTCCCGACGGCGACCGGGAACGGGATCGAGTTGGCCTTCGCGAACGACTTCGCCGCCGCCGCGCCCTGCAGCGTATCGGGCTGTGCGGTACCGGAAAGCCGGGAACTCGCGGCCGCCGCGCCGGTGCCTCCGGCATTCTCGCCGGGTACGTCGGGCCTGGTGCCCTTCGGCACGCCGCCGCACCCGGCCACGGCCAGGGTCGCGGCGATGGCCGCGCCCGCGAGAACCACCCTCGCCGATCCATGCTTGCTCATGAAGCTGCCTCGCTGTGGGGGAGTCGCGCTGGCCGCCAGGCAACTAAGAGTAGAGATTCCGGTGACTCAAGTCACCGCGAAACGCCGTGCCGCTATAAGGACAAGCAGAAGGGATGTCCGGCGGGCATGGCACTGGTCTGCCAGGGTCAGCTGCCGGCCGCCTGCCGGGTGAAGGAAAGGAGCTCCGAGGTCGTGATGAGCTGGGTCTTACCGCCTGCCATGATGACCTGCTGGGTCTTCACCGGGCCGGTGCCCGCGGCGGTCCACACCTTCACCACGGCGGTCGTGGTGAAGCTGCCTACCTTCGAGACCATGGTCATGGTCACCACGGTGGCCCGGTAGGTGCCCGCGGGAACCGAGACGGACTGGGTGCCGCCACCCTGGACGGTGACGTTCGCGGTCTTGACCTGGCCCGAGCCGAGCTTGATGTTCAGCACCGAGTGATAGGGCCGCCCGGAGGCCGCGCCCGCGGCGTCCGGCCAGGTCACGCCGTTGCCGGATACCACGGAAACGCCGTGGGACTCGTTGACCGGGAACCCGATCTGGCCGTTGCCGTAGAAGAGGTAGTGCTGCAGCGTGCTGGACGCGGCCCCGGGGCCGACGGAATCCGACATCGTCACCTGGTGGCCGTCTGGCATCGGGGTCACGTCGACGACCTTCTTGGTTTCCAGCGCGTGCGCGTTGTTGATGCTGGTGACCACCTGGTACACCCATGTATCGCCGACCGCGACAGGGAACGGGATCGATCCGGCCGCCACGACCGCGCCCGGGCTCGCGGTCGGCGTCGCGGCCGGGGTCGCGCTCGTCGTCCCGGTCGCGGTCGAGGCGGCTCCGGCCGGGCTGCTCGCCGGCGCGGCGGACGACGTGCCCGCGGCCGAGCCGCACCCGGCCAGCGCAACTGCGGCCGCGCCCAGGAAAACCGCCCGCGCGGATGTGGACCTGCTCATGGAGATGCGCACGGCCCAAGGGTAGGGGCACGTCGCTCGAGGGGTCCTGAATTAACCCAATCTGAACCACGACCACGCCGGATACCCAGCGCATTTCGCCAATCACGCACCGCGTCCCGAAAACCCGCCCTGAAACCGGATCCAGTACGCCCGGAAGGCGTCAGGCAGCGGACCGGTGGCTGAGCGGCGCTGAACCCGGGGACGGACGGGTCGCCGTCCCCGGGGTTCGGCGAACATGGCGGGACAGCCGCTACACTCAGCCACGTACGGGCTGTAGCGCAGCTTGGCTAGCGCGCCGCGTTTGGGTCGCGGAGGTCGCCGGTTCGAATCCGGCCAGCCCGACCACAGCCGCCGGACCAACCGGCCTAACATGCTGAGCCGCTCGCCGTGCCGAGCGCCTCTTCCAGGTACCGGCACACGTCGAGCGCAGCCCGCGCGTACTGCCGCGGCAGGTGGGAGTACCAGGGCCGCGCGGGCCATCTCCGGCCACGGCACCGGGGCCCGCCGGGTCCGCACCACCTCGGCTAGCCACCCGGGCACGACCACGGTTCTCAGGGGCCGAAGCGACCGCACGGCCGCGGCACTGCTCATCGCTGTCCGCCGCACACGGCCTATTTTGGCCCCGAACGGGCCGAGGTGACGGCCCCGCCACCGCCGCGAGCCGTGGCAGAGTACCGGCATGGAGGATTCCCGGTATCTGCAGTGCCTGTCCGCGGATTACGGCGACCTGCGCGACGCGGCGTCGGCCGCCGAGCTCACCGCGAACGTGCCAAGCTGCCCCGGCTGGGCAGTGTCCGACCTGGTGCGCCACGTCGCGGAGGTGTACTTGCACAAGGTGACGCTGATGCGCACGGGGGAGGAGCCGGAGGAGTGGCCGCCGCCGTCGCTGGCCTCCGAGGCGCCGCTGGCCGCGCTCGGCAGGGCTTACGGCGCGCTGCGCGCGGAGTTCCGCACCCGCGGAGCCGCCCTGGCCGCGCCGACCTGGTATGACCCCGATCAGACGGTGGGCTTCTGGATCCGCAGGATGGCGCAGGAGACGGTGATCCACCGGATCGACGCCGAGCTGGCGGCCGGCCTGCCCGTCACCCCAGTGCCCGACGACCTCGCGGCCGACGGCGTCGACGAGGTGCTCAAGCGGATGCTCGCCTACGGCTCGGTCACCTGGCCGGAGGACTTCGCCGAGATGGAGGGCGGTCACCTGGCCGGGCCGGGCGAGATCACGGTCGCCGCGGGCCAGATGGCCTGGACGGTTCGCCCGTCGCCGCTCGAGGTGGAGGTCGAAGACGGTGCGAGCGACGGCCCCCGGGCGATGATCGACGGCCCCGCCGGAAACGTGCTGCGCTGGCTGTGGGGCCGGGCCGGAGACGACGCGGTCCGGATGGCGGGCGACACCGCCTGGGCGGATTACCTGCGCCGCCTGCTCGCCGTAGCCACCCAGTAGGGCTCTGGCGCATATCTCCCTGGATGGTTCCGGCCTGCCGTGTCATCCAGGTACTGGGGCAGGCGCAAGCGCCGGGTCGCCAGCGACTCATGAGATTCATGCGTCACCAGGGGCATCGGGCCGGCCCGATATGTGGTGGATTCGGGCTATGAGGTTGATCCGGTGCACCCTGGACCCCCTAATCAACCGCAGAGCCCCGATCAACCACGCTAATCCGCCGTTTGCAACCAGCCGAGGGCAGGCTGCGTCGAACGAGCATGACCAACCGCCGTGGGCCGCTCTGCCGCGGGCCGCTCTGCCCCGGGCCGCGTCGGCCATCGCTGCCGCAGCCGCTCCGGCTCCGGCTGCCGCTCCGGCTGCCGCTCCGGCCACCGCCACCCCGGCTGCCGCGCCTGCTGTCCGCCGTCGCGTGCGCCGCCGTCGCGTGCGCCGCGGTCGCGTGCGCCGCGGTCGTCCTGGCCGGCTGCGGAAGCCAGCCCTTTGGGACGAAGCCTGGTGCCGGGCACATCGGCACCGCTGGCACCCGGACTACCGGGTCGGCCAGCCCCCGGCAGCGCGCCGTCGCCGACGCGGCGCGCATCATGGCGTCGTTTCCCCGGCCGCCGGGGGCGGTGCGCACCGGCCCGATCGCCGCCCTGACCCAGTCCGGGGCACGGCCGGACACCCCGGACCTGGCCAGCGTGACACGGTGGTGGCGGGTACCTGGCCGTCCGGAGGAGGTGCTGGCCTGGATCGGCGTCCACCTGCCGCCCGGCTTCGCCCCGGCCGGCACCGGCACCGGGTCCGGGTCGTGGACCGGCATCTTCGCGCTGCCCGCCGTGCCAGGCGTGCTGACCCAGCGGGAGCTGGTGGTGCTGGCCGTCCGGTCCGGGAACCAGACCGCGATCCGGGTGGATGCCCAGGTCGTCTGGCTGCCTGACCGTCCGGGCGCCGAACGGGTCCCGCCCACCGCCAGGGTGCTGACCGTGACCCCGGTCTTCGGCCTCAACCCCGATCCCCGCGCCGAACGCCTCGACCGTGCCTTCACGGTCACCGACTCGGGCCAGGTGGCCAGGATCGCGGCGGTCGTCAACGGCCTGGCCAGGTTCCCCGCGGGTGTGTTCAGCTGCCCGGCCGACTCCGGCGGGCAGATGCGGCTCACCTTCTCCGCCCGCCCGGGCGGACCGGTGCTGGCCCGGCTGACCCCGCAGTACGGCGGCTGCGGGATCGTGTCCGTCCGCATCGGGGGCCGGGACATGCCCGCGCTCAGTGAGTACCCGCGGTCCGGCCCGCCGCTGCAGCAGCAGGTGCTGGCCATCGCAGGCGTGAGCTGGCCCGTCGAGCCGGGTAGGCCCAGCTAACCTGGCGTTATTACCTGACCTGGTGACCCGCGCCCCGGCGGCGGGCGGGCGGTTCGTGCAGGATCGAGATCCTCGACCGGAGCAGGAACTCAGCGTAGGTGTCCGGCGCGCGGTCGGACTCGGCGACGCCGTAGGAGAGCCTCAGCGCTGTCATGCGCTTGTTGGCCCAGTTGATCTCGCTGAACACGTAGCTAGCCTGGCGAGCGAACCTGACGATCCAGGACGTCCGCTGGCCTGCTGCGGAGGTGCTGTAAGCGTCCATACGTTCAGCATGGCAGGCCGGTCGGTCCCCGGCCAGTGGCAGTAATGCCATAGTTGAATGACATCCTGCCAGCCCGTTTGGCATACTCGGATCGTGCTGCGCAACGTCGCCGTGGTGGTCGTCAACGGCTTCCTCCCGTTCGAGTTCGGCACCATCTGCGAGGTGTTCGGCGTCGACCGGGCCGACGACCGGCTGCCGTCCTACGAGTTGTCCGTCGTGGCCGGCGAGCCGCCGCCGGTGCGCGCGCACAACGACTTCACCATCGATCCGTCCTGCGGGCTGGAGCGGCTGGAAGGGGCGGACCTGATCGCGCTGCCCGCGGTCGACGACGACCGGCTCAGCATCTACGCCGGGCAGTCGGCCGAGGGGCCGGATGCGCCGCGGCCCTTCCCGGAAGAACTGCTGGAGGCGCTGCGCCGGGCGGTGGACCGGGGCACCCGGGTGCTGAGCATCTGCACCGGGGCCTTCATCCTGGGCGAGGCCGGGCTGCTGGACGGCCGCCGCTGCACCACGCACTGGCGGAACGCGGAAGAACTCGCCCGCCGCTACCCGGCGGCCAAGGTCGATCCCGACGTCCTCTACGTCGACGACGACCCGGTGATCACCAGCGCGGGTACGGCGGCCGGCATCGACGCCTGCCTCTACCTGGTCAGGAAGGAGCAGGGCTCGCGGATCGCCAACGGCATCGCCCGGCGCATGGTGGTGCCGCCGCATCGCGACGGCGGCCAGGCGCAGTACGTCGACCAGCCGGTCGCCCCCTCCTGTGACGGGACCCTGCGGGAGCTGCTCGAGTGGCTGCGTGCGCACCTGGACCAGCCGCTGACCGTACGCCAGCTGGCCGCGCGGGCGAACATGTCCGAGCGGACCTTCGCCCGCCGCTTCGTGCAGGACACCGGCACCACGCCGCAACGCTGGCTGATCGGGCAGCGCATCCTGCTGGCCCAGCAACTGCTGGAGGAGAGCGACGAGACGGTAGACACGATCGCCGACCGGGCCGGCTTCGGCAACGCGACCGCGCTTCGCCATCACTTCCGCTCCTGGCGCGGCACTACCCCCCACGCCTACCGGCGCCTTTTCCGGGGCGATAGCATAAGTGCCTCCGTTCGATAACTCACGTAATATCTGGACCATGAGATTCCTGATTCGGGTGCTCGTCTCCGCTGCCGCTCTCGGCGTCGCCACCTGGGTGGTGTCCGGAATCACGCTGCCCGCTGCCAGCGGCTGGTCGAAGGTCGGCACGCTGCTCGTGGTGGCCCTGATCTTCGGCATCATCAACGCCACGCTCAAGCCGCTGATCAAGGTCGTCGGCTGCGCCTTCTACGTGCTCACGCTCGGCCTGGTCGCGCTGGTCGTGAACGGGCTGCTGCTGTGGCTGACCAGCTGGGTCGCTGGCAAGCTGTCGCTGCCCTTCCACGTGGACGGGTTCTGGGCCGCGTTCTGGGGTGCGATCATCGTCGGGCTGGTGAGCTGGGTGTTGAACCTGTTCATCCGGGACAAGCGCGAGCGTGACGACGAGCCACCGCCGGTACGCGTCGTCAAGGTCCGTTAGCCCCTAGACTGGCGGCTTAGACTTCTCAGCGATCCACCGCGATCCCTGCTGAGTTACCATCCACAATCCCGGAGTGACGCGGACGTGAAGACTGACGTCGAAGAGCTGAGCCCGACCCGAGTCCGGCTGAGCGTCGAGGTGCCGTTCGATGAGCTGAAGCCCAGCCTCGACAAGGCCTACCGCGAGGTCGGCCGCCAGGTCCGCATCCCGGGCTTCCGGCCGGGCCGGGTCCCGCCGCCGGTGATCGACCGGCGGGTCGGCCGTGACGTGGTGCTCACCCAGGCGGTCAACGACGCGATTCCCGACCTGTACGCCAAGGCGGTGGCCGAAGGCGACATCGTCGCCCTCGGCCAGCCCGAGGTCGAGATCACCAACCTGGACGACGGCAAGGAGCTGACCTTCACCGTCGAGGTGGATATCCGGCCCAAATTCGACCTGCCCGACCTGTCCAGCCTGTCCGTCACCGTGGACGACACCCTGGTCACCCCGGACGAGGTCGCCGAGCGGCTGGCCATGCTGCAGGACCGGTTCGCCTCGCTGAAGGGCGTGCAGCGGCCGGTCGCCGACGGGGATCACGTCTCCATTGACCTGTCCGCCTCGGTGGACGGCAAGCCGGTCGAGGACGCGCAGGCCAGCGGGCTGTCGTACCCGGTCGGCAGTGAGTCCCTGCTGGACGGCCTGGACGAGGCGCTGATCGGCATGTCGGCGGGGGATTCGAAGACGTTCTCCTCCGAGCTGGCCGGCGGTGACCTCGCCGGCCAGGAGGCCGACGTGACGGTGACCGTGCACAGCGTCAAGGCCAAAGACGTGCCCGGCCTGGATGACGACTTCGCCCAGATGGCCAGCGAGTTCGACACGCTGGGCGAGCTGCGCGCCGACACCAGGACGCAGCTGGAGCGGGACAAGGCCATGCGGCAGGTGATGCAGGCGCGTGACCTCGCCCTGGACGCTCTGCTCGACCAGATCGACATCCCGCTGCCGGAGAGCGTGGTCGCCGACGAGGTCGGCCACAACCGGGAGTCGATCGAGGGCCAGCTCTCCCGGGCCGGCGCCAGCCTGGACGGCTACCTGGAGATGACGAACCAGACCGGGGAGCAGTTCGAGGCGGATCTCGAGCAGCGCGCCGAGCGCGCGGTCAAGATCAGCCTGGTCCTCGACCAGCTGGCCCGGAACGAAGAACTCGGCGTCGACCCGGCCGAGCTGACCGCGTACGTGACCCGGCAGGCCGAGCAGATGGGCGTGTCGCCCGACCGGCTGGCCCAGCAACTCGCCGACAACAACCAGATCAACGTCGCGGCCGCGGAAGTGCTCCGGGGCAAGGCGATGAACCTGATCGCCGAGCGGGTCAAGGTGACCGACAAGTCGGGCAACCCGGTCGACATCGCCACCGCCCTCAACACCCCCCTGACGCCTGCCGGGGATGCCGCGGACGACGACGCCGCGGATCAGGAGGAGGTCCTGGCCGCGGCGGAGACCGACGAGGCCGGGGAAGCGGACGCCACGGCCTGACCGCCCTGTTCGTGACGCCGGGCGCGCACCGCCAGGGTGCGCCCGGCGTCCTGGCGCGCCCCGGCCAGGCCGCAACCAGGTGCGCCAGTAGCGAACAGAGGGCTGTGCGGGACGATCGGGTTCCGCGGCGGCGTTATCGTCCAATCAATGAGACCAGACGTTACTGGAGCAGGTGAACAAGCGTGACTCAGCCCCTGTGGACCCCGGCACCGCCCTCGATCGAGGCCGCGGCGGAGCCCCCCGTCTTGCCGTTCGGGGACCAGTTGTTCCAGCGGCTGCTGCGGCACCGCATCATCTTCCTCGGCCAGCAGGTCGACGACGACATCGCCAACCGTATCTGCGCCGAGCTCGCGCTGCTCGCCTCCGAGGACAGCAAGCGCGACATCAGCATCTACATCAACTCCCCGGGCGGCTCGGTCTACGCGGGGATGGCTATCTACGACATGATGCAGTACGTGCCCAATGACGTATCCACGTACGCGATGGGAATGGCCGCGTCGATGGGACAGTTCCTGCTTACGGCGGGTGCGCCCGGTAAGCGGTTTGCCCTCCCGCACGCGCAGATCCTGATGCACCAGCCGTCCGGAGGGATCGGCGGGACGGCGTCCGACATCAGGATCCAGGCGGAGCAGATGCTGTACATCAAGCGGACGCTGTTCGAGCGGACCGCCTACCACACCGGGCAGCCCATCGAGCAGATCGAGAGGGACGCGGACCGCGACCGCTGGTTCACCGCCGAGGAAGCCAAGGAGTACGGCTTCGTCGACCAGGTGATCCGCAGCGCGGTCGAGGTGCCCACCGCCGGCGTCGTGTCATGATCAACCCAAAGGAGCCGAACGTGAGCGAGCACAGCTTGCGGAGCCCGCAGTCCAGGTACGTGCTGCCGTCCTTCGTG
>Ga0335078_10002550_pt1 | contig 27509 bp, 20 predicted proteins | sample Lox_Sample_32_FD_206711 | JGI IMG/M metagenome (GOLD analysis project Ga0335078, IMG submission 206711) | Soil microbial communities from Loxahatchee National Wildlife Refuge, Florida, United States - Lox_Sample_3.2 | ecosystem: Environmental > Terrestrial > Soil > Wetlands | place: USA... | reverse complement strand
CTTTAGGATTTCCCGTCCGGCGACGTTGGCATGCAGGTTCTTGATTTCGAGTAATGACATTGTTCAGTTATCCGACGCTTCCTTCGAGGCTGACTCCCAGCAGCTTCTGGGCTTCCACGGCGAACTCCATGGGCAACTCGCGGAAGACCTCTTTGCAGAAGCCGTGCACGATCATGGAGACCGCGTCTTCGGTGGAGATGCCGCGCTGACGGCAGTAGAAAATCTGGTCTTCGCCGATCTTGGAGGTGGATGCCTCGTGCTCCACTTGCGAAGTGGTGTTCTTCACTTCCAGGTACGGGAAGGTGTGCGCGCCGCACTGATCGCCCAGCAGCATGGAATCGCATTGCGAGTAGTTGCGCGCGTTGGCGGCGCTTTTCAGAATTTTGACCGCGCCGCGATAGGTGTTCTGGCCCCGGCCCGCCGAGATGCCCTTCGACACGATGGTGCTCCGGGTGTTCTTGCCGATATGGATCATCTTGGTGCCGGTGTCGGCCTGCTGGAAGTGATTGGTGAGCGCCACCGAGTAGAATTCGCCGACCGAGTTGTCGCCGACCAGCAGGCAGCTTGGATACTTCCAGGTGATGGCGGAGCCGGTCTCCACCTGCGTCCAGGAGATCTTGGAGTTGACGCCCCGGCACGCGCCGCGCTTGGTGACGAAATTGTAGATGCCGCCGCGGCCTTCCTTGTCGCCGGGATACCAGTTCTGCACCGTCGAGTACTTGATCTGGGCATTATCGAGCGCCACCAGTTCCACCACCGCCGCGTGCAACTGGTTGGTGTCGCGCATGGGCGCCGTGCAGCCTTCCAGGTATGAAACGCTTGCGCCTTCGTCGGCGATGATCAGGGTACGCTCGAACTGGCCGGTGTTCTTGGCGTTGATGCGGAAATAGGTGGACAGCTCCATGGGGCAGCGCACACCCTTGGGCACGTAGCAGAACGAGCCGTCGCTGAAGACCGCCGAGTTCAGGGCGGCGAAAAAGTTGTCCGAGGAAGGGACCACCGAGCCCAGGTATTTCCTCACCAGGTCGGGGTGTTCTTGGACGGCTTCGGAGAACGAGCCGAAGATGATGCCCAGTTCGCCCAGCTTCTCCTTGAAAGTGGTGGCTACCGAGACGCTGTCGAACACCGCATCCACCGCCACCCCGGCGAGCAACTCACGCTCCTGCAATGGAATGCCCAGCTTCTCATAGGTGCGCAGCAGTTCCGGATCGACGTCATCGAGGCTTTTGGGCCGGTTGACATTGGTTTTGGGGGCGGCGTAATAGCTGATCGCCTGATAATCGATGGGCGGGTAGTGGATGTTGGCCCACGTGGGTTCCCGCATGGTGAGCCAGTGCCGGTAGGCCTTCAGGCGCCACTCCAGCATGAACTCCGGTTCGTTTTTCTTCTTTGAAATCAGCCGGATAACGTCTTCGTTGAGACCCGGCGGGACGGTATCGGCGTCGATCTCGGTGACGAAACCCCACCTGTACTCCTGGTTGGCAAAGGTTTCGATGGTGTTGGCTGAGGTGCTCACATCTATAGGATGCTAAATCTGTACTAAAGTGTCAAGATTGAGGCGGCGGGCGGCATAGCGACGGGGTCGGACGGGTAGGAATGCAGCTTGGATGTGGTCCTGTGCTCTAATGCTCCATATGCGCTCGCCAATCCGCCTTCTGGCCACTCTGGCCGTCGTCTCCGTAGCCGCGTCCCCGGCTGCCCCCAAACGTCCCATCACCGAGACCGATCTGTACGCTTTCCGCTGGATCGCAGCGCCCCAGATCTCGCCGGACGGCGCGAAGATCGTCTACACGCTAGTCACCGTCAACGCCAAGCACGATAAGTACGAAACGTCGCTGTGGATCATCCCCTCGAGCGGCGGCGCCGCGCGCCAGATCACCGCCGGACCGCGCGACTCCGGCGCCCACTGGTCTCCCGATGGCCACACGCTCGCCTTCCTCCGCGCCCCCGAGCCAAAGGACCAGGACGCCAAGCCCCAGCCGGCGCAAATCCACCTGCTCTCGATGGATGGCGGCGAAGCGCGTGCCCTCACCGATATTCCGAAAGGCGCGAGCGGCTTGGCCTGGGCGCCCAACGGCCAGACGATCGCGTTCCTCTCCACCACGCTGCCCAAGGACTTCGACAAAAAGAAGGACGGAAAAGGCGAGTCCGAGAGCGATGTTCGCGTGATTGTTAGGGCCGCCTACCGCATGAATGGGGAGGGGTATATCGACCCGGATCGCCCCAGCCACATCTGGACCGTGCCTGTACCCGCAACACTCGCCGGCCCGCAGAAGGCCACCGAGATCACCACCGGCGAATTCAGCGAATCCGACATCGTCTGGTCGCGCGATGGCGCGAGAATCTACTTCACCTCAAACCGCGTGCGCGAACCTTATTACGAGCCGCCGCACGACGAGATCTACATTGTCAACGCGGCGGGCGGCGACATCGCCAAGGTGGCCGGGATCGACGGCCCCATCCACGCCATTTCCCTGAGCCCCGATGGCAGCCGCATCGCCTTCATCGGCTCTCTCAATCGCGGCGACGGCCTGCCGCAGCGCTCCTACAGCCAGCCGGATCTGTTCATCGCCTCCATCCAGCCCGGGTCGGTTCCTCGGAATCTGACCGCCGCTTATGACTACGATATTGGCGGCGGCGTGGGCGGCGACCAGGCTCCGCCGCGCGGTTCGGCTCCGTCGAAGCCTTACTGGAGCGCGGACGGCCGCGGCATCTTCGTCGATTCCGCCGTAGAAGGCCGCTCCAATCTCCAGCGCATCGACGCCGAAACCGGCAAGGTGGAACCGCTCACCATGGGCGATCACAACGTCTTTTCTTATAGCGCGACGCCCGATGGATCGAAGGCCGCCGTGCTCGTTTCTTCGCCCACCAATTTCGGCGACCTGTTCCTGTTCTACGGCGTGCCCGGACATCTCAATCGCCTCACCCACATCAACGGCGAGTTGTTCGCCGGTCTCAACCTCACCGAGCCGGAAATGATCTGGTACAAGAGCTTCGACGGCCGCCGCATTCAGGCCTGGGTCCAGCGTCCGCCCGATTTCACGCCCGGCAAGAAATATCCCCTCATTCTCGACATTCACGGCGGCCCGCACTCCGCTTACGGCTACACGTTCGACCACGAATTTCAATGGATGGCGGCCAAGGGATACGTGGTGCTCTATCCCAACCCGCGCGGCAGCACCAGCTACGGCCAGGAGTTCGGCAATCTCATCCAATACGCCTATCCGGGCGACGATTTCAAGGACCTGATGGCGGGCGTCGACGAACTCATCGCGCGCGGCTGGGTGGACCCCGAAAAGCTCGGCGTCACTGGCGGCAGCGGCGGAGGCGTGCTCACCAACTGGACCATCGGCCACACTACCCGCTTCAAAGCCGCCGTGTCGCAGCGGTCCATCGCCGACTGGCGCGACTTCTGGTACACCGCCGATTTCACCCTGTTCACCCCGTTCTGGTTCCGCGGCTCCCCCTGGGAGCAGGAGGCGGATTTCAAAGCGCGGTCGCCCATCACCTATGTCGACAAGATCGTCACGCCGCTGATGTTGATCGAGGGCGAGTCCGATTTCCGCACGCCGCCGGGCGCGGGCGGCGAGCAGATGTTTCGCGCGCTTAAGTACATGAAGAAGCCGGTGGTGATGGTGCGTTTTCCCGGTGAGACGCACGAACTGTCGCGCTCCGGCAAGCCGGTCCATCGCGTCGAGCGCTTGCAGCACATCGTCGCCTGGTTCGACAAATACCTGGAGGGCCAGGACATCCACACCTACGACATGAATTAGCCGCTTGACCTAACCAACATGCATCTGGCATAGTCTAACTATGTCAGAGATGTGGCGGCGGCTGCGGTACCTCATTCTTCGGAAGCAGTACGAGCAGGATCTGGCCGACGAGATGCGCCTGCATCGCGATCTCGTCCGACAATCCCCCACCCGCTCCTTCGGCAACCTGACCCAACTTGGGGAAGCCAGCCGGGCCGTGTGGGTGTGGCCGTTCCTCGAAACCCTCGCCCAGGATACGCGCTACGCGTTCCGCACGCTGCGCGCCAATCCCGGTTTCGCGGCGACCGCGGTTCTCTCCCTGGCATTGGGCATCGGCGCCAACACGGCCATCTTCAGCATGATCAACGCCGTGATGCTGCGTTCGCTGCCGGTGGAAGATCCGCAGCGCCTCGTACAGATCGACTCGCCACCAGGAGGCGGCTATTTCACCAACCCGATCTGGGAGCAGGTGCGCGATCACCAGCAGGCCTTCTCGGGAACCGTGGCCTTCGGCACGAACCGCTTCGATCTGGCCGCGGGAGGCGAGAGCCAGTTCGCGGAGGGCCTGTGGGTCAGCGGCGATTTCTTCCGCGTCCTCGGCGTGCCGGCCATGCGCGGCCGCGTCTTCACCCCCGATGACGATCTGCACGGCGGCGGCCACGCGGGACCGGTCGCGGTGGTCAGCCACGGCTTCTGGAAGCGTCACTTCGCCAGCGATCCCGAGATCGTCGGCAAGACCATCCGGCTGAATCGGCACCCTTTCACGATTATCGGCGTCACACCGCCCTGGTTCAGAGGTCTCGACGTGGATACCGCCTACGACGTCGCCATCCCCATCGGATGCGAGCCGATCCTGCACACCGACCGCAGCGCCCTGGCGGCGCGAAGCTGGTGGTGGCTGCGCATTCTGGGCCGTCTCACGCCGGGTGAGACTCCCCAACAGGCGGAGGCCAAAATGAAGGCTCTGGCGCCCGGGGTGAATCGCGCCACGCTTCCCACGGATTGGGATGCGGATGGCCAGCGGCAATATCTGCAACGGTCGTTCGCTCTGGGCCCCGCCGCCACCGGGTTCTCCGCTACGGGCCACGAGTACCGGAAAGCGCTCTTCACCCTGATGGCGGTGGTCGGCCTGGTGCTCCTCATCGCCTGCGCCAACATCGCCAATCTGCTGCTGGCGCGTGCCGCCGCCCGCCAGCGGGAGATCTCCATCCGCCTGGCCATCGGCGCGGCGCGCCGCCGCGTCATGCGTCAGCTCATGTCGGAAAGCCTGCTGCTCTCCCTGTTGGGCGCGGCGGGAGGCTTGCTGTTCGCGGTCTGGGGAAGCCGCCTGCTGGTCCGCTTCCTATCGAAGCAAGGCAGCGAACTCCAACTCGACACCGCGCCGGATCTGCGCGTGCTCGCCTTCACCATGGGCGTGGCTGTTCTGACAGGGCTGCTGTTCGGCCTTGCGCCCGCCCTGCGCGCCACCCGCGTCTCGCCCAACAACGTACTGAAAGAACATGCGCGCGGCGTCGCGGCGGGCCGCTTCGGTCTGGGGCGAGTATTGGTCACCGGCCAGGTGGCGCTGTCGTTGGTGCTGTTGGTGGGCGCGGGCTTGTTCCTGGGGACGCTGCGCAACCTGCTGAGTACCGACCTTGGCTTCAGCAGGCACAATATTCTGCTGGTCCGGGCCGCCATGATGCAGTCCAATGTGCCCAAGGCGCAGCGCCCGCGCGTGTACCGCGAGATTGTGGAGCGCCTGCGCGCCATCCCCGGCGTGTCGTCGGCCTCCAGTTCCCTATTGACGCCCATCAGCGGCGACGCGTGGAACAACGTAGTTTCGCCCGAGGGCTATACGTCGAAAGGGAAAGACGACAGGCTGGTTTACTTCAACCGGGTCTCGCCCGGATACTTCGCAACCATGCGCACGCCGCTGTTGCTCGGGCGCGACTTCTCCGAGCACGACGATGCCGGCGCGCCCAAGGTGATGCTGATCAACGAGTCGGCGGCCCGGCGGTTCTTCGGGCTGGCCAATCCCATTGCCAAGACTATCCGCGCGGAGAGCAGCCCCGGCAAGCAGGACGTATACCAGGTGATCGGCGTGGTCAGAGATGCCAAGTACGAGGAGGTCAACGAAGACCTGCACCTGTCGGCCTATCTGGCTTGCGCGCAGGACACCGAGCCCTGGTCCGAAGTCACGTTTGAGGTTCGTTCCGAGCGCCCGGTGGAGGCTGTGATTCCGCCGGTTCGAGCGGCCGTCGGGGAAGTGAATCGAGGCATCTCGCTCGAGTTTCGCAACTTCGAAACGCAGGTAAACGAGTCGCTGCTGCAACCCCGGATGGTAGCCTTGCTGTCCGCGTTCTTTGGCGGTCTGGCGCTGTTGCTGGCCATGATCGGGCTGTATGGCGTGACCGCTTACGGCGTGGCGCGGCGGCAGGCCGAGATCGGCATCCGCATGGCGCTCGGCGCGCAGCCGGGATCGGTGGTCTGGCTGGTGCTGCGCGAGGTGGCCGGGATGCTGGCTATCGGCACCGTGCTCGGCCTGGGCGCCTCGCTGACCGCCGGACGGCTGGTGGCCAGCCTGCTCTACGGCGTGAAACCGTACGATGCCGCGCCGCTCGCCATCGCAGCGGTGGTGTTGGGAATCGCGACCGGAATCGCGGCTTATCTGCCCGCGCATCGCGCCGCCCGCCTGGACCCCATGGCCGCGCTAAGAGAGGAGTGAACGGAGATGGATATGGGTGAGATCTGGCGTCGCTTGCGATATCTATTTAACCGCCGGCAGCAGGAACAGGATCTGGCCGACGAGATGCGCCTGCACCGGGATCTCGTGCGACACTCGCCCACCCGCTCCTTCGGCAATGTGACCCAACTCCAGGAAGCCAGCCGCGCCGTGTGGATCTGGCCATTCCTCGAAACGCTCGCCCAGGACGCGCGCTACGCCCTACGCACGCTGCGCGCCAATCCCGGTTTCGCCGCCACCGCGGTTCTCTCCCTGGCATTGGGGATCGGCGCCAACACGGCCATCTTCAGCATCCTCAACGCGGTGATGCTGCGCTCGCTGCCCGTAGAAGATCCCCAGCGCCTCATGCAGTTGGGCTCTCCCCGTTCCGATCCGGCCCATCCATTGTCCGTGACTTTCACCAACCCGATCTGGGAGCAAGTGCGCGATCACCAGCAGGCTTTCTCGGGGACCCTCGCCTACGGCACTGAACGCTTCGACCTTGCTGCGGGCGGCGAGAGCCATTTCGCCGAAGGCCTGTGGGTTAGCGGCGATTTCTTCCGCGTCCTCGGCGTTCCCGCCATTCGCGGCCGCGTCTTCGCTGCCGATGACGATGTGCATGGCGGCGGGCCCGTGGGACCGGTGGCGGTCATCAGCTACGGCTTCTGGAAGCGGCATTTCGGTAGCGATCCCGATATCGTCGGCAAGGCCGTCGGCCTCGACCGGCACCGGTTCACCATAATCGGCGTGACGCCCCCTTGGTTCCGCGGCCTGGATGTGGACACGGCTTTTGACGTCGCCATCCCGATAGGGTGCGAGCCGATCCTGCACACCGACCTCAGCGCATTGGCCGAGCGGAGTTGGTGGTGGCTGGAAGTTTTGGGCAGGCTTCTCCCTGGGGAGGCTCCGCAGCAGGCGGAAGCCAAAATGAAGGCGCTGGCGCCGGAGGTCGACCGTGCTACACTCCCCCAGGATTGGAATAAGGTTGGGCAGCGGAAATATTTGCAGCGATCGTTTGCTTTGCGCCCCGCCAAGACGGGGTTCTCCTCGACCGGCGCGCAATACCGCACGGGGCTCTTCACGTTGATGGCCGTAGTCGGCCTGGTGCTCCTCATCGCCTGCGCCAATATCGCCAACCTGCTGCTTGCCCGCGCCGCTGCGCGCCAACGGGAGATGTCGATCCGCATGGCCATCGGTGCGGCACGTCGCCGCGTGATGCGCCAGCTCATGTCGGAAAGCCTGCTGCTGTCAGTGTTGGGCGCTGCCGGAGGCCTGCTCTTCGCGGTTTGGGGAAGCCGGTTGCTGGTCCGCTTCCTGTCGAGGGCCGGCAGTGAATTGCAACTCGACACCGCGCCGGATCTGCGCGTCCTCTCCTTCACCATGGGCGTGGCCATTCTGACGGGGCTGCTCTTTGGCTTGGCCCCGGCGCTGCGCGCGACCAGAGTCTCGCCCAACAACGTTTTGAAGGAACATGCGCGCGGCATGGCGGCGGGCCGTTTCGGTCTTGCCCGCGCCCTAGTCACCGGCGAGGTCGCGCTGTCCCTGATGCTGCTGGTGGGCGCCGGCCTGTTCCTCGGCACGCTCCGCAATCTGGTGACTACCGATCTGGGCTTCAGCCGCCACAATGTTCTTTTGGTCCAAGCCAACGTGATGCAGGCCGAGGTCCCGAAGGAGCAGCGCCCGCGTGTGTATCGGGAAGTAGTGGAACGCCTGCGCGCCATCCCCGGTGTGTCGTCGGCCTCCAGTTCCGCGATGACGCCCATCGGCCGGGGGCAATGGGACAACACGGTGTTTCCGGAGGGCTACTCGCACAAAGGCGAGGACGACACGTTGGTGTACTTCAATCGTGTCTCGCCCGGATACTTCGCGACCATGCGCCAGCCTATTTTGTTGGGCCGCGATTTCTCCACGCACGACGATGCCGGCGCGCCTAAGGTGATGCTGATAACGCAGTCGGTGGCCAGCCGGTTCTTCGGGGCAGCGAATCCCATCGGCAAGACTATCCGCGCGCAAGGACCCGGCAAAGAGGGTGTTTACCAGGTGATCGGCGTGGTTAAAGACGCCAAGTATGCAGCGGTCGACGAAGGAGTGACGCGGACCGTCTATATCGACTGCGCCCAGGACGCCGATCCGTGGCCGCAAGTCAACTTCGAGATCCGTTCCGAGCGCCCGGTCGAGACATTCATCCCGGCCGTTCGCGCCGCCATCGGGGAAGTGAATCGAGGCATTTCGCTCGAATTTCGCAACCTCGAAACGCAGGTGAATGACTCGTTGTTGCAACCTCGCATGGTGGCCCTGCTCTCAGCGTTCTTTGGCGGTCTGGCCCTGCTGCTGGCCGTGATCGGGCTGTACGGCGTGACCGCGTACGGCGTCGCGCGGCGCCAGGCCGAAATCGGCATCCGCATGGCGCTGGGCGCGCAGCCGGGGTCGGTCGTCTGGCTGGTGCTGCGCGAGGTGGCCGCGATGCTGGCCATCGGCACTGCGCTGGGCCTGGGCGCATCGTTGGCCGCCGGACGTCTGGTAGCCAGCCTGCTTTATGGCGTGAAGCCGTACGACGCCGCGCCGCTAGCCATCGCGGCGGTAGTATTGGGAATCGCGACCGGAATCGCGGCCTATGTGCCGGCGCATCGAGCCGCCCGCCTGGACCCCATGGCCGCGCTAAGAGAGGAGTGAACGGAGATGGATATGGGTGAGATCTGGCGTCGCTTGCGATATCTATTTAACCGCCGGCAGCAGGAACAGGATCTGGCCGACGAGATGCGCCTGCACCGGGATCTCGTGCGACGCTCCCCCACCCGCTCCTTCGGCAATGTGACCCAACTCCAGGAAGCCAGCCGCGCCGTGTGGATCTGGCCATCCCTCGAAACGCTCGCCCAGGACGCGCGCTACGCCCTGCGCACGCTGCGCGCCAATCCCGGTTTCGCCGCCACCGCGGTTCTCTCCCTGGCATTGGGGATCGGCGCCAACACGGCCATTTTCAGCATCCTCAACGCGGTGATGCTGCGTTCGCTGCCGTTGGAAGATCCGGGGCGCCTGGTGGCGTTGCAGGCTCAAGGCGAACGGGATCTCACCAACCCGATCTGGGAGCAGGTGCGCGATCACCAGCAGGCTTTCTCGGGATCCTTAGCCTTCAGTGAAGACCGCTTCGATCTGGCCGCGGGTGGCGAGAGCCATTTTGTCACCGGCCTGTGGGTCAGCGGCGATTTCTTCCCCGTCCTCGGCGTGCCCGCCATGCGCGGGCGCGTCTTCAGCACTGACGACGATCTGCACGGCGGCGGCCACGCGGGACCGGTAGCGGTGATCAGCAACGGCTTCTGGAAGCGGCATTTCGCGAGCGATCCCGATATCGCCGGCAAGACTATCCGGCTGAACCGCCACCCGTTCACGATTATCGGCGTCACGCCGCCCTGGTTCAGGGGCCTCGATGCGGATACCGCCTACGACGTTGCCATCCCCATCGGATGCGAGCCGATCCTGCACACCGACCGTAGCTGGCTCGACGCGCGCAGCACGTGGTGGTTACGCATCCTCGGCCGCCTCCAGCCGGACGAGACCTTACGGCAGGCCGATGCCAAGATGAAGGCGCTGGCGCCGGAGATCGATCGCGCCACGCTTCCCACGGATTGGGGCGCAGACAACCAGCGGGAATACCTGCAAGGGTCCTTCGACCTGCTGCCCGCTGCCACCGGATTCTCCGATACGGGCCGGACCTACCGCTCGGCGCTGTTCACGCTCATGGGCGTGGTCGGCCTGGTCCTGCTGATCGCCTGCGCCAACATTGCGAACCTGCTGCTGGCGCGCGCCGCCGCCCGCCAGCGCGAGATCTCCATCCGCATGGCCATCGGCGCGGCGCGCCGCCGCGTCATACGTCAGCTCATGTCGGAAAGCCTGCTCCTCTCCATACTGGGTGCCGCGGGAGGTTTGCTCTTCGCCGTCTGGGGAAGCCATCTGCTGGTCCGTTTCCTCTCGACCGCCGGCAACGAGCTCCAACTCGACACCACGCCCGATCTGCGCGTATTCGCTTTCACCATGGGCGCAGCGCTGCTGACGGGACTGCTGTTCGGACTGGCGCCCGCCCTGCGCGCCACCAGCGTCTCGCCCAACAATGTCCTGAAGGAACACGCGCGTGGGGTCGCGGCGGGACGCTTCGGTCTCGGGCGAGTGCTGGTCACCGGCCAGGTTGCGCTATCGCTGATACTGCTGGTGGGCGCCGGTTTGTTTCTGGGCACGCTCCGCAATCTGTTGAATACCGACCTTGGTTTCAACCGCCACAATATTCTTCTGGTCCGGGCCGCCATGATGCTGTCAAATGTGCCCAAGGCGGAGCGCCCTCGGGCGTACGGCGAAATCGTGAAGCGTTTGCGCGTCGTACCCGGTGTGGTTTCGGCCGCCAGTTCCGCGGTGACGCCGATTAGCGGCGTCGGCTGGGCCGACCGCGTCCAACCGGAAGGGTATTCACCAAAAGGGCGAAAGGACGCGGTGGTCTACTTTAATCGCGTTTCGCCCCGATACTTCGCCACGATGGGTACGCCTGTATTATTGGGCCGCGATTTCTCCGAGCACGACAACGCCGGCGCGCCCAAGGTGATGCTGATCGACGAATCCACGGCCCGCCGGTTCTTCGCCAAGGCCAATCCCGTCGGCAAAACAATTGGCACTCCCTCGGAAGATCAAACTGGCAAGCAGGATGTTTATCAGGTGATTGGTGTGGTGAAAGATGCCAAGTATCGGCACGTCAACGAAGGTGTCACGCCGACGGTGTACGTGGCCTGCGCGCAGGACACCGACCCTTGGCCGGAGGTCAACTTCGAGGTCCGTTCCAGAGGTACGGTAGATACTTCCATCCCAGCGGTTCGCGCGGCCATCGGCGACGTGAACCGGGGCATTTCCCTCGAGTTTCGCAACTTCGAAACGCAGGTGAATGACTCGTTGCTGCAACCGCGTATGGTGGCGCTGCTATCGGCGTTCTTTGGGGGCTTGGCGCTGCTGCTGGCCATGATCGGCCTCTACGGCGTGACCGCTTACGGAGTGGCGCGGCGGCAGGCCGAAATCGGCATCCGCATGGCGCTCGGGGCACGGCCGGGATCGGTGATCTGGCTGGTGCTGCGGGAAGTGGCCGCGATGCTGGCCGTAGGCACGGTGCTTGGCTTGGGCGCGTCGCTGGCCGCCGGAAAGCTGGTGGCCAGCCTGCTTTATGGTGTGAAGCCGCACGCCGCCGCGCCGCTTGCCATTGCGGCGGTGGTGTTGGCGATCGCGACTGGCATCGCGGCCTATCTGCCGGCGCATCGCGCCGCGCGCCTCGATCCCATGGCCGCGTTGCGCGAGGAGTAAGCTAAGCCGCAGCCCGCCTCCGCCGCCTGTCGGTCAGCATGATCACCGCGTACAGCACCGCAAACAGAGCCACCGCGCCGCCCACAATATGCCAGGTGTGCGCGCGCAGGTATGGCCCCGATGCCTCTCCAAGCACCACCCCGAGATACGCTTCGCTGCCATAACGGATCGCCCGGCCGAGCAGGATCACCATCACAAATGTGCGCAGCCGCGTGCCGACCGCCGCCGCCGATATAACGAACACCTTCAACGGCAGCGGAATGGGCAGCATGCACGGGATGAAAATGGTCAACAGGCCGTAGCGCTCGAACCACTGGCGGAAGCGCTGCTTGTCTCCCGGCTGCGGCGCGACTCTGACAAAGCGCCGTGCCCCGGTCCTGGCCGCCATGAAGAGCGCCACGTTTCCGATCAGCGATCCCAAAACCCCCATGGAAGCGGCCAACAGCGCGCGCGATGGGGCTTTGGCGGCCACCAGGATCACCAGCGCGTCCATGCCCGAAGCCACCGGAATGCCGGCCGAGTCGATGAACGCCAGCACCAGGATGCCCAAGGGTCCAAATGCGATGAGGGCGGCGGTCAGCTTGGCCAGCATGGTTGGTTTCAGATGATATCGGCGAACGACCGGCGCAGCTTGTAGAACCAGGCGTGCCCCAGGATGAAGACGGCCGCCGCGGCGATCCACAGCTTCCACAGCGAGCCCCACACGGGCGCATGGCCTTCCAGAAGGATGGCGCGATAGCCGCGCACCAGCACGAACATGGGGTTGGTGGCCAGCAGCGGCAGCGCCGCCGGGGGCAACGACGCTTCCGGATAACAGATGGGGGTCAGGAAAAACCAGAGCGTCAGCAGGAAGCCGATCACCTGTCCCAGGTCGCGCACGAATACGCCCAGCGCCGCCAGGAACCAGCAGACGCCCGCGGTGAACAGCACCTGCGGCACGATCAAGACGGGTAGCCACACCACCGATGGAGGCACTGTGCCGCGCGCCAGGAACACGCCGATCACGAAGAGCAGCAGGGCGAAGGTCTCGGTTACCAGACCCGAAACCACCAGGTTGATGGGCAGCGTTTCCACTGCGAATACCAGCTTCTTGACGAAGTTGCGATGCTCCAGCATCACGCTCGGAGCGCGTCCGGCGGCCTCGCTGAAAGCCAGCCACGGCAGCATCCCCGCCAGGAAATACAGAGCGAAGCTGGCCCGGCTGGGGTCCGGGCCGATGCGCGTCCGCAGCACCACGCCGAATACGAAGAAGTAGGTCAGCATCAGCAGCAGCGGGTTCAACACGGTCCAAAACACGCCGCCAAAGGAACCGCGATAGCGGCCCAGAATATCGCGCCGGACCATGGTGCGGATCAGGCTGCGGTTGCGCAAGATGGTCGCTACCGGCAGCGTGAACGCACGGCCCACCGCGCGCACCAGGTTCTCGCGGCGAACCGTGGCGAGCGTCACCACGCGCACGCGCTCCAGCCGTGCGCGTCCGTCTTTGACAATCGCTTCCACGCGCAAAAAAGGCCAGCCCAGCGTATAGAACCAGCAAACGTCCTCGCGCATGGGCGATATGAAAACGTCGTACCGGCCGGATTCGGGCGGCAGCTCGAAACACAGATTCACGGGCACCGAACCGCCTGGCGCGACATCGCCGGGCGGAGGCTGGCGTTCGCCGTCCACAACCAATGTTCCCGTTTCCGCATCGTAGATGTGGAAGCCGGCGGCGAATCCTTCTTCCGGACGCCAGGAATCGCCGGACGTGTTCCGCAGGTTGAGCCGCGCCTCCACCCGCAGTTCGCCCAAGAGCCGGACGTCGGTGTCGTCGTAAGCGGCGCTCATGCGTACAACCAGTCCGGATAGCGCTCGCGGACCGCGCCGGTCTTGCGGCCCACCGCGTAGATATCGTCGCCGCGAAACTCCTTCGGCAGGTCGAAGCGTTCCAGCACATTCAGCACCCACCCTTCTTCCGGGCGCGGGGTTTTGCGGAACGGTCCGGTCTCCAGCAGCGTGACCTTGAAACCCGAGTTCAGCAATAGCTTCTCGATCTCTTTCGGGGTGTACTCGCGGTTGTGCCGCGCTTCCACTTCGCCGTCGGCGCGTGGCCGGACGTAGGCCGTGAAGAGGCCTGGATGATAGCCTTCCAGGATGGCGGCGATGCCGCGCAGGCTGCCCATATTCGGCGTGGTCAGCACCAGGTGCCCGCCGGGCTTCAGGATGCGATTGATCTCGCTCATCAGGTGCATTGGATCCTCCGTCAGGTGCTCGATCAACTCACAGCAGAGCACCGTCGCAAAGTGCCCGTCCGGGTACGGAAACGGATCCTTCTCGGCGTCGAACAGGTCGATCTCGCAGTCGAACGATTCGCCTTCGGTCGAAATCGCGCTGCGGCGGTCAATCTTGCCCGCGGGTCCATAGTAGCAGCCGCGCACGCAACCGTAGCCCAGCTTGGAATGCAGCGCCGGTGTGATTTGAAGGTACGCGCCCATTTCCAGAATGCGATCTGCGGCGCCGCCCGGCGGTGTGATTTCCAGCGTCTTGACCAGCCTCGTCAGATGCGTATCCACGTAGTCCAGCGCTTCCGCACTGGCTGCCCAACTTGCGACATACTCGGGCTGGACGGCTTCCGGCTCCTGACTCGCGATTACTGACTCCGGACTGCCGACCTCCGGCCCCGGACTGGCGGCTTCCGGCTCCTGGCTCTCGACTGCTGACTCCTGACTGCAAGCTTGGAGCTGATTCGTGGCTTCCGGCTCCTGGCTCCCAACTACTGACTCCCGGCATCCGACTTCTGACTCGCGACTTCCGACTCCTGACTCCTGACTTCCGGCTTCTGCCTTCTGACTTCTGCCTTCTGCCTCCTGCCACTCCCCGCCTTCCACCACCGACTTTAGGAACGACGCATACATGCCCGCCACGCGATCCCAGTTGCATTCATCTTTCACGTAGCGCGCGGCCCGCTCACCCAGCGCGCGAGACACGTCCGGGCGCGAAACCAGCAGGTTGAGGTAGGCGAAGATCAGGTCTTCTTCGTCCGCGCCCACCGGCACTTTGAGGCATACGTCATCGGGGAACTCCTGGAATGCGCCGATGGCGGTAACCAGCACAGCCTTGCGCAATCCGAGCGCGCGCAGCAGGCTGCCGGAGCTTTCGCCCACGGTCGGATAGCGCAGGTTCAGCACGATATCGCAAGCGGCCATGTAGCCGGTGAAGGCGTCGATGGGCGTGAATCCCATCACGCGCACCGCCGCCGAGAGCCCCAAAGTGCGTATCAGCGAGTGCAGCGGAAAGTCCGGGTGCGGCTCGCCCACCAGGATCATCTTCGCCGCCGGCGCCACGCGCAGCAGCCGCCGAAACGCGCGCAACGATTCGGCGATGCGCTTGTAGGGCTTCAGAAAGCCGAAAACGCCGATGAGCGGCGTGGCTTCGTCGATGCCCAGGCGGTAGCGCCACCGGTTGCGATCCGCCTCCGGAATCCAGGCCCCGTGCGGAATCCGCGCGATCGGTCCCGCAAAACCGGCCGCATGCATTTCGTCCACCATGAACTGGCTGTGCACGGCGACGGCGCGGGCGGATTCCAGCGCGCGGCGAGTCAGGCGCAGTCCTTCGTAATCCGGCCCCACCTCCAGCGCGCGCACCCGTCGCGCATAGGCCAGGGCTTCCGCTCCGCCTTCGTATTCGCACGCGCGCAGGTAGGCGTCCCAATCTTTGTGCCCGATGGTGAGGTCCGCAATCAAGTGATGCAGGTTCGATTCATGCATCACCAGCACGCCTGGGCACCGCAGCGCGGCCTCGTAAACGAAACCGTGGTACGGGTTGTTCCCCAGGTGATACAGCGCGATATCGAAACAGGATGGATCGAAGGGCCGGTCCCCATCCGCGAAAACCTCCAGCTCCACCAGGGGCTTCAGATGTTCGACAAGGGTTTCGGAGTAGTCGGCGATTCCGCTGCGGCAGGGCGGCAGCGGGGAGAAGAACGCCACGCGCATTCAGCGCACAAGCTCCATCGACAACGTGCCAACTGGCAGGGGCGCCTTGATGATTAAGGGCGTGCGGGCCGGGTCGCGTTCGAAGAAGATCTCGAGCTTATGGTCGGAGGCCGGACCCTTCACGTAGAGTATGACGTGATCGGCCAGCCGGCGCTTGCCCTCCACGGTCACCTCCTGCACGCCGGCGAATTCCATCCGCACCGCGTAAGACGCGCCGAACAACACATCCTCCCCCCGGGGAACGCCATGACCCTGCCCCAGTTCGCGGCGCGCATAAAAGACGTAGTCCAGACCGTCGTGCGCGCAGTTGTCGATATCGATGTCGGTATGCCCGCCACCCTCCACCGCCAGGGTCGTGCGTGTGGCGCGGCCCGTCTTGTAGTCGAAGACGGTCTTCTCGTGCGTGTGGCGCTGGCCGTGCGTGGTTTCCTTTTCCAACTCCAGCGAACAGAAGCCGGCGTTGGCTCGTGAGCGATAGTGGTCCGAGAGGGCAAATCCGGGAACGGAGGCGTCCAGGGAAAAGTCGAACCGCCAGCCGTCGTCGCTCTTGGCGGCCCGCAGATGCGCCTGGCCGAGACTCGCGCCGCCCAGCCAGCGCAACGCGTAACTGAGGGATTCGCCGGAGTCCGGAAAGCCGGTTGGCTTGGCGGGCGCGCTGGCCGCCTGCGCGGGCTTGACGGCCGTGGGTGGATCCGCCGGTTTCTGCCCGGACCTCGCTGGCGCCGCCAGCAGCAGCCATCCCAGCGGGACACACAAGAAAACCGCACGCTTACTCATCGGTGTACGAATTCCCGCATCCGCATACGCTGGCGCTCGGCGACGTCGCGATACACTTCCAACGTCCTCTGCGCGGCGGTGCGCCAACTGAAACGGGCTGCCCGCTGCAACCCCAGCCGTTCCATGCGCGCCCGCAGTTCCGCATCGCGCAGCAGGTCCGCCATGGCGCTCACCATTTCGCGCGCGGAGTAAGGATCGAACATGATGGCGGCGCTATCGGCCACTTCGGGAATCGAGGTGGTGCTGGAGCAGGCTACGGCGCGCCCGCAGGCCATGGCTTCCAGCACGGGCAAGCCGAAGCCTTCGTAGAACGACGGAAAGACAAACAGGTCGCAGGCGTTGTACAACTGCAACAACTCTTCGTCGGAAACGTAACCCACGAACCGGATCCGGTCCGCCACTCCCGACAGGCGGGCAGCCTCCCGGACTTTGTCGCTGAACCAAGTGTCTTTGCCAGCCAGAATCAAGTGGTGCGTCAACTGGGGATAAGCGCGCACTAGCTCGGCGAATGCAGCGATCAGCCCGATGTGGTTCTTGCGCGGCTGCAGGTCGCCTACCGAGAGAATGAACGGCTTGGCCATGTGGAAACACATCCGCACCGCCGCCGTGGCGCTCTCGCGCGAGATGGGACGTAAGCCGCTGGCCGCCGCATTGGGCACCACCGCGATCTTGCGCGCGCAGGAATCGCCATACGCCTTGACGATCGAATCGCGGGAGAAGTCACTCACCGTCAGAATCCGCGCGGCGGAGCGGATGGTCCGCTCCACGGTCCAGCGCAGCTGCAGTGCGCGCGGCCTGGGGAAATACTCGGGATGCACCAGAAAGCTGACGTCGTGTACGCTGACCACCACCGGCACGCCGCAGCCCAGTGGGGCGGTGTATTGCACATGCAACAGGTCGGGGCGATCCTGGCGGAGTTTCATGGCCAGTTCGAGCCCCAGCCGAACGAACGGGTTCGGGGAGACTTGCCGGGCTTGAAACCGCTCGGCTGTCCACTGCCGGGCATCGTCGGCGGAAAAGTACGTGATGAAGTCCGATTCGTGATCCAGCGCCGCAAAACTCCTCAGCAGGCTGCGGACATACACTTCGTTTCCGGTGAGATGGCGGCCGATGGCGTGAGCATCAATCGCGAAGCGCATCAGATCCTTCCATGGTAGCAGGATATAGGAATTGCAAGCACTTCCAGGCGGCTTCCCAGGTAAATTCGCATTCAAATAGTTGACGTCCCGCGCCTCCTATGCGCTTACGCAGCTCCGGAGTCGAGAGCAGGCTGGACACGGCGTCCAGGAAGCCCGGCGCGTCGTCCGCCAGCAATAAGTGCTCGCCGGCGCGTGCTGGAAGCCCTTCCGCACCAAGCGTTGTCGAGACCACCGGCACTCCCGCGGCCCACGCCTCGATGATTTTGACGCGAGTACCACTGCCGGCCAGAACCGGTACTATTGCCGCCTTGGCGCACGCCAGTTCCGAAACCGCATCCGCCACCGCGCCGGAGACCTCAATGCGAGGATCGCCGCCGGCGATTCGGGCAACCGCCTGCGGGTTCTTGCCGATCAGCCGCCACACCAACCCTGGCCAGCGCTCGCGCAGTTGCGGCCAAATCTTCTCCCGGAAATAGCGTACCGCGGTCACATTCGGATAGTACTCCAAATTGCCGGAGAAAACGATCACATTTTCCTCGCGCCTGCGTGGCGCCGGCGCCAGCGGTATCGAATTCGGATAAACCAGCACCGCCGAGCCGGGCGAAATGCCGCGCAACAGTTCCCGATCCGCTTCCGAAGCCGCCAGTAAATAGGTAAATCGAGGCAGCCATTCCTCTTCCAGACTGCGGCAGATATTTTGAAACGCCCGGTGCGCCAGGGCTTGCGCGCCTCTTTCGGCCTGCGCGCAACGGGCATGCAACACGGATTCGATATTGTGCAGATCCATGATGGTGGCGTCGCTTACGGCCGCGGCTTGCGCCCAATACGGCGCACACCAGAAGTGCTCGATGACCGCGAGTTGGTAACGCTGGCCGCGGGTGGCCGCGGCGATCTGCCCCCCGAAACCGGCGAACCGGTCCATGAGGGGAGGGACGCGTCGCGCCAGACGTCCCGCATTGCGCGCGGCCCGGGCCAGAGTGTGGCCGGCGTGCGGCGGCAATTCCAGAACGTGCAGACGGCGCACCAGGCCAGGGGGCAGATGCCGGCGGGGATCCGCGGCGCGCGGCTCGCGGAACACGATCATATCCACCGCAAAACGGCGCGCCAGGAAGTGGAGCAGCGAGGCGCTGCGCATCGCACCTCCGCCCGCCAGCGGGTACGGGGCTTCGGCGGAGATGAATAGCGCGCCACTCACGGCTCTCCCTAGCTTACAGCTTCGGCAAGGCTTACCGAGCCGGGGTGCCCTCTGGGTCCGTCAGGGAGCGGTTTCCGGATCCACCGGCCGGCCTGAGACCGCGGCCCCTGCGGACGTGGCGCCGCGCAGCACGTCGTTGGCGAAGAAGAACTTACCGTCGTTGGGCGCCATCATGATCTGCACTTTATCCGACAGGCGCTCCGCGATGATCTTCTGATTGAGCAGCGGACGGCACCTGATCCAGTTCCGCATTGCTGTCGATCAGCTTGGCCTGCGCCAGGGCTTCCACGTTCTTGATCGTGGATTCCTTGCGGGCTTCGGCCTCCAGGCGCGACTACTCAATCAGTTCCGTCGAATGTACCTCCTTCTGTTTGATCTCCAGATCCACCGACAGCCGGTCGTTCTCCCGCGAACACGTCGCGCACCAGGTAGCCCGGAACGATCTGCCGGAAGACGCTGGCCACCACTGCGGGCACCAGTTCCTGGTCCACCGAAGCGGCTGCTGTGTAGACGGAAACACGACGTGTCTGTGTGGGGCAGGTTGTCCAACCCGATTGTCAATCGGCCTTTCCCCTGCCCCACCTGACCGTAGCTTTACTTCTCTTGCAGAGTGCCTGCGGCGAACAGCGGACTCCAGTTCCCGCCGGCATTCCGCATCAGCTTGAACGCCATGGCGTCGCCCGGCTTGGCCGATTGCACGATGTTGCGCACGTCGGCGGACGTGGTTACGGGGTGGCGGTTGATCTCGACGATGACATCGCCCTTCTGCAGGCCGATATCTTCGGCGAAGGAGCCTGGCTCGACGCTGGCAACCACCACGCCGCCAGTCTTCAGGCCCATTTGTTCGCGGTCCGATTCCGTCAGGTTCTGGACGGAGACGCCCAGCCGCGTATGCGTGGCCTCGCCTTCGCCGCCCTCCCCGGGCTCAATGCCGGATCCGTTGTCCGCCACAATCTCGGCGCGGTCGCCGATTTTGACCGATGCTTCCATTGGCTTCCCGTCGCGCAGGAGTTTGAGATGCACCGTTTCGCCGGGCTGCGCGGCCGAAATCGTCTGCACCAGTTCGTCACCGGTCTCGATCGGCTTGCCGTTGACCCCGACGATGATATCGGCGACGTGAACACCGGCCTTGTCGGCTGGTCCGCCGGAGTTCACCTGCTGCACGAAAACTCCGTGGGACGCGCCGTAAGCTTTAAGCAGCGCGGCGTTCTCTTCGCTGGCGAACTGAATGCCGATGGCGCCGCGGGAGACTTTGCCGTGCCTCACGATCTGGTTGTACGAATTCACGGCCAGGTTGATGGGCAGCGCGAAGCCAATTCCTTCAAAGTTGCCGCTGCCGCTGACGATCATGGTATTGATGCCGATCACTTCGCCGTTGATATTGAGCAGCGGGCCTCCGCTATTGCCGCGGTTGATGGCCGCGTCGGTCTGCAGGAAGCGCTGCATTTGATGCCCGGGCTCGTTGAGGTTGCGGCCCTTGGCGCTGATGATGCCGGCGGTCATGGTCTGATCCAATCCGAAGGGCGAGCCGATGGCCACCGCCCAATCGCCGACTTCGATGGCGTCGGAGTTGCCGATGCGGAGCGGGGTGAGTTGCTTGCCGGCGTCGATCTTCAAAACCGCGAGGTCCAGCTCGGGATCTGTGCCGACCAGCTTGGCCGGATATTTGGTGGTGTCGCCGGGCAGCGTCACTTGAATGCGGGTGGCGTTCTCGACCACGTGGTTGTTGGTAAGAATGTAGCCGTTGCGGTCCACCACGAAGCCGGAGCCCAGGCCCTGGCTGCGCCGCGGCTGCAGCGGCATGTTCGGGATCATGTTACCGAACGGGTTCATATCGCCAAACGGATTCTCGCCGTTGAAGGGCTGTCCGTTGAAGAAAAAGCGCGTGTTGGTGCGCTTTTCCTGTATCGTGCTCACGATCTGCACGACGGAAGGCTCGGATTCCTTGGCGAGCTTGGTGAACGAGTTGGATAGTTGAACCGGGCTGGGGATGGTCAGCGCCGCGGCTTTTGCGGAGTCCGCGCGCGCCACCCCAGTCTGGCTCACCAGGGTTGCGACTAATAACCCCGCGCAGAAAAGCACGAGCGCAAGGGTGACGTTGTTTCTGTTCAGTTTCATTTGCTTGTCCTTTGTTTGAGAGAATCTGTTGCTTAGATACCGTGCATCGCTGTGGGTGGCGGCGGTTCGAAGAAGACCACCGCAATGACGAAATAACTTGGAGACACTTCTACCTGCCATGCGCGCACCAGCACGATGGGGGCGTCGATCAGGGCCTGCCGGACCGGCAGTTCCGGCTTGGGCATGCTCCTGGCGGACAGGCGCGGCCGGGCTGGAGCCGCCCTGCGCGGGGCCAATGAAATAGCCGGCGCAGTGGGGGCCCGAAGTTGCGCCAGCGCCATGCCAGCCACCGGGATTTCCTGCACGCCAACCGGCATCGTAGTCCTGGCTGCCAGCACCAGCGCCGCGCTCACCAGGGCGCTTGCCGCCATCCAGCCGGAACGCGAGAAGCGCGCCGTGGAATTGCGGTCCGGCCGCAGCAGAGCCTCCACGCGGGCGCTGATCTGCCACCGCGTTCTGCCGGTCGCGCCGGGCGCCAGTTGAGGGGCCCGCGCGCGGCAGGTCAGTTCATGCAGATGCGTGAGGCAGGCGGCGTACGGGCGGGCCTCGCCGGTCGTCGAGACCACCCAGTCGTCGCAGGCCATTTCGCGCTCGATCATCAGCCGTCGCCCAATCCAATACATCGCCGGGTTGAAGAAGAACACGGCTTGCGCCATGGCGTGCGCCAGTTGCGTCCAATCGTCCCAACGGCGCAGATGGGCCATTTCGTGGCAAATCACCTGCTCGAACTCCTGGTTGGTGAGTTCGTCGAGCAGGGACTGCGGTATCACAATGGCGCGGCGGACAAAACCGGCCGCCATGGGCACCCGGGCGTCCCCCGAGGCGAGCACCCGGACGTTGCCGCGCTGGCCAATCAGCGTGGCGCGGCGTTTCAACCCATGGATGTGGACGAGGCTCCAGGCGACGCGCGCTAACAGCAGGGTGGCAATCGCCAGCCAGGCCAGCGCCGCGTACATCGGCCATTGCGCCGTTACCGGAACGACCCAGGGCGCGGTAGGCAGCGCTGGGGCCATAGCGGCCGACACGGGCGCGGACCAGTGGATCACAACGATGGCGGGCGTCGCGACGGCCAGCAGAAGCGCCGTGAACCAGATCGCGTAACGGGTAGCGGCGTTGGCGCGCGGCAGCAGCCGCACCATACCGGCGGCCAGAACGGCCAGCAGCAGGCTCAGCCATAGGCTGTTGAGAGAGGTCGAAACCGCCACCGCCGCCGCCACATTTACCAGTTCCAGCCAGTTCACTGTGCCCCCCCTCCTTCACCCGAGATCAGGCGTTTGAGCCTGTCCAACTCGCCCTCGGCCAACTGCTCGTCTTCCAAGACGTTTAGAATGAGCAACTCAGGCGAGTCCTGGAAGAATCGTTTCACCAGGTTGCGAACCGCCTTGCGACTGGCCTCGCCGCGCTCCACTACAGGATGATAGACGAACGCGCGGCCTTCTTTGGTGTGCCGGACATATCCCTTTCGTTCCAGGATGCGCAACGTGGTGAGGACGGTGTTATAGGCGACGGCCGAATTTGCAAGCCCCGCAACCACATCGGTCACCACGGCCGAGCCCTTTTGCCAAAGGATATCCATGATGGGAAGTTCGGCTTCGGTGAGAGTGGGTGATTGTTTCCGTGCCATCGGCGGTTCTCTTAATGAATTAAGAATTGCTCTAGTTCAGTTTTACAACGAACTGGCGCAACCTGTCAACTAATTTTTTAAGAGTTTGGGTGGGACCGGCCTCCTGGCCGGTCCTTCTGCCATGCCAAACTCGCATACCACACTCGCAGACCCGGAGCGGCTCCATCCAACCTCCGGTCTATGGCGAGAAGGGCAGTCGCACCTAAGTTTCCTGCTTTATGTAAGGGCGGAAGTATGTTAGCCTTGATGTAGGAAGTATGGCAGTAAGGAAGTAATGATGAACGCCAGTAAGGTCACCACGAAAGGACAAGTCACGATTCCGAAAGAGGTCCGCGAACGCTTACGGCTAGGGGCGGGGGACGTGATCGTTTACGAATTCCAGGAGAACGGGTTGTTGGTCGTCCGCAAGATGGAGCCCTTTGACGCCGGTTGGCACCGCGCGCTTTCCACAACTTTGGCCGATGAGTGGAACTCTCCGGAAGACGACGAGGCGTTCGGTGACCTGTGACCCATGGGACGTCGTGGTAGTTCCGTTCCCTTTTACGGATTCCCCGGCAAGCAAGCGGCGGCCGGCGCTGGTTCTCAGTACGCGGGCATTCAACCAAAGCTCCGGCCATTCCCTGATGGCCCAGATTACCAAGGCGAAGCGGTCCACTTGGCCTGGCGATCTTAGAATCCAGAACGCCGGGGCGGGTCTGCCGGAGGAGTGCATCGTGCGCATGAAGCTGTTCACCATCGACAACCGTCTTATCCGAAAGCGCGCCGGGCGGCTGAGCGCAAGCGATCAGGAACAGGTGCGTGGCGGCCTGCGGCGGTTGCTGGCGTGCTGACCGCGGTTGCTTTCTCCTCCCGTTTACGGTTACCCTGAATTCGTTCGAAGATTGCCGGTGTTCTTGGGAAGCTGGTGGAAATCCAGCACGGCCCCGCCACTGTAAGCGTGGAGGACCGGTCGCAGTTGAGCCACTGTCCTTAGTGGATGGGAAGGCTGACCGGTTCGCGGAAGCGCAAGTCAGGAGACCGACCGGCAAGACTCCGTAATTGCGGCTCTCGAGGGAGGAGCCTACAATGCGCTTTCTGGTCTTATGGCTGGGGCTGCTGCCCGTGGCCGCTGCAACGCAATTCACCGTTCACGGAAACGTTGTGGACCCGTCCGGCGCCGCCATCTCGGGCGCACAGGTATCCGCCGTCAGCTTGCTTGGAGTCGCCGCTCAGACCACCACGGACCAAGCCGGAAGTTTCACGCTAAGAATCGCCGATACCCGGTGGATACGGATTACCGTAACCGCACCGGGCTTCGGGACCAAAACGATGCCGCTGGTGGCACTATCCAACCCTTCCGCGTTTACCGTGACGCTCAACATCGCGCCGCAAGTGGATTCGGTGCGCGTGGCGGGCTCGGCCATCGACGTGCCGCTCAGCGAGCAGGGCAGCAGCATCGCCATCGTGCCACGCGAGGAGATCGCCGAACGCAACGAAGGTCTGGCGGTGGATCTGCTTCGGTACTTGCCTGGGATCACCATCGGCCAGAGCGGCGGCCCCGGGGCTGTAGCCGATATGTTCATCCGCGGCGGCAATTTCAATTTCAATCTGGTGCAGATCGACGGCGTCCCCGTGAACTCGGTCGGCGGCGGTTTCGACTTCGCACACATTCCCACCGATTGGCTGGACCGTGTGGAAGTGATCGAAGGCGCCCAATCCTCGGTCTACGGAGCCTATGCTAACAGCGGCGTAGTCAATTTCGTCACGCGCGCGGCGGCCGATGCGCCGCAGGTCGAAGTCCTCGCCGAAGGCGGCACTTATCAGGAACGCCGGTTCGCGGTGGGCGCCTCCGGCACGCTGGCGGGCTTTGGGGTGGCCGCGTTCGCTTCCCAGTTTGGCGACAACGGTCCCGTGACAAATAGCGATTACCGCAATGACAATTTGGCGTTGCACGTTACGCGCTCGTTCGGCAGGCAAAGCCTGTCGTTCGGCGGCGACTACAACGCCAACGATGTAGGCAGCCCGGGCCCTTACGGTTCCGATCCGGGGCACGATTTCACCGGACTCGACACCGTCACCCGCGACAAGAACGATTTTTCCGACTACTTCCTGCATCACCAGATCGATTTCTCGCCGCGCTTTCGCCAGGAGACCTTCGCCAGTTTCTTCCTGGAAAACAGCGGATACACCAGCCCCTACGGCTTCAGTTATGAGAAGGACCTGCGCGGCCAGTTCGAGACGCGCGGCATCGTCAGCGTCGAGCCCTGGTATACCGCGGCATTCGGCGTCAGCCTGGCGCGCGAGGAGGTGAAAAACACTTACATCAGCGACGATAGCTTCAATGCACTTCCGATTAAGCGCGACGATGCAGGCATCTATTGGGAGAATCGCTTCGAGTTTGGCGGCCTGTTTTTCAATGCCGGCGTGCGCGGCGAGATCATCGGCACGCCGTTTATCCCGGAGAATACGTCCGATGGCCGGCCGCCATTCCCGGCCAACACGGTGGCCAAGGTCAACCCCAAACTGGCGGCCACTTATGTCCTAGGCAGAACGCGATTGCACACTTCCTTCGGCACGGGGATCCGGCCGCCCGCCGGGCTGGAACTGGCGTTCACCAACAATCCGGCGCTGAAACCGGAGCGCACCGCCAGTTTCGATTTCGGCGTGGAGCAGCGCATCTTCAGCGACAAGCTGTCGCTGGATGCGACTTACTTCTACAACCGCTTCTACGATCTGATCGTCTCCCTCGGCGGTAACCTGGCGGTGCTCAGCGCCTTTCAAACCGACAACCTGTCGAATGCGCGGGCGCAAGGCGCGGAACTATCGGCGCGTTACCGCCCGGCGCGCTGGATGTCGGTGACGGCGTCATACACCTATCTGGATTCCGAGGTCCTGTCGCTGAATGGCTCCACGGGTCTCGCGCCGATTCCTTTTTCCGTGGGCCAGGAGCTGATCCGGCGCCCCGCCAATTCCGGCTCGTTCGTCTCGACCTTCAGCCGTGGCCGCGTTTCCGCGAATGTGACCGGTTACTTCCGCGGCTCCGACCTGGACGTAGACCCGACCTACGGCGCGTCAGCGGGCCTCTACCCCTGCCGCGGCTTCGTGGATATGGGGATCAACCTGAACGTTCGCCTGGGCGGTGGACTGACCGCGTACGGAAACCTGCGCAATGCGCTGAATCAGTCCTACGAGGAAGTCTTGGGATACCCGGCGCCAAAGCTGAACTTTGTGGCGGGTTTGAAGTGGGCCCTGCCCAAAACCCACTAACTTACCTCGTGGGGCAGGTTGTCAACCTGCGGGCCGACTGTTAGTCGGCCTCTCCCTCAATCAATCCTCATCCGGTTCCGCCAGCAAATCGCCCAGCCGGTCCAGCCGCCGTTCCCAGGTCGAGCGCCGCTCGCCGATCCACTGCTCCGCCGCCGAAAGCCCCGCCGGATCAATGCGGCAAGTCCGCACCCTCCCGGCCTTCTCCGTATGTACCAGCCCGCTTCGCTCTAACACCTGCACGTGTTGCACAACTGCGGCCAGCGTGACGCCCAGAGGCGCCGCCAGCCGTGAGACCGAAAGCGGGCCGCGGCTCAGCTTGTCCACAATGGCGCGGCGGGTTGGATCGCCGAGGGCCTGGAACACACGGTCGATGTTAACTTTCTGGCCAGGCATGACGCGGCCCGCTCCAGCGCGCTCTCATCACCAACGCGCCAGCTCCTTTGCCAGATTCCCGAGCAGTTGCCGCCACCCCCCTTCACGCATTTTCGGGCCGTCGGAGCCCTCGAAGAAGGCGCCCTGATGCGTAAGGATCAGGTTCGCCCCGTCTTCGGTTTCGAGCAACTCGACGGTAGCCAAAGACGCCGAGATGCGCCGCGTCCCCAGGCTCATTGCCGAAGCCATCACCACGCGGCGGTTCGGCACAATGTCCTGATAACTGCCCTCGCTGGTGAGCAACGTGCCGGGAAACGGCGTGCCCTCTTTGAAACGATAACGAGTGCGTTCGTGGCCCCCCACTCGAAAGTCCATCTCAAATTCCTCCACGTCGTGGTGCTCCCCTTCGGCAAACCAGCGGCGCTTTTTGGCCGGGTCGGCGAAAGCGGCGAACACCCGTTCCGGCGTGGCCGCGTAACTGCGCGCGATCGCGAATGTGTGGTGGATAACGGATCGTTCTTCCATGTTCTACCTTCCTCCCTCGGAATCCAATAGTTTAGTGCATACTTAAATATCCTGCCGCCCCGGAAGTTTGCCAAGTGGATAGTTAAGTATTTGGGCTGGCTGGGCTGGCCCCGGTTGTCGCCACTCGACTCATTCTGTTATGCTTCAGTTGTCGAATTCATACAAGTTAGCTACCCGGCCCCGCAGGCCGGGCCCCACGAAGAGGTTTCGCCATGTCAGGTCATTCGAAGTGGGCGACCATCAAACACAAGAAGGCCGCACTAGACGCCAAGCGCGGAAAAACGTTCACGCGCATCATCAAGGAAATCATGATCGCCGCCCGCCACGGGGGCGATCCGGACGCCAATCCCCGCCTCCGCACCGCCATCCTCGCGGCCAAAAACGTCAGCATGCCCGCCGATAACATCAAGAAGGCCATCATGCGTGGCACCGGCGAGTTGGAAGGAGGCCAGATCGACGAAGTCATGTTCGAAGGTTACGGGCCGGGCGGCGCCGCCGTCCTGGTGAAGGTTGCCACCGATAATCGCAATCGCACGGTAAGCGAAATCCGCCATTGCTTCTCCAAGAATGGCGGCAATCTCGGCGAAGTCGGTAGCGTGGCCTGGATGTTCGAACGCAAGAGCCATGCTTTCGTGCCGCGCGACAAGGCCAGCGAAGAGCAGCTCATGAACATCGTGCTGGACGCGGGCGCCGACGACCTGCGCGACGAAGGCGACCAATGGGAAGTGGTTTCGCCACCCGAAGCCCACGAGGCC
>Ga0335078_10002549_pt1 | contig 27534 bp, 27 predicted proteins | sample Lox_Sample_32_FD_206711 | JGI IMG/M metagenome (GOLD analysis project Ga0335078, IMG submission 206711) | Soil microbial communities from Loxahatchee National Wildlife Refuge, Florida, United States - Lox_Sample_3.2 | ecosystem: Environmental > Terrestrial > Soil > Wetlands | place: USA... | reverse complement strand
TGGAAACCCATGACCCGTTCGGGTCCTGGCCCGCGGGCAGGCCAGGATCCGAACCAGAGAGCGGCTTTCCACAGGAATCCGCAGGACCCGGGGCTTTCGGATCGGCTCGCCGGTACTGTGCATGGCCGCCAGCAGCGCGGCATGACCAGGAATTTCGAAATCATCGGCCGGCGGCGGGCCGCCTTCGCGCAGCGACCGGACCAGCATGGCAAGCACCGGCCAACCGCATCAGCGGCCGAGCGCCACGCCGCCGTTGGGAGAGAGCACCTGGCCGGTCATCCAGCCCCCGTCCGGGCCGAGCAGCCAGGAGATGAGCGAGGCAACCTCGTCGGGCGTCCCCTCCCGGCCCACCAGCGTCTGCGCCGCACGCTCGCGCCGGGACCCGGCGGAGAGCCGGCCCGCCCAGAACTCGGTGTCCGGGACGAACCCGGGCGCGACCACGTTGGCGGTCCCGCCGTGCGCGCCGAGCTCCCGCGCCAGGTCGTAGAGCCAGCCGTGCAGAGCGGCCTTGACCGCCCCGTAGGCACCGCCGCCGCTGCCGCGCAGCGCCGCGACCGAGGAGAACAGCACCACCCGGCCGCGGTCCCGCTCGATCTCCTCGCGCAGGGCCTCCACCAGCAGCACCGCGGTGAGCACGTTGGACTCGAAGCTCGCCAGCCAGTCCCGGCGAACGCCGTCCAGCACGCTGCCGGATGCGCCGCCCGGGCCCCCGACCGCGGCCGCGCCGCCGCCCGGGGCCAGACCGCCGGCCGCAGCTATTACCCCGCTGCACCCGTGCACCGAGGCCCGGACGCACTCCGCGACCGCACCAGCGCCGGGCACCGTGGCCAGGTCGGCCCCGACGATGTCCACGTGCGGGGCCAGGTCGCTGGCGAGCTTCTCCAGCGGTTCCGGCCACCGCCCGACGGCGATCACGTGGAACCCGTCCGCCACCAGCCGGGCCGACACCGCCCGGCCGATGCCCGTGCCCGCTCCGCTGACAACCACTGCGGTCATTCCCGCGCCTCCTCCGGCCGGCCCGGTTGTCCACCGTGCCCGGATCGGCGCGGATCATGCGCGCCGCGACCCGGTCGGGGTCGCGGGCGCACCGCCGGCCGGCCGGTAGGGTGTGCGGCGCAATGGACTACAGAATCAGGCGGGCGCGGACCGCGGACGTGCCGGCGATCGCCGGCCTGGTGGCCGGGAACGTCTCCTCGCGCCGCTTGCTGGGCAAGGCCGTGGTGACCCTCTACGAGGATGTGCAGGAATTCTGGGTGGCCGAGCGCGCCGCCGACGGTGCCGTGGTGGGCTGCGGTGCCCTGCATGTGATGTGGGAGGACCTGGCCGAGATCCGGACGGTGGCGGTGCATCCGGACTGCCAGGGGCACGGGATCGGTCACCGGCTGGTGGCGGCGCTGCTCGACAGTGCCAGGGATGTCGGGGTGCGCCGGGTGTTCGTGCTGACCTTCGCCGTGCCCTTCTTCGCGCGGCACGGGTTCGCGGAGATCCACGGGACGCCGGTCTCACACGAGGTCTATGACGAGCTGCTGCGCTCCTACGACGAGGGCGTCGCCGAGTTCCTCGACCTGGACCGGGTCAAGCCGAACACCCTGGGCAACCACCGCATGCTGCTGCACCTGTGACGGCCGGCATATCACAGCCAGATCACACCCGTTCACGTGCCCGCCCGGCCTCATGACCTGGGAAGGGCACCTGGCTAATTCGATTGCCAGCCGACGGTAACCCCCTAAGGGGGGGTCCTCATATTGCGACCGGGTCACCCGTGACCGCGCGTTATGCAAAGATTCACTCGTTCCGGTTGGCGGCCACCCCGCAGGCCCCATTGCCCTGCGGCGCTGCAACCACGCCACCCGCGCCCCGGCGGCACGTCCCGTAAGCCCGGCGCGGGCGGCGGCTCGCCGAGGAGAGGAGACCGGGAACACGTGCGTCCCCGCAGGTACGTGCCAAGTGAGCCGCGAAAGGCCCGGCCCGGGCCCGGCCGGATCTGGGGGCGGGCAGCCACGGTGATCGGCGCGGCCGCGCTGGCCAGCCTCGTCTTGCCCGCCGGAGTCGGCGGCGCCGCACCGGCCCAGCCGATGCCCACCCTCAAGCAGCTCGTCGCCCAGGCCAGGGTGCTCTCCAACGAGATCAACAGCCTGAACGAGCAGGCCAACGGCCTGAAGATCCAGCTCGCCCAGGCACGCGCCGAGGCAGACGTGGCCCAGCGCACCTACACCGGTGACCTCTCCCGGCTCGGGGCGGGCAAGCTCGCCGTCGGCCAGCTTGCCGCGCAGAGCTACATGAACGGCGGGATGGCCACCTCGCTGGAGCTGCTGACCACCAGCTCGCCCCAGATGCTGATCGACCGGGCCGCCTTCATGCAGGAGGTCCAGCTGGAGAACGGCGACCAGGTGAGCCAGATCGCCGAGGGCGTGGCCGCCGCCCAGCGGGCCCGGGACAGCGCGGCGCAGCAGACCAAGCGGGCGCAGCAGCTGTCCGCCCAGATCGCCGTCAAGCAGCGGCAGGCCCAGTCCAAGATCAGAATCCTGAACAGCGCCGTGTTCAAGAAGGCCATGGCCGTGTTCAGCCAGACCGGCCAGTACCCGGACTTCAGGGTCCCGACGGCCAACACGATCGGCGCCCAGGCGCTGCGGTGGGCGCTGACCCGGCGCGGTGACCCGTACGTGTGGGGCGCGGCCGGGCCCAGCTCCTTCGACTGCTCCGGCCTGGTGCTGTGGGCCTACGGCAAGGTCGGCATCAGCCTGCCGCACTTCACCGGGGACCAGTGGAACATGGGCATCCACGTGGCCAAGAGCCAGCTGGAGCCCGGTGACCTGGTGTTCTTCTACGCCGACATCGGCCACGTCGGCCTGTACATCGGCAACGGCCTGATGGTGGACGCCCCCGACTTCGGCGAGGACGTGCAGGTCCAGCCGGTCATGTGGAATGTCTACGCGGGTGCCGTCCGGATCGTGGGGTGAGGCTGGCGGGCCCGCCTGGCTGCGGCGGGCCCGCTACTCCGGCCGCACCATCGGGAACAGGATCGTCTCCCTGATGGTCTCGCCGGTGAACATGATCATCACCCGGTCGATGCCCATGCCCATGCCCCCGGTCGGCGGCATGCCGTACTCCAGTGCCTGCAGGAAGTCCTCGTCGACCTGCATCGCCTCCGGGTCGCCGCCGGCGGCCAGCAGCGACTGCGCGGTCAGCCGCGCCCGCTCCTCGACCGGGTCGGCGAGCTCGGAGTAGCCGGTCCCCAGCTCGCTGCCGAACGCGACCAGGTCCCAGCGCTCGGCCAGCCGCGGGTCCTCCCGGTGGGCGCGGGTCAGCGGGGACACCTCCACCGGGAAGTCCCGGTAGAACGTGGGCATCACGGTGTTCCGCTCCACCAGCCGCTCGTACATCTCGTAGACGATCTGGCCGGTGTTCCACCCTGGCTCGAGCGGCACGCCCGCGCGCCCGCACAGGGCGCGCAGCTCCCGCTCGCCGGTGTCCGGCGTGACCTGCTCGCCCAGCGCCTCGGACACCGCGCCGTGCACCGACTGGAACCGCCACTCACCGCCGATGTCGGCCTCGGTCCCGTCGGCCCGCCGCAGCACGGTGCCGCCCAGCGCCTCGACCGCGGCGCGCTGGATCAGCTCCCGGGTCAGCGTGGCCATGGTGGTGTAGTCGCCGTAGGCCTCATAGGCCTCCAGCATGGTGAACTCCGGGTTGTGCGTGGCGTCCACGCCCTCGTTGCGGAAGTTCCGCCCGATCTCGTAGACCTTCTCCAGCCCGCCGACCACCAGCCGCTTGAGGTACAGCTCCAGCGCGATCCGCAGGTACAGGTCCATGCTGTAGGCGTTGATGTGGGTGCCGAACGGCCGCGCGTTCGCCCCCCCGTGAATCGTCTGCAGAATGGGCGTCTCAACCTCGAGGAACCCGCGGTCGTGGAACTCCTCGCGTATCGCTCGCGTCACCGCCGCCCGGATTTCGGCTATCCGGCGCGCCTTGGGATTGACGATCAAGTCGACATAACGCTGCCGTACCCGCGACTCCGGATCCGTCAGCCCATGGTGTTTCTCGGGAAGCGGGCGAAGTGCCTTGGCCGTGATCGCGAACCGGTCCGCGAGCACCGACAGCTCACCTCGCCGGGAGGAGATGACCTCGCCCTCGACGCCGATGTGGTCGCCCAGGTCCACGTCCCGCTTCCAGGCCGCGAGCGCGTCGCCGCCGACCCGGTCGGCCGAGATCATCACCTGGATGTCGCCGGTGCCGTCCCTGATCGTGGCGAAGCACAGTTTCCCGCCGACGCGGGACAGCATCACCCGGCCGGTGACCCCCACCTTCTCGCCGGTCGCCGTGTCGGCGGCCAGGCCGGGATGGCGGGCGCGCACCGCGGCGATGGTGTCGGTGCGCGGGAACTCCACCGGGTACGGGTCCACGCCTTCGGCGAGCAGCCGTGCCCGCTTGGCCCGCCGCACCCGCACCTGCTCGGGCACGTCGGCCTGGCCCATCTGATCGTCCGCCACACCGGCGAGGCTACCGGGTCCGGTCGACCAGGTTCCGCTCAAATACCAGGCGCAGCCCGATCAGGGTCAGCCAGGGCTCATGCGCGTCGATCACGGCGATCTCGTCGAGGACCAGCGGGGCCAGCCCGCCGGTGGCGATCACGGTCACCGAACTGGGATCCTCCGGCGCCAGTTCCACCACCATCCGCCGGGCAATGCCCTCGACCTGGCCCGCGAACCCGTAGATGATCCCTGACTGGAGTGCCTCCACGGTGTTCTTGCCGATCACGTGGTGCGGCCGGGCCAGTTCGACCTTGAGCAACTGCGCGGCCCGGCGGGAGAGGGCGTCCACGGAGATCTCGATGCCCGGCGCCAGCACGCCGCCAACGAACTCCCCGCGCGCGCTGACCGCGTCGAAGTTGGTCGAGGTGCCGAAGTCCACCACGACGGCCGGGCCGCCGTACAGGTGCGACGCGGCGACCGCGTTCATGATGCGGTCGCTGCCCACCTCCTTCGGGTTGTCCATCCGCACCGAGACCCCGGTGCGCACGCCCGGCTCCACGATCAGCACCGGGATGTCGTGGTAGTAGCGCCGGCACATGGCCCGCATCTCGTGCAGTACCGAGGGCACCGTGGAGCACAGCGCGATCCCGCCGATATCGGCGGCGCCGATCACGCCGCTCTGCGCGATGAGCCCGCGCAGCACCACGGCGATCTCGTCCGCGGTGCGGGCCGGATCCGTGGCGATGCGCCAGTGCTCGACGACCTCCTCGCCGTCGAACACCCCCAGCACCATGTTGGTGTTGCCCACGTCAATCGTCAGCAGCATGCCCGCCCCTCACGTCCAGCCCGCGCATCCCCGCCCCGAGGGTCACCGGGGTGTTGTCGATCAGGCGGGTGCGGCCGACCCGGGCCGCCACGAGCAGCAGGGCCTCGCCGGCGAAACCGGGCTTCACCGGCGAGAACGTGTCCGGCTCGACCAGGGACAGGTAGTCGGGCAGCACCGGCGGGTCGGCCCGGGCCGCCTGGTCGAGCACCTCCCGCCCGGCCGCCAGCACCGCCTCCGGGCCAGCGTCGCCCGCGTCCCGGCCGGCCCGCAGCGCACGGGACAGCGCCAGCGCGCTGGCCCGCTCGCGCGGCGACAGGTAGGCGTTGCGGCTGGAGGTCGCCAGGCCGTCGGGGTCGCGCACGGTGGGCACGCCGGCGATCTCGACGCCGAGGCAGAGGTCCGCGGACATCCGCCGGATCAGGGCGAGCTGCTGCGCGTCCTTCTCCCCGAACACCGCGGCCTGCGGCCCCACGAGCTCGAACAGCTTGAGCACGACGGTGAGCACCCCGGTGAAGAACCCGGGCCGGAACGCGCCCTCCAGCACCTGCCCAGCCGGGCCGGGGTCCACGGTGACCTGCTGCTCCCTCGGGTACATCTGGGCGTCACCCGGCGCGAACACCAGCGTCACCCCCTCCCGGGCGCAGATCGCCAGGTCGGCGTCCAGGTCACGGGGGTAGCGGCCGAGATCCTCACCGGCCCCGAACTGGAGCGGATTGACGAACACGGACACCACCACGCTGCCGTCTGGCTGGGCAAGCGCAGCGGCACGGCGGAGCAGCGCGATGTGACCGTCATGCAGCGCGCCCATGGTGGGCACCAGCACCACCGGAGACCCCAGCAGCTTGCGCGCAGCGCTCATGCCGAGCCTGGTCCGGGCCAGCACGGGCGTCACCGAGGGGCTCTCATTCATCTGCCTCCCTCGCGGGCGCTTCGCTTGGTCGTGCCGGAGGCGCGCCAGCGAGCAGTGCGGGAGGCTGGTCCTCGGTGCCGGGGACACCGCAACGGCCGCTGGGCGGCCTTATGCGGCGTTCGGCCCCGGCGCCTGCGGCGTCGACGGCGGGGGTCACCGAGGGGCTCCGGCGAGGACGTCGAGCAGGCGCTGCGCGTCGGGCGGGCCGAGGATCCCGGCGGCGAGCGCCCGGTCGGCGGTGAGCCGGGCCAGCGCGACGTAGGCGCGCAGCGCCTCGGGGGAGACCGCGTGCAGCGCGCGCACGTGGCTCGCCACGGTGTCCGCGTCGGCCCGCGCGACGGGCCCGGTCAGTCCTGCGTCGCCGAGCAGCAGGGCGTTGTCCAGTGCCGCGGTCAGCAGCGGCCGCAACATCCGCGCCGGGTCCGGCACGCCGGCCGTGGCAAGCAGTTCGGCCGCCTCGACCACCAGCGTGACCAGGTGGTTCGCCCCGCTGGCCAGGGCCGCGTGGTAGAGCCCCCGGTTCTCCTCCTCGATGAAGACCGGCTCGCCGCCCATCTCGATAACCAGCGCCTCCGCGACCATGCGCAGCTGGCCGGGCGCGGTGACCCCGAAGGTGATCCCGGCCAGCCTGGTCAGGTCGTCCGGGCGGCCCGCGAACGTCATCACCGGGTGCAGCGCCAGCGGCAGTGCGCCCCGCCGGGTCGCCGCGTCCAGCACGCCGATGCCGTACCGGCCGCTGGCATGGGCGAGCAGCCGCCCCGCCACCGGGGCCTCGGTCGCGGCCAGCCCGTTCACCAGGCCGGGCAGCGCGTCGTCGGGCACGGTGAGCAGGACCAGGTCCGCGTCGGCGAGCACCGCGGGCGGGCGCCGGACCGGCACCCCGGGCAGCATCGCCGCGGCGCGGCGCACCGAGGCGTCGGACACCGCCGAGACACCCGTCAGCCGGTGCCCCGCCCGGGCCAGCGCGGCGCCGAGCACCACACCGGCCCGGCCCGCGCCGATCACCCCGACCCTGAGCCGGGCAGGGTGGGAATCGGTCGGCGGGTCCACCGGGTTCGGCATGGATTCGTATCCCTCTCGGCCCTGTTCTCACGCGCTGGTGAGCGGGCCCCTGCGACAGGCCACTGGGGCGCCGGACGGCAACGATCAGCATATCCACGGCACCTTCCCCCGCAGGCCGGCGCGCGCCGTAGAGTCGGCGTCGTGTGGGTGACCTGGCGGCAGGCCATGCAGGCGGCCCTGTACGGGCCGGGCGGGTTCTATGCCAGGGGCGAGCCGCCCGCCCATCACTTCCGTACCTCCGTGCACGTGTCACCGAGCTACGCCGCAGCGGTCTGCGAGCTGCTGCGCCAGGTCGACGCGGAGCTCGGCCGGCCGGGGCAGATCGACCTGGTGGACGTCGGCGCCGGCCGGGGTGAGCTGCTCGCGCAGGTCCTGGCGGCGGCGGAGCCGGGGCTGGCCGCACGGATCGCCGCCTGCGCGGTCGAGGTGGCAGCCAGGCCGGCCGGCCTGGACCGCCGGATCCGCTGGCGCGCCACGCCGCCCCCGGGGATCACCGGCCTGGTGGTGGCCAGCGAGTGGCTCGACAACATCCCGCTGGACGTGGTGGAGCTGACCCCGGCGGGCCCCGCCGTGGTCATGGTGGACCCGGTCACCGGCGCGGAACGCCTGGGCGGCCCGCCCGGCCCGGCGGACCTGGCCTGGGTCAGCGCCTGGTGGCCGCTGGCCGCCCGCGGCGACCGGGCCGAGGTGGGCCGCACCCGGTGCGCGGCGTGGGCGGGGCTGATCGGCCGGATCGGCCGGGGTGTCGCGGTCGCCGCCGACTACGGGCACGCCGCAGCGGCCAGGCCGGCCTGCGCGACCCTGACCGGGTATCTCGAGGGCCGGGCAGTGCCCGCGATCCCGGACGGGTCCAGGGACATCACCGCCCACGTCGCGCTGGACGCGTGCGCGGCGGCCGGTGCCGCCGCGGGCGCGGGCCAGACCGTGCTCACCACGCAACAGGCGGCGCTGCGGGCGCTGGGCGTGGACGGGCGGCGGCCACCGCTGGCGCTCGCGGCCAGCGACCCGGACGGTTACGTGCGCGCCCTGTGCCGGGCGTCACAGGACGCCGAGCTGGTGGACCCCGGCGGCCTGGGCGGATTCGGCTGGCTGGTCCAGGCCGTCGGCACCGCCCTGCCCGGGTCCCTGGCGCGGCTGGCGCGGCCGGCCTAGACAGGCGCCCTGCTGGCCTCCGCCTGTTCTTCGAAGACACCGACCGCCTGCTCCACCGACAGGCCCTTGGTCTCGGGCAGGAACTTGTACACGAACCCGATCGCCACCACCGAGAGGACCGCGAACGACACCATGACCCAGGCCAGCCCCCATGCGTTCTGCCAGGCGGGGAAGGCCTCGATGAGCGCGAAGTTGGCCACCCAGTCCACGGCCGCGGCGATCGCGGCCGCCCGGCCGCGGACGGACGTGGGAAAGACCTCGCCCTGGATCAGCCAGCCCGTCCCGCCGACGCCGATCGCGAACGAGCTGATGAAGAACGAGAAGCCGACCATGACCACCACGGTCTTCGGAATGTCGGTGAGGAACGCGACCGCGACCGCCGCGAGGATCATGAACACCGACATGCCCGCGTAACCCCCCATGGCCAGCGGGCGCCGGCCGAACTTGTCGATCCAGCGGAAGGCGAAGTAGGTCGCGATCACGTTGACCGCGCCCAGGATGGCGGTGACCTCCACCCCCGCCACCGCGGCGGCGACGGCGTCGTGACCGCTCTGGAAGAAGGTCGCGAGGATCTTCGGCCCGTAGTAGAAGGGAATGTTGATCCCGGTGATCTGCTGGAAGATGAAGAACACGCAGACCACGATCAGCGCCCGGATCACGCCCCTGGTCCACTGGGTCCTGCGCTGCCGTTCCTTCTCCTTGTCCCTGAGTTCCTCCGCGGCCGCGCGGATCTCCGCCTCGGAGGTCTCCATCCCGAGCTGGCCGAACGCCTTCCTGGTATCGGCGTAGCGGCCGTGGAGCATGAGCCACCGGGGGGATTCGGGCATCCTCGCGCGGAGCGCCACGGCCACCAGCGCCGGGAGCGCGCCGATGCCCAGGATGAGCCGCCAGTCGAGGCCGCCGGCGCTGTGCGGCAGGAGCAGGAGGACGACCACGGCCACGAGATAGGACACCAGGATCCCCACGGTGATCATCCACTGCTGGATGATGCTCAGCTGGCCGCGCCGGTCGCGGGGGGCGAACTCGGCGATGTAGGCGGTGGCGATCGCGGAGTCGGCCCCGATCGCGAGCCCGATGAGCGTACGGGACGACAGCAGCATGAACGCGTTCACGGTGAACGCCGACAACAGCGCCCCCGCGGCATAGATGGCGGCGTCCGTGATGAGCAGGGTCTTGCGCCCGAAGTGGTCGGTCAGCGGCCCGGCGATGAGCGCTCCCGCACCGGCGCCCAGCGAGGCGCCGGCCACCAGGTAGCCCGTCCAGAAGCTGGACAGGTGGTAGGGGATGAAGACCAGCGCCGAGCCGATGTTGGAGGTGTCGTACCCGAACAGGAACCCGCCGACGCAAGCCAGCACCGCCAGGTACCAGTAGAACTTCGTCGGGATCCGTGAGTCGAGGTCCTCGATCACGTTGCGCCGCGCTGGTTGCGTGGTTCTGGTCTCGGTAACCATCTGCCGACCTTCCTCAGCTCCGCCTCGGCCGCCACCCAGGCCAACTGCTCGCGTCCCGCTACCCGGTTGACCGGGAGGCAAACGGCGGGCGACGACCGGGTAAAGCGGGCGGCAGGCGGCCGAGCCCGCCGATACGCGAGCCGGCCGCCCCGGACCGGGCAGCACGGGCGGATGCCCGGGGCGCACCGCTCCGGGTGGTGGCGCCGCGCGCGTGGCAGCATGGGCGGATGCGCGAGCGGGACGCCGCCGGGGAGCCCGGCCGGGGCCACCAGGTGGAGGCGGTCACCGGCGCCTGGCTGCCCGCGGGCGCGGCCGCGGGCGCCGCGGATGCCATGACCGCCAGCGGCCTCCCGGCCGCGGGCACCGCGGCCGGGCCGCCCGGGCTGGTCATCAACCTGGGACCGGGGCACCCCTCCGCGCACGGGATGCTGCGGCTACGGCTGGCCTTGGACGGCGACCGCATCGCGGCGGCCGAGCCAGAGATCGGCTTCATGCACCGGGGCGCGGAGAAGCTGTTCGAGGCGCGCGACTACCGCCAGATCGTGGTGCTGGCCAACCGCCATGACTGGCTGGGGGCCTTCGCCAGCGAACTGGGCGTGGTACTGGCCACCGAGCGGCTGGCAGGCATCGAGGTGCCGCCCCGGGGCGTCTGGGCCCGGACCCTGCTGGCCGAGCTGAACCGGGCCCTGAGCCATCTGGCCTTCCTGAGCGCCTACCCGCCGGAGATCGCCGCGGCGCCCGCCGGGGCCGACGCCGCGTTCGGCGCGCGCGAGGTCATCCAGTCGGTCATGGAGGAGATCTCCGGCGGCCGGATGCACTACATGTTCAACCGGGTGGGCGGGCTGAAAGAGGAGATCCCGGCCGGCTGGCTGGACCGGACCAGGCGCGCCGTCGACGACGTGCGCGCGGCCCTGCCCGCGATCGGCGCGACGCTCGGCCACGACCGGTTCCGCGCGCGCACCCGGGGCATCGGGGTGCTGGCGCCGGCGCTGGTGCGGCAGTACGGGGTGAGCGGGCCCGCCGCGCGCGCCTGCGGGGTGGATTTCGACCTGCGCCGGGACGAGCCCTACCTCGCGTATGGCGAGCTGGCGGAGGTGCTCCGGGTGCCCGTCCGCACGGAGGGGGACTGCCTGGCCAGGTTCGAGTGCCTGGCCGACCAGCTGGCCGTCTGCCTGGACCTGGCCGCCGGGTGCGCGGACCGGCTGGCCGGCCTGCCCCGGGGGCCGCTGAGCGCCCGGCTGCCCAAGGTGTTCAAGGTGCCCGAGGGACACGCCTACGCATGGACCGAGGGCCCGCTCGGCCTGAGCGGCTACTACCTGGTGTCCCGGGGGGGCAAGACCCCGTGGCGGCTCAAGCTGAGGTCGGCCTCGTTCAGCAACGTGGCGGTGCTGCCGGACCTGCTGCCCGGGCACCGGGTCGCGGACCTGGCCGCCGTGCTCGGATCGCTGTTCTTCGTCGTGGGGGACATGGACCGCTGACCGCGCCGGGCGCGATCAGCGGCCGCCTGGCTCTGGCGGCTGCAGCCCCGGCCCGGCGGCGGCATCGCGGCTGGTCGGGACGCGGCAGCCGTACTCCAGGTACAGCGCACCGGCCACCAGCAGGGCGGCGGCACCGAGGGTCGCGGCCGAGGCGAGCGCGTCGGAGCGGTAGGCCGACTTGTCCAGTGACCCCGACACGTAGATGAGGAACCCGGCGGCGAGGCCGCCGATGAGCGCCGCCGCCAGCGAGGTGGCCTTCGCCAGCGCGGCCATCCGGGCCACCGCGATCGGCGGGATCGGCCTGCCACGGCCGCGCAGCCGGGCCCGCACGCTCCGCCCGCTGATCGCCTCGGCGATCGCCAGCAGCGCCAGCGCGGGCACGCCGCTCCACGGCAGCAGCGGCAGGGATGTGTACACCTGCTGGAGCAGGAGCCACATCGCGACCGCGCAGACACCGGCGGTCAGCAGGAGGGTCCTGGCCCGGGTCGGCTTCACCGGGCCGCCTGCCGGCCGGCGCGCCCCGGGCGCGGCCGGCGCGCGGCCTCCCGCGCCGCCACGCGGCCGGGGCGCCCGGCGGTCATGCGGGCGGGTGCAGGACGGCGCCGTCCAGCCGGGCGACCCCTGCGGTGCCGATTGCCGCCAGCAGGTCCGCCACCCGGCCCCGGCCCGGGAGGTAGGCGTCCGGGTCGGTGGCGAGCCAGGGTGCGAGCACGAACGCGCGCTCGTGCGCCCGGGGGTGCGGCAGCGTCAGGTGGGGACTGTCACTCACCTCGTCACCGTAGACGATGAGATCCAGGTCGAGCGTCCGTGGTCCCCACAGTTCGGTGCGTACCCGGCCGAACGCGTCCTCGACGCCGAGGCACCGTTCGAGCACGGCACGCGGGGGCAGGGAGGTCTCCCCGATCGCGACGGCGTTCAGGTAGTCCGGCTGCTCCGGGCCGCCGACCGGGGCGGTCTGGAAGACCGGCGAGGAGGCAAGGAAGCTGATGCGCGGGGTGTCGAACAGCCCGTCCAGCCCCGATTGCAGGTAGTCCAGCCGGTCGCCGAGGTTGCTGCCCATGGCGATCACCACGCGCGGCTGCACGCCGGATGCCGCGCGGCGGGTCATGGCCGGGCCCGCCGGATGGTCACGGCCACGTCGTCGAAGGGGTGCGCGATGGGCGCCTGGGGCTTGTGGATGGTGATCTCGGCCTCCGCTACCAGGGGATCGGCCAGGCACTCGGCCGCCAGCCGGTCGGCCAGGGTTTCGATCAGGGCGACCGGCGGCTCCGCGGCCAGGCGGGCCAGGCGGTCGGCGAGCGCGCCGTAGTCGACCGTCTTGGACAGGTCGTCGCCGGCCGCGGCGGGCCTGGTGTCCAGCCACAGCACGGCGTCGATGAGGAACTCCTGGCCCGCGCGGCGCTCGGCTTCCAGCACGCCGTGCCGGGCGAAGACGCGCAGCCCGCGCAGCGAGATCCGGTCGGTGCTCATGCCATGGCCTCCCGCCAGGCTTCGGCGATGCGGACGGCGTCGAAGTTGGCCGGCACCTCGTGCACCCGGGCGCACCAGGCGCCGCCGGCGGCGGCCAGCGCGGTGACCGCGACGGTGGCGTCGTCGCAGCCGGTGAACGGGCGCGGGGTCCCGTCCGGCCCGGCCAGCAGCCGCCCGAGGAAGCGCTTGCGGGACGCCCCGACCAGCACGGGGAAGGCCTGCCCGCTCCCGCCCAGGGCGGACAGGCGGCCCAGGCTGGTCAGCAGCGCCCAGTTGTGCTCGGGCAGCTTGGCGAAGCCGAGCCCGGGATCGACGATGATCATCGACGGCGCCACGCCCTCCGCGATCACCGCGTCGATCCTGCGCCGGAGCTCCGCGCAGACCTCGGCGACGACGTCGGCGTACACCGCGCGCTCCTGCATCTGGTGGCTGTGCCCGCGCCAGTGCATGACGACGTAGGGCACCCCGGCCCGGGCCACCAGCCGGGGCATGTCCGGGTCGGCCAGCCCGCCGCTGACGTCGTTGACCATCCCGGCCCCCGTCTCCAGCGCGGCCCGGGCCACCTCGGCCCGCATCGTGTCCACGCTGACCGGCACGTTGCGCGCGGCCAGTCCCGCGATCACCGGGATGACCCGGCGCAGTTCCTCGTCGGCCGGGATCCGCTGGGCACCCGGCCGGGTCGACTCCCCGCCCACGTCCACGATGTCCGCGCCCTGTTCCGCGAGTTGCACGCCGCGGGCGATGGCCGCCTCAGCCCCGAACCACGCGCCGCCGTCGGAGAACGAGTCCGGCGTGACGTTCACCACGCCCATGATCAGGCACCGGCCGGGGGCGGGAAGCCCGGGCGGTCCCGGGCCACGGGCCCCGGACGGCCGGGCGGGGCCGGGCGGCGCCCCGGCGGGCGGGCCGCTTGTCACACCGGTCACCCTATCGGCGCGCACGCAGCGGGGCGGCAGGGGCCGGCGGCGCGCACGCGGGCGGCGGGGGCCGGCGGCGCGCACGCCTGCGAGCGGGCGGGGTCAGCGGCCGGGGGGGCCTGGCGGGCGGGGGGCCCGGCGCAGCGGCCGGGCCAGCCGGGTGAGCCCGAGCCGGCGGGCGATCCGGCGCACCTCCACCGTCGGCCATACCAGGAACGCCTCGGCTTCCAGGGCGGCGAGAGCGACCCGCGGCGTGTCCCTGGTCGAGGAGAACACGAAGAAGCGCGGCACCCAGAGCGGGCAGAACTTGGCGTTGAACTTGTACAGCGACTCGATCTGGAACCAGCGGGAGGCGAACAGCAGGATGCCCCGCCACGCCCGGGTCACGGGCCCGGCGCCGATCCGCTCGCCGCGGGCCAGGGCGGAGCGGAACACCGCGAAGTTGAGCGACACCCGCTTGATGCCCAGATCGGAGGCCGCCTTCATCGTCTCCACGATGAGGAAGTCGTTCACCCCGGGCTGCGCGGCCCGGTCGCGGCGCATCAGGTCGAGGGAGAGGCCGTCCGATCCCCACGGCACGAAGTGCAGCAGCCCGCGCAGCACCCCGTTCTCGGTGGCCGTGGCGATGACGCAGGCCCCGTCCCCCAGGCCGCCGACGCGGCCCAGGGCCATCGAGAAGCCGCGCTCGGTGGGGCTGCCGCGCCAGGAGTCCGCCCGGCGGATCAGCCGCTCGACCTCGTCGGGGGGCACGTCCGACAGCCGCCGGATCTCCGCCACGTACCCCTGGCGGCACACCCGGCCGGCCATCTGCCGGACGTTGCGCATCTGCCTGCCCTTGAGGCTGAAGTCGGCGACCTCCACCACCGCCTCGTCGCCGAGTTCCAGGGCGCTCAGGCCGCCCTCGCGGCACCAGACCTCCGCGCCAAGCTCGCTGCAGCCCATCACCGCGGGGGCCCACGCATGCCTGGCCGCCTCGTCAAGGAAGGCGTGGATCGCGCCCGGCCAGGCCTCCGGGTCCCCGATAGGGTCCCCGCTGGCCAGCATGACCCCGGACACCACCCGGTACCCGACGCAGGCCTTGCCGGTGGGTGACCACATCACGCTCTTGTCGGTGCGCAGCGCGAAGTAGCCGAGCGAGTCCCGGTGCCCGTACCGGCCGAGCAGGTCCCTGATCTGCCCGTCGTCGGCCGCGCTGAGCCGGGCCTGCGGCCTGGCCGGCCGCAGGAACAGGTAGACCGTGACCAGCAGGGTGAACACGCCCAGGGAACTGGTCAGCAGGTTGAAGAAGTCGCTCCTGCCCTCGGGCACGAACTGGACCGGCCCGCTCACGCCGACCAGACCGTAGACCGTGTGCACGATCCGCTGCCACACCGAGTAGTCCTGGGCGAGGCCGCGCGCCAGCAGCATGTAGGTGAGGCCGATCGCCACGTCCGCGACCAGCAGGCAGATGAACACGCCCAGGGCGCGCCACCGGGTCACCGCGTCGCCCACCGCGTAGAACTCGTCCCGGTAGTACAGCAGGGCCGCCAGCACGATGGCGGAAACAACGCCCGGGGCAATGTAGGGTCCGTGCACCAGGTGAATGATCACGCTGAATGCGAGCAGCAGGCTGACCGCTTGCCAGGCCCGCCGCTTTCTGCGCCGCAGCCCGTGGGAGAGCATCAGCAGCAGCAAGCCGATGATCGCATCCGCGGTAATGGTGACATTTGTCAGCACACCAGGCACGAACGGCGTGATCCGGTGCAACCGGTGCACCAGCTGCAGCCTGGGAATGACCACGCTGACGACGTCCGCCAGGCCGATCAGCAGGCAGAGCCAGCCCGTGGTGATCGGCACCCAGCGGCGTTGCTGCCTGCGGTCCGGGGCGCGGCCGGGTGGCGGCGCGGTGCGCTGCCCGTCATCGGAGGCGCCGGCGGTGGCGGGCAGGGCGACCGGCTCGCTCCCTTCAGGCATGTGCATGAGGCCCTGCGTCACGGGGGATCAGCGTAGTCCCGCCCATGTATTTCATGGGTAATCTCCCCGTTATCTGCAAGTAGCCCCGGGCGCACCACTTCCGTCGGTGGCCGCAGCACACTTCCGCGCCGTTCTTCAAGGCTAGCTTTTTCCCCAGGTCGAAGACTATGCCTTCCCCCGGGACACGGGCCGGCGCCGTGCCGCGCGGGGGTCAGCTACGGTGCAGCAGCAGGCTCATCGCCTCGGCCCGGGTGCGGGCGCTGTCCCTGATGCTGCCCCGCACCGCGGAGGTGACCGTCTTGGCTCCCGGCTTGCGCACGCCGCGCATCGACATGCACAGGTGCTCCGCCTCGATCACCACCAGCGCGCCCCGCGGTTCGAGCACGCGCATGAGCGCGTCGGCGATCTGGCTGGTCATCCGCTCCTGGACCTGCGGCCTGCGGGCGTAGATGTCCACCAGCCGGGCCAGCTTGGACAGGCCGGTGATCTGGCCCTTCTCGTTCGGGATGTAGGCCACGTGGGCGACGCCGAAGAACGGGACCAGGTGGTGCTCACAGGTGCTGTAGAGCGCGATGTCGCGGACCAGGATCAGCTCGTCGTGGTCGGCGTCGAAGACCGTGCCCAGCACGTCCTCGGGATGCTGGGCCAGGCCGGAGAACTGCTCCGCGTAGGCGCGGGCCACCCGCGCGGGGGTGTCGGCCAGCCCGTCCCGGTCGGGGTCCTCCCCGATGGCGAGGAGGATCTCCCGTACCGCGCGCTCGATCCGCGGCTGGTCTATCGGCTCGGTCAAAGCGGCTCGCCGGGCGCAGCCTCATCGCTGCCGTACGGCGGCAGCGCGCCGGGCGTGCCGCCGAGCGGGGTCGTGGCACCGGACTGGCCGTTGCCGGCGGACGGCAGGTCCTTGCTGCCGTCCGACGCCGCGGTCAGGGCGAGTTCCTTGGGCGTCAGCACCGGTGGCCGGTCCGACGGCAGCCGCTTGCCGTAGCCGGTGTAGGAGCCCCGGGACGGCCGCGTCTTGATCGGCGCGAAGATCTGCAGGACCTCCTTCCGGCTCAGCGTCTCCTTGTCCATCAGCTGGAGCACCAGGTCGTCGAGGACCTCCCGGTAGGTGACCAGGATCTCCCACGCCTCGTCGTGCGCCGACTCGATCAGGCGGCGCACCTCCTCGTCGATGGTGGAGGCGATCTCCTCGGAGTAGTCCCTGGTGTGCGACATATCGCGGCCGAGGAACGGCTCGCCGTCCCCGGTGCCGAACTTGCGGGCACCCAGCCGCTCGCTCATGCCGTACTCGGTCACCATGCCGCGGGCGATCGAGCTTGCCTTCTCGATGTCGTTGGCGGCACCCGTGGTGGGCTCGTGGAAGACCAGTTCCTCGGCGGTGCGCCCACCGAGCAGCATGGCCAGCTGATCCATCATCTCCGACCGGGTGATCAGGAACTTGTCCTCCTGGGGCGCCGAGGCTGTGTAGCCGAGGGCGCGCCCGCGCGGGATGATCGTGATCTTGTGAACCGGGTCCGCGTTCGGCAGCGCGTGGCCGACCAGCGCGTGGCCGCCCTCGTGGTAGGCGATGAGCTTGCGCTCCCGCTCCGACAGCAGCACGCTCTTGCGCTCAGGGCCGGCCATCACCCGGTCGATGGACTCCTCCAGCGCGGCCATGGTGATCTTCGTGCCGTTGGCGCGGGCGGTGAGCAGCGCGGCCTCGTTGATCACGTTGGCCAGGTCGGCGCCGGTGAACCCGGCCGTGCGGCGGGCGATGGAGTCGAGCTCCACCCCGTCGGCGAACGGCTTGCCGCGGGCGTGCACCCGCAGGATGCCCCGGCGCCCGTTGAGGTCGGGCTGGGAGACGACGATCTGGCGGTCGAACCGGCCGGGGCGCAGCAGCGCCGGGTCGAGGATGTCGGGCCGGTTGGTGGCCGCGATGACGATGACCCCGCCCTTGACGTCGAACCCGTCCAGCTCGACTAGCAGCTGGTTCAGGGTCTGCTCACGCTCGTCGTGCCCGCCGCCGAAGCCGGCCCCGCGGTGCCGCCCGACGGCGTCGATCTCATCGACGAACACGATCGCCGGCGCGTTCGCCTTCGCCTGCTCGAACAGGTCGCGCACCCGGGAGGCGCCGACACCGACGAACATCTCCACGAAGTCGGACCCGGAGATCGAGTAGAACGGGACGCCCGCCTCCCCGGCTACCGCGCGGGCGAGCAGCGTCTTGCCGGTGCCCGGCGGGCCGTAGAGCAGGACGCCCTTGGGAATCTTGGCCCCGATCGCCTGGAACTTCCCGGGGGACTGCAGGAACTCCTTGATCTCCTGCAGTTCCTCGATGGCCTCGTCGGCGCCCGCCACGTCGGCGAACGTGGTCTTGGGGGTGTCCTTGGTGATCAGCTTTGCCTTGGACTTGCCGAAGTTCATCACCCGGGAGCCGCCGCCCTGCATCTGGTTCAGCAGGAAGAAGAAGATCAGGATGATGAGGATGTAGGGCAGGAAGCTGAAGATCACGCCCAGCACGGTGTTGCCGCTGGGCACCTGGACGTTGTAACCCCCGGACGGCTTGTTCTTCTGCAGTTCCGCCGCGAGCTGCTGCCCCTGGTTGCCCACCCAGCTTGCCTGGAGCCGCTGGCCGCCGGTCGTCACGATCTCGACCGTCTGGTTCTTGTCGATCAGCGTGGCGGACTTGACGTCCTTGTTGTAGATGGCCGCGACCACCTTGGACGTCGGGGCCGGGGTGTACGAGGCACCGCGGTTCGCGTAGGCGAACACGATGAAGAACAGCAACAGCATCACGAGGACCGCGACGAACGGCCCGCGGAAGTAACGCTTGAGATCCATTGATCAACGACCCCGCCTGCTCTGGGCGAGTCCCTCCTGACCAGCCTCTGTTCCCCGCCGACCCCCGGCGGGACCGTGGTACGTCCCTGTGACCATGCCGGCTTCCTTAGTCTCCCGGTGGAGCGGGTTAGTTGACGTTACACCGCGCCCGGGACTCCTCGGGCGGCCGCCCGCCCAGGTTTCCCGTGGTCCTCTCCTCGCATCAACGCTCCCCATCGCTGGCGGTGTTCCCCGGTTCTACCCGCTGTGTTCCAGGCCATCCCCCGGGCCCGTCTCCCCGGCCGCGGGATCCGCCGCCTCGGCGGCGCCGCCGTAGACGTGCGGCGCGAGCGTGCCGATGAACGGCAGGTTCCGGTACCGCTCGGCGTAGTCGAGCCCGTAGCCCACCACGAAGTCGTTCGGGATGTCGAACCCCAGGTAGGCCACGTCCACGTCCATCCGGGCCGCCCCCGGCTTGCGCAGCAGCACGCACAGGCGCAGCGACGCGGGCTGGCGCGAGCGCAGGTTGCCCACCAGCCAGGACAGGGTGAGGCCGGAGTCGACGATGTCCTCCACGATCAGGACGTGCCGTCCGGAGATGTCGGTGTCGAGGTCCTTCAGGATGCGCACCACCCCGGACGACCTGGTGCCCGAGCCGTAGGAGGACACCGCCATCCAGTCCATCTCCACCGGCAGCCGCATGGCCCTGGCCAGGTCGGCCATCACCATGACCGCGCCCTTGAGCACGCCGACCAGCAGCAGATCCTGCCCGGCGTAGTCCGCGTCGATCTCCGCCGCGAGCTCCGCCACCCGGGCCTGCACGCGGCCGGCCGGGATGAGGACCTCCTTGAGGTCGGCTCCCAAGTCACTGGCGTCCAACCGGGCCCTCCGATGTGCTCAGTCCGGCCGGCTCGCGGTGATGACCGGCGGTGAAGAGCAGCTTGCCACAGCGGCGCGTGCCACGGACACCTCCGGGCAGGTCAGTCCCCCGCTGCCCGCGCCAGGAGGTGACCAGCCGGTCCAGCGCCTCGATGTGGCGTTCGGCCAGCGCACCGGGCGGGCAGCCCGCGGCGATGGCGGCCAGCCGGAGCACCCGGGTCCTGAGCGCCGCCGGCAGGGCGGCCAGGCGGGTGGCCGGCCAGGCCCCGTCCGGGTCGCGCACCAGGCCGGCCTCCCGCGCCGCGAGGTCATCCAGCACCTCGGCGTCGGCGCGCAACTGCCGGGCGCTGCGGGCCAGGGCCTCGGTGATGCCCGGGCCGAGCGCCGCCTCCAGCGCCGGCAGGGCGGCGTGACGCACCCGGGCCCGGGCGTAGGCGGGGTCACCGTTGTGCGGGTCGTCCCACGGCCGCAGCCCGAGCGCTTCGCAGGCGGCCCGCAGCGTGGCCCGGCTGACCTGCAGCAACGGCCGCCGGTAGGGCCCGCGGCTGGCCGGCATGCCCGCCAGTGACCTGGCGCCCGAGCCCCTGGCCAGGCCGAGCAGGACGCTTTCCGCCTGATCGTCACGGCTGTGCGCGAGCAGGACCGCCGTGGCGCCGGTCTGCCGCAGCGCCTCGCCGAACGCCGCGTACCGCCCGGCCCGCGCCGCCGCCTCCGGCCCGCCGTGGCCGGCTCCGGGGGCGACCACGGCGCGCAGGCTCGCCACCGGCGCCAGGCCGAGCCCGGACAGCAGCGCGGTCACCTCGCGGGCCCGGTCCGCCGAGCCGGGCTGCAGCCCGTGATCCACGGTGACGCCGCCCCCGCGCAGCCCGCTGCGCGGGGCCTCATGCGCGAGCGCGGCCGCCAGCGCGAGCGAATCGGCCCCGCCGGAACAGGCGGCAAGCACCAGGTCGTCCCCGGTGAACTCCCCCAGGCACCCGCGGACCGCGGACCGGACCGCCGCGACCGCCGGGTGGGGGCCCATGGTTCAGCCGCCCGAGCCGCCAGCGGCCACGGCCCCGCCGTCGCCGCCGACGCGCGCCACCCACAGGTGCGGCTCGGCCAGTTCGGCGGAGGTCGGCAGGGTCTCCGGTGCGGTCCACACCCGGTTGAAGACGTCCATGCCCGCCTCGCGGACCACCGTCTGGACGAAGCGCGACCCCTGGGCGTACTGCTTCATCTTCAGGTCGATCCCCAGCATCCGGCGGATGGCCTGCTCGACCCGCCCCGCGCCGGACCGGCGCGCGTTGAACCGCTCCCTGATCTGGGCGACCGTGGGCACCACCTGCGGGCCTACCGCATCCATGACGTAGTCGCCGTGCCCTTCCACCAGGGTCATCACGCACGACAGCCGGTCGAGGATCTCCCGCTGGCGCGGGGTCTGGATCGCCTCGATGAGGCTGTCGCCGCGCCCGTTCCCGCGGACCGCCGCGACCGCCGCGTCCGCGGCGCCGCGCAGCCGACTCAGCATCGTCGCCGGATCGAGGTCGGAGGCCAGCAGGAACTCGGTCATCTGCTGCTGCACGTACCCGCGCAGCCAGCCCACCGAGGTGAACTGGGTCCGGTGCGTCTCCTCGTGCAGGCACACCCAGCGCCGGAAGTCGTGCGGGTCCACGCCGAGTTCCCGCTCGACCATGAGGATGTTCGGCGCGACCAGCGTCAGCCGCCCGGCCGGGGTGGCGGCGGTCTCCGGCACCTCCGGGTCCGGCGGCAGGAACAACTCGTACTGCCCGAGCACCCGCCCGGCGAGGTAGGCGAGGATGAGCCCGGCCTGCACCCCGGTGACGCGCGAGCCCACGGTCGCGACCATGGACCCGGGATCCGGGGCACGGCCCTGCTCCCGCAGGTGCGCCACCAGCGGATCCAGCACCACCCGGAACCCGTCCACGTTGGCGCGGATCCAGCCGGCCCGGTCCACGACCGCCACGCGGCCGGTCTCCTCCGCGCTGAACATCCCGGTGACCTGCTGCACCGGCTCGGCGACCGCGGCGGCGAGGTCGTGCAGCTCGTTGACCACCGCCCTCGCCTCGCCCAGACTCACCTGCGGTCCCGGGCGTACCCACCGCACCCCGGTGGAGATGGCCATTTCCCAGTCGATCATCTGTCCGCTTGCCACGACATCCACGGTACGACCCCGGGCCGGGTCGTGGGGACGCGACGTGCGGCTCCGCCCCGGGATGTCAGCGGCAGCCGCAGGCGGCCAGGGCGGTGGCCATCGCGTCGATGGTGCCCGCGGCGCTGCCCAGCAGGCTGCCCCGGGGGATCTGGTCGGCCATCAAGGCGAAGGCCAGCACCTGGCCGCTGGCGTCGGCGGCGATCCCGGCCAGGCTGGCGACCCTGGCCAGGTTGCCGGTCTTGGCCCGGACCATCCCCAGGGCCGGCGGCCCGAAGCTGCCGAACACGCTCTGCCCGGGGGCCAGCGTCCCGGCGAACCCCGCCACCGGCATGCCGGTGATGGCGGCCCGCAGCGCGCTCTGGCGGCCCGCCGCCGCCAGCCGGACCACGGCGGCCAGCGCACCCGGGGTGAGCCGGTCCAGCGGGGAGAGCCCGCTGCCGTCCACCAGGTGGATGCCGCGGTGGACGCCGAGCCTGCCCAGCACCGCGGTCACCGCGGCGGCGGCGCCGGCGAACGAGGCCGGCCGGTGCGTGTGCAGCGCGACCTGCCGGGCCAGGTCCTCGGCGATCACGTTGTTGCTCTCCCGCAGCATCCAGCCCACGATCGCGGCCAGCGCCGGCGAGCGGACGGCCGCGACCGCCGTGGCGCCGCGCGGCGCGCGCCCGGGGGCGGGCCTGCCCGCGACGTGGATCCCGTCGCGGCGCAGCAGGCCGGCGAAGGCAGCCGCCGCCGCCGCGGCCGGGGTGAGCGACCGGGGCCGGAAGTTGTCCGGGTCATCGGCGTCCTGCGGCGCCCCGGCGGTGGTCAGCCGCCCCTGGTCCACCTCCAGCGAGGTGATCGGCGTGACGTTGCCCGTGCTGATATAGCTGGGCGTCCAGCCCGGCGCGGTGAGCGGCCCGGTGAACAGGGAGGTGTCGTAGCTCAGCCGGATCCTCCGCTCGCCGCGGGCGTGCAGCCAGCGGGCGGTCGCGGCGGCCAGGGCCGCAAGCGTGGCGGGCTGCGGGTAGTCGGCGCGCGGCGGGCGGCCGGCCGCCAGCGTGGGGTCCCCGCCGCCGACCAGGGTCAGCGACCCGGCACCCGGGCCGGTCACCACCCGGGTGGTGAACCGGGCGGACGGGCCAAGCGTGCGCAGCGCCGCCACGGCCGTGAGCAGCTTGGCGCTGGAGGCCGGGACGAACGCCGACCCGGCCTGCTGGGAGTACAGCACCGCGCCGGTGTCCAGGTCGGTCACGATGGCCCCGACGTGCGGCCCGAGCGGGCGGGCGGAGATCAGCGGGGCGAGCACGGCCGCCAGCTTCCGCCGGCTCGGCAGCGGCGCACGGGCGCCGGCGGGCGCCGGCGCCGGCCCGGGGCCCGCCAGCGCCGCCCCGGTCACCCGCGGCACCTGCCACAGGGCCAGCCGTGCGGGCAGCATCCCGGCGACTGCCACGCCCGCGCCCAGGGTAAACACATTGAGCATCGCGAGCGTGACCAGCGCGGTGACACCGGCCCGGTTCGTCACCAGCCGTCCTCTCACGAGATGCTTGTCTTTCCGGATGCGGGCCCGCCCGGCCGGCGTCCCGGGCTCACGATGCCGCTGCGCAGGCGGCACCCAGGCGATGAAGTCACATCATTGTCGCGCCGAGGGAGGCGAGGAGTGGAGTTCGACGTAGTCATCGAAATCCCCAAGGGCCAGCGCAACAAGTACGAGATGGACCACGAGACGGGCCGGATCCGGCTCGACCGGATGCTGTTCACCTCCACCCGGTACCCCTCAGACTACGGGTTCATCGAGGACACCCTCGCCGACGACGGCGACCCGCTGGACGCGCTCGTGCTGCTGGAGGAGCCGACCTTCCCGGGCTGTGTCATCCACTGCCGGGCCATCGGCATGTTCCGGATGCGTGACGAGAAGGGCGCCGACGACAAGGTGCTCTGCGTCGCCGCCACCGACCCCCGGATGTCGCACCTGCGCGACATCGGCGACGTCCCCGGCTACGACCGGCTGGAGATCCAGCATTTCTTCGAGGTGTACAAGGAGCTGGAACCAGGCAAGAACGTGGAAGGCTTCACCTGGGTCGGCAAGGACGACGCCGCGGCGGAGATCGAGGCCTGCCGGCGCCGCCTGGCCGCCCGCGAACATCACGCGTGATCCATGCTCGCGCCCGCGACGGCCAATGCGCGAGACTGGACTGCAGGGACATGCCAAGGAGGGTCCCGTGGCTCAATTCGACGATGTGCTCGGCCGGGCGCCGCTGTTCGAAGCCCTGGATGAGGAGGGCACCAAGGCGCTGCGGGCCGGCATCAACGACATCGGGCTGGCCCGGGGGGACCGGCTGTTCGACGAGGGGGACGCGGGCGACCGGCTGTACGTCATCCTCGACGGCAAGATCAAGCTGACCAGGACCGCCCCGGACGGCCGGGAGAACCTGCTGAGCGTGCTGGGCCCGGGTGAGATGTTCGGCGAGCTGTCGCTGTTCGACCCGCGGCCGCGGACCGCCAGCGCGGTCGCGGTGACCGATGCCCGCCTCGCCGGGCTCGGCCATGACTACCTGCGCCACTGGCTCACCGGGCGGCCGGACGTGGCCATGCACCTGCTGCGCGCGCTGGCCCAGCGGCTGCGCCGGGCCAACGACGTGATGGCCGACCTGGTGTTCACCGACGTCCCCGGGCGGGTTGCCAAGGCGCTGCTGGACCTGGCCGACCGGTTCGGCGAGGAACAGGACGGGGGGCTGGAGGTGCACCACGACCTCACCCAGGAGGAGCTCGCGCAGCTCGTGGGGGCGTCGCGGGAGACCGTGAACAAGGCCCTGGCGGACTTCTCCGCCCGGGGCTGGCTCCAGCTGCACGCCAAGTCGGTGCTGATCCTGGACCGCGACCGGCTGGCCCGGCGGGCACGGTAACCCGCCTCTTGGCGGTTCTCTTTCAGTGCTGAACGCCTGGGGGGAGCAGGCCCTGGTCCCTGAGGTACTCCAGGGCGGCGCGGACTGAGAAGGCGGCCCAGGGCCAGAGGTCGCGGGGCACGTCGGCGTAGATGCGCGCGACTAGCTGGTCCGTGGTGCGGTCGCCGGCCGCGAGCGCATCGGTGACCTCGGCGAGTCTTTCGTGGCGGTGGGCGATGTAGTAGTCGAGCGTGGCTCCTGGGTCGGTGAGGATGGGGCCGTGGCCGGGGAGCAGGGTTGTCAGGCCAGCCGTATCGCTGAGTGCCCTCAGCCGGTCCAGGGAGCCCAGGTACGCCTTCAGGTTGCCGTCACCGGCGAGGACGGTGGTGCCGCGGCCGAGGACGGTGTCGCCGGTGAGCAGCGCGCGGTCCGCGGGCAGGTGCAGGCAGACGGAGTCGGCGGAGTGACCGGGGGTGACGACGACCGTGATCTCGCAGCCCGCGGCGGTGAGCGTGGTCCCGGGGGAAAGGCCCTCCTCGCCCAGGCGGAACGCGGGGTCGGCGGCGAGCACCGGCGCGCCGGTCAGCGCGGCGAACGCGGCCGCGCCCGCGGCGTGGTCGGGGTGGGAGTGGGTGAGCAGGATCTGGGCGACCCGCTGCCCGGCCTCGCTGACCTGGCCGGCGACCCGGCGCAGGTGGCCCTCGTCGTCCGGGCCGGGATCCACGACGGCCGCCAGGGCGGCGCCCGGCTCGGCGACGATCCAGGTGTTGGTGCCGTCCAGGGTCATCGGGGAGGGGTTGGGCGCCAGCACGCAGCGCGCCCGCGCGGTGCCGGTGCCGTCGATCACAGCGGGTACTCCACCCCGGCCGGCACGGTCAGCCAGGCGGCGCCGTTGGCCAGCATCACCTCGGGGATCAAGGCGGTCATCCGGCGGCGGGCGGCGAGCGCGGCGGGGACCGTGCCGCACTGCCGCAACTCCCCGAGCGTGACGGCGGTCGGGGGGAACAGCGCGATCTCCCCGCGGGCGGCGGCCGCCAGCGCCGCCCCGGGGTCCAGCCAGGCGGTCTCGTCCGCCTCGCCGCTGACGTCCCGGGCACGCTGCCCGGCGGGCAGGGCGGCGGCGAAGAACCGCGTGTCGTAGCGCCGCTCCTCGGTCACCGGGGTGATCCAGCGCGCCCAGGGCCGGAGCAGGTCGCTGCGCAGCACCAGCCCCCGGCGGCGGAGCAGCGCGGCGAGCGACAGCGAGCCCGCCAGCAGGTCCCTGCGGTCGGCCTCCCAGTCCTCGCCGCCGGTCGTGGCCAGCACGCTCTGCGGGTCAGGGCCGGCCAGGAGCACCCCGGACTCCTCGAACGTCTCCCGCACGGCGGCGCAGACCAGGGTCCGGGCGAGCCCGGCCGGGGCGTCCAGCCGCCTGCCCCACTCCTGCGCGTCCGGCCCGGCCCAGGCGGTGCCGGGGTCGTCGTCCGCGGCGTCGGCCGATCCGCCGGGGAACACGTACGCGCCCGGCGCGAACGCCATGGAGGACCGCCGCCGGAGCATGTAGACCTGCAGCCCGGCCGCCGGCGCGCCGCCGCCCGGCCCGGTGGCCGGGCGCAGCAGCATGACCGTGGCGGCGTCGCGGGGCGCCACCGGGGCCGTGTCCCCCGCCAGCACCTCGCGGGCCCGCGCCGCGAAGTGATCGGGGAGCCTGATCGCCGCACGCTCCGGCTGGCCGGGCTGCTCCGTCACCGGACCTCGGCGATCAGCTCGATCTCGACCGGCGCGTCGAGCGGCAGCGCCGACGCGCCGACGGCGCTGCGGGCATGCCGCCCCGCCTCGCCGAACACCTCCAGCATCAGTTCGCTGGCGCCGTTCACGACCTGCGGCTGGCCGGTGAAACCGGGCGCACTGGCCACGAACCCGGTCATCTTGACCACCCGGACCACCGACGACAGCCCCTCGCCGGTGACCGACGCGACCGCGGCGAGGGCGTTCAGCGCGGCGATGCGGGCCGCCGCGGCCGCCTCTTCGGCGGTCACCTGGTCACCCACCTTGCCGGTGATCAGCAGCTTGCCCGCCACCGTTGGCAGCTGGCCGGCGGTGTACACGTAGGGGCCGGAGCGGACGGCGGGCAGGTACGCGGCGAGCGGGGCGGGCACCTGCGGCAGCTCCAGGCCCAGCGCCGCCAGCCTGGCCTCGGGGGATTCGCTCATGCCGCTGCCCCCGCCCTGCCCCGCGCCGGGCCGCTCATGCCTTGGGCCGTTTCAGGTACGCGACGAGCTGCTCGGGGTTGGGCCCGGGCACCACGGCCACCAGCTCCCACCCGTCGTCGCCCCAGTTGTCCAGGATCTGCTTGGTGGCGTGCACCAGCAGGGGCACGGTCGCGTACTCCCACGTTGTCATTGGCAGTCAGGGGCGCAACAGCCCGCAGGCCGGTTCCCCAGCCCCCTCTCGGTTCACAGGTGCGGTCCGGGCGTGCCCGGTGATCGGTGCGGCACGCGCCAGCTTGCCGACAGCCTACGGCCAGCCGGGCCGCCGCCCGCAGCTAGCTGTCCCCGATATCGGCTGGCATCTTCACGTGCCCGTTGCACCCGGGCTTCGGCCTGGGCACCAGCGTGCTGGCCGGGCACGGGTTCAGCGTCAGCGGGGCCAGCGGCTGCTGGCTGAAGTTGAAGTCCTGCGTCAGGTCCCCCAGCACCGACAGGTCCTCCCGGACGTCCGGCCGGGAGTCGGGGCGGCCGTCGGTCTTCGGATCCAGCCGCGCCCCGCCGAGGAAGTCGTCCTCGATGAACTTCAGGTACGCGTCGAAGGACAGTGTCTGCGAGTCGATGAAGCCGCGCCGGGCGTAGGGGCTGATGGTCATCGCCGGCACCCGGATCCCGTAGCCGAGCGAGTCGGCGGTGGGCGGCACCACGTTGTCGTACATGCCGCTCCAGTCGTCCCAGGCCAGGAAGATCGCGCTGGAGTCCCAGTCCTTGCTCTGCATGACCGCGTTGATGATCCGGGTCACGTACGCCTGGCCGGTGCTGGTCTTCGCCGGGGGGTGCTCGCTGTCCTGGACCGAGGGCACGATCCAGGACACCTGGGGCAGCGTGCCCGCGCTGGCCTGGGACATGAAGGTGGTCAGCGGCAGGATGTCGCCGGTCTGCTTGTCCTGGTGCACGTCGCTG
>Ga0335078_10002548_pt1 | contig 27535 bp, 27 predicted proteins | sample Lox_Sample_32_FD_206711 | JGI IMG/M metagenome (GOLD analysis project Ga0335078, IMG submission 206711) | Soil microbial communities from Loxahatchee National Wildlife Refuge, Florida, United States - Lox_Sample_3.2 | ecosystem: Environmental > Terrestrial > Soil > Wetlands | place: USA... | reverse complement strand
GAGGAGCAGGTGCGCCGCTGGATCGCCGCCCACAACGCGGTGGTGGAGGAAGCGTGGGCGGCTACCGGGACCGTCCTGCCGATGAGCTTCGACGTGATCGTAGCCTCCAGCGGCGGGCGCGGTGCCGAGGCGAACCTCATTCGCTGGCTCGCCCGCCATGAGGCTGCGCTCGGCGAGCGCCTGCGGGCCCTCGCCGGCCGCACCGAGGTCGGGGTGCAGGTCCTGTGGGACACGACGGGCGCCGCTGAGGCCGGGGTGCCGCTCATCGGTGAGACGGGACCCGCGCCCCGCGGGCGCGCGTTTTTCGCCCGGCAGCAGGCGCGGCGGCAGGCCAGGGAGGAGTTTGCGCGCCGGGCTGACCGCGCGCGCGAGCGCTACCTCGCCGATCTGGCGGCGCTGGCTGACGACGTGCGGGTCAACGACCCGAGGCCGGCCCAGGGAAAGCAAGTAGTGATCAACATCTCACTTCTTGTCACCAAGGCGGCGATCGCCCGCGTGGGGGATTACCTGGAAAAGGTGGCTGATGATGCCGGCACCCAGGTGCGGTTCACCGGGCCGTGGCCGCCATACAGTTTCGCGGGCAGCTTCGGTAACGTAGACGAAGGGCATGGGGGAGTGGCACTCACGGCACCAGCCGGCGCGGCGCCACACCCCGTGTACGGGCACGTCAACGACGGGGGATCTCATGCGAACAGCTAGCAGGAGCGATCAGATACGGGGGATGCGCCACATCCGGGGGGCCGCATCCGCTCCCAGCGTCAACCTGTGCCGGCACGGGCGGGACCGGCGGAAGCTACAGACCGCGGACATCGCGGCGGCCCGGGCGGCGCTCGCTGCGCGCCGCCAGGTCCTGGGCCCCCGCCGCTACGGCGCCGGGGGGCGATGACGTGGCCGCCCATCCGGCGGCGCCGGCCACGGTCGTGCCGTGCGCCTTCTGCCGCGGGTCGGGACGGGACCCGTTCGGGGTCCTGACGCCGCTGTCGGACTGCCCGGTGTGCCTGGGCCGGGGTGACCTTGAGGTCCCGGAGCCGCTGGTCCGCTGCGCTTACTGCCGCGGCAAGGGGGTACAGCCGCACACCCGGCTGACGTGCAGCAGCTGTGCGGGAAAGGGTTTCCAGACCATCCCGATGCCGCGGGAAGTCTGCCGGCGGTGCGGCGGGCTCGGCGAGGTCCCCGAAAGTGAGCTGCACCTATCGTGCCCGACGTGTCACGGGGCGGGCCTGGTGCACGTGCGGAAGGCCTGAGCGGGACGAAAGCGCCTGCGGGGCATGGCGTTGTATCACCGGGACCTCCCCGGGGTTCTGGTAACGGACGCCACGTGAGTGCGGACGCCTGAGCGCGCCGCGGCCGGGGGAGGAACCGCGGCGCGGCCGCACGGGTGACGCCTACCCATAAGGAGACCCAGCCATGACGGCCACGCTCCAGCAGATGCTGCTCGCGCCCGAAACCGAGCCCCAGGTGGTCGCCGACTGCCAGGCGCTGATCGAACAGCAGGTGTCCGGCATGTCCGGGATCTCCGGCACCGCCGTCAAGGTCGCCTACAAGACGGTCCTCACCCTCGCCTCCGGCCATATCCAGTACATGGTGCAGACGCTGCTGCCGCGGATGACGGAGGAACTGGAGCCGTACTGGGCGGACTTCAGCGCCTCCGGCAGCGCGGAGTTCGGCGACTACCTGGCCAAGCGCGGCAACGAGGTGTCGGAGTCGCTGCTTTCGGTGACCGACGCCCGCGCGGCCGCCTCCGAACGGCCGACGATCATCAAGGCCTACCGGGCTGTCCGCGGCAACGCGGCCAAGCACGTCGTGGCCGCGCTGCCGGACGTCGGCGCCCTGGTGCAGAAGCACGCGGCCTGACGGGCCGGCCGTTGCTGACGGCAGCCGGGGGCGGACCCGGCTGCCGTCCTGTCTTTTCCGGAGCGGGCCGGCGCCGTCCTGATACACCGGCCCGGTCAGGCGCTGACCGATCCGGCGGCCCGGCGGCATCGAGCTCGCGGCGGAGCCGGCCCAGGCTGCGCGCCCGGGTCGGGCCGGCTGGATGCGGGCCCACCTCGGCGACTACGAGGGCGCACTGGGCTGCTGCCGGCAAGCCCTGGACCTGCAGCGGCCGGCGGGTGCCCAGGTTGGCCAGGCCGAGACGTCCGACAGCCTGGGTTATGCGCATTACCATCTGGGCCACCGCGCCGAGGCCATAACGTGCTGCCAGCAGGCAATTGATCTGTACGTTGAGTGCGGTGACCGTTACAACGAGGCCGATTCGATCGCGGCCGGCTGGTCGCCGAGGGGAGCCCGGCGGGAGCTGAAGCGCCTGGTGCCCGGCGGCCACGTTCAGCTCCAGTTCGGCGACCCGGCCTGGCTGGCCCGGGCCGCCCGCATCCTCGGCGGGGCGCCCGATGAGGACCCCTGCACGCTCCAGGTGCCGTTCGACGGGTCTGCCCGGTCGCTGAAGGATCTGCTCGACCGCCTGGACGCCAGCGGCCTGCCGGCCGGCGGGCTGTCGGTGCACACGCCCGACCTGGACGATGTCTTCCTTGCCGTGACCCGTTATCCGGCGCGGCCCGCTGCGCGAGCCGGAACGGGACGCCTCCGGCTATCGCCGGTACGGTGCCGGCGCCGTGGTCGACCTGATCCGGATCAAGACCCTGTCCGACGCCGGGGTGCCGCTGGCCCGGATCCAGGAACTGCTGACCGCGCAGCCCGCCGAGTTCGCCGCCGCGATCAGCGAGATCGACGAGGCGCTCGACCGGAAGATCCGGGACCTGGCCGAGCACCGCCGCCGGATCGCCGAGCTGGCCCGGGTGGGCGGTGAGCGGCTGTTCCTGCCCGAGGAGATCATCAGCCTGATGGACCAGCTGCGCGCCACCGGGGTTAGCGAGCGGACGGTACAGATCGGGCGGGACGCCTGGATCCTGATGGCCGCGCTGTCGCCGGAGCTGGTCGGGGAATGGGCCCGGGAGAAGCTGTGGGCCCTGAAGGACCCGGAGTTCCGCCGCATCTACGTCCTGGGCGACGAGGCCTTCGGCTGGGACGCGGACGACCCGCGGCTGCCTGCGCTCGCCGAGGCCACGATGAACTGGGCGGTCAAGCGGGACCAGGTGCACGATCCGGCGGCCGTGCAGGGGAGCGCCGAGGCGACGGCGCTGCTTTCCCTGGTGTACGCGGACCTCGCCACCGCCTCACCCGCCTGGGGCAAGCTGGACGAGCTGGCCAAGGCGTCCGGCTCCCCGCCCGAGCAGCCGTAATCGCGAGATCCGGCCGCCCTGCCAGCCGGCCCGGGGCCGGCCGCGCCGGATTCGGCGGCCAATCTTTCCGTGCCGATCATGCGTATCACAACTGGCGAACCGCACTCCGGCTAGTAACAGGTCACGGATCCGGCACGGTCAACTCGGGAATGATCGTCAATGGCAGCAGAGTTCACGCCTCCCAGCGGAGATGTGCTCGAACGGCGCGCGGCCAGCGGCAGCGACGACACGGAAACGCAGCTGATCCCGGCCTGGGCCGCCCAGCCGGCGGTGGCACCTCCGCGCGATGCGCGGTCCGTCCCGCCCGCGCCCGCGCCGTCCGCGCCCGCGCCGTCCGCGCCCGTGCCGTCCGCGCCCGTGCCGTCCGCGCCCGCGCCGTCCGTCGCGCCCCCGGCACCCGTCGCGCCCCAGGGGCCCGTCACACCTCAGGCATCCGCATCGCATCCGGCGGCCGCGGCTCCTGTGGTGCCGGCCGCGCCGTCCTGGCCCGCCGGGATGCGGGCCTGGCCGCCGGTCGACGTGCGGCGGCTCCGGCACCCGTCCGAACCGGCGCGCTTCACCGTCGCCGCCGCGGCGGCGATCCTGCTGATCGGCCTGGGCCTGCTGCTGGCGGCGCGCCTGGCGGGCCCTCGCTGGATCATCAGCATCGGCGCCGTGCTGATCCTCGCGGCCGCCGCGAACTACTGCGTGGCCCAGCTGTACCAGGCCTACCTGTTCGGCCAGGCCGCGCGCGTCACGCCAGGCACATTCCCCGCGCTCGCCGCGGCCATCAGCGATGCCCGGCAGCGGCTCGGCTACGCCCGCCCGGCCGAGGTGTTCGTCGCCGGGCGTGCCCGGCCCGCCCTGCTGACCAGCGCCTTCGGCCCGCATCTGCTCGTCCTGCCCGGGGACCTGGCGGCGGACCTGGGCACGCCGGGAAACCGCGCGCAGCTCGATTTCGTGCTGGGCACCTTCTTCGGTGCGCTCAAGGCCAGGAGCCTGTCCTGGGCGCCGGCCCGCGTGGTCATCGACCTGCTGCGGCTGCCTCGCGTGCTGAACTTCCTGATCGCGCCCTGGGACCGGGCCATCGTCTACACCGGCGACCAGGTCGCGGCGATGTGCTGCGGCAGTGTCGACGAGTCGATGTTCGCGCTCAGCCGGCTGCTGGTCGGGAAGCACCTGGCGGCCGAGGTGGGCATGACCGGCCTGCTGCGGCAGACGACGTCGGTGCGCCGGCAATGGCTGCCCAGGCTGCCGCTGCTGTACGCCCGTTCCCCGCAGCTGACCAGCCGCTACCTCAACCTGCTCAGCTTCGCCGGCTACGCGGCGCCGGACCAGGCAGCCGCCTTCCGGCAGCGTCTCGGGTCCGGCACGGAGCGTTCGCTCCGCGAGGCCCTCAGCCGGCCTGCCCGGCTGCACCGGCGCGGCCCCCGGTCCACGGCGCTGCCCGCGGTGTGCATCGCCGTGAGCGTAGCCCTGCTGGGCACGGCGGGCTACGGGCTCTATTCCCCGCAGGCCCAGCACGTGCTGGTCAGCCTGCGCCTGGCGGCGGCCACGTCGTCGCCGGCCACGTCATTGCCGCCGGCTTCGCTGCCCGGCCCGGCCCCGGTCCCGCCGGCGCCGTCGGCCTCGCGTCCCCTCCCCGTAACGTCCAGCAGCGCCGCCGGGGCGCTGGAGGCGCACGTGCCGGCCGCGTTCGCCGGCACGTGCAGCCCGTTCACGCCGCAGCAAGCGACGGGCGGGCTGGTGGCCGCGGTGACGTGCACGCCCGCCGGCGCCGGGGCGCCCGGCCACGTCGAGTATTACCAGTACGCCAGCGCCAGCGACATGAACGGCACGTTCGAGCATTACGTGCACGGCCTGCCCGCGGCCGGCACGTGCGACCAGGGCGGCCAGCGCGGCACCTACCATTTCGTCGGGGGTGCGGCGGACGGGATGTGGGCGTGCTTCTCCGACACCAGCCGCATCAGCCAGATGCTCTGGACCAGCGACAGCCTGAACATCCTGACCTCGGCGAACGACCAGTCCCAGACGCCGCAGGAGGTACACGACTGGTTCTTCTCGCCCGCGCAGACGGGCCCGCGCTGAGCGTTCGGGAGGGTGGTGCGCCACCTGAGGGCCGAAGCCGATGAACTACGATTGGCCCGCCGATCGCCTTCCGGCCGCGAACCGTTGCCGGCCGTCTTCCCGGGAGTGCCCATGACGATCCTGGATCAGAGCAAGCCCGCCCACGCCGAGGCCGACAAACGGCTGCGGTCCGAGCCGATCGTCTGGCTGACCACGGTCAGCCCGTCCGGGCAGCCGCAGTCAACGCCCGTGTGGTTCCTGTGGCAGGACGGGGAGTTCCTGATCTACGGGGCCAAGAATGGGCCGAAGAACGGCAACATCGCCGCGCACCCGCACGTCTCGCTGCACCTCGAGGGCAACGGACGGGGCGGCGGCAACGTGATCTTCGAGGGCACCGCGCGGATCGACCCCGACGGTCCCCAGGCCGACGCCGTGCCCGTCTATGTCGAGAAGTACCGCCCATTCATCGACGCCTACGGGTGGACCCCGGCCAGCTTCGCCGGCGACTACCCGCACGTGATCCGGGTGACCCCCAAGCGCGCCCGGATCTGGTAGGCGCGGCTGGCGGCTTCGGTTGCCGCACCCCGGCCCGATGGGCCGGAAGCAGTAAATGTCGGTGGGCGGCGATAAGGTCTTCTCGACCACGTTCCGCTGCTGGCGCGGCTTGCTACGATCACACTGCGTTGATTCCGGTCCGGCAAGGCCCGTCACAGGCACAGCCAGAGGAGCAGACGATGGCGTCTCAGCTGAATCCGTATCTTAACTTCAACGGCAACGCCCGCCAGGCGCTGGAGTTCTACCACGGCGTGTTCGGCGGCACCCTGAACCTCAGCACTTTCGCCGATCTGGGCGCCAAGGACTCACCCGACGCCGACCGCATCATGCACGGGTCGCTCGAAACGGACGCGGGCTACACAATCATGGCCGCGGACGTCACCAGCGACATGCAGTATCACCCGATGGGCGGGTTCTCGGTCAGCCTGAGCGGCGACGACGGCGGCACCCTGCGCAGCTACTTCGGGAAGCTTGCTGCGGGCGGGACGACGACCATGCCGCTGGCGAAGCAGGTCTGGGGTGACGAGTTCGGCATGTGCATCGACCAGTTCGGCGTCCCGTGGATGGTGAATATCGCCGGGAGCTGATTCCCGCCGCCGCCGCCGGCGCCCTCAGGCCGAGACCAGGTCGCAGACGAAGATGAGGGTCTCGCCGGGCGCGATCACGTTGCCGGCGCCGCGGTTGCCGTAGGCCAGGCCCGGGGGGATGATCAGCTGCCGTCGGCCGCCAACCTTCATCCCCTGCACGCCCTGGTCCCAGCCAGCGATGACCCGGCCCCTGCCGAGCTGGAACTCCAGCGGGTCGCCCCGGTTCCAGCTCGCGTCGAATTCTTCCCCGGTAGAAAAGGAGACGCCGACGTAGTGCACCTGGACCGTGTCACCCGCCTTCGCCTCGCGGCCATCGCCTTCCCAGATGTCGGTGATCTGGAGCTCGGTGGGCGGCTCGCCGCCGGGAAAGTCGATCTCGGGCTTGCCAACGCTCATGGTCGCCTCTCTCCGTCACTCTGATGGTGGCGCCGACCAGCCCCGGTGAGCGAGGCCCGCGCGACGGCGGGCCGCCTGCGCCACGCGCCAGGTTACGACGTGGCGGACGGCGCGGGGCGCGCTCCGGACTTCTGCGAGGCCGGCTGGGGCCGTTGGCAGGGCAGCCGCCCACGGGATGCCGCCGATGGCCGTGGGTAAAGATGGCCCCATGACCGATAGCGACGGGCCGCGGCTGATGCTCGGCCCGCTCCTGCGTTACGTCAGCGAGACCGAGGCCACGGTATGGGTGGAAACCGATCGGGCCTGCCAGGTCGCGATCCTCGGCCACCAGGCCCGGACCTTCGAGGTGGCCGGGCACCACTACGCCTTGGTGGTGGCGAGCGGCCTGGAGCCCGGCGGCGCGTACGAATATCAGGTCGCGCTGGACGGCACGGTCTGCTCCTGGCCTGACGCCCGCCGGGGCGCTACCGAGCGGGGGCGTCCAGGCGGAGCCGGCGCTGCTCGATGATCAGGCAGCGGTCCTCCACGTACAGCAGCCCCGCGTCTTCGGCGATGGCACGGGCCTCGGCCGAGGCGATGCCCAGCTGCAGCCACAGCGCGGTGGCCCCGGCCGCGACCGCCTGCCGGGCGATGCCGGGTGCCTGCCACGGCGGCCGGAACACGTCCACCAGCCCGACCTGCGCGGGGACGTCGGCCAGGGTCCGGTAGACCGGCTCGCCGAGGATCGTCGCGGCGTGCGGGTTGACCAGGATGATGCGCCAGCCATGCCGTTGCATGTGGGCCGGCACCGAGTGTGCCGCCTTCGCGGCGGCGCCGCTCGCGCCGACCACGGTGATCGTGTCGTAGGTCGTCAGGATGCGCTCGACGATCGCGTCCGTGCCCGTCACCCGCCTACTGTAACCCGCTGGCGGGCGGGGCGTCCCGGGGCGGGCGGCCCGGCCCGCGCATCGGGCGGGCCCGGCCGGGCAGCCGGCCCTCCTCGGCCAGGGCCCGGCGGAGCAGGAACTCGATCTGGGCGTTGGTGCTGCGCAGCTCGTCGGCCGCCCACCGGGCCAGGGCGTCGTGCACCGCCGGATCCAGCCGCAGCAGGACGCTCTTGCGCTCGGTCATCGTGTCTCCGCGCGCGCCGTCACTGGTACAGCGATCCGGTGTTCACGACCTGCTGGGTCGCCTGCTCGCTGCACAGGACCACGAGGAGGTTGGAGACCATCGCGGCCTTCCGCTCCTCGTCCAGCTCGACCACGCCTTCCTGCTCGAGGCGCTCCAGGGCCAGGCGGACCATGCCGACCGCGCCTTCCACGATGCGCTGCCGCGCGCCGACGACCGCGTTGGCCTGCTGCTGGCGCAGCATGGCCTGGGCGATCTCCGGCGCGTACGACAGCCGGGTGAGGCGGGTCTCGATGATCTTCACCCCGGCGGGCCGGACGCGCTCGGCCAGCTCGGCCGACAGCCGCTCGGTGATCTCGCCGGCGTTGTCCCGCAGCGACAGCGCCCCGCTGCCGCGGCTGTCGTAGGGGTAGCTGGAGGCGATGTGCCGCACCGCCGTCTCCATCTGGACGGTCACGAAGTCGGTGAACGCGTCGACGGAGTAGAGGGCGTTCGCGGTGTCGCGCACCTGCCACACCACCACCGCCGCGATCTCAATCGGGTTGCCGTCCGCGTCGTTGACCTTCAGCTCCGCCGACTCCTGGTTCCGGATCCGGGTTGAGACCACGATGCGGACGGTGAACGGGTTCACCCACTGCAGGCCGGGCTCGCGGATCGTGCCGCGGTAGCGGCCGAACAGCTGGATGGCCCGCGCCTGGCCCGGCACGACCGCGGTCAGGCCGCGCATCACGAGCACCCCTGCCAGCAGGACGAGGGCGCAGATCACCGACACGGCGACCGCCGCGCCGCCGGACTGGTGATACGCGGTCACCGCCAGCCCGATCCCGCCGAGCAGCAGGACAATGCCGGCCGCCAGCATCTGTATCCCGGGCCGGAACGACGCCGTGTACTCGCTGATCGCCTGGCCGGAAAGCCGGCTGCCGTCTGGCTCCATAGCCGCCATCTGACCCGCCTCCATTGACGTAGCTGATTCCATATTTCTATCATAGTGATATCAGTTTTTACGGCAAGGGGCCAATCCGGCGCTACGACCTGATGAGAGATGATGGCGGAAGGCCGGGTAATCCGCCCGGTGCGGCCGGAGGGGGGCGGACCTGCCAGGTCGTAACGCCGTCAGGCACGAGCAGGCCAAGGACGTGACGTCCCCGCCGCGCGACGTGCACGGGGCGCGACGCGTCCGCCGCCCGGCCGACCTGCTGTTCGCGGTCTTCTCGCTGGTGGTCGCGGGGATCGTCATCGGCTCGATCCGCACGCTCCCGCTCGGCAGCACCGAACTGGCCAATGACGTCTCGCACTGGATGCAGCACATCCCGCGCTGGCTGTCCTCGCTGGCCGCGGTGGCCGCCGGGATCAGCTGTTTCCTGTTCACGATCCTGATCCTGATCGTCCTGGTCCGCTATCAGTGGCGGGACGCGCGCAACGCCTGCGCCGCCGCGCTGGCCGCCGCGGCCACCGCGATCGTGGCCTGGACCATCTGGCGGATCGAGAACGGCTCCGTCGCCGGCGCGGTGATCCACGGCAAGAACCCGATGATGTTCGTGGTGGACAGCGCGTTCATCGCGTTCCTCGTCGGCAGCGACCTGGCCCGGCGGTCCCGGTGGTCGCGATGGTGCACCAGCTCGGCGGCCGCGCTGCTGCTCACCGGGCTCGCGGCCGACACGCTCACGCCGTTCGCCGTCGCGCTCGTGCTGGCCGGCGGGCTGATGGCCGGCTGGCTGGTGCGCTGGCTGCTGCGCGCGGCGTCGGTGCGGCCCGCGGCCGGCGACCTCAAGGCCTGGCTGACCGGCCACGGGGTCGGCGTCGCAGAGCTCGCATCGGCCGGCCCGCGCAACCAGGGCCGGCTGGAAGGCGCGCTCGACGACGGCACGCCGGTCGACGTGCACCTCGCCGACCGCGACACCCGCGGATCGGGGGTGGCACGCGGGCTGTGGGCGCTGATCCGGCTGCGCCCGGTCGTCGCCGGGTACATCCCGCTCAGCTCGCGCGCCCAGCTCCAGCAGCTCGCGCTGGCCAGTTCGCTGGCGCAGAAGGCCGCGGTGCCGAGCCCGTCGGTGCTGCTGCTGGAGGAGATGCCGAACGAGTCCCTGGTCCTGGTGGTGGCCCGGCCGCGCGGTCACCAGCTCGACGGCACGGTCAGCACCCAGGCCGCGGCCGCGCTGTTCGCGTCGCTGCGGTCGCTGCATGACACCGGCATCGCGCACCGTGACCTGCGGCCGGGGAACCTGCTGCTGAACGGGTCGACGGCCGGGTTCACCTCGCTCGACGCCGCCATGCCCGGGGCCAGCGTGCTGGCCCGCCGGCTGGACCTGGCGCAGCTGCTGGCCACGGTCGGCCACGCCGCGGGCCCGGCCCCCGCCGTCCAGGCGCTGCGCAGCGGGTACGGGCCGGTGGACGAGGCCGCGGTGGCCGCGGTGATGCAGCCGATCGCGCTGGCCCCGTGGGGCTGGTCGGCGATGCGTGCCGCCGGGGGCTGCCTGACCGCGGTCCGGCACGAGCTGCTCGGCCCGGACACCGCGGTGCCGGAAGTCCGGCTGGAGCGGTTCCGGTTCAAGACCATCCTGAGCGCGCTGGCCCTCACCATCGCCGCGTACCTGCTCATCGGGCAGATCTCGAAGGTCAACCTGCTCAGCACGCTGAGCCACGCGAACCTGGGCTGGTTCGCGGTGGCCGTCGCCGCTTCGGCCGTCACCTACCTCGCGGCCGCGCAGAACCTGGCCGCCTTCGTGCCGAAAAGGCTGTCCCCGCTGCGCGGGTTCCTGGTCCAGATCGCCACGGCCTTCGTCGGCCTGGCGATGCCGCCGTCCGTCGGCCACGTCGCCGTCAACGCCCGCTACCTGCACCGCCAGGACGTGGACGAAAGCTCGATCGCCGCGGCCGTGACGCTGTCCCAGCTCGTCAACATCGTCACCACCGTCCTGCTGCTGGTGGCGCTGGGCCTGCTCACCTCGTCCGGGCTGAGCCGCTTCCACCTCGTGCCGGGCGCGGACGCGCTGATGGGGCTGGCCGTGATCGCCGCCGCGGCTGCCATCCTGCTGCTGATCCCGCAGACCCGCGCCAAGCTGAGCCAGATTGTCTGGCCGCACCTGCGCAGCGTCTGGCCCCGGCTGCTGGACGCGGTGTCCCACCCGGTCCGGCTGGCCCTCAGCGCCGGCGCCAACCTGCTGCTGACCTTCGCGTACCTGGTGGCGTTCTTCGCGTCGCTGTATGCGGTCGGCGCGCACCCGGCGATCCTGCCCGCCGCCGTCGTCTACCTGGCCGGCAACGCCGTCGGGTCCGCCGCCCCCACGCCCGGCGGGCTCGGTGGCGTGGAGGCCGTGCTGGCCGCGGGGCTGACCGGCATGGGCGTTCCCGCGCACGAGGCGATCCCCGCCGTGCTGCTGTTCCGGGTGGCCACGTTCTGGCTGCCCATCCCGGTCGGCTGGCTCTCCTACCTCGGCCTGCAGCGCAGCGGCACGCTCTAGCGGCCGGGCTGACCGGGCTAGCCGCCGTGCCGGGCGGGGCTGCCGGCGGGCAGGGCCGGGGCCGGCACGAGGCCGGCTGTGCCCCCGGCGGGCTGGCCCGGCGTGCCCGCGCCGGGAACGCCGGGCTGCCCGGCGTTCCCGGCTGCCTGGGTGGCCGCCTTCCTGGCCAGCGCGGTGTCCGTGCGCCGCTGGCGGCGTCGGGTGAATTCGCCCGCGAGCATCCACACCGGCGGCAGCAGGACGAGCAGGAACAGGGCCGTCCAGGCCCAGGCGTGATGGTCCAGGAAGGGGACCGCGGTGCGGGTCAGCCAGGAGAACAGGTGCTGGTGAACCCAGGGCAGCCACGGCGCCGCGGCGATCAGGGCGACCGCGGCGGCCACGACGAAGCCGGCCACGTAGATGGAGCGCCGCCACAGGCCGATGCCGAGCAGGATCGCGCCGGCGAACAGCACGGCCAGCCCCACGGTGCCGACCAGCGGGACCGACACGAACATGGCCGCGATACCGACGCCGAGGCCGAGCAGCCCCAGCGCGATCAGCGTTCTCGCGCCGGCGCCGGTCCGCGCGGTGACGAGGTAGGCGGCCGTCGTCGCTGTGCGCGCGGTGGAGATCGCCGGGGCGAGCGTGGCGGGGGGCTTGCCGCTGGTGGCCGTGCCGGCGGCGGTCGTCACGGCCAGCGCCTGGGTCACGGTCCTGGTGAACAGCGGCGTACCGGCCTCGCCTTGCAGCTTCTCGTCCGGGATCGGGCAGCTGCGCAGGGTCGCGGCGACCCGGCCGACCCACGCCTCGTCGAACACGGGGCGCTGCAGGCCCTGCTGCGCCGCCGCGGCCAGGTGCTCACCGGCCCAGCTCTGCAGGGCGGTGAGCGAGGCGGCCACCGGCGGGCCGTCTTTCTCCAGGAAAGCCAGTTCCTTGCTGACCTGTTGGCGCACCCCGGCGGGCGCCTGGCCGAGCAGCGTCTCCAGGCTGCCCAGGAAGGTGCCGATCCGCTTCCCCGGCGGGATCTTCGCCAGGCGCTGGTAAATGTTCTGCGCGCTGAGGATGCCGCCGTCCTGACCGGCGGGCGGCTTTCCGGTGAGCGCGGTGTCGAACGCCTCCAGCCAGCCCTGCGCGGGCGCGTGCGGGACCCCGTCGGCCCGGTTCCTGATCTGGTCGGCCAGGGCGGGCAGTTCCTCCGCGGCGATGTAACGCTGCACCGCCAGCGCCACCCAGAGCGCCACCTCCGGCAGGCTCGGCGGAACCGTCTCACCGGGGTCGTCGAGGAAGGCGAGCCTGGCCCGCAGTACGGTCTCGTCGATGCCGAACGCGGCCGCATCACTGCCCGGCGGGCCGGCGATGGCGGCCAGCCTCTCATAGAACCAGGCTGCGCCGCTGACGCCGGGATGGGCGGCGCGCTGGGCTTCGGCGACCGCGCGCATCCGCCGTGGGTCCAGCAGAAGCTGCGCCAGCCAGCCGGCCCCGTCGAGCCGGCCCCACATCCAGTCGTTGGCCCGCCAGGTGCCCTTGTAGAAGGCGGCGAAATGATGCAGTTGCAGGCCGGTCAGCTTGTCGGCCGCGGATCTGCGGTTCGGCGCCAGCAGCGTGCGGGTGTCGGCGCTGGCCTGGATGAGTTCCAGCCGCTGCTCGGTCAGGGCGCCGACCGGCGTGGTGCTCCGCTGCGCGGCGTGCAGTTCGGCCAGCCGCAGCGCCAGCTGGTCGTCTCCCGGTTGCGGGGCCGGCCGCCCCGGCCCGGGCAGCCCGAGGAACGTGAGGTAGTCGCGGACAGCGGCCGCGAGGCTGAGGCGCTGGTCGGCTGCGGTCTGCGGCGAGATGCCGTGCGCGGCGGCCGCCGTGGCGGGGGAGGCCGGCCGGAGGCCGCCAGCGGGGCCGGTGGCCGGTACGCCGGCCAGCGGCCCGGCGACCGCGGCCACGTCGGTGAGCGCCCTGAGCAGAGACTGCCAGCCCGGGCGGAGCTTGTCCGGCGTGGCTCCGGTGTTCTCCGCGAGCCTGGCCTGCACGTCCGTGGCGAGGCTGGTGAGCGCCGCGTCCATTTCCTGCGGGGAGGGCTCGGTGCCCGGGGCATGCTGCATGAGCGCCGGCACCACCGTGCGGGCCAGGTCCGCGGAGCCGAAGGAGAAGCTGTTGAGCCGCTGCTGCGCTGCGGCGATCCGCTCGATGGTGGCCGCATTCGTCCCGCCGTCCGCCCGCTGCGCCAGCTGATACGCGGCGTAGATGAGGTCGAGCACGACCGCGCGGGCGCTCTCGTACGCGGGCTGGCCGAGCTGGACCACGTCCGCCAGGTCCTGCGGTGGCACCGGCAGGCCCGCGCGGGCCGCGGCGAGCGCGTCGCGGATGCGGGCGGAGGCCCGGCCACCGGGGCCGAGCAGGGGCTGCCAGGCCGCGCGCGCGGCCATGTGCGCGGCGATGGCCTCCGCGACCGGCGCGACGACGGCCGCGGTTTCCACCGTGCGGTAATCCGACCACATCTGCTCGTCCGCGAGCGGGCCGGTGCCGGCCAGCCGGGCGAACAGCAGCCGCATGCCGGCCAGCGAGGCCACCTGGTCGTTGTGCCGGACGATCGCGTCCAGGTCCGCCGCGATGCTCTGGTTCATCATGGCGTCCAGGTCCAGCCGGAGTGACTCGCCGAGCCCGTACGGCTGGGCGAAGACCGCCGCCGGGGGCGGCGCCGGCGCTCCGGTGGTCGGGACGACGAACAGCAGCACCCGGCGGACCTCACGGTCGGCGGGGCGGGCGAGCACGGACTGCAGCAGCGGGCCGAGCGGCCGGTTGGCCAGCAGCCCGCCGTCCGCCACCCAGGAGGATTGCATGATGTTGTCGGCGTACGCGGTCATGTCCGGATGCGGGCCCGGCGCGCTGGCCGGGACGCTGGCCGCCGCACCGGCCCCGATCGGCACGAACGACGGCTCGAACGCGGCCGGGAACGAGGCGCTGGACCGGGCGGCGAGTGCGAGCGCGGCCATCGCGCCGGGATCGGCGAGCTGATCCTCGGTGAAGGTGAACAGCCCGTGGCTGTCCGCGTCGTAGACCGAGTTGCCGTAGTCGTCGGTGAACTGGCCGGCCTGCCCGTGCAGCAGCGTCGTGGTGATGTGCACGGTGGTGTCCCTGGCGTCCGCCGCCGGATACGCGGCCCGGCTGTGCCCGGCCAGCGTGTCCAGGCCGCTGGACAGGGCCGTCAGCAGCTGCCCGTCGCCTTTCAGCAGCGACGGCGGGTTCGGTTCGGCCTGCGGATCCCGGAGCAGCTGGCCGAACGCGCCGGCCTGCAGCCACAGGTCACGCAGCGCCCCGATGTCGAGGCGCCGGGCGTTGGCGAGGCCCAGGATGGCGGCGTTCACGCCCCCCGCGCTCGTGCCGGACAGCACGTCCACGCTGGCCGTCAGGTCCATCAGGTCCAGCAGTTGCCCGTACAGGTCACGGACCCGGTCCGCCGGGCTGCCCGGCGGCGGGCCGGACGGAACGGGCACGGCGGGCTCGCCCTCGCCCCGGATCCGCAGGTCGCTGGCCTGGGTGAGCAGGTTGACCTCGCGGGCCACCCCGCCCATCCAGACGGCCAGGCTGACCCCGCCCGTCATCGTCACCGCCAGCTGCAGCTTCTGGGTGGCCAGCGTCACGGGGCATCGTGCCGCCGGGCGGTCTTGGCCGGCTGGCCTGCCATCGGCCGTCTGCGGACCGGAACCGGGCCCGGCGGCGTTCTGCTGCATGGTGATGAGGCTCCCCCTTGTGCGACCCCCGCTACCGGGCGGGCTGCTCCCGATGCACCCGGATACCGATTCCGTGAGCGTGATGCAGCCCACGCGGAACGTCAAGGGACGTTGGTCCCTGGCGGAACAGCCCGCGGTGTGCTGCACGTCGATCATGGTTCCCTCGCGGAGTGGCTCTGCTGGATGACGGCGGGGCGGCGGGCGGGTGCTCGGTCGTCAGCGGGGGCGAACGGCAACCGGACGGCCACCTGCGGCAGCTTGGCTATCCGGCGCGAGATCGTGACGGGATTCATCCGGCTCTGCTCCCTGTGCCGGGGCTTCCTGGCGCTTCCGGGGGTCACTTTGCCCGGTCTGCGGCACCCGCACAATCACCGACATTCCGTGGTCACCGATGTTTTACGGGGACTTGCCTGGGGCGGGGCGGCATCCGATGTGGTGGCGGCGCTGCCGGCCCCCGGCCCCGGCCAGGGGCCGGCCGGGGCGGAATGTGCGGCACCGGCATGTCGCCGACGATGAGCGCTGCCGAGATCCCCGCGCGGCCGGCCACCGGCAGGGGCGCGCCCGCCGTCCCGAGGAGCACCAACTCAGTTGCCATGTTCGCCTCTGCTTTCGTCATGGAGTGCCGCCGGCACGGACACTGATTGCATAGCGTGGTTGTGCCTGACGGACATGGATAGGGGGCAGCTGTGACGAATCTGGCACCATCGGCCACCGCGGTGCGCCGCGCATACCACGAGGAGCTCAGCCCCGGGCAGCGGTCCGCCCTGCTCAGCTGGCTGGTCTTCACCGGCACCTTTGCCGGGCTGCGCGGGCTCACGTACAGCATCCGAGCCGGCAAGGGGCCGTTCCGCAACATCAGCCTCGGCGGCGAGCATCTGCATCATTACATGTGGGGAATCGGCCTGCTGTCCGGCGTCGGCGCGGTCGCCGTCCGCGGTGAGGAACGGCACCGCCGTCACCCCGCAGTCGCGGTCAGCTATGGCAGCGGCCTGGCGCTCATCGTGGATGAGTTCGCCCTGCTGCTCGACCTGAGGGACGTTTACTGGGCCAAGCAGGGCCGGGTCTCGATCGATATTGGCGTCGGCGGCATCGCCCTGGCCGGGTCCTACTTCGCGGCACTGCCGGTACTCCGCAGGCTGCGACGGGAGCAACAGCACAGGCGGGCGCCCGAGCCGGTCCCCGCTGCCGGGACGCCGCCCGCACCTCAGCCGGCGCCCGAGCCCGGGGCCCGCTGACGCGTACGCCCCGTCCGGGCCAGCACCTGCCCGGGCCTAGATGGCCTGGATGAGGATCGCTCGCAGGTCGGCGTGGCTCAAGGCGACGGGGTTGCCCTGCATGCTGCTTGACCGGCCGGCCTTGCCGGCCACGTCATCGGCGTGTTCGGGCCGGATGCCGAACGCGGCGAGGCCGGGTACCGCGAGCAGGGTCACCGTCTCGCGGATCCAGGCGATTCCGTCTTCGGTGGATGCGGCGGGATTTCCGGTTAGCAGCCGGGCTGTTTCGGCGTACCGGCCAAGAGCGGGGTGGCCCGGCTGCCCGGACCGCAGCGCCCGCACGTTCGCTTCCATGACGGGTGCCAGCAGCGCGGCGCAGGCGATACCGTGCGGGACGTCGGCGGTCCCGCCGATGACGCCGGCCAGGCCGTGCACGGCACCTAGCTTCGCGTTGGCCAGCGCGATCCCGCCCAGCAGGCTGCACAGGGCCATGTCGGCCCGTGCATCCAGGTCGTCGCCGTCGGCATAGGCGGCGCGCAAGCCTGCCGCCGCGCGGCGCAGGCCCTCGCTGGCCAGGCCGTCGGTCAGCGGGTTCGCCCGGACTGAGACGAACGGCTCCAGGCACTGGGTCAGCGCGTCCAGGCCGCTGGCCGCGGTGACCGGCGGCGGGCAGGATGCGGTGAGCTGGGGGTCGACCAGCGCGACCCGGGGAATCATCAGCCTGCTGCGCAGGCTCACCTTGACCCGGTGCGCGGGGGAGGCGAGCACGGCGTTGGCGGTCACCTCCGCCCCGGTGCCCGCGGTGGTGGGCACGGCGACGCACGGCACGGCGGGCAGGCTGATCGTCCGCCCGGACCCGACGACCTCCAGATAATCCAGCGGGTCACCGCCGTTGGCCAGCAGCATGGCCACGGCCTTGCCGGTGTCGATGACGCTGCCGCCGCCGATCGCGGCGACAACCTCAGCGCCGTGCACACGGGCGGCGGCCACGCCAGCGCGGGCCAGCTCGACCGTGGGCTCGGCCGCCACCGGGAACACCACGGCCGGCAACCCCAGCCCGGCCAGCAGCCCAGCGTGGCGCGCCGGGTTCGCGCCCGTGCATACCAGCACCCGCGACCCGAGCCCCGCGAGCACGCCCGGCAGCTCCGTCACCCGGCCGGCGCCGGCCATGATGCGGCCAGCGGTGGCGAACTCGAAACTCATCGTCGTCACGGCGAACTGCCCGCCCACCCCTCGCTCCCCGCCGGGAACACAGCGGCGTACCGGGCCGACGCCCGCGGCTCCGCCATCATCTCCGCGACCGCATCACGCCAGGCTGCATAGTGCGGCGTCAGCTTGTGCGCGGCTGAGGCATCAGCGTCACGGTAGACCTCCACGAGGACCACATGCGCCGGATCGGCCTGATCCTGGAGAACGTCGAAGCGCAGCACACCAGGCTCATCCAGCGACGCCTGCGCATTGACCAGCGTCGCGGCCAGGAAATCCTCGACCCGCCCGCTCCGGACGCGCGCATGAACATGAACAACCAGCATGTGCTCATCCTGCTACACGACACGTGCCACGGCACCCCGCGCCGGCATCGGGACATCGCTGGGACGTCATGACCTCACGCTCCTTCCGGAGGCTTCCTGGCCGCCATCGTCACGCCAGGCTGCACGTTAAGTTCACGCCAGAGTCAAAAGTCGCGTATGTGGCCAGCGGAACCCGGGGTGCGCCATGTAATGCCGGCTTCAGCAACTGGACGACAGATATCCGTTAGGGCTAGCCTGGCCGCCCGCCCGGGATCCGCGCAGGACGCAGCAGAACCGAGGAAGGACACGAACCGCATGGCAGAGCTGGAAGGCAAGGTCGCCTTCATCACCGGCGCGGCCCGCGGGCAGGGCCGCAGTCACGCGCTGGCCCTGGCCCGGGAGGGGGCCGGCATCATCGCGGTCGACCTGTGCGCGCAGGCGCCGACCGTGCCGTACCCGATGGCGACGCCGGAAGACCTCGCGCGGACGGTCAAGGAGGTCGAGGAGCTGGACCGGCGGATCATCGCCACCCAGGCCGACGTCCGTGACCTGGCCGCGCTGGCCGCCGCCGCCGACGCCGGCGTGGCCGAGCTGGGCCGGCTCGACATCGTGCTGGCCAACGCGGGGATCTCCAGCCCGGCGCCGACCCTCGACATGGACGAGGCGACCTGGGACGAGATGATCGATATCAACCTGACCGGGGTGTGGAAGACGGTCAAGGCCACGGTGCCGCACATCATCAGGAGCGGCCGCGGCGGGTCGGTGGTGATCACCAGCTCACTGGCCGCGATGACCGCCACCGAGAACATCGCGCACTACACGGCGGCCAAGGCCGGGCTGGTCGGGCTCATGAAGGTGCTGGCCAAGGAGCTGGCGCCGCTGTCCATCCGGGTCAACACGGTGCACCCGACGACGGTGGCCACCGCGATGGTGCTGAACGAGCCGACGTACCGGCTGTTCCGGCCGGACCTGGCGAACCCGACGCGGGAGGACTTCGAAGCCGCCGCGCGGACGCTGAACAAGCTGCCGGTCCCGCTGGTCGAGCCGCAGGACATCTCCCGCGCCATCGTCTACCTGGTCAGCGAGGCGGGCCGGTACGTCACCGGCACCACGCACGTCGTCGACGCCGGCGGCCAGCTCTAGGCGGTAGGCTGGCGTGTCGTCCTTGCCGATGGAGCCCGCCTGCCGATGCTCAGCCACGCCCTGATTGATTCCCTGTTCCCGGAGAACCTGCCCGGCCCGCAGCACTGGGCCGAGCGGTACCCGCCGCGCGGCCTGCCGCCGGCGGCCGAGGTCACCCGGTTCTCACCCAGCCCCACCGGTTACCTGCACATCGGCGGGGTCTACGTGGCGATCATCGACGCGGACGTCGCGCTGCACTCCGGCGGCAGCTATCTGCTGCGGATCGAGGACACCGACCAGGCCCGCGTCACCGAGGGCGCCGTCGGCCAGTTCGCCGACGCGCTGGCGTACTTCGCGATCAGCCCGCAAGAAGACGACCTGAGCGGCCGGTACGGCCCGTACGTGCAGTCCAGCCGCGCGGAGATCTACCTGACCTACGTGCGCGAGCTGCTCTGCCAGGGCAAGGCGTACCTGTGCTTCGCGACCCGGGCCGACCTGGAGGACATCAGCGCCCGGCAGCGCGCGGCCGGCGCGCTGCCCGGCTACTACGGGATGTGGGCCATCTGGCGGGACGCCCGCGCCGCGCAGGTCGAGGAGCGTCTGGCGGCCGGTGCCCCGTATGTGGTCCGGTTCCGTTCGCCCGGGCTGGCCGGCGGCCGGGTCACCTGGGCCGATGAGATCCGCGGCGAGCTGGCCGCCGACGACAACCGCAACGACGCCGTCATCCTGAAGAGCAGCGACCAGCCGCTGCGGCTGCCCACCTATCATTTCGCGCACGCGGTCGATGACCACCTGATGCGGATCACCCTGGTCGTGCGCGGCGATGAGTGGATCTCCTCGGTGCCGCTGCACCATCAGCTGTTCGACGCGCTCGGCTTCCCCCGGGTCCGCTACGCGCACATCGCCCCGCTGATGAAGCAGGACGGCGGCAGCCGGCGCAAGCTGTCCAAGCGCAAGGACCCGGAAGCCAGCGTCGGCTTCTATATCGAGCAGGGCTACCCGGCCGAGGCGGTGCAGTACTACCTGCGCGGCCTGGCCAACGGCCGGCTGGCCGAGCTGCCGCTGCCGCAGGCGCTGGCCACGCCGATCAGGCTGTCCGGCTTCGGCGCCGCCGGGCCGCTGGCCGACCTGGTCAAGCTGGATGACATCAGCGCCGACTTCATCGCCACGCTGCCCGCGGCCGCCATCCTCGGCCAGGTCACCACCTGGGCGCAGGCCTACGACCCGCCGCTGGCGGACGTGCTGGCCGCCGCGCCCGACCTGGCTGCGGGGGCGCTGGCCATCGAGCGCGAGGGCGTGCCCAACCCGCGCAAGGACCTGCGCCGGTGGGCCGACTTCCGCACCGTGTACGGGTACTTCTTCGCGCCGCTGTTCGCGCCGGTGACCGACGCCGCCGACGGCCGGTTCGGCGGGCTGAATCCCGGCCTGGTCCGCTCGGTGGCCGCGGCGTTCGCGGACGGATACCAGCCGCCGGTGCCGGGCACCGAATGGTTCGGCCAGATCCGCGCGCTGGCCGGGCGGCTGGGGTTCGCGCCGGACAACAAGGCCTACAAGCAGAATCCGGCCGCCTACCCCGGCTCCGTCCGGGAAGCCTCGCAGGTCATCCGGGTGCTGCTGACCGGGACCACGCGCAGCCCCGACCTGGCCGCCGTGGCGGGGGTGCTGGGCCCCGACGAGGTGCTCCGCCGGGTGCGGGCCGTCACCGGGCCGGCCACCTGACCCGGGCGGGGAACCGGCGCAGCCCCGTTATGGTGGCTGTATGCCGGTAGAGCGGATGCTGCCCAGCGCCGAGGCCGAGCACCTCGTCGCCCTGGCCCACGACATCGCCACCTCCGAGCTCAAGCCCATCGCCAGCCAGTTCGAGGCCGGCAGCCGGTTCCCGCGGGAGAAGTTCCGGCTGCTGGGCAAGAGCGGCCTGCTCGGCCTGCCGTACCCGGAGCGCTGGGGCGGCGGGGCCGTCAGCTACGAGGTGTACCTCCAGGTGCTGGAGGAACTGGCCGCGGCCTGGATGACGGTGGCCGTCGGGCTGTCGGTGCATACGATGTCGTGCTACCCGCTGGCCCGGTGCGGCACCGGCAGCCAGCGTGACGAATGGCTGCCCGCGATGCTCGGCGGTGACCTGCTCGGCGCGTACGCCCTGTCGGAGCCGCACGCGGGTTCCGACGCGGCGGCGCTGTCCGCCCGCGCCGTCCGCGACGGTGACGGCTACGTCGTCAGCGGGACCAAGGCGTGGATCACGCACGCCGGCCAGGCGGACTTCTACACGGTGATGGTGCGCACCAGCGACGACCGCGCGCGCGGCGTGAGCTGCCTGCTGGCCGAGGCGGGTACCCCCGGGCTGATCATGGGCGCGCTGGAGCACAAGATGGGGCTGACCGGCTCGCCGACCGGGCAGCTCATCTTCGACGGCGCCCGGATCCCGGCGGCCCGGCGGATCGGCGCCGAAGGCCAGGGCCTGAAGATCGCCCTGGAGGCGCTGGATTCCGGGCGGCTCGGCATCGCCGCGTGCGCGGTCGGCCTGGCGCAGGCCGCGCTCGACGAGGCCGTCGCCTACGCCGCCCAGCGTCCCCAGTTCGGCCGGCCCATCATCGACTTCCAGGGCCTCCAGTTCCTGCTGGCCGACATGGCGGCGGGGGTGGAGTCGGCGCGCGCCACCTACCTGGAGGCGGCGCGGCGCCGGGACCGGGGCCTGCCGTTCCACCGCCAGGCCTCGATCGCGAAGCTGGTGGCCACCGACATGGCGATGCAGGTCACCACGGACGCGGTGCAGGTGCTCGGCGGGGCCGGCTACACCCGCGATTTCCCGGTCGAGCGGTACATGCGGGAGGCGAAGGTGCCGCAGATCTTCGAGGGCACCAACCAGATCCAGCGCATGGTGATCGCCCGGGCCCTTCGGGCGCAGGTCGGCGCGGCCCGATAGCATCCTGCGCTATGGAGGCGACAGCGATCATCACGGGCGGGTCCGGTGGCCTGGGCACCGCCGTGGTTGGCGAGTTCCTGGCGGCCGGATGGCGGGTCGTGGTGCCGTGGATCGAGGAACGCGAACTGACGCGGCTGCCCGAGGCGCCGCACCTGGTCACCGTGCAGGCCGACCTGTCCGACCCGGCGGCGGCGCAGGAAACGGCGGCGCTGGCCGCCGGGTCACCGGCCACCCCGCTGCGGGCCGTGGTCAACCTGGTCGGCGGGTTCGCGGCCGGCGGCCGGGTGCACGAGACCCCCGTCGAGGACTTCGAGCAGCAGGTCCGGCTGAACATCCGGCCGCTGTACGTCGTGACCCAGGCGGCGCTGCCGGAGCTGATCGCCGGCGGCGGAGGAGCGGTGGTCTGCGTATCCAGCCGGGCCGCCCTGCGGCCGTTCTCGGGCGCGGCCGGGTACGTGACCGGGAAGTCGGCCGTGCTCGCGCTGGCCGACGCGCTGGCGGTGGAGTACGGCAAGGACCACATCCGGGTCAACACCATCATCCCCAGCACCATCGACACGCCCGCCAACCGGGCCGCCCAGCCCGATGCGGACCATTCGGCCTGGGTCGCGCCAGCCCGCATCGCGCGCGTGATCCGTTTCCTGTGCGAGGACTCCTCCGGCGCCGTGTCCGGTGCACACATACCGGTGTACGGGACGTCCTAGCGGTGGCGGGGCATGGATGACCGCGTACCGGCCGGGCCGCCGGGGGTGGCGCAGGGGCCGCTGCGGCTGGGCCGCAGCGAGTTCGCGCCGGGCCGGCTGGTCATCATGGCGATCGTCAACCGCACCCCCGACTCGTTCTACCGTCCCGGGATCACCTGGGACGATGCCGCCGCGCTGGACCGCGTGCACGCGGTCGTCGCGGAGGGCGCCGACATCATCGACATCGGCGGCGTGCCGGCCAAACCCGGGGCGGACGTTCCGGTGGCGGAGGAGATCCGCCGGACCGTGCCGTTCGTCCGGGCCGTCCGGGAAGCGCTCCCGGGCGCGGTGATCAGCGTGGACACCTGGCGGCACGAGGTGGGCCGGGCGGTCTGCGAGGCGGGCGCGGACCTGCTCAACGACAGCTGGAGCGGATTCGACCCGCGGCTCGCCGAGGTCGCCGCCGAGTTCGGTGCCGGGCTGGTCTGCTCGCACGCGGGCAGCCAGCCGCCCCGGACCCGGCCGTTCCGGGTGTCCTACACCGACGTCATGGCGGACGTGCTGGACCGCACGCTCGGCCTCGCCGGCCGGGCGGTGCAGGCCGGGGTCGGCCGGGACCGGATCCTCATCGACCCGGCGCACGACTTCGGCAAGAACACCTGGCATTCGCTGGAGGTGAGCCGGCGCCTGGACGAGATGACCGCGAGCGGCTGGCCGGTGCTGATATCGGTGTCCAACAAGGATTTCGTCGGCGAAACGCTCGGCGCGGGCCTGGAGGAGCGGCTGGCCGGGACGCTGGCCGTGACCGCCGTCGGGGCATGGCTGGGTGCCCGGGTGTTCCGCGCGCACAACGTCGCCGAGACCCGGCAGGCGCTGGACATGGTCGCGGCGATCAGGGGTGACCTCCAGCCGGCCCGCACGATCAGGGGGCTGACGTAGCCGATGCCCGCAGCTGGGATTCCGCGGTGATCAGCCGCGCCGTGCTGTGCCCGTGCCCGCCGCTGCTCGCGCGCGAGCTGACCGGCCGGGACCCGGCCGTGCCGGGGCTCCGCGAAGCCTGCGCGGCAGCCGTCAGCTGGCTGATCCAGCACGCGCCGCGGCAGGTGATCGTGGTCGGCCCCGCCCCGTCGACCGCGGACTGGGACCCGGGCAGCAGGCTGGACCTGTCCATCTTCGCCCCGGGCCGTGGCGACGGCGGCAAGCCGGACCTTCCACTGTCGCTCGGGCTTGGCGCGCTGCTGCTGGACCAGGCCGGTTTTCCGGGATCGCGGGTGTTGCAGGCCGTCGGGGGCGGCGAGCCGCCGGACCAGTGCATCCGGCTTGGCGAAGCGCTGGCGGGCAGCGCCGGCGGGCAGGCCGTGCTGCTGGCGATGGGCGACGGCAGCGCGCGGCGCACCGTGTCCGCCCCCGGCCACCTGGATGAGCGGGCGATCCGGTTCGACGATGACGTGCAGCGCGCCGTGCACGACGGCGACCTGGCCGCGCTGGCCGCGGTGGACCCCGGGCTGGCGCACGAGCTGATGGCGACCGGGCGGCCCGCGTGGCAGGTCCTGGCCGGCGCGCTGGGCCCGGGAGCACCCGGTACCGCCGTCCTGTACGCCGGCGCCCCGTTCGGCGTCGCCTACCTGGTCGCCCGCTTCGAGCGGGCCCGCTCGCACGAATCGTGAGCGCGTCCTGGGCTCGAACGCCCAGGCCGGCGCGGAATGCGGCGCACCAGGGTGGTCATCAGCGCGAGGCCGGGCCGGTGTCTGCTGCCCGATCAGCGGCGGCCGGGGTCCAGCGCCGGTCGAGGCCGGCGAGTTTCCAGTAGGCGATGGCGGCGGCCCAGACCACGACGAACAGCCCGGCGATGGCGAATCCGGCCCGGTTGATGTCGAAGTTGGCCACGAAGTCCCAGAATCCGCCGTGCATGTGCAGTTCGCTGGACAGCAGGCCGGTGATCTCGATGGTGCCGATGAGGAACGCGACGGCGATGGACAGGCCGGTGATGACCAGGTTGTAGTAGACCTTGCGGACTGGCCGGGCAAAGGCCCAGCCGTAGGCGAAGTTCATGAAGTATCCGTCGGCGGTGTCGAACAGCGTCATCCCGCCGGAAAACAGCAGCGGCAGCGCCAGCACGGCGTACCACGGCAGGCCCTGGGCGGCGGCCGCCGCGGTGGCGGCCAGGAGCAGGACTTCGGTGGCGGTGTCGAAGCCGATCCCGAAGACCAGGCCGACAAAGTACATATGCCACGTTTTGGTGATCGCGCGCACGAACCGGCCGAAGAACCGCCACATCATTCCCCGGGCCTGCAGCTGGCGTTCCAGCTCGGCCTCGTCATAGGCGCCGTTGCGCAGGCCGCGGAACACCGTGACGATCCCGGCCAGCACGATCAGGTTCAGCGCGGCGATCAGGTACAGGAACCCGGCGGCCAGCGACGTGCCGATGACCCCGCCGATGGCCTCATACCCCGATGCAGGGTCCACGACGGCGCCGAAGACCGCCCGGGCGGCGAACCCCAGCCCCGCCCCGACCACGACGATGATCGAGGAATGGCCGAGGGCGAAGAAGAACCCGGTGCCCAGCGGCCGTTTCCCGTCCGCCATCAGCTTGCGGGTGGTGTTGTCGATGGCCGAGATGTGGTCGGCGTCGAACGCGTGCCGCGCCCCCAGCGTCCACGCCGTCAGCGCCACGCCCAGCCCGAGCCCCAGGCCCTGGTAGCGGAAATGGTGCGGAGCGATGGCGAACAGGAAGATCCCCCACCCGGCCGCGTTCAGCGCCGCGACCACCCCCGCCATGGCGCCGAGCCGGCCCCATTCGGCCGGGGTCAGTGCGTGCCGTACCGCCCGCAGGCGTCCCGCGTAGTGCATCCGTAACTCATCCTCCTGGCTGGCCGGAGGACGAAGAGAGTTCTTGCGGGCGGCCGGGGCCGCCGCGCGAACCGCCCTTCCTCCGAGGACTGGTCTCGCCGGCCAGGCAGCCCAGGCGACCGGACTCATCCCCGGGAAGGGGCTTTACCGTTGCGGGACAGTGCCGGGATCTCACCGGACTTCGCTGTGCTGCCAGCCACCCCGGCCAGGCGGCCGGGGCAGGAGCCAAGCTAGCGAGACCGTGACCCGCCCGTCAAGCCTGATCAGCCAATCAGGTTTTGAGCCGGGATCGTGGCATACTCACCTGGTGCACCTGCTTCCGGCCGAGCGCGCCGGCCTCCGGGTCATCGACTCCGAGCGTGTCTGCGACGCCATCGCCGCCCTCGGCGACCCCGCAGCCGTCCAGATCCGGGCCGGGCACTTCGCCGTGCTCGCCGACCCCACCCGGCTGGCCCTGCTGACCTGCATCAGCGCCGCCGGGCCGATCAGCGTCTCCGACCTGGCCGCCGCGACCGGCCTCAACGACACCACCGTCTCCCAGGCACTGCGCCACCTGCGCGCCGCCCAGATCGTCACCACCGAACGAGACGGCCGCATCATCCGCTACCGGCTGACCAGCCACCCGGTCAGCGTCATCCTCGCCGGCCAGCAGGCTGCCGGCGGCCGGCCGCACCCATAGCCAGGCCGGCGGAGCCCGTAACCGGCCGGCAGGCAGGCGGGCTGCCGGCCCCGCAGGCCGTCCGGCAGCGGTTCGCCGAACGGGGTTACCTGTAGATGTACACCGGGGTGCCGGGCGCCGTGACCAGGGTGTGGAAGAAGGCGGCGATGTCCATCGGGATGCGGACGCAGCCATGCGAGACCGGCTGCAGCGGCACATCGGTGTCACCGTGGATCGCGTAGGCGGTGCCGATGAAGAACACCGGGTTGTACATCTGGCCGAGCGGCACCGTGACCCAGCCCGCCATGAAACGGGTGGTCGTGAAATGGCCGGCCGGCGTGATGGCGTAACCGCAGGAGCCGTCGCTGCAGTAGTAATACCCGCCGCCGGAGGAGACGTGGCTGATCAGTGCCAGCTTGTTGTCCCGGTAGAGCAGCAGCACCCGCAGCCCCAGGTTCACCTCCACCCGCAGCGCACCGCCGCCCGGATAGCGCGATTGCGGGGCGCGGGGGCTCACCAGCGCGTGCCCGGTCCCGGAGCCGACGACGCCGTCGGCGCTCAGCCCCTGCACCTCCTGGAACGCCCAGACCGCTTCCAGCGTGCCGGAGCCGAACTGGCCGTCCGCGGTGCCCGGGTAGTACGCGAGCTGCGCCAGCCGCTGCTGCAGCGCCCTGACGTCGCTGCCGTGCATGCCGTACGCGAGCGTGCGCTTGGCCGGCACGTACCCCGATGACGTCAGGCGGGCGTGGACGGTTGCCGCCGCGGGCGTCCGCCCGGCCCCGGGCGCCGCGCCCGTGAGCGCGAGCGCCGTGCCCACCACCGCGACGCCGGCCGCCACGGTCCTGTTGATGTGCACTAACCTGGTCATGCGCCTCACCCCTCCTGCCGGGTCATATGGATGTTAGCCGGAAGATGACCAGCAGCAGGATCGCGGCCCAGCCGGCCAGGAAGCAGGCGGGCAGCCATTGGGTCAGCCAGGATGGGCTGAGCCACGGCGTGCGTTGCAGGCGGGCCTCGATGTCGCTGAATGACCGGAACCGGTTGACCACCAGGTCGAGGCGGCGCACCTCGGCGCGCCACAGCGCCAGCCCGGCGATGCTGCCCCGCGCGACGAGCAGCCAGAACAGCGAGATCACCAGCCCCGCGCAGGACAGGATGAGCTGCAGGGCGTGCACGTGGGCCGTGGCGAACGCGGACACCAGCACGCCGTCGACCACCAGGTAGAAGTTGGACCGTGACCAGGACTCGCGCACGTCCTGCCGGAAGTGTTCGTGAACGGCCTGGAACACCTGGAAGTCACGGTCGGCGATGGCGGCATGGTCGGCGCAGTAGGCGCCGGTGACCGCGAGGGCCGGGCACGGCGACCCGTCCGGCAGATCGACGCTGCACATCCGGGGTGCGACGTCCTGGGTGGCCAGATCGCCCGGCAGGCGCCCGGCGCCCGGGGCGGGCGTGCCACCGGCCGGCCACGACATCACTGCCCCCGAT
>Ga0335078_10002547_pt1 | contig 27540 bp, 18 predicted proteins | sample Lox_Sample_32_FD_206711 | JGI IMG/M metagenome (GOLD analysis project Ga0335078, IMG submission 206711) | Soil microbial communities from Loxahatchee National Wildlife Refuge, Florida, United States - Lox_Sample_3.2 | ecosystem: Environmental > Terrestrial > Soil > Wetlands | place: USA... | reverse complement strand
ATTGTTTGTATGACCCCGTCCAAAATTTTTTCAATCATTTTATAGCTTTGCTTTGATTCTTCTTCGGCTTTTTTTCGCTCGTTAATATTCCTATTTATTGCAAGCAAACATTCCCTATTATTAATCATTGTTTTTATCAAGTTGACTTCAAGCCATATTATTTTCCCGTTGTTGTCTATTCTTTTCCATTCAAATAATTGCGGTCCATCACATATTGCTTTTTCAACCAATTTTAATACATCCTGTTTTGAGTACGGTGGTTCCGCGTTGCTAAGATCTTCCAGCTTAAAATCTTTTCCTTTTTTCTCTGTTATGTCAAATTGTTTCAAAGCAGCTTTATTTATATCAATTATTCTTTTAGTTTCAATATCTATAAGTATTATGGAGTCGTCTATGCCATTAAAAATAGACCTATAATTTAGTTCTGAAGTCTTTAAATTTTCCTCATCTTTTTTCCTTTGACTTATGTCCCTGGCTATTACCAGCAACTGAAGTTCTCCGTTCTTTTCTAATAAATGAGCGTTTATTTCAACAGGGACAGAGTCTCCATTCTTTGTTTTAACCTCAGTCTCAAATACTGCATTTTTTTCCTTGAAAATCTTTTCCCATGCCCATAATGTTTTTTGCATATTTTCTTCAAGTATGATGTCAAAGGGGCTTAAATTTAAAAATTCTGCTCTTGTGTATCCCAGTCTTTTATAGGCTATTTCATTTGCTTCTATAAACTTTCCCGGTTGAAAATCTTTTCTTATTTCATTAACAAAAATTGAGTCACCGGCGAAATCAAATAATGTTTTGTATTTTTCTTCGCTTTCTTTAATTCGTTCATCTTTTTTTTGCTGTTCCGTAATGTCCTTAATGACAGTCATTATACCAATCGGCTTACCGTTGGAATCTTTTATTGTTGTTGAGTTCAATTCTGCCGCAAATTTTTCCCCATTACTCCTAAGCAGTGTATATTGCATATTACCGACAAAACCTTCCTTAAGTGTCTTTTGCAGATCCATTCTTGCGCGTTGTTTATCTTCCGGCACAAAAAGCTCAAATGCATTTTTTCCTATCATATTATCAATCGATTGGCATTTGCACAACTCAACAGATCTTTCCGAAGCATAAACAATATTTCCATTTTCATCAATGACTACAACCGCATAGGGTGAAACCATTGTTAATTTTTTGTAAAATTCTTCATTTAAATAAAGTCTGGATTTAATCTTGTTAAGAAGGCTTTTTTTATTTACAGATATTTTTTTTTGTCGAGGGCTTCTTCGTTTGGATTTTTTTGATTTTTTCACGTTATTCAGCCACCTTGTCGTATAATATCATTTAATCTAGTATTTTAAATTATACTCATAAAAAAATTTTTGTAAATATTTTTTTAGGTTTCTACATTTGTCAAAAAATAAAACATCCGTACCGCGAGGTGAAAAACTAATACTTATTTTAACACAACAATAGCGATTGGATGATTTATCTGCTGAAATGTGCCATTCTTATTTTTATAAATTGAACAATAATATATGCCATTCCCCATATCAAAGTCATTGAAACAATCTCTGGCATTTACTTTGATGTCATTCCATCCTTGAGCTGTATTATATAAATGAAACTCATTCACCATTCTATATGCAAAAGTATAAATTCTAATACAAATATCCTTTTCATCTTGGTCAAGATTAAAACAAAAATGAATATATTGTGAGGTCAAGTAATTGATTGGATTCGGATAAATTGCATTATCTTTATGTGGTAAAGGTATGACAGTTAAAGTAGGTGTAACAACAGGGGTTTTTGTTAAAGTTGGCGTCACAGTAACAACAGGTGAAATTGTCAAAGTTGGTGTAATTGTATTTGGAATATCAAAATCGATAACGCCAGCTAAAGAGTATATTAATGCGCCCTGCCAGTTTATTGCAACTTCATTTGATGACCATGACATTTCCTGGTCAGCCCAGTATTGTGCAGGCGGCAATCCTGTTGGGGTCAGGGTTAGTATCGGGTCCTGTGAGTTATTTCCAGGTGAACCTCCTACCATATATCCAGGCCAAGGATTTGTAATATTATCAGCTCCTGATGGCCGGTGATGAGGATTCATCGGTGGGTTTATTCCCATCCCTGTTACATATGACCTGTCATGCATGTTCCTGCCGTACACATACCCTATTGCGTCAAGAACGGAGTTAAGATAATTCGTATTGGGCGATAACTGATTTGCAATCTGCAAAAGCATTGCCGTCCTTTCATTTCCTCCGTTACAACCCCAGTAATAATTTGTCCCAAGCGGCCTTCCATACGGATGGCTAAATACAGTTGTCGTAATTCCATCAGCGTCTGAAATAATGTTGTTTTGTATATTTGCAAGTAGTGTTGCATTTCTTCCTGATTTCGTAGATAACACATATGTATACATTCCAAGGTTTTTATCATTTGACCAATCAAAATCCGCATCCACATAAGTTGGTGAATAGCTATTTGCCCTTGTTTCAAAATCTGTTAAAAACACGCTGTTGTCTGTCGTTTCCCACATTTCCGCAGCAGCCCATAGTCTGGCCTCATCTGCGTCGCTTGTACTGTAATCGCCTGTTGAGCATCCAGTAAGGTTCGCAGTGGTATTTGTTGGATTATTTGTCAAATAACTGTATGCGGAATAAGCTGCATTAAGGCATGCCGTTGAATAAGTTGAATCATATGGTGCATATAATCTTGAACCCATAGCCATTACAGCGCAAAATGTTGCAGTCTCTACGCTTCCTATGCTGTTCCATCCCCAAAAATAACTGTCTGCCGTATCAGTGTCTGGCATTATAAATCCGCAGAAGCCTTTTTCACTTACCTTATCGTACACTCCTCCGTTTGAAGCCTGCATAGTTAAAAGCCAGTCCATTTCCCATTTTGTTTCTTCTAGATATTCAGGATATCCCACAGCAGTCATAGGAAGATTAAGTGGTATCTGATTAATTTTATTTTGAAACTGTTCCCATGCCATAAACATCATGCCCAGTGTTATTGCAGCATTGACAACATATTTGTTGTAATCACCTGCGTCATGCCAGCCCATTGTAGAGGTTTTTGTTTCTCCGGCTGGCCCGCCAACATAATCAAGATAAGCGTCTTCACTGACATGACATGCCGCATGAGAGTATGTGTTTCCATCTGCTGGATAGGTGTATGATACTGCAGTACCGCAGCGGGCCAAATACATTGCTTTCATCGCCATAAAAAAAGCATTATTATATACCGTCTTGTTTATTGAAAAAGTTGCTGAATTTCCAACTCCAGGTACATTGACGCAATATGTGCCTTCTGTCGTTAATGATGAAAAATCAGCCACTCTTACTGTTTCACCGCTGTCAGTCGCATTGATTGCATTTCCAACTGTGCCTGTATAAACAGTCACGCCTGCCGGCACAGTTACAACATAAAAATTTGTACAGGTCATATCTATCGATGCATATTTGTTGTAACTTGGCTGGAAACCCAGTGAGTTCAGTCTGATATCTGAATCAGCCGAAAAAATCGGTATTCTTAATAAGCAAAAATAAAAAATGATTATTAAAAATGTTTTTAAAAAATATTTGTTTTTCATTGCGTTTCAGATCTCCTGCTTTTTATATTCGCGCTTATTTTATAATAATTAATTTATCTACAGCAGATCTGGATTCTTTTCCGTCCACACTTGTTATTATCACATAATAGTATGCGCCGTTGCTTAAATCTTTCATCTGGTCAGTCGGACATTCTATTCCCTGCAAAAGTATTGTCTGTATTTCGTTTTTGTTAAAAGTATATTTCATTGCAAGTCTGAATGCAACAGTATAAATTTTAACGGTAACTAAATCAGCATCCTTATCTAAATCGTAGGCTATTTTTAAGTATTGGTCCTTATATGGATTTATAGGATTTGGATATGGCTTTGGTAATTTGGGCCCTTCTGGGGTTTGTGTAGTGCTTGCAACCGGCTGTGGTGTGCTACTTGCAGTAGGTATTATAATCTGCGTGTTCGTGGGTGTCGCCGACAATGCTGCTGTTTCAGTATTAGTTGGATTAACTGAATTTGAGCTTGTAACAGAAGGCTGTACTGTATTGGTTAAAGTTATTGTAATGCTTGGGGTTACTGTAAATGTATTTGAAATAATTGCTGTAACGGTTGAAGTAACAGTTTGAGTATTAGTAACGGATATTAAAGTTGTTTGTGTCGTAGTCGGGTTTGTTATTCCCGTTGCAGTTGCAGTAGACGTCGGTGTATCCTGCGGACTTGAAGTGAAAATTACCGTCATAGTTTCTGTTACTGTTGTAGTTTCAAGGGGTGATGATGTTTCTGTTATGGTGGATGTTTCTAATGGTGTTTCCGTATTTGACTCAGTGTCAGTTGGCGTTATTGTTTGAGTTTCAGAAACTGTAATTGTAGGTGTTATTGTCCAGGTAAAAATAATATTTGTATTTGTAGGCGTAGGCGAGACTATTGGGGAATAAGTATTGGTAGTCGTTGGCGTGATAGTTAATGTCTGAGATTGAGTTTGCGTCGCAGACGGAGTCACTGTAAGAGTAATTGTCTGAGTAATTGTGCTTGTCGGGCTTGCAGATACAGTTAAAGTCGCGGTTTCTGTATATGTTGTCGTACTTGATTGTGTGTCAGTTGGCGAAAAAGATTCTGTATTTGTTAAAGTAACTGTCGCAGTCGATGAAATTGTTTCAGTTGATGTCCCGGTAGGAGTCAATGTATTTGTCCTGGTATATGTCAGTGATGCTGTCAGAGTAATTGTGTTTGAGCTTGTCCCAGTCGCCGTTGGAGTCGATGTGTTTGTGGGCGATATGGTATAAGTCTGAGTTATTGTCCATGTAAAAATAATGTTTGTATAAGTTGGCGTTGCCGATACAACAGGAGAATTTGTAAAAGTAAATGTCGGCGTAAAAGTCGGAGAATTTGTTTTTGTATATGTTTGGGTAATAACGAATGTTGGTGTAAGTGTCCCTGTTGCTGTATCCGTACCCGTTAATGTACTGGTAAGGCTGAAAGTAGGAGTATTTGTGAAAGTGATAGTTAAAGTTGTAGTTTGAGTTAATGTTGAAGTGTTAGTCAAGGTTGGACTTGGCGATCCCGTATATGTTGAAGTTATGGTGAATGTATCAGTCGGAGTATATGTTTGAGTCGCTGTTTTTGTATTTGTTGTAGTCGTAGTTGATGAAGTTGACGCAGAAGCAGTAGGAGTCCAAGTGCTTGTTTGCGTAAATGTTTGCGTTGAAGTAAAAGTATTTGTTATTGTCGGACTAAATGTAAAAGTATCGGTTTTTGACTGGGTTACAGTGGCCGTAGCCGTAGAAGTCGGTGTAATCGTTGATGTATTAGTATAGGTTTGCGAAGCAGTATTAGTATCAGTCAGGGTTAACGTCCTTGTAGATGTTCCCGTAACAGTTGGTGAGAAACTCGGTGTTTGAGTGTACGTTTGAGTTTGTGTTAAAGTAACTGTTTGGGATGATGTATTTGTGCCTGTATAGGTACTTGTAGCTGTGATTGTCGGCGTTGCCGTGTATGTGCTTGTTTTAGTCCCAGTAGATGAAATAGTAGGAGTCATAGTAAAGCTTGGCGCAATTGTTTTTGTCATTGTTGGAGATACAGTTACAGTGTTTGTTATGTCAAAATTAATACAGCCTGCAAGCGCATAAACCAAAGCACCCTGCCAGTTTATTGCAACTTCATTTGACGAATAAGACCCTTGTTGGTCTGTCCAGTAGTCGGCTGGCGGTAATCCTGTTGGGGTTAATGTCAAAACTGGGTCGTCTTGATTTGTGCCCGGTGATCCTCCTACCAGATATCCTGGCCACGGGTTTGTTATTCCATCAGCTGCCGAAGGCCTGTGCTGCGGGTTCATGGGTGGGTTAATTCCTAGTCCTGTCACATATGACCTGTCATGCGTATTCCTTCCGTACAAATATGCAATTGCATCAAGCACACCGTTAATGTAATTTGTGTTAGGTGATAGCTGATTTGCTATCTGCAGCATCATTGCTGTCCTTGCGTTTCCTCCATTACACCCCCAGTAATAACTAGTGCCCAATGGCCTTCCATATGCATGATTAGCTGCCGTTGTTGTTATGCTGTTCGCATCCGATATAATGTTATTCTCTATATTTGTCAGAAGAGTAGCATTTCTTCCAGTCCTTGTGGATAGTGTATAAGTATACATACCAAGGTTTTTATCATTCGACCAGTCAAAGTCTACATCTACATAGGTTGGTGAGTAACTGTTTGCTCTTGTTTCAAAATCCGATAAAATCGTGCTGTTCCCTGTTGTTTGCCACATTTCGGCTGCTGCCCATAACCTACCCTCATTTGCATCAGATGTGCTGTAGTTACCAGTTGAGCAGCCTGTAAGGTTTGCAGTTGTATTGGTCGCATTGTTTGTCAAATAGCTATAAGCAGAAGAAGCCGCATTTAGGCATTGCGTCGAATAAGCCGAATCATAAGGCGCAAAAATCCTTGCTCCCATTGCCATTGCTGCACAAAAAGTGGCGGTTTCTACTGTCCCAATATTATTATAGCCCCAAAAATAGCTGTCTGTTGTATCATCTTCAGGCATTATAAAACCGCAGAAACCAGTTTCACTTACTTTGTCATACACTCCTCCGTTCGCGACCTGCATTGTCAAGAGCCAGTCTGTTTCCCATTTTATTTCTTCAAGGAATTCCGGATATCCCGAAGCGGTCACTGGAAGGTTTAGCGGTATCTGGTCTATTAGATTTTGAAATTGTTCCCATGCCATGAACATCATTCCCACTGATATTGCTGCATTAACCACATATTTATTGTAATCACCTGCGTCATGCCAACCCATTGTGGATGTTTTTGTTTCCCCATCTGGTCCCCCTACATAATTAAGATAGGCGTCTTCGCCGACATGGCACGCTGCGTGCGAGTAAGTGTTTCCATCAGCCGGATACGTATATGATACTGCTGTCCCACAGCGTGCCAAATAGAACGCTTTCATTGCCATAAAATATGCGTTGTTATAAACGGTTTTGTTTATCGAAAATGTCTCTGAATTTCCAACGCCCGGTACATTGACACTGTATGTCCCTTCGGTTGTAAGCGATGAAAAATCAGCAACCCTCACTGTTTCCCCGCTGTCGGTCGCATTGATTGCATTTCCAACCGTACCAGTATAAACTGTAACTCCTGCAGGTACAGTTACAACATAAAAATTTGTACACGTCATATCTATCGACGCATATTTGTTGTAACTTGGCTGGAAACCCAATGAATTCAAGCGAACATCAGTATTTGCTGCAGATATTGGTATTGAATAAATTGATATAATTAAGATTAATATAACTTCAACTATTAGTGCTTTTACTAAACCTTTTTTCATTCACTCACCAAATATTGTTTTGATTTGTTAGACAATTATAAAACGAAAAAGTTTCTTTTATTTACTACGTTTAAACAGAAATCATTTAAATATTAAGTATTATACATTTATTATTGGTTTTATCAAGAATTTATGGATATATTAGAATATTTTGAAAATTGCTTGATTATTGTTTCCCGCAGGCACAAAATGTATATGACATATCATCCGGGCTTTTAAGAACACATTTATAAGCTGTGCAATTGTTAAAAATCTGCTTTGATAAACTATCGTTCCCGGCGGTGTAAAACAGCAAAAATTTATTCAGCACATTTTGGTCTTTATTAATTGAATCCGCAAGAGAATATAAATTTTCAGGGCTATAAGCTGTATAATCGAAAGCGCTGTCAAAAGTGTATTCCAATTTCCATTCGGCTTCAGTATTAATATCAGCACTTTTAACTAAATTATAAACAGCTTTATCTTCTATTTGCCCGTTCTTTCCAATTAAAGCCAGTTCAAAGGCAGGATTATTGCCATGTACCGGACTTATAGAAGGAATAATATCGGCCACAAAGAACGGAATACCTTTTTTGTCGCTGAATACCCTGAAATCGTCAAAGTGTGTGTGTCCGGCAAACATATATTCAAGTACTTCATTATGTGTATTTAATAGTGCCATTAATTCACTGCTATATCTTTGTTTTAGAAATCCGTCATTACCAATGCAGTGCTTGTCTTTTGAGGCAAGATAAGCATCTATCCCAGGTGGAATGTGCATTGCGATAATTGCCTTTTTACCGTCTGCAGCAGTATTATCAAGCACATTTTTAAGCCATTGTATCTCATTCTCCGGAACGTTTTCGTCTTCCCCTTCCGATTTGTAGTACTCATGCCAGTAAACATCATTTAGAACAATAAGTTCTTCATTGTCAGCGAATGGAAAAGTGATTGCGTAATATCCTCCTGTTGCAAAATCAATACTGGCCTGGCTGTCTTTACTGACAGTTTTAAAAAAAATTGATAGTTCTTTGAGCATTTCACCCCCTGGTTTGATATTGTAATTGCCGTTATCAGAATCATTGTTTCCTATTACAAAATAAATTGGCTTTCCTGGTAAAGCCTGCTGTAAAGATAAAGCCTCATATTCAATTGTCTTTATCGCAAACTCCGTGCATCGGCTGCTGCTCCCGCAGTATTTTTTGAATTTTTCATCGAAATTATGGCACATAAGATCACCGCATATTATTGCGCAGTCTATATCGTCTGAAATAAATTTTAACTCTCCTAATGCCGATGAAAAAAGCCTGTAATTGGTATCCTCGCCGTAATCCGGCAGGTTTGACTTCCCTGTTTTATTTAAAACGTCGTCCCACTCATCAAGCGGTTTTGTCAAAAGTTTTAAAGCTTCACCGTTTGTAAATGGGTCAAAATGTATGTCGGTTAAAAGCAGGATGACTGACTCTTTATTCTTGTCGATTTTCCATGGAATCCTGTTTGCAGATATTGAACATGCCAACAAAACCAAAAAAATCAGGCATACTGATATTGTTCTTAATTTTTTCATTTTTCCCTCGATGATATGATAATGGTTATTTTATTATTATAAATTTATCAACTGCAGAATTTGTATATTTATTGCCTGACTTTGTTATTATCACGTAAAAATATGACCCGTTACTAAGATTTCTCAGCTGGCCTGTCGGGCATTCTATTCCCTGCTGGAGTATTTGCTGCACTCCTGTTTTGTCAAATGTGTATTCCATTATCAGCCTGTATGCAACAGTATATATTTTTATCGTTACTGAATCAGTATCTTTGTCCAAGTCATAAGCTATTTTTAAATACGGATCCCTATATGGGTTTATTGGATTTGGATATGGTTTCGGTTTCTTATATGGTCCCTGTGTGGCCGTAGGGCTTATTATAATCTGCTGTGTACTTGTGCCTGTAATTGTTGCTGTTGGCAATTGGCTGCTTGATACTGTTGGTATAGCCGTTATTACAGTAGTAAATGTAAGACTCGGTATCGGTGTATATGTAAAAGTAGGCAATAAAGTGTTTGTCATTGTAATTGTCAAGCTCGGTATTTCCGTTTGTGTTGTTGTAACTGTATTAGTAGACGTATTTTGAATTGTTGCGCTGGGACTGGTTATCTGTGTCTGTGTAAATGTTGCCGTATCTTCCTGTGTTTGTGTATTTGTCGCTGTCATTATTATCTCTGTCTCAGTTACGGTCAATGTGTTTGTACTTGTTTGTGTTATCTGCTCTGTCGCAGTCGGTGTAGATGGCTCTGTCTCTGTTTGTGTCATAGTGACAGTATCTACCTGAGTATCTGTAGGAGTAGCAGTATTTATTTCCGTGTTTGTCATAGTGATTACCGGCGTCTCCGTGGAAGTCTGCGTTATCGTCCAAGTATAAACTGTAGATGTGTATGTAGGCGTAGCAGACACAATTGGGGTCTCTGTATCCGTCAATGTCATTGAATTAGTTCCTGTTGGCGTATAAGTCAAAGTAATGCTCACATTATTTGTCAAGGTACGCGTAGGAGTATTTGTAGGTGTATCTGTGAATGTTATTGTATCTGTAATTGTCGGCGTCCCTGTGCTGGTGCATGTCGGCGTATCCGTCAATGTGGCTGTATTTATCGCCGTGAATGTAGGCGTCACAGTATTAGTCAAGCAGGCGCAGGTAATGGTCATTGTTTCAGTATAAGTCGGAGTAGCTGTGCAGGATGCCGTAGGAGGTAATGTATATGTCCTTGTGATTGTTATAGTCGGCGTAGATGTATTTGTTAAACTTGGTGATGGTGTATATGTCTGGGTAATTGTGGGTGACACGGTAAAGGTCAGGGTAATTGTCCACGTGAATATTATATTTGTTGATGTGGGTGTAATAGATACAATCGGTGAATTAGTATCGGTAGGAGTAGCTGTTTTTGTTTCCGTAGAAGTGCCGGTAAAAGTCGGCGTGATTGATTGTGTTGCTGCAAGGGTTTGAGTAATAGTTAATGTGTTTGTTCTTGTGCTGGTATTTGTTGCTGTTAAAGTAAGTGTGGAAGTATTGGTAAAAGTCTCAGACGGTAACATTGTATCTGTGCTTGTTTGAGTCGCGGTAAATGTATTTACAGCGGTGTTTGAAGAAGTAAAAGTACAAGTAAAAGTAGTTGTATACGTACTAGTAACTGTTAATGTTGGCGTCGCTGTAACTGTACTAGTCAACGATAAGGTATTTGTTATAGTCATGGTATTTGTTCTGCTTGATGTATTAGTCATGGTCTGAGTTAATGTTGGCGTATATGTCGCAGTATAGGTATTTATTAAAGTCGAAGTTGAGGTGACTGTAGTCGTATAAGTAGCTGTCATTGTATAGGATTTAGTGACAGTTATTGTAAAAGTTGGCGTATAAGAAGTCGTAGGGCTTAATGCAGTTGTGGGAGTCCTTGTCAGAGTCGGCGTATTGGTTTTAGTCATATTTGGCGTATTAGTGGGAGAATTGCACGCAGAACTGATTAAAACTATACCGTCAATATCAAGATTAAAGCTTCCTGTTGCCGTGGTCATCCATTGAAGAGCTTCAAGTTGGTTTTGAGTAAAAGTTTCTTTTGTGCCAAAACCTCTCTGGGCAAGTGAGGAAAAAGATATTGTTATAAGAGTCCATGATGTCGGCGCAGTAAAACTATACCCAAAATTGTCACCGTCTGTTACGCTGGGTTCTGTGGCCTGAAACCAATAGTTCCCCCCGTCCCCTTTTACGTAAAATTGGACACCAGTATAAGCTGTCATATTTACTGTTGTCCCCGCAGAATCCAGGTTCGTGCCCAGACCGGCATAACCACCGCTATCTTGTGTCCCGCTTATCTGTGCTGAACATCCAGATGATCCTGATGATGTTGTCGCAAGTGTTAACGGTGACGGCGTCAATGTCGTGCCTGTGTCAGCAAAATCATACCAGCCTGCGCCCCAGACATTCGTTGTGCTGCACGAGGCAAAATTATCAAGCTCCACTCCGCAAACCGGCGTGGGAGTCTGCGTTATCGTAAACGTAACCGTGGGTGAAACAGTAATATTCCCGCTTACTCCGATAAAAGTCGTTACGCTGCTGGCTGTCAAATTGTATGTAAAGCTATTGCCCGATACTGCCTGAGCGCCTTGTTGTATAAGGCTGTTGTTTGCGTCGGTAACCCACGGTGTAACCGATGAAACAGACATTGCATTCAGGGTAAACGACTGGCTTGTCGTGGATGAATTCGTGTTAATTGCCACTATTACGAAATCCCCTGTCGAAGCCTGCTGATATGCTGATACGTAAACACCACTCGTTGGATTTACAGTGCTATCCATTCTCACATAACCCGGCCTTATGAATTTGGAGAATTGACCGAAGCAAAAAGCCGTCTTTGGCGCACCTGATGATGATGTAGTTCCGTTTGGAACCAAACCGCCGTTGTCTGTCCCGCTCGAGACAAACCACCAATAATGGTAAGCATTAAAATTTGCTATTGTAAGGGCATTATGCATCTGTACTGCTGTATTTAATCCTTCGGTCATGGTAGCGTCATAAGAAGAAAGGCTGTTGTTATAGAATTCTGTTTCCCAGTATTCCTTGCCAAGCGAGACGGCAAGCGCATAAGCATTTGGCGTTTTTGGCTCGTTGCCACTTAAACCATAAAGGTGTTCTCCTATGACGCTAACATATTGCGCTGCTGATGAATCATTTAATGTTGTGTCAGACATAGCAAGAACATCACCAAAAGATTCAGGCATCATTATCTTAACATTTGGGTTGCTTGAAGCCATAGCAGGTCCGAAATTATTCAAAATAAAGTCATGTAGTTGTTGAGCGCTCCATGTGCAACCTTCATAGGTACCTGGCGGCCAATCAGGCTCATTTTGTACTGACATTGCATACAATCCAACTCCTGCAGCTGTTTGGAAATCCTTTGCATAAGTGGTAAGGTAATTTGCATATGCCTGGTAATCCGCTGTTAAAAGTACACCAGTATCGACATTATCTGTGTTTTTCATGCTTGCCGGTGGTGACCATGGAGCTGCCCATACCAAAATACTGGGATTAATTGCAAGTGCTTGCTGCACCATAGAAATCTCGCCTGTCATTGTTCCATCTGGAGGTATCCTAGTGCGGTACATTGATATTCCGAGATTTGAACCGCTGGTATTAAAAAAAAACGTTGCAAGTGCAGAAGGAAAAGTGCCGCTGCTCCATGCGCTGCATGCCCCAAAACCTCTTATACTTTGGTGTAATGTTCCCCAGTCGATTGTGCAATTACCAGCATTTATTGAGGCTGTAAAAAGAATAATTACATAAAATAATATTGTAAAAAATTTAAACTTCATTTGTCTGGACTCTCCTGATAATAATTTCAGGTTTTGCACACGTGTGCATTTATACAATTTTACTTTATAAAACGTTGTTAGTCAAATTATTTTTTAATCGTATTATTTAAGGTTAAATTAATTATTTTCCATCCCATCGACTATTAGTTGCTTATAAATTGACGCATAGTCTTCTTTCTTATTCCAAATAGCTTCATACATAGTATTTTTTATTTCTTCATCTTTAATATCAAATATTTCAAGCATAGTCCTGCCATTGTCGGTATAAATCTTGCCTAGTCTGAGAATTTCGAATATTCTACCCATTTTTTTTATGTTATCGTGTGGTATTCCTATAAATTTAGCGAGTCGTTCAACATCTATTATTGTTTGTTGATATGCATAGTTAACTAATAAGCAAATTATGGCAAGTGCTTCTTTGTATGACAGGATATCCTGAAAGTCTTCTTTTATAAAATTCACTCTACATCCTCCGGAAATGTCTGTTTGTTTTATCATATTACTTAGACAAATATTTTACATAAAAGTTCCGAAAGATAGATTTTATTATTTTATTAAAATAAATTTATCTACTGTTGACCTTGATTGATTATTCCCTGATTTTGTTATTATCACATAATAATAGGTGCCGTTACTCAAATTTTTTAGCCGGTCTGTCGGGCATTCTATTCCCTGCTGGAGTATTTGCTGTACTCCTATTTTGTCAAATGTGTATTCCATTACAAGCCTGTATGCAACAGTGTATATTTTTATCGTTAGCGAGTCAGTATTTCTATCCAAGTCATAAGCTATTTTTAAATACGGGTCCCTGTTTGGGTTTATAGGGTTTGGATATGGTTTCGGCTTCTTGTATGGTCCTGGCGTGGCTGTAAAGGTAATTATAACCTGTTGTGTACTAGTGACTGTAATTGTTGCTGTTGGCAATTGGCTGTTTAATATTGTTGTTGTAGCCGTTATTACAGCAGTAAGCGTAAGGCTCGGTATTGGCGTATAGGTAAACGTAGGCAATAAAGTGTATGTCATCGTAGTTGTCAGGCTTGATATTTCTGTTTGCGTTGTTGTAGCTGTGCCAGTAGTCGTGTTTTGTATTGTTGCGCTGGCTGTCTCAGTAATTGATGCGCTGGGTATCTGTGTCTGTGTAAATGTTGCTGTATCTGGTGGTGTTTGTGTATTTGTCAATGTCATTGTTATTATCTCAGTTTCGCTCACAGTCAAAGTTGCTGTTGTCGTGTTTGTTTGCGTTATTCGCTCTGTCTCTGTGGCTGTATATGTGTCAATCGCTGTCTGTGTTGAAGTTTGTGTTATTGTCCATGTTAATACTATATTCGTAAACGTCGGCGTGGCTGATACTATTTCTGTGTCTGTGATTGTCTGCGTAACTGTATTTGTTAGTGTTTCTGTAGTTGTTAATGTCATCGTATCCTTAGGCGTGTTTGTAGACGTAATAGTAACTGTGATAGTTGACGTACCTGTTGACGTATATGTTGCGGTACAAGCACAAGTGTTTGTTAACGTAATAGTTAAAGTTGCAGTAATTGTACTCGTCAATGTCGGTGTAAATGTTAATGTCCCAGTGGGTGTGTTAGATAAAGTACTTGTCATTGTCCCTGTAACAGTATTTGTCTTTGTTCCTGTATAAGTTGATGTGATTGTACTTGTGACCGTTCCTGTTAATGTTGATGTTGGTGTTGTTGTACCTGTACCTGTATCTGTGGGTAACAATGTATCCGTTGCTGTTATTGTTGGCGAAATGGTAAAAGTCTGCGTTATTGTCCATGTAAATACTATATTTGTAAAAGTCGGAGTCGCTGAAACTATCGGAGAATTTGTACAAGTAGGCGTGACCGTCTTTGTAAAAGTCGATGTTGCTGTAAATGAAGGTGTATTTGTCTGAGTTTGAGTAGTAGTTAATGTATCTGTGGCAGTATTCGTCCTTGTTGTTGTGCTTGTGCCAGTTGGTATTAGAGTATTTGTCCCGGTTGCTGTTGAAGTAGCAGTATTGATAGGTGTATTTGTCAATGTAAGCGTAACTGTATTTGTTTTCGTAAGTGTAGATGAAGATGTGGCAGTCAACGTACCTGTCGGCAATAATGTGTTTGTTCCTGTTGCCGTATATGTAAGCGTAGATGTTCTACTTGATGTTGGTGTATAAGTCTGGGTGCCTGTCGATGTAGCCGTATTAATCGCCGTCGTTGTCGCTGTCCATGTAATTGTGCTTGTCAATGTCATTGTAGGCGTTGATGTGCCTGTATTCGTTTTGGTCGATGTCGCGGTTAAAGTCAATGTATCGGTAGATGTAAATGTTCCAGTTGACGTATTTGTAGCGGTATTCAAAGCCGTTACAGTATATGTACCTGTTACTGTCCTTGTAATTGTCGAAGTCTCTGTATAAGTCCCGGTAACCGTTACTGTCGTAGTATAAGTTAATGTATCTGTTCTTGTAGATGTTGCGCTCATCTGCTGAGAGTTTGTTACAGTAACGCTTGGTGTAAAAGTATTTGTGTAGGTAGGTGTATCAGTCCTAGTAAATGTATATGTAAAAGTGAAAGTAGGAGTTGCTGTCCTGCTTAAAGTGGGTGTAAATGTCGCAGTCATTGCATGTGTGTTTGTAGGTGTTATAGTGGAAGTCCCGGAAGTGGAAATGTCGCCGTAAAGTATTCCTCTGCCGTTTGTACCCACATATGCACGACCGTAAACTGTTTCATCCCCTGCTATGAATTCACCACCGCCGTACTGATGGTTTGCGTCGTTTATCTGTGTCCAAGTTGTCCCTACTCCGTCGTCGCAACGGTAAAAACCATAAGTTCCATTCACTGTCCCGATCAAATAAACAGCAGGATGAGTCTGTCCACTTGCGGCCATTCCAAAACCTACGGCTACCCCTTGGGTGACATTAGCGATTTGTGTAGTGGTTACCGTTCCGAGCCCTACATTGGTGAAACGGTAAAGACCGGTACTTGTCGGCACCCAGACTTCTCCGGCTATTCCAAAAACAGCACGGGGCCGGTTAGCCCATGATATTGTGCCTGCAAAAGTCCCAGCCTGAGTAAAAGTTTGACCTCCGTTGTTGCTCATGTAAAGTGTATCTCCTGATATAGCGTAAAAAATATTATTATTTGACCGGTCTGAGCATATTTGATATTGAATTCCGTTATTTGGGGTAGTCGAAGTATTCCATGTGGTGCCATTATTGGTTGAATAATATATCCCCGTTGCCGGTGCCCAAACAAATATATTGCCGTTGGCTGAAACAGATATCTGCCCGTTGCCGTCATTCGCACCGGGACTCGCACTGGTACCATTGACATTGGCTGTGCAGGTTATCCATGTTTGCCCGTTGTTGGTCGAATAGTACGCAAAATTAGTCCCGGTATTATTAGTATTATGACCAACCCGTACCACGATGTTGGTATTGAGTTCGGCATAATCAATGCTGTCTGTATCGGATAATGCCGGGCAGTACATTCCGAGCGCGGGAGATTTGGTAATGTCGTTATGTCTCATACCCGTAATATCGCCCATTGCGCTAAACAAAACTCCTCCTGCCACCGAGGATGTCATATCAAGAATTGCCGTTTCCTCCAGGCCATAATCAGTGAATGTCCAAGTGATGGCAGTGCCTTCGATGTTTGTACTGCTCCAAACTCCTCCCCCTGTAGTATAAATTGCATTGTTGGAATTAAATGGGTCTATTTTTACGTCCCCTTCCCAACCCGTTCCCCCAGCTGGGTTTGTGCAAAAATAGGTCCACTCGGCCCCGTTAATGTTGTAAGTCGCAAAAGGCCCTGTGTTCCATCCAACATTTACATTACCTATAACAGTCCATGATGTCCCTCCGTTGGTTGTGCTGAAGGTATGGTCAGGTCCGCTATACCAATCCAGGGTTGAACAAACAGCATGTTGGGCGTTTTCGGGATCCACGCTGATTCCGCTATATCCACCATTTCCAGATGTCGGACCATTTGCGGGTGTGATGTTCGTCCATGCCAACGTAGACGTGTTAAGCTTCCAGATTTGCCCTGTAGGTGCCGTGCCCGGGCCGTATCCACCGCTGAGATAAGAAATCCACAAATTTCCATCTGTTCCAAGAGAAGCGTGAGGTGGTGCCATACTAGTCGGCCCACCTGGAACCACGGCCCAACTGGTACCGGCATTAGTAGAACGGTATATATTGCTGTTTCCAGAGTTCAAGGCTTCTACGCCTACAAAAATAGTTTCTGTGCCTGCACCGGGATTTCCACCCGGAAGAAAAACTTCCCAGCTCAGTCCGTAACCGGCGTCTCCATTCACCGGAAAACTGGTAACCTGTGCCCATGTAGCAGCTGAATTTGTGCTTTTCCAAAGACCGCCGCTTCTGGAACCGAAATAAAGAATGGTATTTAAGTTCGGATCCACGACAAGACGTTCTCCTGCGTTGCGGCCATCGTTATTGCCGCCTATGAGAACCCCGATTGGATATTGAGTCCAGCTATTACCCTGGTTGGTTGATGCAAGAATGTATCCGTCAGTATTGTTGTACGTCTGTCCAATCGCTGCATAGACGTTATTAGCATTAACCGGGTCAGGTGCTATGCTTTCCCCTCCATATAAATTCCAATCGCTTAAAAAATCGGTAAGTGGTATCCATACGTTATTGGTATTATCCCATCTGTAGAGACCTCCCATGTCAGTACGAGCATAGATAAGCCCGGATTGCACCGGGCTATAATCCACGCCTGATACATAACCGCCAGCTGGAACAACTACGTTTTGCCATGTATAAGCAGCTGAAAGATTTTGTGCTAGAGTAAAAAATAATATAAATAAGAATAAAAATATGGTTGTTCTTTTTATTTTTTTTGACTTGCTTTTTGTATTCATTGTTCCTTCTTGGATTTACAATTTGGTTAAATAATTTTAACCTGCTCCCTCAGATTTATTAATAAAATTATATATTATAAAATCCAAAAGGTCAAGTTGTTAAATTTTGTTAAACAGAATTGCTTTCCCCATTATAAAACTCAATTAAAGATAAGCTATACTATGCTTTATTTTTTTATAATTTTATGTATTTCCTAAATAGATGAGTTATATCTTTTTTGCTACTATCTTATTAACAGAATGAGTATGTCTTATTCCGCCTGGATGCTTGTCATTAAAAACATAACTTTTTTGTTCTGTAATTTCCCAGTCAGAATATAGGCCGAAAATTTCGCCTTCCCTGAATAGCCCTGTGATGAATTCTTTTAAATCTTTTGACGGTTCAATCTTATCCGTAAATACAAGTATCACATTATAGCCGCCCTGCTTTGTGTTCTCCCTTATGCGCACAATCAGTTTCTGCCATTCTTTTCTTTCAATCAGGTTAAGGCATCCATGGGATATTATTAGGTCATATTGTTCTTTAAATTTAAACTCTCTTATGTCCTGAACTATTGTTTTTATTTTAACGCCTTTTTCTTTGGCAAGCTTTTCTAACTTTTTCATCCCTGCCTCGGAAACATTAACTGCGGTTACATCAAAACCTTTTTCCGCAAGGAATATTGCGTTTTTTCCTTCGCCTGCGCCAAGGTCCAGCACTTTTGCCCCTTGCGGAAGTTTTTTAACAAGCCTATTAAATTCATCGCTTTGTTTGCCAAAAGTGCTGATTGATGCGTCCTTGTATGCCTTTTCCCAAAAAGGTTTTTTCGCCATGTTCACGCCCCTTTAATTTTCTTTATTAAAGCTGGGATTACCTCAAAAACATCACCGACTATCCCGTATTTAGCAACTGAAAATATAGGAGCTTCCGGGTCTTTGTTTATCGCAACAATTATGTCTGAAGACGACATACCTGCAAGATGCTGTATTGCGCCTGATATTCCGCATGCAATATATAGCTTAGGTGATACCGTCTTTCCTGTTTGTCCTACCTGGTGAGAATAAGGTATCCAGCCTGAATCAACAGCTGCCCTTGATGCACCAACAGCACCCTGAATTGCTTCTGCAAGGTCTCTGATTATCTTAAAATTATCAGCTCCGCCGATTCCTCTTCCACCCGACACTATTATATCAGCCTCAGATAAGTTTATTGTTGTCTCAACTTCCTCAATAAATTCAAGCATCTGGCTGGATGTTTTATATGTATCAACTGGAAATTTTGCTTCTATTATTTCACCCTTTCTTGCCTCGTCCTTTGCAAGAGGTTTAAAAACTTTATACCTGGCAGTTGCCATTTGCGGCCTTTTGTCAGGCGTGACAATTTTTGCCATGAGGTTTCCGCCAAACGCAGGCCTTATCTGGTATAAATTTCTTGTTTCAGGATCAACTTCAAAACCAGTACAGTCCGCAGTAAGACCAGCTTCAAGTTTTATTGACACTCTTGCAAAATATGACCTTCCGACTGCAGTAGCACCTGTTATCATTACGCTTGGTTTATATTGCTTTGCCAGTTCACTCAATGCCTCTGCATAAAGCTCGTCATTGTAATCCTTGAGACGGCTATGGTCTATTATATATACTTTGTCAGCGCCGTATTTAATAAGTTCTTGAGCCATTGCCTTTATATTTTCCCCCATAATTACGGCGCACAACTCTTCTTTTAAAGTATCGGCAATTTCCCTCCCTTTGCCCAGTAACTCAAAAGTTACTTTATGGTATTCATTTTTTCTTTGCTCGGCTACGATCCATACGCCTTTGCAGTTTTCTTTTGTTATTTCGCCCATTTGTTTTCTCCTTATTTAATAAAACCGATGGCTTTTATTTTATCATATAGCTTTGCAACCTTTTCATCTGTTTCACCCTGGAATATTTCCGCATGACCAAAGTCCCTCTGCGGCGACCATGTTTGTTTTACCCGTGTTGGCGAGCCTTTGAGGCCTGATTTTAATTCCTCACCGCCTATGTCATCCAGCGTCCATGTCGCAGGTTCATATTTTTTTGCTCTCATCTTACCTTTTAATGATTCAAGACGCGGCGAATTTATATCTTTTACGACAGTTATTGCCACCGGCAATGATACTTTAATTACATCCACTCCGTCTTCCATCATCATCTCAGCTACCATTTCTTTATCGGATATTTCCCTTATCTTTTTGACCCATGTAATACATGGTATGTTCAGGAATTCAGCTGTTGATGGTCCTACCTGTGCTGTATCTCCGTCTATCGCCTGCTTTCCAAACAGGACAACGTTAAACCCGAGCTTTTGTATGGCTTTTGAAAGTACATATGATGTAGCCCATGTATCTGAACCGGCCACTCGCCTGTCTGAAATCAAAACAGCCTCGTCTACTCCCATTCCAATGGCTGTTTTTAATATTTCTTTGGCCATAGGAGGCCCCATTGTAATGACTGTTACTTTACCCCCAAGTTTCTCTTTTATCTTTAGCCCCTCTTCAATGGCGTATAAATCAAAAGGATTTAATATTGTACCGGCTGTTTCTCTTTTTAATGTCCCCGTTTCCGGATCAACTTTAATATTTGTCGTGTCAGGTACCTGTTTTACACATACAACTATGTCCATAATTTTCACTCCTATTTATTTTTCAAGGTTTTACGTTGGATATTTTAATACAATAACATTAATTTGTTTCACTATAAACTGCTATTTCTCCACTATTGGATGTCCTTTATCTACTGACTATTTTTTACTTTGCGCCGCTTCTTTTATCATCTGCAAAGCTATCTCGTTTAATTGAATCTGGCTTGTACCTTCGTATATTTGTGTTATTTTTGCGTCTCTCATCATTTTTTCTACCGGATATTCCTTCATATAGCCGTATCCGCCCATTACCTGAACTGCGTTTGTTGTAACTCTCATTGCAACCTCTGACGCAAAATACTTTGACATTGCTGATTCCTTGGCAAAACTTTCGGCACCTGCATCTATTGTCTTTGCTGCGGCATAAATCAAAGCCCTTGCAGCCTCTACTTCAACAGCCATATTTGCAAGCATGTGTTGCACAGCCTGTATGGATGATATTGCCTGACCGAATTGTATCCTCTGACGCGAATATTGCAGTGCTTCCTCCAATGCGCCGGCTGCTATCCCAAGCGCCTGTGCCGCTACACCAGGTCTGGAATTATTAAGTGTATTTACAGCTACAATAAAACCCATGCCTTCTTTTGCAAGTACATTTGCAGCAGGTACTTTACAGTCCTGGAAAACAAGTTCCCTGGTGGCGGATGCCCTTATGCCCATTTTATTTTCTTTTTTTCCAAACGTAAATCCCGGTGTGCCTTTTTCAACAATGAAAGCTGTCGCCCCGCGTGTCCCCTTCGATTTGTTTGTCATTGCTATAATTGAATATATCTCAGCCTCTCCGCCATTTGTTATCCATTGTTTTGTACCGTTCAATATATAATAGTCGCCTTCCTTTTTAGCCGTTGTAAGCATGTTGCCCGCGTCACTGCCTGCTCCTGCTTCGGTAAGACCAAAGGCAGCCAGTTTTTTGCCTGAAGCTATGTCAGGCAGGTATTTTTTCTTTTGCTCCTCGGTCCCAAAAAGCAGGATAGGAAAGGTTCCAAGTGCCGTGGCAGCCATCGCCAGCGATATACCGCCGCATACTTTGCTGAGTTCTTCCACTGCAACACAAAGGTTCAATATACCCCGTTCTCCGGTCTTTGCCATGCCGCCGTATTCTTCAGGTATATATAAACCCATCAGGCCTGCATCTGACATATCTTTTACTATATCCCACGGAAAAATGCCTTCTTCATCGTATTTTTCCCTTACAGGTTTTATCTTCTTCAATGCGAGCTCTTTTGCCGTATCGATTATCATCTGTTGTTCTTCTGAAAAAAAATAGTTCATTTTTTAATTCCTCCTTTAAATATTGGATCTCTCAACGCTTCACTTGCAGCTATTTTTTCCGCTTCTTTTATTGATTTACCTTTCCCCTTGCCTATTATTTTGCCTTTCAATGAAACTTCAACATAAAATATCTTTTTATGTTCTTCACCTTCAGTTTTTACCACGGTATACACCGGCAATTCACTGAAAGTACCTAGCGCCTGCATTTGCAGTTCGGATTTGTAATCTCCGGAATAGCCTTTTTCCTTTGCCGATTTAAGTTCTTTTTCGTAAATATTCAGGATTATTTCCCTTGTAATTTCAAAGCCATTAGTCAGGTAAAAGGCTCCAAGCAGGGATTCAACTGCATCGCTTATAATCTTTTTATTATTCTTGACTTCTTTTTTACTTAAAGCTTTGCTGAATCTCAAATACTTAATTATATTATTCCTTTCACCTATTTTAAAAAGTACATCTTTACTTACCAGGTAGCTTTTAATCTTTGCCAGCTCACCTACGTCGAATCCGGGCTTGTTATTATACAGAAACTCACTTATTACTAAATTGAGAATAGAATCTCCAAGAAATTCAAGCTTTTCATAATTTTCTGCATTGACTGATTTATGTGTCAAAGCATGCTTTATTTCATCGGTATCGAATAATTTGTTTTTTTTGAGATATGTTTCCAGGTAATTCGAGTTTCTGTTCCAGATCATCTGTATTTTTTTGCTATTAAAGTAGCATTATGGCCGCCGAAACCGAATGAATTTGATAAACCGTAGTTTACTTCCATTTCTCTTTTCACTTTTGGCACATAATCTAAATCACATTCAGGATCTGGATTATCCAGGTTTATAGTGGGATGTACGATATTATTTTTAATTGACAGGAGTGTCACGATAAACTCCACAGCGCCGGTACCACCAAGCATATGCCCGGCCATTGATTTAGTGGAATTGATCGCAATTTTTTTAGCGTGGTCTCCAAAAACTGATTTTATTCCTCTTGTCTCAGCTATATCTCCTATTAATGTTGATGTGCCGTGCGCATTGATGTAATTTATATCCTCAGGTTTTATATATGCATCGTTTAAAGAATTTTTCATTGAAAGAGCTCCACCTTCACCGTTTTCAGGCGGGGCCGTCATATGATAGGCATCATCAGAAGCAGCGTAACCAGCAATCTCACCGAAAATTTCCGCTCCTCTGGCTAGCGCCCCCTCAAGTGTTTCGAGAATTACTATACCACCACCGTCCGACATTACAAAGCCATCCCTGTCTTTGTCAAACGGGCGTGAAGCTTTTTCAGGCTCATTGTTTCTTGTAGAAAGACTTTTTGCCGAACAGAAACCCGCAAGACCAAGAGGTGTGATTGCGCCCTCTACGCCGCCTGCCACTGCTATATCGGCATCTCCCCTTTGAATCAATTTATAGGCTTCGCCTATCGAATGCGATCCAGTCGCACAAGCAGTAACTATTGTGAAATTTGGCCCCCTGAACCCGTATTTAATGGAAACAAACGCAGCAGCCATATTTGGGATAAGCATGGGGATTAGAAATGGTGAAACCCTTCCAGGCCCTTTTTGCAGAAAAATAGTCTGTTGCTCCTCAATCACATTTAATCCGCCTATGCCCGAACCAATTAATACAGCGACCCTGTCCTTGTTTATTGAGTTAAGGTCAAGCTTAGACATCCCAATAGCTTCTTTTGAAGCTTTTAGCGCGTATTGAATGAACCTGGGTATTCTCTTTAGCTCTTTCTTCTCAAGCACTTCCAGCGGGTCAAAACCTTTAATCTCCCCTGCTATGTGTACGTCATGCTGGGATGAATCAAATATTGTTATTGGCCCTATGCCTGATTTTCCTGCAAGAAGAGATCCCCATGTTTCTTTAACTGTGTTTCCTACGGGAGTTATTGCTCCCATCCCTGTTATAACTACTCGTTTTTTCATAAAAATTTTTCTTGGTAAATCAGCCTTAGGCTGTTTTTCCCTTGACAAACTCTATTGTCTCACCGACTGTCCTGATCTTCTCTGCATCTTCATCTGCTATCTCCAGCCCGAATTCTTCCTCAAGTGCCATAACAAGCTCAACAGTGTCGAGCGAATCTGCACCAAGGTCGTCAATGTATGATGCTTCAGGTTTTACCTCAGATGGGTCTACTCCAAGCTGTGCTACAACAACGTTCTTTACTCTTTCCTCAATTGTCTTTTCTTCTGCCATTTTATTACCTCCTTAAATTTTTTACTTTTTAAAATTTTGCGGTTTGAATAATCCGCAATTACATTGCCATTCCACCGTCAACCCTTATAACATCTCCTGTTATATATGATGACATGGGTGAAGCTAAAAATAAAACCGCGTTTGCCACATCCTGCGGTTCTCCAAGTGTTTTGGCCGGTATATACTCGGCAAGCTTTATTTTTTGTTCCTCGTTCAGTTTGTCTGTCATGGCTGTCTTGATGAAACCTGGCGCCACTGCATTAACCCTGATATTCCTGGAAGCAAGTTCTTTAGCCGCTGTTTTTGTTATGCCTATTAATCCTGCTTTTGATGCGGAATAGTTGATTTGTCCTGCATTTCCGAATAATCCTACCACGGAAGATATGTTTATAATGCTTCCTGACCTTTGCTTCATCATTACCTTTGAAACAGCCTTTGTAAAGTTAAAAACTCCCTTTAAATTAATGCCTATCACCATATCCCACTCTTGCTCCGACATTCTTATTATAAGATTGTCTCTGGTGATGCCAGCATTGTTGACAAGTATATCAATCCTTTTAAATTTGTCAATAATTTTATCCACAACCGATTCTACCTCTGTTGTATTTGATACATCCGCCTTGTATTCCTGTGCATCAACGCCAAGTCCTTTTATCTTTGCCGTTGTTTCTGCAGCTTTTTCAGCGTTTACATCGACAACAGCTATTGAAGCACCTTCTTTTGCAAGAGTCATTGCTATTGACTCCCCTATTCCTTGGGCTCCGCCAGTGACTAATGCAATTTTTCCTTCCAGTAATTTCATCTTTTCCACCTTATTTTTTAAATTGTAAGTTTTGCCTCGTCCGAGGGTTTTTCTATGTTATATATTTTTAGGTTCTTGTCAATCTTTTTTATAAGTCCGGACAATACAGACCCTGGTCCAATCTCTATAAATGTATCCACACCTTTTGACTTCATATATTCAACATCCTCAATCCACCTGACAGGTCCGGTAATCTGTTTAGTTAATGCATCCAGTATTCCATCTTTTTTTGATACTTCTCTTGCATAAAAATTCGTTACAACCGGTATTTTGGAATCTTTAATATCGTAACTGCCGACTTCTTTCGCAAAAGCATCACAAGCAGATCTCATGTGTTCCGAGTGAAATGCTCCTGCAACCGCTAACTTAATATATCTTTTAGCTCCCATTTCTTTCGCAATTGCCTCAGCAGCGTCAATGGCGGAAGCATCACCAGACACAACTATTTGCCCCGGAGAATTATAATTAGCGGGCGCTATATATCCTGCCGGTCTGGACTTTTCACACAGCAATAATATCTGCTCTTTTTCAAGCCCCAATACTGCTGCCATTGAACCCTTATTGTTGTTTGAAGCTTCTTGCATTAATGAGCCCCTGCGGCTGACAAGCTTAATACCTGTTTCAAAATCGAATGCTCCTGAAGCATATAATGCGCTGTATTCCCCGAGTGAATGCCCGGCCGTAAAAACTGCCTTTCCTTGCAACTTCTCCCTCATAGCTTCATATATAGCACAACTCATGGTAAAAATCGCCGGTTGTGTATAATCTGTTTTTTTTAATTCATCTTCTGGCCCTTTAAACATGACTTGTTTGAGACTGTTTGCCAATTTGCCCTGAAGTATTGAATCTGCCTTATCAAATATTTCCTTTGCCTTGTTGTTATGTTCATAGAATTCAAGTCCCATGCCGACTGCTTGTGCGCCTTGTCCCGGGAAAACCAGTGCTAATGACATTTATGACTCCTTAAGTAATTATATTTAATTTAGAACCTTAATACTGCTGTGTCCCACGTAAACCCGCCCCAGAGCAGAAAATCCAAGCATTTGTTTCTTTTTTATTTTATTTGTTCTACAATTTCAGCCATAGCTATAGTGATTGTAACGACCGGAGTATTTGCATAGTTCTGGATATTTACAATCACTTTGTTTTCAGCAAGCTTTAACTTGTAAATAATCGCATCAATCATCCTTATTCAATGGTACCGTATTCCTTTATTTTCTGTTCAATTTCTTCATTTATATGCCGCCTGATAAATTGTGCTGCAACTTTGATTGAATTTTTAATTGCTTTTGAAGTAGCGCTGCCGTGAGTAATAATCACCGGTTTTTTCACTCCAAGCAAAGGTGCCCCGCCATATTCATCATAACTTACCTTTTTCTTAAGTTCGCTAAAAACAGGCTTTAGAAACAATGCGCCTAAAATTCCGCGCAGGCTTAATTTTTTAATATTTCCTTTTATCATAGTTACTATTAAATCTGCGATACCCTCGGCAAGTTTTAGTAGCGCATTGCCTACAAAACCGTCGCATACTACAACGTCAACACTTCCGTTTGTAATGTCTCTGCCTTCCACGTTGCCTTTAAAATTTATATCAATCTTTTTAATAAGCTCCAGCGTTGCAAGAGATAACTCATTTCCTTTGATATCTTCTTCACCCACGCTAAGAACACCTACAAGCGGTTTTTCAACATTTAATATATGTCTGGCATATAATTCTCCCATTATTGCAAATTGCACCAAGTGGATAGGTTTACAATCAACATTCGCGCCTGCATCCAGCATGGCAGTATATGCTTTTTTTGAAGGTATAGGTGTTAATAATGCAGGCCTAACTATTCCTTTTATCCTGCCTACAGAGAACAATGCTGTTACCATAACGGCCCCGGTATTGCCCGCTGAAACAAGTGCATCAGCTTTATCTTCCTTTAATAGTTTTCCAGCAACTACTATTGATGCATCCGGCTTTTGTTTATGGGCTGTAGCAGGCGAGTCCGACATATTGATTACTTCGTTTGCGTTGATGATTGAAATTCTCTGGAATATAGTCTGGTCTTTCTTGTTTGTTTTTTCTTGTATAATCTTTTCAAGCTTATCTTTTATTCCAACAAGAATGACATTTATATCCTTATTTTCTTTTAGCGCATCAATAGCGCCCTCAACTTCTATCTCAGGAGCATTATCACCCCCCATAGCATCAAGAACTATGTTCAAGTTGGTCATTATATTTTATTCAGCCGAATGCATCACATCTTTGCCATCATAATAGCCGCAATTCGGGCATACCCTGTGGGGCATCTTTTTTTGATGGCAATTGGGGCATTCAGACAAATTAAGGCTTTGTTTTAATTTTAAGTTAGCCGATCTTCTCTGCCTCGTTTTCCTTTTTGAAATTCTCCACGTAACATTGCCCAATGTAAAACCTCCTTAAAATATTTCCCTCATGAATAAAATGAAGGATGAAAATTATTCTATTTTAGATTCTCAAAAATATGAAAATGACTTTCCCTAGGACAATCACATTTTTGATTATTTAAATTTTTGCCGCATACAGGACACAGCCCTTTGCAGTCTTCTTTGCAGATTAATTTTATTGGCATTTCCAGTATCAACGTCTCGCGAATATAATTATATGTATCAATTTCGTTGTTTTTATATAAATTGTATCCGCTCTCTTCGTCTTCTTCTGTAAAAGCTTGCTTCTCTTTATAAACCGTAGCAAAATTTATGTCAATCGGTTTTTTAAAGTTTTCCAGGCATCTTCCGCATTTAAGTATTATATTCCCTTTTACATCGCCTTCAACAATTACACTCTTATCCTTGTCTTTAGTTAATACAATATTTATCTTTAAAATATCGTCTATTATAAAAGCCGGGTCAAAAGCCACTTCCCCTTGCTTTATGTTCAGGGAATATTCTTCCCTGATATCAAAAGACGCCAGATTGAATTTAAACATTTTCAAATAACCTCTTTAATGCTGGTTTATTTTTTTAAAATTAAGCGTGTGGCATTATATTATAGTATATTTTTCATGTCAAATAAAAAAATCAAATTTATTTTTAA
>Ga0335078_10002546_pt1 | contig 27545 bp, 26 predicted proteins | sample Lox_Sample_32_FD_206711 | JGI IMG/M metagenome (GOLD analysis project Ga0335078, IMG submission 206711) | Soil microbial communities from Loxahatchee National Wildlife Refuge, Florida, United States - Lox_Sample_3.2 | ecosystem: Environmental > Terrestrial > Soil > Wetlands | place: USA... | reverse complement strand
ACCATCGTGTTGGTTCGTAACCCGAAACTATATCTGACTGCCCACGACCAGAATGGCAAATTGCTGTTCGACGGTGAAATTGAAACCGCCGTGGAACAGGCAAAAGTTCCGGCCGACCTCTGGAACAAGGTGGAACCCTTGCTGAAAAAAATGACGACTGACGCCGGCGATCCCGCGAACCCAGAAACCGTTCCCGCGCAAGACCCCCCCTCACCTCACAACGCCGGCTCATCGTCATAGACCCTACGACGCTAACCGATTCCCGGATACGAAAACGCGAATTATGAAACACAATTGGAACATTCTGTTGGTCACATTGGTTGCGGTGGTGTTGGCCCAATTGTTCCGCGCAGACGTGGAGCTAAAATACGATTGCGAAACATTGGCATGGCAGGAGAAGGGCCAAACCGATCAGTTCGAGAAGATCATGGCGACAAGCTACCAACGGACGCACCGGGACGCGCAGAAAATCGCCGCGTTGGAGGCACAAATCAGGACCTTGACCGCTGAAAAAAGTCGGGCCAAGTGACCTGGCATTTTACAGAAAAAAGAGCTCACCATCCTGGAGAAAGCACCAGGAAACAGGCCGTGCGTTCCCTGGGAGAGAACGCACGGTTCGAAACGACCTTGAAACCACCCACGCCTGAGCCATCAGTGCCAGGCGTGCATCATCCACAATACCAGCGTGGCGTTGCCAAAGACGATGGTCCAGAAAATCAGCATAAGCCTTGACAACTGAACGCGGCGCAGAGGACCGGGCAAATGCGGGAAGAGAAACTTCCCCGTGCGTTTAACAATAAATTCAGTCATAGTGTTGATTTGCCACGTTTTCCAGGCCATCCCGCTTTACGGCCGGTGGCGAATCACGCTCCCCCTAAGCAAACCTGATACCAAGCATAATCACGGGCAACAAGCATTCGCCTGGAGCAGGATTGCACACGAAAGTCAGCGTGGAGTGTGAATACGACGAAATGTCCACCGGCGAGACACGCTGCATCGAAATTGGTCCGCGACCGACTTGTGAAAAAGCTGAATGCGCGCGGAGGTTGGTCTCTCACCCCTGGTTGGTCGAACAAGCAAACGCTACCGTAACCGAGAATAGTGCAATTACGTGCTCAAAGTCGTATCAGGAGTTGATGGACTTGTTCTTCGCGCGCGATTCCTCGGCCAGCCGTTCTTTGAACTTCGCCAACGCGGCCTGCAGTCGTTCGTCACCGACCGCGAGGATTTGCGCCGCCAGGATCCCGGCGTTTTTTGCCGCGCCGATGCCGACCGTCGCCACCGGCACGCCCGGCGGCATCTGCACGATGGACAACAGCGAGTCCAGCCCCTTCAAGGATTTGCTTTCAATCGGCACGCCGATTATCGGCAACGTCGTGAACGCGGCGGTCACGCCCGGCAGATGCGCCGCGCCTCCCGCTCCGGCGATGATGACGCGCAGTCCGCGTCCCGCCGCGTTACTCGCGTATTGCTCCAAATCCTTCGGTGTGCGGTGCGCGGAAATGACCTTCGCTTCGGTAGTAACCCCAAACTCGGCCAGCGCATCGGCGGCCGCCTTCATCGTGGGCCAGTCCGAATCGCTGCCCATTAAAATACCGACGAGTACCCAGGATGATTTTTCTTTGCTCATAGTCTTTCCAAAGGTTTGCACGCGCTTGTACGGCGCGAAGTGAAATTAACAACGCGCGCTTCCGGATGCAATGGTTGCTGAGCCGAATTCGGGCAAAATTGTGACCTGGTTCAATCCTGAACCGGGTCAGATTCTGCGGCGGTGTTGTTTCCGGGTTGAACTCGGGAGAAATTTGGGAAGAATTCACGGTCGTGGGGAATTTCTTACGCAACGCATCCAAGTTTCTGGCGCTGCGGCGCAACACCTCGTTGTTGCTGGTGGCGCTTGTGCTGGCCGGTACCGGCGAGAAACTCTGGCTTGGCTTCGCCCCCAAATACATCGAGACCATTGGCGGTGGCGTGTTCATCATCGGCCTGTTCGATGGGCTGCAAACGCTGCTCGGGGCGGTGTATGCCTATCCGGGCGGGTGGCTGACGGACCGGTGGGGACAACGCCGCGCGTTGCTGGCGTTCAGCGGTGTGTCCGTGGCCGGTTACTTTCTTGTTCTCTTGTGGCCGCACTGGCTGGCGTTATTGCTCGGCTCATTTTTGTTTCTCGCGTGGAGCGCGCTGTCGTTGCCAACCACTTTCACCGTTGTCGCCACGTCGCTTGAACGGCACCGTCACACGATGGGTATCGGCGTCCAATCCCTGGTGCGCCGGGTGCCGATGATGCTCGGGCCGCTGATCGGCGGCTGGCTGTTGACCAGGTTCGGCTGGACGGACGGAGTGAAATACGCACTGGCGATTTGCATAGTGATGAGCGTGCTGACGGCGGCGTTCCAATGGTTCATGTTTGAACCGCCGGACAAAACCGTGGAAACCGACCTGAATGAAAACGCGCCGGTCTTTTCCATTTCGTTCGGTGGCATCGTGAAATCGTTCACGCCCGCGCTGCGGGAACTGCTCGTGAGCGACATTTTAATCCGGTTCTGTGAACGGATTCCATACGCGTTCGTGATATTGTGGGCGATTGATCACGGCGGGCTGACCGCGCAACAATTTGGGTATCTGGTCGCCTTCGAAATGGTCACGGCGATATTTTGCTACATTCCCGTCGCGCACCTGGCTGATAAGTACGGCCGCCGACCTTTCGTGCTGGCGACGTTTCTCTTCTTCACGCTGTTCCCGGTGTCGTTATTGTGTGCGCACAATTTCGCCTGGCTGGCGCTGGCATTTGTCGTGCGCGGCTTGAAGGAATTCGGCGAGCCGGCGCGCAAGGCGCTCATCATCGGCGAGGCGACGCCGGAATTGCGCGCGCGGACTTACGGTGCGTATTACCTGATTCGCGATTGCACGGTCACGACCGGTTCATTTCTCGGCGCCTGGCTGTGGAGCATCAGTCCGCAGGCGAATTTCATCGGCGCGGCCCTCTGCGGCGGGCTGGGCACCATCTGGTTCTGGTGGTTTATCTATCGTAAGAAACATTGAAACACTGATTTCACGGGTTCTCACGAATAAATTTTCGCTTTTGAAATTAGTGCAAATTCGTGTAATTCGTGTCAAAATCCGGAATCGATGACGACCGCGAACAAGATCACCATCCTGCGCATCCTGCTGATTCCGTTTTTTGTCGTCGAGGTCCTCTACTACGTCCAAACCGGCAGCGAAGTGCATCATTTCATGGCGATTCTTACGTTTGCCGTCACGGCGATTCTGGACGGCGTGGATGGTTACATCGCCCGCCATTACAACCAGAAGAGCGAACTGGGCGCCATTCTGGACCCATTGGCGGACAAGCTGTTGCTCGTGTCCGGCATCGTCCTTTTAAGTTTTGACCACCGTCCGTATCTGGCGCGGGTGCCGTTGTGGCTCACCGGCACGATTATCGGGCGTGATTTGCTGCTGGTCATCGGGATTGCTGTCATCCGGCTTACCGTCGGCAAGGTCAATGTCCACCCGCGCGTTCTGGGCAAGATTGCCACGGTGCTCCAGATGATCGTGGTCATTTGGATCCTGTTGGGCTGGGAGAACAGCCTGAACGCGCGCTGGCTCAGCGTCTGGACGATCAGCGCCGCGGTCTTCACCGGCCTGTCGGGGCTGCTCTATGTCTGGGACGGTGTAAAACAACTCGGCGCGCATCCGGCGAGCTCGGCAACCAAATCATAACATGGTCAGAGCAATTGAACTGAAATTGAAGGAAAGCGACGTTGCGCCGGAATTTTCGGCGGCGACCAACGGCGGCGGCAAGGTCTCGCTAGCCGATTTCAAAGGCAAAAATGTGGTGCTCTATTTTTATCCCCGGGACGACACGCCCGGTTGCACGAAGGAGGCCTGCGCCTTCCGCGATGATTTTGCCGAATTCAAAAAGCGCGGCGCGGTCGTGCTCGGCGTCAGCACCGATTCGGCGAAGTCACACGACAAATTTGTCGGGAAATATAAACTGCCGTTCACGCTGCTGGCGGATGAAGATAAAAAAATTGTCACGGCCTATGGCGTGTGGGGCGAGAAAAGTTTCATGGGCCGGAAATATCTGGGCACGCATCGCGTGACGTTTCTAATCGGCCCGGATGGCCACATCAAAAAAATCTGGCCGCAGGTCAAGCCGGAGGAACACGCGGCGGAAGTGCTCGCGGCGCTGTAATTTTTGAGCGAAGCGGCGCCGGAGAGTGGACAAGGCACCGGCCTGTGCGATAAGTTTTTGATATGGCCTCGATTACGACAACCTTGATCATGGAACACGCCACTTTCTGCGCTGTATTCGACCAGATTGAACGCGTCCTTCCCGGATTGAATTCGGTCGCCGAAGTCAGGGTGTTGTCCACGGTGGTGGAAGGGTTGCTCGCTGGACACGCCGACGCCGAAGCAAATCTCGCTTATGCGGCACTCGACCATGTTTTGGCGGAGAAAGGCGAATTGGATCGCCTGCACCACGACCACAAGGAGATTGACACCGATTTCAAGCGCTTGCACGGCGTGAGCAACCTGGCCGAAGCGCAAGCGTTGCTCAAAAAGGCCTTGGCGGCGTCGCGCGATCATTTCCGGTATGAGGAACAGGTGGTCTTCCCATTACTGGAACGCGTTCTGCCCCACGAAACGCTCAATGACCTGGGCACAGCCTCGCGGCAGAAATTCCCGGCCTTTGCCACCGTTTGAAAAGTGTCTTTGCCCGGCCCCTCGCAGGGCAAAAGGCGAAATCCCCGTTTGACAGAGTCGGTGTAAAACGGTAAATCAATGCCGCGAAAAGGAATTAACCAACAACCAATACGATTATGCCCCTTCCCACTGGTTCCCAGGCTCCCGACTTCACCCTGAAATCCAAACAGGCATCCGGCCTCGTGGACGTGAAACTCAGCAATAACTTCGGCAAGAAGAACACCGTGCTGCTTTTTTTCCCGGCCGCGTTCACCAGCGTCTGTACCCAGGAACTTTGCGACATCACCTCCGGTTTGAACGCTTATTCCGGTCTGAATGCCGACGTCATCGGCATCAGCGTGGACACGCCCTTCGCGCAGGAGGCGTGGGCGCAAAAGGAAAAAATCGGCATCACCCTGGCCAGCGATCTCAACAAGGAAGTCATCAAAAAATACCAGGTCGTGTTTCCGATGCTGGCTGGCGTGGGCGACACGGCGGCGCGCGCGGCGTTCGTGATTGATAAGAATGGTGTTGTGAAATACAGCGAACAGACACCGACACCCAAGGACCTGCCGAATTTCGAGGCCGTCAAGGCGACGCTGGCCGGGTTGAAATGACTTTTTCCGTCCACCCGGGGCGGAGGCTTTGGCCTCCGCCCCTTTATTTTCACCGAAATCTACATTTGTAAAGAAAAAGGCTTGATATTCTCTACGGATGTAGAGATAGTCGCCGCATGTCCAAGTCATCTGTCGAACTGACCGGGGCCGAATGGTCCGTCATCAAGGCCGTTTGGGAGAACGAACCCTGCACCGCGCCCGCCGTTCAGGAAAAATTGTTTCAGCCGACCGGCTGGACTTACTCCACCGTCCGGACGCTGATGGATCGCATGGTGGCCAAGGGCGTGCTCCGGTCCAAAAAAGAAGGCAAGCTGACCATTTACCACTCCGTAGTGACCCGCGCGCAGGCGCAACGTGGCGAGCTGTTTTACACCCTCAAGCACGCCTTCAACGGCGCGCTCACCCCGATGGTGCAATGTTTGCTCGAAAGCAACCAATTGGATGCGGAGGAGTTGAAAGAATTGGAATTGCTCATCAAGGCGAAGAAAAAAGCGGCAAAGAAATGACTGACAGCTCAGGAGGCGCGTATGAATTCATTCATCGAAACTCTCAATCTGTGGGGCGGAAAGTATTCGGGTTTCGCCTGGCCCATGCTGTGGCAATCCAGTCTGTTGATGGCCGCGTTGCTGGCGTTCGATCTTTTGTCCCGGCGAAGAATCCGAGCTTCTATTCGGTATGCGCTCTGGCTGGTGGTGCTGGTGAAACTCTGCCTGCCACCGACGCTGGCGCTGCCGACCGGAGCGGCTTGGTGGCTATTTCCGTGCAAAGCCGCGGGCTACACCTCGCCGGTCACAAAATTCGTTGTCACTTACGACACAACCACGCCAACCGATTCTATTCAGCCAAGCGTTCCAGTGCCCGCGCTCCCGCCGCCGAAACTAAAAGCTGCAGGCTGGGCATTGCCCGGGAGCGGTTTCGTGAGCCTCGCTTTATTGCTGTGGCTGGCAGTGCGCTGGCGGCAGATTTCGCAGAAAGTCGGTCGCGCAACGGCGTCAGTGAACCTAGCCCGCATTCTCGATGAAACCCGGGATCAGGCCGGTTTGCGTTCATCGTTACGATTGAAACTGGTTGACGGCCGGATGTCGCCGGCGGTGTGCGGATTATTTCGTCCGACCATTCTCTTGCCACGGGTGCTCGTAGAACAACTTTCGGCTTCCCAACTGCGCGCGGTGTTGCTCCATGAAGCGTTTCATCTTAGGCGCAAAGATGTCTGGGTCAACTGCGCGCAGGCATTGCTGCAAATCGCTTACTGGTGGCATCCCCTGTTCTGGCTCGCCAATGCACGCATCCGGCGCGTCCGCGAGGAAGCCGTGGACGACGCGGTGATGCTGACGTTGAGCGGCGACGCCGAAAGTTACGCGCCGACACTGCTGGCCGTGGCGAAAATCGCGTTCAGCCGCCCGCTGATGAGCCTGGGACTGGTCGGCATCATGGAGTCGCGCAGCGCGTTGCGGAAACGCATCGAACGGCTGGTCAATTTCACCGCGCCGCGCAAAGCCGGCCTGACGATTTTATCTCTCGGCGGAATCCTGCTCTTCAGCGCGGTGGCCTTGCCGATGGGGCAAGCCCCGGCATCGGCACCTGATTCACTGTCAACAGCCGATGCTTCAGAGGAAACAACAATGACGGTTAAAGTGGATCCCGGAACATTCATCCGGAACGTAGAGGCACGAACGGACTGGACCATTCAGACGGACACCAACGTTTATGCGGAGACCCTGCTGGATATTTTACAGGGTGAAGGCGTGGACTGCCATCCCCCGCATCACATCGCCTTCAACACCAAGGCCGGCGAGGTAACCATGCACAACACGCCCGAACAACTCGAGGTCTTTCGTCGCGTCATCGAACAGTTGAACCGGGCAGATGGGAAACCTGAACTGCCCTTGCGCGATTCACCGTTTCACCGGCAAAATATTTTGATCGAAGCGCGTTTCTTTCAGATGCCATCTGCCGATTTTGAAAATCTGGTCAGCGATTTGCACGCCTACAATGGCTACCGGGGGGGCGCTCCCTGGTGGTCGGTCGCCCCGGACAAATTCGATGAGTTCAATGGCCGGATAACCTCGCTGAACCTGAAACCGTTTATGAGGCCGCGGATTCAAACCGGTCATGGGATGGCGGCCCAAATGTACATTGGCACACCCCCCAACGGCACGGAATTAGATTGCCGGCCGATGGTGATTCCGGGCAGCATTGACCTGGCTTTTCGAACTAAAATCACGGGTGATCCAACCGGCAAAGACCAGACGCTCGTTGGGATGGACCGATATCAAATTCACGGAACGGCGTCGGCGGAAAATTACGGCGGGATTGTGCTGCGCGCCGAAAATCCGGATGACTCCCCCACCAATCTGGTGTTAGTTCTCAGCCTGCACATCGTCACCAATGTTTCGACCGCACACTTCCAAGAGCGATTGCAAGCGATCATCGGCCCGCAGAACGGCGCGGTCACCACCTCGAGCAGCGGCCAGGCGCAGTCGGGAGCGGGTGAGGCTGCAACCGCAGGAACCCCGCCCGGATTTGTCGAGCGGTCCCAAGTGACGGTTCCGGACGACGCGACATCAGCAGGCGATTTGGTCAGGGACGGAAAGTTGCTTTATGAAATGGGCAAACTCGACGAGGCAGAAACGAAATTAGTAGCGGCCCTGGCGTTGGATCCCGGCAATGCCGCGGCACGTTATTACATGAATTTGGTCCAGGCCGCAAAGTCCGGTCAACGGACGGGAATCATTCAAACCCAAGCCGGCCGGAAAGAGATCGTTGACAAACTCAACCGCATCCGCTTCGACCAGGTTATTTACGACGAGCTGCCGTTGAGCGAAGTCATCCGCCAATTGAGCGAGCAGACCAGGTTGCGCGACCCCGAGAAAAAAGGCATCAATTTCCTGATCAATCCCAACCCGGACAACCCCGCCAATATCAATCCCGCCACCGGTTTGCCGGAGGCCGTGACCCCTCCCGCAGCCACGGCCACTCCGCTGGATCAGTTGGTTATCACGCTGAATTTGACCAATGTGAATATGGTTGATTTGCTGGACAAGATCGTGACGGTGGCCGACCACCCCATCAAATATTCGATTGCGGATTCCGGCGTGGTGTTTTCGCGGAAAGGACAACTGTCAACTGCACTTTTGACCCGGACATTCAGAATTGATCCCGAAACCTTTTTTGCCGGGGTGCGGTGGCAGACACATTTTACCGGCACCAATTCTCAGGGAGGAATGGATGCCTTTAAGCGGTTGATTTCCGATGCGGGCGTGGATTTGCAGCAACCCAACAAGTCCGTCTTCTACAACGACCGCTTGCACTTGATTTTCGTACGGGCGACAGAAAAGGATCTGGACGCGATTGAATCCGTCATCGCCAGACTCAACACCACGCCGGCACAAATCCATATCAAGGCCCGATTCATGGAAGTGCCAAGAGAATTCTGGATGGGTTTGGAAAAATACTTTGTTTTGACAAATACGGCCGATGGCAAAACTGTAAGCGTTCTCACTGATCCAAATGCCAGAGTCGCCATGCGCAGCTTAGAGGCGAGCCGTGGCTTTGAAACTCTGGCCGAACCGGAGGTCGTCACAACCAGCGGGCGGCAGACCCGAATTCAAGCGGTCATGACCAAGCAAGATGTGGTTTATGAGGTCGTTGTCGATAAACCCATCGGACCCATAACAGTTTTGGACACAGTGGCGACCGTTTTACCTGACGGGTACACAATCGATTTAAAAACAACGGCAACCGTGACAAATGTAATGGGTCTCGCTGAGCCGACGAATTCCGCCGGTCAAACCACCAACCGTGTGCCCGTTCAACCGCGCGTGCGGGTTTATCAGGCGAGTACAAATGTGAGAATGTGGGATGGTCAGACAATTCTCTTGGGAATTTTACCAGCCAAACCCACCTTAAACGGACGGGGCGGCACAAATCCGACCGAACAGGACAAGTCACTAGTGGTCTTCATCACCGTGACTCTCGTGGACCCGGCGGGAAACCGAGTGCATTCGGACGATGAAATGCCCTTTGCCCAGTCAGGTCCTCCACCGCAGCCGCATTGATCTTCGTCGCGAGTTCGTCACCGGGCTTTAACCGGGCTGTCATTGTAACTTGCTCGGAACCAGCTACGTTGGCGAGCATGGTGCCGCGTATTCTGGTCGTGGATGACGAGGCCGACTTCATCGAATTGGTGAAATTCCGCCTGGCCGGCCTAGGCTGCGAATTTCTCGTGGCCGCCGACGGTATTCAAGCGTTGACCCAGGCACGACAACTCAAACCGGACCTGATTCTGCTCGATATTCTGTTGCCCGACCTCGACGGCCTGTCCGTCTGCGATATCCTGCGCCGCCAGCCCGCCACCAAAAAAATTCCCGTCATCTTCATGAGCGCGCTTTCCGGCGACGTAACCAAGCGCACCGCGTCAGTGCACGCCGAGGATTTTTTCACCAAACCGCTCGACCTTCCCCGGCTGGAGCGCCGCATCATGGATTTGCTCCACCTCGAACCGGCCCGGAAATGATCCAGTTGGAGTTCAGGCTTCAGCCTGCCCCGAAAATCAAGCTGAAGCTTGAACTCCAACTGCGGCACTGTCCGGGTTCCGCTCGGAGTTCCGCCTTCAGGCGGCACGTGACCGCGTAAACGCGGAACTCCAAACTTCAAATGAGACGCAACTCCAACTCGCTTCGCTTGACATGAGCTCTCTTCATCTTCATTTTTCAGGCCGGTTGAAGGAATTAAATGACCGACAAACTCCCCGATGAGCAACGACATTAAAATCGTTCCCCTCACCCGCAAGGCTTCAGCGGTACATCGCTTCCTGATGGTGAGCTACGGCATTTACCGCGACGACCCGCACTGGGTGGCGCCATTGCTGATGGACCTCAAGAAGGTCTTCACCGATGCGAACCCGCTGTTCCAGCACGCAGAGATGGCGTTGTGGGTAGCCGTGCGCGACGGCCGGGACGTGGGGCGAATCGCCGGCATCCTCGACCGCAACCATAATCAGACGCAAAATGACAGTGCGGCGTTTTTTGGCTTTTTCGAGTGTGAGAATGATGCGGAAGTGAGCCGGCAGTTATTCGACGCTGTGTTTGCCTGGGCGCGGCAAAAAAGAATGCGGCGTCTGCTCGGGCCGATGAATCCGACGACGAATGACGAGTGCGGTCTGCTGGTGGATGGGTTCGATTCGTCGCCGGTGTTCATGATGACCTACAATCCGCGTTACTACCTTGATCTCGTGGCAGCGGCAGGTTTTCGCAAGACGAAGGACTTGCTGGCGTACCATGTTGACGTTGCCCGGGCGCCGCTGGACCGGCTGGGGCGCGTCGCGGAGAAAGTCCGGCGGCGGCATCCGGAATTGACTTTCGTCCCGGTCCGCAACGCGACGCTGGCGCGGGACCTGGTCAAAATCAAAGAAGTCTATAACGCCGCCTGGGAGGCGAACTGGGGATTTGTGCCGATGACCGACGCGGAAGTTGATTTCATGGCGAACCGGTTGAAACCACTGCTGCTGGAAGGGCTCATCTGGGTGGCGGAGACGGCCACGGAGCCGGTGGCGTTCATGTTGGCGTTGCCGGACTACAACATCGCGCTCAAGCCGTTGCGTGGCCGTTTGTGCACACCCAGGCTGCTGGGCTTTCTCCCCTACCTGTTCGGCTGGAAATACCCGCGCTGGTGCCGCACCGTCACCCTGGGCGTGAAGGAGAAATACCGCAATCGCGGCCTGGAAACCGTGATGCTCACGGAAGGTTTCCGGACGGGCCTCAAAGTCGGATTTACGGACTCGGAGGCATCGTGGATCCTGGAGGACAACGTGACGATGTGCCGGCTGATGGAGGTTTTCAGCGGCAAGGTTTACAAGCGATACCGCATCTACGAGCGGGAAGTGCCATGAGCGCTTGAACGGAAATTCCGGTTGAGAATGGTTGTGCCTTCGCCCGTCACCGCGAATCGGTCGGGTGGAATTTGAAAAAGAGGCGATTCGCAAGCGGAATGAGCAAGCCCGCGGTCAGCAACCCCGCTACCACATCCACCACGTAATGGTATCGCCCGTAAACCGTGGCCACACAGAGCAGCACCGCGACCGCAAGATGCGCCCAGCGGATTGGCCGCAGGTACAGGAAGGAGAAATAAACCGTGCAGGCGGCAATCGCAACGTGGCTGCTGGGAAAAGCCGCACCCGGGGTCTCGAAATGATTGTAGATCCAATCCATGATTCGGAAAAAGATACCGCCGGCCACGGAATCCGGAGTGACCGGCGGGGTTGCAGGAATCACATCCGGCGGTAGCGGCGTCGCGACGATGCCGCCGCACACGATGCGCGGGCCGACCACGGGTGTGAATATGTAAATCAGGTAACAAACATAAAACACGAACGAAACTACCGACACGAAATGCGCGAACTGGCGGCGATTGCGCAGCAGCAAGGCCAGACCGACACCGCCAATCATCAAGTAATACGAAAAGTACGCGGCGAGCAGAACCTCGCTCAACCAGCGGGAAGGAAATCGGTTCATCAATTCCAGTCCCGGCTGCCAGCCAAATAACCACTGTTCCAAACGCAGAAAATGCGGATCAAAATAGCCCGCGTAGAACATCTGATTGAGCTGGCCGGTTTCGGAGTAAAACACGGCGTAACCCAAAATTGGATAGCAGTAACGGAGGAAGTCGAGCAGCGGGTTGGCGGGATGGCGGGCCTGAAACTGAATGAGGGAGTGAATCAAGACGAGGCCGGCGCCGTGCCCCAGCAGTAGCACCGGCCAAGACGGTACCCGCGCGCCATGACCGAACAGGATGATGAGCCCAACCAGCGCGATGTAACCCTGCGTCGCGTAGTCAACAAAAACATAGTGGGCAAAGAGCGGGGAATGCCGATTGGCAGAAGCCTGCCGGGCCGGCTTCGTGGTCCCCGCTGGCGCTTTCCGACGATCGTTCATAGCCATCCGTGCTGCCGATACCACGCCAGAGTTTCGGCGAAGCCTGTTTGGAGCCTGGTCGCGCACACCACACCCAGCTCCTGTTGCAAGCGGGTGGGATCACATACCCAGCCGGGTGCGGTCAGTTCAACATATTTTTGCCGACCCAGAACGCTCGGCTTGCCCGTCAGTCGCGAAATCCCGTCCTGGATCACACAGACCGGCCACAGCGCCGCCCCTGGCAACGGAATTTTCAACGTCCAGGTCTCCATCTGCGAAGCCATTTCGGCCGCCATAGCGTGCGCATTCGTAATTTCGGGCGAAGCGACGTAGAACGTCTTCCCCACCGCCTCGGCCTTTGTCAGACATGCCACCGTCGTTTCCGCGAGGTCCCGGACGAATACCAGGCTCAGCGCGAGCGGACGGCTCCCCACGCGGAGCTGGACATGCGCTTTGGTCGCCTTGAAAAATGGAAGAAATGCTTCGTCACGCGGGCCGTAAACCGCCGGCGGCCGCAGAATCACGAAATCGGATTTGCACTGCCGCGCTTCCTGCTCGCCGGCGAACTTGCTCTTGCCGTATTCCGAAATCGGATGCGGCGGATCGTCTTCGCGTGCCGGCCGGTCAGAAGTGGCCGGTCCCCCCACCGCCAGGCTGGAAATATGAACAAACCGTTGGATCTGTCCCGGACGTTGGTTCATCGCTTCCACGACGTTGCGGGTGCCGGTGTGGTTGATTTCGTAAAACTCCGGGAGGCGCGACGCCCGGACGCAACCGGCGCAATGAATGACGTGGGTGACATCGCGCAACGCGGCGTCCAGGCTTTGCCGATCGCCGATCGACCCGGGGCAAACAGTGACCTGTGGCAGATGCGCTTCGATGAAACGCTTGTTGCTGGTGGAACGCAGCAGTACCGCCGTGGCCATACCCCGGGCACGGAGGCTGTCCAGGATGTGGCTACCGACGAATCCGCTTGCCCCTGTGAGCAGAACCTTCATTGGCCCGCAGGCGAAGAGCAGTCCACACCTGACGGCGACCGGATTCCGGGCAACGCTTTAACACGGTTCATAGCAGGCCAAGCGCCCGGCCCACCTTGCCGAGCTTGTCCAACGCGAAATCAATCTGGCTGTCCGAGTGTGTCGCCATCAGGCTGATGCGAATCAATTCGTTACCGGGTTGGACCGCGGGGGGCACCACGGGATTGACGAATACGCCTTCCTCCTGCAACTGTTTGCACACCTTGAAGGCGGTCAGCAGCCCGCGGCAATACACCGGAAGGATCGGCGTTTCAGATGCGCCCAGGTCATAGCCCAGCGAGATCAGCCCTTGCTTCATGCGTTCCGTGTTGCGCCAGAGCTGCGCGATGCGGTCCGGCTCCGAGCGCATAATATCCAGCGCCGCCATGACCGCCGCCACGTTCGCGGGACTCATGCTGCAACTGAAAATGAGCTCCCGTGAGTTGTGCTTGAGATAGTCGATCGTTTTCGCGTCTGACGCAATGAAACCGCCCAGGCTCGCCAGTGACTTGCTGAATGTGCCCATGATCAGTTGCACTTTATCGGTCAGGCCAAAATGGCTGGAAGTCCCCGCCCCTCCTTCACCCAGCACGCCGATCCCGTGGGCGTCATCCACCATCACCGCGGCCCCGTATTGCTTGGCCAGACGGCACACTTCCGGCAGCCGGATGATGTCGCCCTCCATGCTGAACACGCCATCCACGACGATGAGCTTGCCGGCTGCTGGGTCAATTTTCGTGAGCTGGTTTTCCAGCGCCGTCATGTCGTTGTGGGCGAACCGGACGAATTGGCCGTGGCAAAGCTGACATCCGTCAACGATGCTGGCATGGTCGCTCTTGTCGGCGAGGACGAACTCGCCTTTACCAACCAGTGCGCTGATGACACCAAGGTTGACCTGAAAGCCCGTGCTGTAAAGCAGCGCCGCTTCCTTGTGGACCAGCTCGGCCAGCCGGCGCTCGAGTTCCAGGTGGATGTCCAGCGTGCCGTTGAGAAAGCGTGAACCGGCGCAACCGGTGCCGTACCGGGTGACGGCGGTTCTGGCGGCTTCCATGATTTTCGGATGATTCGTCAGCCCGAGGTAGCTGTTCGAACCCAACATCAACACCTTGCGCCCGTTGATGATGACCTCGCTGTCCTGTACGGAAGAAATCGTGCGAAAGTACGGATACAGCCCCATCGCGCGCACCTGTTCTGCGCTCCGGAATTTGCGGACCTTGTTGAACAGCGCCAGTGGCCCGGTTTTGACATTGAGGGGCCGCTTGTTGTGGTTGGCCAGGGGCAGGAAGGACCATTTTCTCCAAAAACGCCCTTCAAACTCCCGCGGAAATTTGTCCAGTTTCTCGCGCCAAAATGATTTCTTGAGCACCCGACCGGGAGAATTCTCGTGCGCTTTGCTCGACTGCGTCGGTGTAAGACGCTCGCCTTTCCTGGCTTCGTTTAGTGTAGGCATCGGTTCTGAGGCCACATTTTGGGCAATCGGCGGCCCGAAACCAAGCAAAAATTCGCGGCCCATTCCAAGGCATTTCCTCAGGTAACGGGGCTGCTACCCGCCGGGGTTCGCTTTGCGGTCGTCCGCCTGGACGCAGGTACTCCCCATGCTTGACGATCCCGTGCGCAACGTCCAATGTTGCTCGCCTCCTGGCCGACCAGGTCGGCGGAAACAATGTAATATGAGCGACGCACACGATTTATTCGACACACTCCGGCTTTTTGATCTCGGAAACGGCCGGCAAGGCCGCTTTTATTCGTTGCCCCAATTGGAAATGTCCGGCGTCGGGCCGGTTTCCCGGCTGCCGGTTTCCATCCGGCTCGTTCTCGAATCCGTGTTGCGCAATTGCGACGGCAAAAAAGTCCATGAAAAGAACGTCAAGGAATTGGCCAACTGGAAGCCGACGGAAACGCGGACGGCAGAAATTCCCTTCATCGTTGCGCGAATCGTGTTGCAGGATTTCACCGGTGTGCCGCTCCTCGTGGATTTAGCGGCGATGCGCTCGGCGGTGCAGCGGCTCGGCAAGAATCCCAAAATCATCGAGCCGCTGGTGCCGGTGGACCTGGTAGTGGACCACTCGGTGCAAGTGGACTTCGCCGGTTCAGCCGACGCGCTGAAAAGAAATCTGGAAATCGAATTCCAACGCAACCGCGAACGTTATCAGTTTTTAAAATGGGGCATGCAGGCGTTCGACACGTTCAAAGTCGTCCCGCCCGGCATCGGCATCGTCCACCAGGTGAATCTCGAATTCCTCGCCAAAGGTGTGCTGTGTGGCGGCGACGCCTCGTCGCCATCCGCGAATTCTGCGACGAAGGCGTCGCAGCTACTCTACTTCCCCGACACTCTGGTCGGCACGGATTCGCATACGACGATGATCAACGGGCTGGGCATCGTCGGCTGGGGCGTCGGCGGCATCGAAGCCGAAGCCGGCATGCTCGGCCAGCCGGTTTATTTTCTGACACCGGATGTCGTCGGCGTGCACCTGACCGGCGTCTTGCGCGAAGGCGTCACGGCGACCGACCTTGCGCTGACCGTTACGCAGATGTTGCGCAAGGCGAAAGTGGTCGGGAAGTTCGTGGAGTTTTTTGGACCCGGCGCGGCTGCCTTGCCGGTGGTGGACCGCGCGACCATCGCGAACATGGCGCCCGAATACGGCGCGACGATGGGCTTTTTCCCGATTGACGCCGAGTGCGTGAGTTATCTGCGCGCCACGGGCCGCAGCGAGGAGCACTGCCGCATTTACGAAAATTATTACCGGGCGCAAGGTTTGTTCGGCATTCCGAAGCAAGGCGACATTGCCTATTCGCAGGAATTGGAACTCGATCTGGGCGCGGTGTTGCCCAGTGTTGCCGGGCCCAAACGCCCACAGGACCGCATCGAATTGCCGAAGTTGAAGGAGAGTTTTATCAGCACCTTCAGCAAACCGGTCACGGAAAACGGATTCGGCATGAGTCCGGAAGAATTCAGTACGACCAGGGCCGAAATTTCGATGAACGGTCGTGGCCGGGCGACGCTCGGCCATGGCTCGGTTTTGATTGCGGCGATCACGAGTTGCACGAACACGAGCAACCCCAGCGTCATGCTCGCCGCCGGGTTGCTTGCGAAGAAGGCTGTCGAACGCGGACTCGGGGTAAACCCGGCCGTCAAGGCGTCGCTCGCGCCCGGTTCGCGCGTGGTCAGTGATTACCTCAACCGGACCGGTTTGCAGCCGTATCTCGACCAACTGGGCTTCAACCTCGTCGGCTACGGTTGCACCACGTGTATTGGCAACTCCGGTCCTCTGGCCGCGCCGGTCGAGGAGGCTATTCACAAACACAACCTGGTCGCCGCATCGGTGCTTTCCGGCAATCGCAACTTCGAAGCCCGCGTGCATCAAAGCATCAAGGCGAACTTCCTCATGTCACCGCCGCTCGTCGTCGCGTTCGCGCTCGCCGGGCGTGTGGACATTGACCTGGTCCACGAACCGCTCGGCACCGGGAAAGATGGCCGGCCCGTTTTGCTGAAAGACATCTGGCCCAGCCTGCGCGAAATCCGTGATCTCATGCAGACGGCGTTACAGCCGGAAGTCTTCCGGAAACTTTACCGGGATTTTGCCGCGCAAAATCCGAAATGGAACGAAATTCCGTCCAGTGCCGGCAACGTGTACGAATGGGACCGGAAATCCACCTATATCCAGGAACCGCCCTTCTTCGAGAATTTTTCGATGCAGCCGGGTCGCATCGCCGAAATCAAAGGCGCGCGCGCGCTGGCAATCTTCGGCGACAGCGTCACGACCGACCATATTTCGCCGGCGGGTTCCATCAAAAAAACGTCGCCTGCGGGGAAATACCTCATCGAAAACGGCGTCGAACCGGGCGATTTCAACAGCTACGGCTCACGCCGCGGCAACGACCGCGTGATGACGCGCGGCACTTTCGCCAATGTGCGCATCAAAAACCTGATGGTGCCCGGTGTTGAAGGCGGCGTGACCAGCTTTTATGGTGGTGGCGACGCCTCGTCGCAGTCCGGCGGCGAAGGCGCCGCCGCCACAATTTCTATTTACGACGCGGCGATGAAATATCAGCAGGCCGGCATTCCGCTGGTGGTCATTGCCGGCCAGGAATACGGCACCGGTTCGTCCCGCGATTGGGCGGCCAAGGGCACGAACCTGCTCGGCGTAAAAGCCGTCGTCGCGCAAAGTTTTGAACGCATCCATCGCAGCAACCTGGTCGGCATGGGGGTCTTGCCGCTCCAATTCAAGGAAGGCACCACGGCGCAGAGCTTGAAACTCGACGGCACGGAGACTTACGACATCGTCGGCCTCGGGGCGAATCTCAAGCCACAACAGGACCTCACCCTCAAAATCATCCGACGCAATGGCGGCATTGAGAATGTGCCGGTGCATTGTCGCATCGATACGCCCATTGAAATTGATTACTACCAGCACGGCGGCATTTTGCCTTACGTCCTGCGGCAATTGGTCGCGAAAGCATAAATCGGAGCGCCGGTCTCCGACCCGGCGCGATAACGAAATACTGCAAAACTCGCCGGGCCGGAGGCCGGCGCTCCACGGACGCACCTACGGTTTTACTTCAACCCCACCCCTCGCTTCCGGACCCGGTGCCCGTCCGAATACAAGGTTCGTTGATCGTTGCACTTAAATCGCTTCCTGGGCGCAAATAAGAAAGACTTGAATTTGCAAGTCATCTTGTTGATAATGTGCACAATCTCCAGTGGCTATGATGGAAGTCAAAGTCCAGTGCGATTGCGGTCAGAAGTACAAGTTCGACGTGGAACCCGTTAACGGTCGGATGCCGTTTACTGTCGCCTGCCCGATTTGCGGCGCCGACGGGACGGCCAAGGCGAATGCGATTCTGCGCGAAACGATCGTCTATCAGATCCCCGCGCCGACGTCTCCGACGCCTCCGCCACCACCGCCGGTGCTGGAGCCGACGAGAGTGCGCATTGGCGGTTCCGCCGCCGCGCCTGCAAGTTCCACGCCTCCACCCATCAGCCCGCTGGGTACGCCGGCGCCGCTGGCGCGACCGATGTCTCCCCTGGCACGTCAAGCCACCGCTGGCGCTCCCGCCAAATCGGACCGCAAATCGAGCTTTCCCATGGGTCTGCTCGGCGCACTGATCGGTGCTTCGGCGGGCGCGGTCATCTATTTCGCCATCTTCAAGATCACCGGCCCATTCTTCCTGCTGAGATACGTTCTGGCTCTCGGTGTCGGCGGATTGACCGGGTGGCTGGCGAACCTGTTAGGCAGGGGCGAAGGCAGCAAGGAGCTGGGAGGTTTGGCCGCGCTGTTCACGGTCATTGGCATTCTGGCGGCACAATACATTTTGACACTGCAAAAGTGGCACTCGAACGAAGATCTGAACAACGTCAACCAGGTCATCCAGGATGGCGGATACGCCGCCAGCGTGAAGCAGGCTAAAGAAGTCGTTAAAGCCATCCCCACCGGTGCCGATGCCGAAATCCGGATGTATATCGCCAAACAACAGACCGAGGAAGGGCAACCTCCCAAACCGGAATCAATCACCAACGACGAGGTGAAGGAATTTCGCAACAGTGAATTGACCAATTATTTGGACCTCGCCAGCGGGAAGCTGACCAAGGAAGCATTTTGGGCGAAAAACGGATTTGATCCGAAAGCGGCGAAGAAAATCCTGGATACGGAGGAAAGCGCTGAAAGTGGTCTGGCCATTGTCGTAGCCATATTCAAAGCCGGGATAATTTCAATGATCGTGGGCGCCGGTGTGGCTTTCAAATTGAGCACCAACGCACAGTGATGGCATTACGCAGCCGCGGGCTTCACGACCGCGACCACCAGCGCGTCCGGCTCGAGATATTTTTGCGCGACCGCCTTGATTTGTTCGAGCGTGACCGCTTCGTATTTCGCGTCATCCAGCTCCGCCCGCTGATAACCGAGCCCGTAAAGTTCGTCGAGCGCAGTCGCGGAGGCCAGATGCCCCAGTTCCTGCCGCGCGATTTTTTTCTGGCCGATGATTTTGGCCTTGCCCCGCTTGAGTTCCTCAGCCGTCAGACCTTCGGTGCGCAGTAACTCGGCTTCTTTGAGCAATTCCGCTTCGACCTGCGCGGCCTTGGACGGTTCGGTGCCGGTGTAAAACGCGAAGTAGCCGGGAACGAGGCCGGCAAAATTCTGTGCGCCCACGTAATACGCCAGTCCGAGCTGCTCCCGGATGCGCAGGAACAGCCGTGAACCAAGGTCGCTGCACGATTCCTGAATCAACTCCAACGCGTAACGGTCGTCGTCGCGCATCGTCGTGCCGGGAAAACCGATGACGAGCACCGCCTGTTTTTTGTCGCGGGTTTCTTCGACCCGCCTGGGAGCGCCGGCATCTTGCCGGCGGTTTGACTGAGCTGCATTGCGGTCAGCCGGCAGGATGCCGGCACTCCCGGTGGCCGGTTTCCAATTCGCAAACGCCTTTTCGACGGCGGCTTTCACGTCCGCCGTTTTCACGTCGCCGTAAATCGCGAGCACGCAATTGTTCGGCACGGCGTACTTCTGGTGAAATGATTTCAGGCCGTCGGCGGTAATTTTTTGTACTGATCCCTCTGTGCCCAACGAATCAAGCCCATAACCGATGTTGCCAAACATCGCCCGCCGCATGGCCAGGCTGGCGCTCTTGAGCAAATCGTCCTTGCGCGCGTGGATGTCGGCAATCTGCACTTCGCGTTCGCGCTCCAGTTCACTGGCGGGAAACGTCGGGTTCAGCAAAACGTCGGCGAGCAAATCCATGCCGACGGCGAAATCGCCGCTTAATACCTCAACGTTCACGCCGAAGCTGTTGTTGCCGCCATAACTGTCAATGCTGCCGCCCACAGACTCAATTTCCGTGGCAATTTTTTCGGCACTGCGGGTTTTCGTGCCTTTGAGCAGCATTTTGGCGAGCAACATCGTGGCGCCATTGTTCTCCGTGGTTTCGGCCAGCACTCCGCCCTGGAACACGGCGCGGAACTCGACAAACGGCAGGCGATAGTCTTCCTTCACGAGCAAACGCAGACCACCCGGCAATTCGATTTTCTGGATGGGCTGTGGCGGCGACGCCTTGTCGCCTTCGCTTTTTGCGGCGAGGGCGACGCGGCCACCTTCGGACAACAGCGCGTAAAGCGTGCGATTCTCGGCCGTCAGATATTCGCGGGCGACGCGTTGGACGTCGGTGTGCGAGACACGTTTAACGGCGGCGAGATAACGTTCGGAGAAATTCAAATCGTTCGCTGCCAGCCAGTTGCCGCCGAGATTTTGCGCCTGCCCTTCCATCGTTTTGCGCGCGGCGAGCGTCGCGGCAATGAATTGTTTCGCCGCCTTCTGTATTTCATGGGCGGAAACCGACAGCGACTTGATTTTTTCGATTTCGGCCAGCATGGCGTCACGCGCGGCCTCAAACTTGTCGGCGTCAACGATGGCGCTCATGCCAAATAAACCGGGATTGCCGGGACTGTAAGTCCACGCATCCACGTGATGCACCAGACCCTGCTTTTCGCGGACGTGCTGGAAGAGGCGCGAACTGCGGCCGCTGCCCAGCAGCACGGCCAGCACATCCAGCACCGGCACATCGGGATGGCGGATTTCAGGAATGTGCCACGCAAAATGGAAATGGCCGAGTTCAATGGGCGCTTCTTCGACGATCTCGCGCGACGCGGTCTGCTTCGGCTCCGTCGGCAAAACCATCGGTGGCAGTGGCTTCGCTTTCGCCTTTTCGTAAGCGGTTTTGATTTGCGCGAGGACCTCCCCGTTTTTCACGTCACCGGCGACGACGTAGAACACGTTGTTCGATGCGTATTTTTCCCGGTAATAACCGTGAATGTCGTCGGGCTTGAGCTCGTTAAAAATATCCGGGTAGCCGATGATGGTGAAGCGATACGGGCTTTTGGTGTAAGCGACTTCGAACAGGCGGCGGCTCGCGCGCCGGCCCGGATCATCCTGGCCCATGTCCATTTCGCGGCGGATGACATCCATCTCTTTGGCGAGTTCGTCCGGCGGCAACGTCGCGTTCTGCATGATGTCGCAAAGAATATCTATTGCCGTGCGCGCGCCGGTGTTCGGCACGTCAATGTGATACACCGTGCGGTCGAAGCTGGTGTAGGCGTTCATGTAACCGCCGGCTTCCTGCACTTCCTGGTCAATGCGGCTGCCGGGACGCGTGGTCGTGCCCTTGAAAAGCATGTGTTCGAGCACGTGCGACAGGCCGGCGCCGAGCCAGCGGCCTTCGTGGATGCTGCCCGTCATGGCCCACGCCTGGGCCGAAACGACGGGCGCGCTATGGTCTTCGCGCACGATAATCGTGAGACCGTTGTCCAGTGTGGTCAGTCTGACGCCGGGAGGTAACGAAGCGATTTCGTCAGTTGAAAGCGGTTTTGTCATCACGGTTGCACGGTAAAGTATTCAGGAATCGGTTTTGGGCAAATCAATTCGTTGCGGGCCGGATAACCTCATATATTATGACGTTGAAATGGATGGCGGAACGATTGCAGATGGGTGCACCAAGCTACGTGAATCATCTCTTGTATCGCCGGCGGAATACAGGTAAGGACGAAGTGTAATATGACAATATCAAGAACTGACCCAATAAAAGAACTGACCCAATTATAAATGCTCATGGTGTCTGCTTTCCTTTCTTTGTTTGAGTTGATTACCAAACATTGTGGATCCGTACCGCACACGCGGTGCAATCCACGTTCCCGGAGAGCAGACACCTTCGCTGGCTTCACCGCCAGCCATACTGTCTAGGCGCGTTTTATGCTAATGTGACTGAAAATCCTATGGAAATATTTAGGCATGTGCCGCCAAAAATCCGGTTCATTTTCGCGCCTATGAAGTTCCTCCTCACCATGGGCGGTTCCATGATGCTGGCATTGGCATCTGCTCGGGCTTCCACCAGCGCGTCCGGGGCATACCCTGCGACGTTTGATGAATTTCTGAAGCAAAATGCGGCGAACGAGAAGAGCCACGAGGTTATCCGGACGCTGGTAATACTGCTGATTGGGATATTGGCAGCCATTTGGCTTCTGAAACGGTGGCTGCTGCCGCGTTAGCATGGACCATGAGTGATGCGCCTAACACATCAGGAGCCCCTGTGAGGGTTGTCAAGAGGGTGCGGGGATTTTTTTAAGGTTTCATTAGAGAACCAGCCGTTGAGCCGCAGCAGCCCGTCCTTGCGGCGTGTGCTTAGCACCTTGAACTTCACCACGGGGGGTGACTATCTACCCAGCCTTTCCCAATGGCTCCTGTCTTTGCTCTTGCAGAGCTACGAGAACGCGTGCAGCCTTGGAACGTCAGGCAACGATTGCAGGCAACGAAAACTAACATGACCCGTTGGCTTCCGGCCACAGCGAGCATTCTATGCTGCGTGGTGGTTTTCATGGATAAAGCGGGCGCTTCCACCAATGCGCCCGGTCGCATTGACCGCACCGTCCTCAAAGAGCCAACGTATCAATCCACGCCGAAGTATTCTTTGATTATCCTGGGCACCGGCGGTGATGTGAAAGTGTGGATGGTCGAGGATGGCAAACGATTGTTCGTTGACCAGAATGCCAATGGAGATCTGACCGATGACGGACCGGCCATCGAGCCGAGCAACATCCGCGACATTGGCGCGAACCGGTGGGACTTCGAATATCTCCTGGACGCCATCACACCGACCAACGGGTCACGACATACGAATTTTGTTTTGCGACGCTGGAATTACGACGGAAAAGAAGATAGCTACGGATTATCGCTTTCTGTCGGCGGCCAAATGCCCATGTATGCCGGCTGGTTCGGCACGTTTTGGTCCACGAACTGTGAGTCGGCCCCGGTCGTACACTTCGGCGGGCCTTTCACACCGAGGTTGCTGCGGAGGAGTGAATTTACAATTGGCGAGTCGCAACAGCGGTTAAGCTTGTGTTTCATTAATCCCGGGTCGGGCCCCGGCGCGGAGTCGCGGCTCAGTATTGACGCATTGCCCGCTTTTGTGGTCCCACAGTTGACGATCGAATGGCCGACGGCCAGTGGCAGCGCGCCGCTGCGGACCTCCCACGCACTGACCCAGCGGTGTTGTTATTGGGAGTTCTATACCACCCAGTTTGAAGTGCCGAAAGGCGCGGTGGCTGGCAAGGCGAAGGTGTTCGTTAGTTTTCCCGTCGGCGGGAAACCGATCGAGCTGACGACGACGGAAATGGTCGAGCCCGTAGCGGAGTCAAATTCAACGCGCTGACGATATGTGCGATAGGTGGACATGAGAACGTCGCCTAAAACGACAATTGCCAAAACATTTTCGATGAGCCACAAATCAAAGCCAGCCAAAGAGCAAAAGACCAACATCGCCCCACTGCTCTCTGTCCGAAGAGGAGCGAAGGCGATTGAATTTTACCGGGCGGCATTTGGAGCCGCCGAGTTATTTCGCATCGAGGACGACAAAGGTGAGGTAGTTGCCCGATTGGCGGTGGATGGAGCGGAATTCTGGCTCGCCGATGAATCTCCACAACACTTCAACTTCAGCCCGGAATCCCTGGGAGGCGGTACGGTGCGGATGATTCTGACTGTCGATGACCCGGACGTGGTGTTTGCGCAGGCCGTCGCGGCCGGAGCGACGGTAGTCTCGCAGGTCACCAACCAACATGGATGGCGTATTGGGCGCGTCGTCGATCCATTTGGTCACCATTGGGAGATCGCCAAGCCCTTGGCCAGGCAAGCTTGAAGATGGAAAACCGCATTCACCGCCGGAGTGTCCGCCGGAGTGAACGCGCCCAGAAGCGCATCGTTCAACCTTGTCGTCTAACCACTTCGTTCCGCAGGCCGTAAGCCGCAAGTCCCAGTAAGTCCCAACTTCGCTCTTGCCGGGCCGCGCCGAAACGGGCAGATTTCAACGTCGGGTTATGAGATTATTTGCGTATGAATGACACGCTGGTTGTTCTGTTAACCTACCTTGCCCAATCGTTTGGCAGCCTTGGTTGTGCCATCATAACCCTGTCGTTGGGCATTCGCCTCGCCCTGCTTCCGCTGACCCTCAAGCTCGCCCGGCGCGCGCGCCGGAACCAGGAGTTGATGCGTGCGCTCCAGCCCGAAATCGAACAGTTGAAGAAACGGTTTGCGAAGAAGCCCGAGCGCCTGTTCGAAGAAATGGGCAAGTTGTATCGCAAACATGATTGCCGTCCATTCGATGTTCCAACCCTGATCGGGGGTTTTATCCAGTTCCCGATTTTCGCGATGCTTTACAGTTGCATCCGGAATTCGCTCGGTTCAAGCAGTGCCTTTTTGTGGATTAAAAACCTGGCGTTGCCGGACTTTTACCTGACGCTGGCGGTCCTCTTTTTGACGGGATTGTCCGCCTGGCTGCTGCCCTCCGCCCCGGCGCAAGTGCGGAGCACACTGATTGTCGTTCAATTGATTGTGACATTTTTGGTTGTATGGAAACTGGCCGCAGGGTTGAGCTTGTATTGGGTATCGTCGGGTGCGGTGAGTCTTTTTCAGACGCTGTGGCTGCGTTATCGCAACCAGACCGGTTCAAGAGTGGCCTGACTTCGGATTTTCAGGCGGCTCTGATGAGCGGCATAACTCAGGATGTCTCCAGTCCGGGATCCGGTTTGCACACGATCCGGCAGCGGATTTGAGATGCCGGCGACGAGCAGTTTGACCACCCGCCCGGCGGTGTGATGATTTCAGCGGTCTTCTGTCCAAATGAATGTGAAAACTCTGGAATGCGCGATCTCCCGGCGGCGAGCTTTCACCTTGATTGAGTTGCTGGTGGTCATCGCCATCATCGCCGTTCTCGCGGCGATGTTGTTGCCGGCCCTGGAAAAGGCCCGAGCCAGCGCGCGAACCACCCAATGCGTCAACAACATGAAGCAATTGACGTTGTGCTGGGTAACGTATGCGAATGATAACGACGATCAACTGGTCCGGAATTGGATACGGTTGAGCGATTATTCTTCCGCGCAGGAATCATGGGTCGCGGGCCATGAACAGATTCTCGAGATGCGACCAATGTGGCGTGCATCCAGACTGGCCGGCTTTATGCCTACAACCAATCACCGGCGATTTACCGGTGTCCGAGCGTGACCGGCATGGCGCCGGTGGGGGTGCCCGCGGACTTGCTGGTCAGGACCGTCTCCATGAACGGGCGAATGGGCGAGGCCATTCCGGGTGATATTTCGGTGGACGGCGCGGTGGAAGATACTTCCTGGGTTTTCGGCAGCGATTATCCGCCAATCCGGAAGTTTTCGGAGATCAAAAGTCCGCCGCCGACCGATGCGCTCGTTTTTGTGGATGAAAGCTTGAACACAGTGGATGATTGTTTTTTCGCCATCCAACTTGGTTACGGCGTTGCCAAATGGCAAAACTCTCCGACGGCCCGGCATGTCAACGGGGCCACGTTGTCGTTTGCCGATGGCCACGCCGAACGCTGGTCCTGGCTGGGAATCAGCGGCGAGCAGATGAAAGACGACCCGGTGGGTGAAAATCAGGCGACTGACCTGGCAAAAATGCAGAACGTCATCGGGCAATAGTGTGAAGTTAATGCCTTTCCATTCGCGGTCGCTCCTTTGACGGGAGCAAAAGGGGTGAGTAAACTCCCGGCGCGCTGCTGACAACCGTGCCCGCCATCGCCAAGTAACATCCAGCGGAGTTTGTGGCGGGCTAAACTATCACGGCTTCGCGCATGGCGCGGGTTGAAGGAACAGGTATTTCCTTGCCCGCTTCGCGCAAATCTTCGACCTCTTGCCGAACCAGCGCGCAGAGTTGGGCATAAGTTTCTTCCTCTGTCGTGCCATGACAAACGCCCCCCCACGGAAACAAATCCGGGCAATAACCAACATACAATTTGTCTTCGTCACTCCAGAGTACGAATTTTAAATAGCGGTCTTCGACTTTCATTTCGTTACCTCTCGGATGGCGTTGCGAACCTGCTTTTCCTGATAATGATGCGCATCATCACCGTCCTGACCACTCAAGATGACTGCGCCCGAGTATTTCGGATGTCGGAATTTCCGATGGGAACCTTTGCCGCCCGGTATTAACGCAAACCCAGCGCGCTCCAAATCCGAAACCGGCTGGCGAATTTTTCGCGGCATTCATATAGCTCAATACCACCGACCAGAGCCGTCGTCAACTTTGCGCTTCTGGTTTTGATTCAAGTCCGAGGTGATTTTCATTCGCCGAATTTCGCGGATTTGCTAACCTCAACGGCGCATGGCGTTTGAATTCACATTTCTGGGCAGCGGCACGTCGCAGGGTGTGCCCGTCATCGGCAAGGAATATCCGCCGGAATTTCTGGCCAATCCCAAAAACCACCGGACGCGGCCTTCCATTTATGTGGCCACGGAAAAGATCAAACTGGTGGTGGACACCACGCCGGAATTCCGCGTGCAATGTTTGCGCGAAAACATCCTCTGGCTCGACGCGGTGATTTTCACCCACGCCCATGCCGACCACATCATGGGCCTGGACGATTGCCGCCGTTTTTGCGACGTGCGCGAGGGCACGCTGCCCGTCTATGCCAACGCAGAAACGATGACGGCGCTCAAGCGGGTTTTTCTGTATGCCTTCGACGGGCGGCCGATTCCCAAGGGTTACTTCCGGCCGGAACCGCACTTGATTGACGGACCGTTCACGCTCGGCGACCTGGAGATTGTTCCCCTGCCCTTGCCGCACGGTTCGATGACGACGAATGGCTATCTGTTCGTGCAAAACGGCAAACGGCGGCTCGCGTATTTGAGCGACTGCAAGGAAATTCCCGCCGAGGCCATCGAAAAAGTCCGGGGCGTTGAAATCGCCGTGCTCGACGCGCTGCGGCCCAAGCCGCACCCGACGCACATGTGCCTCGACGAGGCGCTGACCGCCGCCCGACGCATCGGCGCGCCGCGCACGTTTTTCACCCACCTCACCCACGATTACGACCACGACCCGGCGCAAGCGGAATTGCCATCCGGGGTCGCGCTCGCGTATGATGGCCTCAAGGTGACGGGCCAAGCTGCTTAATTTTCCAACGTTTCGGCCCTTCGCCGGTCAAATGACCGACGCATGAAATTGTTATTGATTCGATTTGCGGCACTGGGTTTGGCGCTGGCGCCCTGCCCGGTGCGTGCGGGCGGCGACGAGGTCGTGGTGATTTACAACACACGCGTGCCGGAATCCAGGGGCGTCGCGGAATATTACGCCCGGATGCGGCAGGTGCCGGAAAAGCAAATCTACGGTTTTGCGCTGACCCCCAATGAAGAAATGTCGCGCGCCGAATTTCGCGATTCGCTGCAAAACCCGCTGCTGGAAAAGCTGGAGTCGGACGGTTTGTGGAAGTTCGCCCGGAAGGTGGTTACCGGCACGAACGGGTTGATGCACGTGGAGTAC
>Ga0335078_10002545_pt1 | contig 27555 bp, 26 predicted proteins | sample Lox_Sample_32_FD_206711 | JGI IMG/M metagenome (GOLD analysis project Ga0335078, IMG submission 206711) | Soil microbial communities from Loxahatchee National Wildlife Refuge, Florida, United States - Lox_Sample_3.2 | ecosystem: Environmental > Terrestrial > Soil > Wetlands | place: USA... | reverse complement strand
CCCACGCCGGGCGTGGTAGCGGTCGCTGCGTCTTTCCCGTACATAATCGGCTTTGTATCAGGGCACGGCTTCCAGCCGTGCCGTTCAAACTCCAAAAGACGAGGGCTTCAGCCCCTGCAAGCTGCCGGCATGGACTGAAGCCCAATCCGAGCTACCTATTGTTCGGGACACTCGAACCCGTACCCGCTACAAAGCTACCCGACCTTCACTGCGTGCTTCTCGTCCTGCTGTGTCGTCGGGAATTTGCGGTGATCGATGCCGGTATAGATCTGCCGCGGACGCGCGATCTTCTGCTCGGCGTCCTGCACCATCTCGTTCCATTGCGACAGCCAACCGGCCGCGCGCGGAATCGCGAACAGCACGGTAAACATGTCTGGCTGGAAGCCCATGGCCTGGTAGATGATGCCCGAATAAAAGTCGACGTTTGGGTAGAGCTTGCGGGTGACGAAATAGTCGTCCTGCAAGGCGATGCGCTCCAGTTCCAGCGCGGTATCGAGCCGGTCATTGCGCCCGGTAACCTCGAACACCTCGTTGGCAACGGCCTTGATGATGCGAGCGCGCGGATCATAATTCTTGTAGACGCGGTGCCCGAATCCCATCAGCTTGAGTTCGCCGGCCTTCACCCGCTTGATATAGGCGGGGATGTTCTTCACCGAGCCGATCTCGTCCAGCATCTTCAGCACTTCTTCGTTGGCGCCGCCATGCAGCGGACCGGCGAGGGCAGCCGCCGCTCCGGCCATCGACAGGTAGGGATCGGTCTGTGCGCTGCCGATGACACGCATGGTCGTCGAGCTGCAGTTCTGCTCGTGGTCGGCGTGGAGGATGAACAGCACGTCGAGCGCATGCGCGATCACCGGGCTGGCCACGTACTTCGGCTCCGTCATCTTCCACAACATGTTCATGAAGTTTTCGGTGTAGGTGAGGTCGTTGTCGGGATTCACGTAAGGATGGCCGCGGCGGTGGCGGTACGAGCACGCCGCCAGGGTGGCCATCTTGGCGATCAGCCGGACAATCTGCTTCTGGCGGTTCACTGGGTCGTGGATGTTCTTGGCCTCGGGATAGACGGTGGACAGCGCCGCCAGAGTGCTCACCAGGATGCCCATGGGGTGCGCGTCATAGCGGAAGCCGTCGATAAAGTGTTTGGTATTCTCATGCAGCATGGTGTGGTGCGTGATCTCCCACACCCAGTCCTTTTCCTGCTGCGCGTTCGGCAGTTCGCCGTACAGCAGCAGGTAGGCGACCTGCAGGTAAGTACAGTGCTCGGCCAGCGTTTCGATATCGTAACCACGGTAGCGAAGGATGCCTTTGTCGCCGTCAATGAAGGTGATGCTGCTTTTGCAGAATGCGGTATTCATGAACGCAGGATCGTAGGTCATGATGCCGAAGTCGTCCGGCTTGGCCTTGATCTTGCGCAGATCCATGGCGCGAACGGTTTCGTGCTCGATGGGTGCTTCGATGGTCTGATTAGTGCGTTGGTCGGTAATGGCTAAAGCGTCCTTCGGCATGACCGGTCCTCCTGTCGCAAAACGTGCGGCCTCGTAGGGATTTTTGATGATAACGCCTGGTTATAACGGTTAGCAATTAGTACGCTGCGGGATGGGGTGATGGTCAGTTCGGGACAGCCCAAGACTGCGGTTGGAAATTGCCGTGTTCCGCCTTGGCTTCTTTCACGATGAGGATATCGGAGCGCAGTGAGAGTAGCGTTCGCCCGACTGGCCCACCGGTTTGCACGGACGAGTGTTGGCCGCGAACTGTGAGGGACGAGTTTGCCTAACATTCGGAGTGAGACCCAGCCTTTCAAATCCGGAAGAGGTTCCGGCCTGGGGCCGGAACCTCTTCGCAGCTTAAGGAACGGCGGCAAACGCGGGACGCTCTGCCTCGGGGTGGCGACCGCCTTCGTCCCCCCATTTCTCCAGCATCGAGACCGTGACCGACTTGGGACGCTCCAGGGCATAGCCAAGAGCGCGGTCCCAGGTAATATTGGCCATGCAGCCCAGCGCGCGGCCGACGCCGAACAGGACTGTGTAGAAGTCCCACTCGCGTACCCCGTAGTACCACTGAATTACGCCGGATTGAGCGTCGACGTTCGGCCAAGGGTTCTTCGCCTTGCCATGCTCCCTCAGGATGCCGGGAGCCACCTCGAAGATGGTGGAAACGAGCTTGAAGAGCGGGTCGTCGTTCAGGCCCGGAGTAGCCAGACAGAAGTCGCGCTGCGCCATGTAGCGTGGGTCGGTCTTGCGCAGAACGGCGTGACCGTAGCCCGGAACCACTTGGCCGGCCCTGAGCGTGTCCCACAGAGCCATGGAGACCAGGTCCGCCGTCGGCTCGGTATCTCCGCAGTACTTCTCTTTGAACTTGATGACCCAATATAGGACTTCCTGGTTCGCAAGTCCGTGGAGGGGACCAGCCAGGCCGTTGAGGCCGGCGGAATAAGCGTAATAGGGGTCGGATAAAGCCGAGTTTACCAGATGTGTGGTGTGCGCGGAAACGTTGCCGGACTCGTGGTCGGAGTGCAGGATGAAATACATGCGGGCGACATCCTTATACTCCTCGCATTGCCGGATCATCTCGGCAAAGTTCGCGCCCATGTCCAGCTTCCCGATCGGGTGCTGAAAATCGCTGCGATATTTCAAGTTGTAGATGAAGGCCGCGATGATGGGCATGCGGGCAACGATGTCGTAGGCGTCCTCGTACGTGTATTCCCACGCGTTCGTCTTGTTGAACTTGCCCGAACTATAGTAGTCGGCAAACTTGGAATACTTTTGCATGGCGAGCAAGCCGGCGGAGAGCATCGCCATAGGATGGCTGTCACGCGGCATGGCGCGAATGACGTCCCACACCTGCGAAGGAACAATCTGGCGGACCTTCCACTCGGCCAGAACTTCGTCGAGTTGAGCCGGGGTCGGCACCTCGCCGGTGAGAAGGAAATACCAGAAGGATTCCACCGTGGGATAGTTGGAACCGGGGGCCTTGGGAAGGGCCGCGAAGGTCTCCGGAATGGTCTTACCGCGGAAACGGATGCCTTCATTCGGATCAAGGTAGGAAATGTCAGTCACCAGGCAGCGAACGTCGCGCGCGCCACCGATGGCTTGGTCAATGGTTACATGGTCAATGATAACGTTGCCGTGTTCTTTGATCAGATGTGAGATATGAGGGCGGAATTCCTCAATTTTCTGCTTCAGTACTTCTTTTAGTGCCATGAGGGCGGCTCCTTTCGTCCTGGCGGAGGTTTCTATAATGAATGAATTAAAACTGCGCAGAAATCCGTAGAACGGATTCCGGGCCGAAGCTGCATCTCTCCGCAGGCTTAGCAATCAGCGCTGGTTCGGGCAGTTTGAGTGACCCGTTGTTCCGAACGACTGTTCGAACGGGGACAATTCTAATGCTTGGGCGGGGACTTCTCAGAGACCGACATCACACACCTCTGTGACGTAATTCGCGAGGTTTTGTGATTACTTCTTGCTCGCCTGGTCCGTACCCGAGCTACCCTTCTCAGCACGGGATGAGCCGGTACCCTGGTCCTTGGCCGGTTTTGAGGCCGCCGCGCCGTTTCCCCCTGAGTCGCTCGAGGACGACTTGCGGGCGTAGTCGGTGACGTACCAACCCGATCCCTTGAACTGGACGGCGGGCGCCGAAATCAGTTGCTCCAGCTCGCCCCCGCAATGCGGGCAGGTGGTGAGCGGGGGATCAGAAAATTTCTGGATCCGCTCGGTCAGGCTATGACATTGTTTGCATTGATATTCGTACAGAGGCACCGCAGTTCCCCACACGCGATTGTTCTATGTGATTGATTCTATTTTTTGCAATTGGTTGCGGTCAATTGCGAACGGCCGCCTTTCGCCGTTCGCTTTTCGCCAGAAGAACACCCCCAATACAATTTCTGAAACGGTGCCGCGTCCTAGCCTGCCTTTGGCTAGGGCGGGGCAGTTTCTCCCAATTGCCGCTTGTCACTTCTGGCTTGGAGATTGAAACTACGTCTGTGAAAGCCATTGCCATCATCCCCGCCCGGCTGGCATCGACGCGGCTGCCGGGCAAAGTTCTGCGCAAGATTGCCGGGCGTCCGATGCTGGCCTATGTGTACGAGGCGGCCCGGGCTTGTCCCGGCTTGCAGGACGTGATCGTGGCGACCGACTCGCAGGCCATCGCTGACGTTTGCGGCGAGAATGGCTGGAGCCATCGCATGACCTCGCCCGACCATCACAGCGGCACAGATCGCGTGCATGAGGTCGCGCAGACGATTGAGGCCGATGTTTACGTGAATGTACAAGCCGACGAGCCGCTGGCCCGGCGTGAGCATCTGGATGTCCTGCTGAAGCTGATGCAACGCGACGAGGTCCCAGTGGGCACCCTGAAGACGCCGTGTGCGCCCGAGGACCTCGATAATCCCAACGCAGTTAAAGTCGTGACTGCACGGGACGGCCGCGCACTTTACTTTTCGCGCACAACCATTCCCTTCAATCGCGACCAGAGCAAGCAAGGGCGCTATTGCAAGCACCTCGGCTTCTACGCTTACCGCAAACCCGCGCTCGACGCATTCTGTAGCTGGCCCGAATCCGAGCTGGAGCGCAGCGAACGCTTGGAGCAGTTGCGGTTCCTGGAGAACGGGATTTCGATCCACGTCGCCGAGACGCCGTACGACACTGTGGGAGTTGACACAGAAGAGGATCTGCGCAGGGTGGAGGAGGTCCTGGCGCGCCGCTAGCGCTTCATCGGCTACGCAGAATCACACTGGCTGTTCCACTCGATGTTTGTTCGCCCACGCCTGCGCGGCCGCGACTCGTTTCCCTATCGACGGATGCGAATGGAACAGGAACTCAATCCACCTCGCAGGCTCGCGTTCGGCGAGGTTCTGATCGGCCAGCTTCTGCATCGCAGTGATGAACGGCTCAATGACCGGCGTGTTTTCCCAAGCGTAGCGGTCGGCCTGGCGCTCATGATGGCGCGAGAGCGCATTCAGCGCCGGCATCAGCAGAAAACCGAGAATCGTTGCGACCAGCACAATCAGCGGCAGATTGGCGAAATCGTAGAGCCGCGGACTGAGCGCCGGAAACCACTCCTTGGCGAGCACAAACCGCAGCACCATATTGATCAGCCAGAAGCCGAAGAAGGTAATCCCAACCTGCATCAAAATGCCCTTCAGGATGTGCTTATGAACGTGATGGCCGAGCTCGTGCGCCAGGACGGCTTCGATCTCGTCAGCGCTGTAATTTTGCAGCAGCGTGTCGGCCAGGATGATGCGCCGCGTCGAGCCCAGCCCGGTCAACGCCGCATTCGCCTTGTTCGATTTCTCCGAGAGCTTCCACTCATAGACGCCACGGATGCGCGTACCCGCACGTTCACCAAGCTTGGTCAGCCGATCGCGCAGGCTGTCGTTCGCCAGCGGCTCGAATTTGTAAAAGATGGGCAGCAGCAGCACCGGCGCGAGCTGCGCCATCAGCAGGAATAGACCCACAAACACCGCCCAGGCAATGATCCACCAGCGCTGCGGCGCGACCTCAATGATGGAGTAAACAATTTCCACCATGATCGCTCCCAGCACCAGCGAGAGCAGCCAGCCCTTGCACTCATCCCAAAGCCAACTGCGAAGCTTCTGGTTGGAGAGGTGGTATTGATGCTCCAGCCGGAAGCCGACGAAATCGAAGGGGGAGCTGATCAGCTTGGCGATGATGGAAAACATCAGCACGTACAGAAAGACGGCGAAGAAGTAGTGTTGACGTGAGCCCAGATAGGACCAGTCGCGAAGCTTGCCCGTCCAGCCCGTGACCAGAAGGACGACGAGCAACGCGAAGCCGATCACGGTATCGCTAAGACTCAGCCAGCGTTGGATGCGGTTATAGCGTTTGACCTCGGGCGAGTCCGCGGTATGCGGAGGTGTGGTTACGGTTGCCATCCTGTGATTCAAGTATAAAACAGCAGCAGAACGGTAGAGTGGGCCTTCACAGACTGTGTCACAACCGGAAACGAATTTGCGCGGTGGAAAGAACAGTGAGAATTGCAGCAGAAACAGCCGCGCAGCGGCGGAATGCTGTTAGCCCGGCGCGTAAGCGCCGGATGTGAGTGGGAAAAGAAGCGAGCCGCGGCAGCGGCGGCACCACTCGCGACACAGTCTCTTCAGGCCAGCGTCAGTCGGCCAATTTTTCTTTTGTGAATGATCCTAGGCGGGCTGAAGCCCACGCATTCACCAATGGCGTGAGACGCGAGCCTAAAGGCTCGCTCTCCCCTACATCACAATCTCGTTCGCGCGCAGCGTGATCGGGTGTTGCATCTCTTCCAGATCATTCTTCACCAGGTTCAGCCCGTACACGCACGGCTCAAACTCGCGCGCCAGCTTGGCAAACAGCGGAGCCAGGTTGGCATACTCGAACTGGTCGAACTTGGAGACGATGTAATAGCTCTCCTTGCCCGCCTTGATGAAGTCGACGAAGTTCTCCAACCGCTGCCGGCGAAGCCGATAGTGATGAATGCTCTCGGGAAACATACCGGAGAAGAACAGGATGTAGTCGCCGATGTGTTTGCGTACCTGCCGCTCGCGGTCGAACGATGGCGCCGGACCGTACACCGGGTCGGCCTCCAACAGCATTTCGCCAACATCGCCCAGCGCACGGCCATTGCCGTTGCGCAGCTTGAAGAGTTGCTCGACCTCGCAAAACTCGCTCAGAACATTGGCGATGTAGTCCTGCATCTCGGGATCGCGCAAACCAATGTCGCGATCGAAATGATGATGGACCAGCTCCGTAAAGAGTTCCTGCAGCGGGTGCGATTCCGGGATCATGGCCTGCCTGTGTTCTCCTGATACGTCTCCGACAATGTGTGATGCGAGTTGATACCGCAATTTCTCGCCGCGCGCAAGAGTTACTCGCGCGCGATGTTACTCAAAAAGGTTCATTCGTTACAAACCCACGTTCGCGCCAAACGCTTCGCTAGACCTCCCGGATCGAGCCCTTGCTGTTCAATTTGAGCGCGATTGACACAGCTTTGGTTTGCTGCTTCGCTCATGACGGTTCTTCGCGGCGCCTCTATCAGCAGAGAGCCGGGTTGACTGCCAAAATTACAGGAAGCTATCTGGCTCTGTTGACATCATGCCTTGAAAGGGCACGGCTTCAGCCGTGCCGCTCAGAGCCGCAAGAATATGGGCTGAGCCTCTGAGGGAAGTCGCAGTTTAGCGATCCGGTTCATTATGAGATAGCCCCAGGCAACCTGCGACGAAGTGAAAACGAGTCCCTTCTCCTCGGCATGCTTCTAATGCTCAGGAGGCACTCATGGAACGGCGCAACATCGCGGGCAATTCTCCTTACGAGCCGGTCGTTGGATTCTCACGCGCGGTGAAAGTCGGGCCGTTCATTTCTGTGGCGGGCACGGTAGCGACCGGTCCTGACGGGGAGATCGTCGGGGAGGGTGATATCTATGCCCAGGCGGTACAAGCGCTAAAAAACATCGGGCGCGCATTGGAGCAGGCGGGCGCGAGCTATCGTGACGTGGTGCGCACGCGCATGTTCGTCACCGACATCAGCCAATGGGAGAAGGTCGGCAAGGCGCACGGCGAGGTCTTCCGCGACATCCGTCCCGCGGCCAGCATGATCGAAGTGAGCGGCTTTGTCGCGCCGGAGATGCTGGTGGAGATCGAGGCGGACGCGATCATCGCGGTGGAGCGGTAGGCGCGTTTTCCGCCGCATCATCAGACATTCATCGCTGTAAAAAGTAGATCCGATCTGTCCAATCCCATTTGGCGGCCTGTTGATAGAGACAATTCAGCGCTCGAACCAGGCCGCCGATATCCGCGGGCGCGATGCTTTTCTCGTCCACGAATATGACGCCGCCATGCTGGCGCCCGGCTTCTGCCCAGGTTTTGAGCAGCGGCGGAATGGTCCTGCGGTCGTATGTGACCATTGTCAACCGTTTGGCGACAGCTTGCATCAAGCAGGCCGCATCATCCTGTCCAAGGTAGTTGCCGGACTCCCACTCCGTCAGGCAATGCACGACCAGCGACCGGTTGCGCCGCCGCAAGCCATCCGCTACCCGGGGAGAGATGTGCTCGTCAAGCAGAAGCTTGAGCATCTCAGGATTTGGCCGAATGGCGAATCATGGTAGCTTGAGGGAGCATTCGCTTGAGAGTTTTCAGATCGGCTGCGTCGTTTTCGCGCAAAGCGTCTTCAATTTCTTCGGAAAAAACCTGCGCGTAATGTTCCGCGGCCCTGACCTTGGCCTCCGGCCAGCGCAGGTGTGCGGCCACAGCCACGGCGTTCCCACGGTAGCTGCGGAGTAGCATGGCGACTTCCCAGACGGCCAAGGTGCTGCCTTGGATGTAAGCCTGCCTTCCGGCGGCCGAATCGCGAAAGTCGATGAAGGCAAATTCCGCACGCCGCAACCCCTCTTCAATGAGCCGGGCACTGGCATCGCTGGGAGTCCATCCATGGCGATGTGCCATTCGCTTCAAACGCTCGCCACTTTCCTTCGGCAGCCGCATGCTGAGGACCATGGAACGAGAGGTCTTCATCACATTTCTTTCCTCATTGTAAACATTGTAATCATTGTAATTCATCCCCCCGGAGCGCATGCAGTAAGGGATGTTCAGCGAAGTGCACACTACTGCGTCACTTCCAGTTCGATTCCCTGCCCTTGCCAAACCCGCTGCCCCGCCGCAGGCGTGGTCTTCACCACCATGCGCGTTCCGGCGGGTACCGACTGGCCGGCGTTCTGGGCAGCCGGCGGAGCAGGTTGGGTTGCGATTCCTGCCACCCGCAGTCCCGCATTCACGATCGCATCGATGGCAGCATCTTCACCCTGTCCCACCAGATCGGGCATCACGAACGAGGGCCGGTCCTCGGGCGCAGCCATCAAAATGCTGATCTTCGGTTCGGAAATGTTCACCGCATTGGCCGGCGGACTCTGGGCCACGATCTGATCGCCGGGCGCGCCTGGAATCGTCGCCGAAGCAATGCCGCCCATCTCCAGACCGCGGCGGCGAATATTCATCTCCGCCGTACGCTCACTGTCGCCGATGAGGTCGGGGATGACGACACGCTGCGGGCCCATGCTTTCGGCCGCGAGCACATGCCATCCGCGCCGTACCTGCACCCCGGGCGCGGGGGCTTGCGACATCACGCGTCCCGGCGGAATGTCGGAGCTGAAATATCGTTCGCCTTGCTCCAGCACCAGGCCGTGGTCGGCGAGCAGCCGCTCTGCCTGGTTCTGCGTCAATCCCACGACCTTGGGGATGGCCGTCTGCCGCCCGTGGATGGCGAAGCGCATCGCGCTCAGCATCGACGCCACGAACACCACGCACAGCACCAGCGCGCGCAGCAGCCAGCGGAAGAAGCGTCGCATCAGTGGGCCTCACTGTCACCGGCAGCGCCGTCCGGCGTGTCCAGCTTCTGCGCCACCGCCGCCGGTGTAGTGGGAGGCGGCGCAGCGAAGTCCTCCGACTCGCGTCCCACCAGCGCCACGCGCATGAAGTCCATCCAGATGGGCAGCGCGGCTTGAGCGCCGGTTTCCTTGTTGCCCAGCGTCTTTTTCTCGTCGTAGCCCACCCACACCCCGCAGGTCAGCGACGGCGAAAAGCCCACAAACCAGGCATCGGTGAAATCGTTGGTCGTGCCGGTCTTGCCGCCCAGCGGATGATTCAGCTTGCTCGCGGCGTAGCCTGTGCCGTGCAGAATCACCTCGCGCAGCATGCTGACCATGATGCGAGCCGTCCGCGCGCTCACCACGTCCTTCACCTCAGGATAGTTCTCCTCCAGCACCCGGCCATCGTAGTCGGTCACTTTACGGATGTAGCGCGGCATCACGCGTACGCCATCATTAGGAAAGGTCGTGAAGGCTGCCGTCTGTTCGGCGAGCGTGATGTCGGCCGCGCCCAGCGCCACCGGCAAATACGGCAGGAGAGGCGAAGTGATGCCGAACCTGCGCGCGTATTCGATGACCGTCTTGATGCCGCCGATGCGTTCTGTCACCTTCAGTGCGGGGATGTTGCGTGACTCGGCCAGGGCATGGCGAAAGGTGATCATGCCTTCGAACTTGCCATCATAGTTGTGCGGCGTGTATGGCCCCGAAGCGGTACTAAACGTGATCGGCGCGTCGAGTACGGTGTCATCCGGCGTGAGCCCCTGATCGATGGCTGCCGTATAAATGTACGGCTTGAACGACGAGCCCACCTGGCGCAGGGCCTGGGTCGCGCGATTGAACTTCGATTGCTCGAAGTCGCGTCCTCCGACCATGGCTTTGATATCGCCGCTCGAATTGTCCAGCGCCAGCAGCGCTCCCTGCACGCCGGACTCCTGCTCCAGCAAAACGCGGCTCGCCGTGCCGTTCAGCGCATCTACTTTGACGTACACGATGTCGCCGGGACGAAGAAACTCCTCGGGCGACTTATAGCGCGTCCACTTGATCTCTTCCGGCCCCAATCGCGCCTCGTAGCTGCCAAACTTCACGGTTGCGGCCATCGGCTCGACATCGGTCACCAGCGCGTGCACGTATCTGCCTGGGCGAATGGCGCTGTCCCAATCAACGTGGTGATAGGTTGCTAGGGAATCGCCATTCGCGATTACGTTCAGCAGGTTTCCCTTCCATCCATGACGCCGCTCGTACGTGGCCAGCCCGTCGCGGACCGCCTGTTGCGCCGCACGCTGCATCTCCAGGTCAAGCCCGGTGTAGACGCGCAACCCGCCTTCGTGCACCTCCTCCGCGCCGTATTTCTTCTCCAGATCCTGCCGGATTTCCTCTACGAAGTAAGGCGCGATGTCGTTGGCCTCGGCTTGCAGCTTCAGGCCGAGCGGCGCACTCTTGGCTCGCTGTGCGTCGGCCGCAGTAATCTTGCCATCCTCCAGCATGTTGTTAATCACCAGGTTGCGCCGCCGCAAGGCGCGTTCCGGGTTGTTGATGGGCGAATAGTAATTCGGCGCTTTCGGCAAACCCGCGAGCACCGCAGCTTCTTCCAGCGTCAGGTCTTTCGCTTTCTTGCTGAAGTAATAATTGGCGCCCGCCTCGAATCCGTAAACTCCATGCCCCAAATAAATCTGGTTGGCGTAGAGGGTGAAGATCTGCGGCTTGGTGAAGCGCCGCTCGATTTGAATCGAGAGCATCACCTCCTGCATCTTGCGGCGGAAGTTGCGGTCGGGTGAGAGGAACAGGTTGCGTGCCAATTGCATGGTGAGCGTGGAAGCACCCTGCGCGCGGCTGTCGAGCACGACGTCGCGCCAGGCCGCGCCGAAGACGCGCCACACGTCCACGCCCCAGTGCTGCTCGAACTCCTTGTCCTCGGTCGAAATCAGTGCGTCGCGCAGCACCTTGGGGAAATCGCTGTAGTTGTCAATGACGCGCCGCTGCAGCGCGAACTGCCCGATGACGCGGTTCTGGTCATCGTAGAGTTGGGTAATCGTGCTGGGCCGATAGTGCTCCAGTTCGGTCACCTGCGGCAGATCGGTGGAGTAAACCAGAAGCAGGCCGGAAACTGCGCCGGCTGTTGCCGCGAGGAGTATCAGGAGTACAAACAGCGCGTTGCCCACGAACCGTATGCCGACGCGTCGCGGCTCTCGCGGGGCATCGGTACTAAGGGCCGGGGTTTCTTCAACAACGCGCTTCATGGCAGGACTACGGTCAGCATAGCACTGAAGCAAGGGCTTGGAATCCGAGCTGACCTGCGTCTTTCGTGAGTTACAATCATCAGTTTGTAAGTAGCCTCTCTTCTTGATCAGAGGGCCTCGAAGGGATGACCAGACGCCTCATTCTGTAGACGGGCAACCTTGAGACGGGCAACCTTGCGATTCATCATCAATCGAAGTGGAGCACGCACTTGCCAGATACCATTTACGACGTCGCCATCATCGGCAGCGGACCTGCCGGATACACCGCGGCCATTCGTGCCGGACAGTTAGGACTGAAGATCGCACTCATCGAAAAGGACGACAAGCTCGGCGGCACATGCCTGAACGTAGGCTGTATTCCCACCAAGGCTTTGCTGTTCAATGCCGAGATTTTCGATCACATAAAGGAAGGCGTCGAGTGGGGTCTGGAGAATACCGCCGCGGTTGCATTGAACTGGGCCGCCATCCAGAAGCGCAAGCAGGGCGTTGTGGACAAGCACATCAAGGGCCTGGGTTTTCTGATGCGCAAGAACAAGGTCGACGTGGTTCGCGGCTACGGCAAGCTGACCGGCCCGGCCAGCGGTGGCATTCACACCGTCGCCCTTGAAGGCAGCCAGCAAAACTCGATCAAGTCGAAGAACGTACTGCTCTGCAGCGGCTCGGGCGCCCGCATGCTGCCCGGCCTCCAGCCTGACGATCAAATCCTCACCAACATCGAAATTCTCAGCCTGAACGCGATCCCGAAGTCGCTGATCGTGATCGGCTCGGGCGCGGTCGGTGTTGAGTTCGCCAGCATCTACAAATCGTTCGGCGCGGACGTAACCATCCTCGAGATGCTGCCTCGTTATGTTCCTGTCGAAGATGAGGAGACTTCGAAGGAGCTGATGCGCGTCTACCGCAAGCGCGGCATCAACGGATTCGTGAACGCGGAAGTCGAAAAGGTTGAAAAGTGCAAGAGCGGCGTCTGCGTCACCTTCGCGGCTGATGGCAAGCCGCAGAAGCTGGAGGCTGAGAAGGTGCTGGTCGCCGTCGGCCGCGCCCCGCGCACGGAAAACGTCGGCATCGAGAAGACGAAGATCGAGGTAGAGCGCGGCTTCGTGAAGGTGGACGGCTTTATGCGGACCGCCGAGCCCGGCATCTATGCCGCCGGCGACATCCTTGCCGGCTATCCGCAGCTGGCACACTCCGGTTTTATGGAAGGCATCGTTGCTGTCACTCACATGGCCGGCAAGCCGGTGAAGCAGATCAACCCGCTACGCATTCCCAACGCGACTTATTGCCACCCGGAGATCGGAAGCGTTGGCTTAACCGAGACCAAAGCCAAGGAGCGGGGCTTCGAAGTGAAGATTGGAAAATTCCCGTTTACCGCGAACTCGCGCGCCTCGATCGTCGGCCAGCATGACGGCTTTGTCAAAATCGTTACCGATGCGAAATATGGCGAGATCCTCGGCGTGCACATTATTGGGCCGAGCGCCACGGAACTGATCGCTGAGGCGGTGGTGGCGCTGGAATCGGAGTGTACGGCCGAGGAGCTGGCCCATGTCATCCACGCGCATCCCACATTGTCAGAGGCGATGCTCGATGCCGTGAACTCGGTGTTCGGCATGGCCATCGACATCTAGAACGCACGCGCAGGCTTAAACTTCGCCGTCGATCAGTGTGCTCCATTGACGAGGGGGTCGTGCCAGCCGCCGATGTCGGCAGCCAGCTCGCGCGAATCCGGAGGGCCCCAGGTTCCCGGCTCGTACATCTCGGTCGGACAGCAATCACCCAGAATCGGATCGACGATGGCCCAGGCCGCTTCCACCGCGTCCTGGCGCACGAACAGCAGGGGATCGCCTTTCATGGCGTCGGTCAGCAGCCGCTGGTAGGCGTCCATTTCGTCGTTGCTGGTGTACTTCACCGCCGAAAGTTCGACCGGCATGGGCACCATCATCGGCCCGGGTCGCTTTACGCGTCCGCCGAGGCTGAGCTCGATGTCCGGGCCTAAACGGAAGCGAAAGTAATTTCGCCCGTCGCCGCCCATTTTGCTGAGCGGCGGCTTGCGCAGCTTCACGTAAACTTCTGTCGCCGTGAGCGGCAGCTTCTTGCCCGCCCGAATCAGAAACGGTACGCCGGCCCAGCGCCAGGAATCAATCTCCAGCCGCACCGCCGCGAAGGTCTCGACATCCGAATGCGGCGACACTCCCTGTTCCTCGCGATAACCGTGAAATTGCCCGCGCACGATGTTCGCCGGATTCAACGGCGGTATGGTACGGAAGATCTTCACCTGTTCGTCGCGCACCGAATCGACATACATGGCGGTCGGAGGCTCCATCGCCAGGAACGCCACGACCTGCAGCAGGTGGTTCTGTACCACATCGCGGATGGCGCCCGCCTCTTCATAAAACTTGCCGCGGCCTTCGACGCCGAATTTCTCCGCCATCGTGATCTGCACGCTGTGGATGTAGTTGCGGTTCCAGATGGGCTCCAGAAAACTGTTGGCGAAGCGGAAAATCAGAAGGTTCTCCACTGCTTCCTTGCCGAGATAGTGGTCGATGCGAAAGATGTTCTCCTCAGGGAAGGCCTCGTGTAAGGTCTCGTTCAGCTTCCGCGCGGAGACCAGGTCGCGCCCGAACGGCTTCTCCAAAATGACGCGCGCGTTGGTAGCACAACCCGACTTCTCCAGCCCGCGCACCACCACCGGAAACATGCTGGGCGGAATCGCCAGGTAATGCGTCGGCAGTTTTGCATCCCCCAGCCTGGCGCGAAGCTCGGCGTAGGTCTTGGGGTCCTTGTAGTCGCCATCCAGGTAGTCGAGCAGCTCGCAAAGCTTCTGGAAGGCCTCTTCATCAACCCCCGGACCGTGCTTCGTGATGCTATCGCGGGCCCGCTCGCGCAACTGCTCAACCGTCCATCCGGACTTGGCTACGCCTATGACCGGAACCTCGAGCGTGCCCTGCTGCACCATGCTCTGCAGGGCGGGAAAGATCTTCTTGTGAGCCAGATCGCCGGTGGCGCCGAAAAAGACAAATGCATCGGAATGCGCTGCCATGGTTGCCTTTCCATCCTCCGTCGCAACAGTGTAGCTGGCGAGGATACGAAAACGATAGTCTCGCCAGCTTGCCCCGCGTGAACAAATGATGAAGGCGGCTCAATCCAAGCTGCCCCCTTCGATTACCAGGTTTTCCCGCAAGATGAGGCGGATGGGCGATAACATGGAACCAGCGATGATCCCTGCCGCTCCCATCCAGCACGCCAACGAACGCGTTCTCGAATTCGACCAGTTGCGACAGATGCTTGCGGCCTATACCGCGTCTCCGCTCGGACATGGCCGGGTGATAGAGCTCACGGCTTCGTGTGACCGCCAGTGGATCGAGCGGCAGCACCAGCTCACGCAGGAACTGCGCGCCTTCTTGCGCACCGGAGCGCGCTTCGATTTTCACGGGCTGCTTGATCCCACCGAGATCATCGACAAGTCGCGCATTCGCGGCGCCGCGCTGGAGATAACAGAAATTCGCGATCTGGTGCTGGTGGCCGACCGCGCCGCTGAGTGGCGCGCGATCGCGCTGCATCCGGCGGCCCATCTTGCTGGCAATTGGAATGCGGTGCAAGAGCTCTCGGAGGCGATTGCCGACTTCACTGCTTTGCTCCGCTACTTCGGCAAGAAAATCCTGCCCGACGGCACGCTCGAGGACCACGCCTCGTCCGAGTTGGCGCGTATCCGTCGCGAGATCGAAAAGCAGAAGCGCGCCATCCAGGAATCGCTGCGCAGCTATCTGCGGCGGCTTTCCGAGGACGGTACGGTGCAGGACGAGCTGGTCACCATACGCGGCGAGCGCTTCGTGATTCCCGTCAAAGTGGAGCAGCGGCGGCGCGTGCAGGGCGTTGCCCACGGAGCTTCGTCGAGCGGGCAGACGGTATTTATCGAGCCGCTCGAAACCATCGAGCCGAACAACGATCTGGTGCGGCTGCTCGACGACGAACAGGCGGAAATCCATCGCATTCTACTCGAGATGACCGAGCGACTCGGCGAGCATGCCGCCGAGCTGATGGAAGCCGTGCATACGCTGGCTGAGTTGGAGCTGCAATTCGCCAAAGCGCGCTTCGCGGAAGACTACGACTGCGTTGCGGTGAAGCTACTCGGACCCGAGCCAGCTGCGGCGGACGCGGGCGCATCGTCGGGTGCACCATTCGTCCCATCCGTTGGGATGAGTGGGACTTCTTGTGACGCCCTGGTTCTGCGCAACGCCCGCCACCCGCTGCTGGAGCGTACCCTTAAAGCTCGCGGCGCGGCGGTGGTCCCGCTCAGTATTGAGCTCGACGCGCAGCATCGGCAGGTTGTCATCAGCGGCCCAAATACCGGCGGAAAGACGGTCGCGCTGAAGACTGTCGGCCTGTTGGCGCTGATGGCGCAGTCGGGAATTCCGGTGTCCGCCGATCGCGCCGAGCTGCCCATCTTCGACGCCGTCTTCGCCGACATCGGTGACTATCAGTCGATCGAGCAAAACCTCTCGACGTTTTCGGCGCACATCAGCAACATCGAGTTCATCTCGCATCATGCGACGGCGCATTCGCTGGTCCTGCTGGACGAGCTCGGCTCGGCCACCGACCCCCAAGAGGGCGCGGCGCTGTCCGTCTCCATCGCCGATTTTTTCCGCCGCGCCGCCGGCCTGAGCATCATTTCCACCCATCACACCGCGTTGAAGGTCTATGCGGCTAACACCCCCGGGGTGCTGAACGCGGCGGTTGGCTTCGACGAGCAAACGCTCGTGCCTACTTACGAGCTGCGCATGGGCGTCCCGGGAGCTTCGGCGGGCATCAACATCGCGAAGCAACTGGGGCTGAACTCTGACATTGTGGCAGAAGCCCGCCGTCGGCTGAGCTCGCAGACACAGGATGTCTCCCGCTTCCTCGACCGCCTGCATACCGAATTGCGACAACTGGATAACGAGCGGTCGCAAATTCACGCTCGCGAGCAGGAACTGGCGCAGCAACGCGCTCATCTCGAACGCGAAGGGCAAAAGGAGCAGCGGGAGAAACTGCGCGAGCTGGAAAAGAAGCTGGAGAGCGTGCTGCGTGACTTCGAGTATCGCGCGCGCGAAACCGTCAACGCAGTGCAGGACCGCGCGCAGGCGCTGAAGCTCTCCAAGGATGCCGAACGCCGCATCGCCAAAATGCGCCGCGAATTTCGGGAGCAGTTCGACTCTACCGTGGTGGCGCACTCGACGGGCGCCGATGCCAGCGATCCCAATGCGCAGCAACACGTGGTCAAGCAGGTCGGGGTGGGCGATACCGTGCGGCTCAAGTCGCTGGGCCGCGATGGCCGCGTGCTGCGCTACTACGACGACGATTCCTTCGAGGTGGCGGTTGGGCCCATGAAGATGAAGGTCGCGCGTGACGACATCGCCAGCGTGGTCGTGCGCGCCGGCGTCAATCCGGTGCAAGCCGCGCGCTCGCGCGGAATCAATGTGTCCCTCGCGCGCGAGGACGACAATGTGCCGACCGAGATTAACGTCATCGGCCAAACCGTGGACGAAGCGACGCAGGCGGTGGAGAAGTTTGTGGACCGTGCGTTCCTGGCGGGGGCAATCCGCTTGCGAATCGTACACGGCAGCGGCATGGGCATTCTGCGCAAAGCTCTTCGCGAATATCTGCGCCACCATCCGCATGTAGCGGCGGTGAGCGAGGCCCAGCAGAACGAGGGCGGCGGCGGCGCGACGGTCGTGGAGTTGAGAACGTAAAGCAGTGGCCAGTGGCTGGTGATCAGTGGCCAGGAAACTCGCTTTTCGCCAGATGATGCTGCCGTTTTACGCGCTCCTGGCTGGTCAGTCAGTCTGCGATAATTAACAATGGACGCGATTAACGGATTACGAATGGCGAATGGCGAACAGCGAACAGCGGCCTCTTTCGGCCAAACCGTGAAGGGTTACTTCTGGTGGACATATCCGCGCGGGAGCGTTCCCTATGACGTGATGGTCACCCTCATTCTGGCCTTCATTTTTTTGGCGCCGATCTGGATCAACTTCCGCGACAAACCCCAGCCACGCCCTCCGCGTCAGACCGAGATCGTCATGCAGCAGCAGGGCGACGGGTTCGTCTACACGGTTGACGCCTCGGCGGTGAACGCAGGGAGCGATGCGGAGCTGCGCGAGTCTCTGCTGCGGGTGGTCGAGCCCCTTAGCGGCGAGGTGACCATCGAACGTTATGCCGCCGTCCGCGACCGTGATCACATCACGGCGTATAAAGTCTGGGCGCATCGGTGAAACGAAAGCCGGCACTCGCGCGCAAGCAACTCCCGGCGGAAATCCGGTTTCCCTGATAGAGACACTATGAACCAGCGATGGATCGCGCTACTGGCATGCTTTTGGTTTTGCGCAACCCTGGCCGCGGCGGCGCAAAACCTGGATTCGGTGCTCAATGCGATGGACCGCGAGGCTGCTAACTTTCATACCGTGCAGTGCGACTTCAACGCCGACATGTATGAGAAAGTCGTTGACGAGCACGACTTCCAGCAGGGCACGATGTACTTCCGCAAGCAGGGCGACAGCATCGAGATGGCGGCCGACATCACGCAACCCGACAAGAAGTACGTGCTGTTTTCCAATGGCATGGTCAGCTATTTCCAGCCGTCGATCGACCAGGTGACCCAATACAACGCTGGCAAAAACAAGAGCGAGGTAGAGAGCTATCTGGTGCTGGGTTTCGGCGGCGGCGGGCACGCCATGGAGAGTTCCTACGAGGTACAGTACGGCGGCAGCGAGCAGGTACAAGGGGTGAATGCCGCCAAGCTGTTGCTCACGCCCAAGTCCCAGCGCGTACGCAACATGTTTCAATCGATCACGCTATGGATCGACCCGGCGCGCGGCATTCCCGTGCAGCAGCGCTTCGACGAGCCTTCCGGCGACTATCGCATCACCAAATACAGCGACATTCGGCTGAACCAGAAGGTCCCCGGCGAGGCGTTCAAGCTGAAGACCAACAGCAAGACGAAATATGTCCGGCCCAACGGATAAAGCAGCAATTAGCAGTTAGGGAGGCTCTGATTAAGTCGGTGGGTGGAAGAGCCGGCCTTCAGGCCGGCGTCCAACCCTCATAAATCAGCAGGGCTTCAGCCCTGGTTCTTAGCAGGTAGGAACTTGTTCAGAGTTTCCCTAAGACATACAAGGCCGGTTTTCATCATTGGCTTACCAGGCGGTGCTGAGCTAATTGCTAAGTGCTAACTGATAATTGCTAAGTGCCGGTTTTACTGCTTCTCCTGCGCCTCCGGCTTCTTCGAGTTGTCCATGTGCTGCAGGTTCTGCGGGTTTTGTTCCTGCCCTGTGTTCTTCATCTTGTCGGAATTCTTGATGAACAGCACCGTTTTCCAAATGTCGTCATCGGAGAGCACGCCGTCCCAGCCCGGCATGCCGCTGAAGCGAATGCCGTACTTGACCACATAAAACAGGTTGCCGTCGGGGTCGTCGGGGGTGCGCGTCATCAGTTGCGGCACGCTGGGATAGAAGTTCCGGCGCATGGGAGACACCGGCTGTTTGAGACTGCCGTGGCACCAGGCGCAATTCTTGTCGTAGGTGTTGAAGCCCTGGGTGATGTTCTCGGGGTTGGGCGGAAACGGGTTGTCCTGTTTGGGGGCGTGATCGTCCACCCACTCGTCAACCGAGCGATTCGCTGTGCGACGCTCAAAAGTGCCAGGCGTGGGACCGACGGCGCGGGTGTCAAAATGGCCGGTCGTAGTGTAGACGTAGGCGCCGCCGAAGACGACTACCAGGGTTACGATGATGCCGACGATGAATCCGCGCATTGCTCTCCTTGAGGATCGTGGACTGCAAATAGCGAATCCATCATCCTACTACGGGAAGGCCAATCCAACGGGCGCCTCCCTTGTACCCAAAATGGGCGCATGGTAAGCTGGGCGTATGCGAGTGATTTCCCGCAGCGCGCTGCGGGAGTATATCGACTCCCAAGCAGGTCACCGGGACCATACCTCCCTGACGAATGCTCTTAATGCATGGTTCGCGGAAGTTCAGAAAGCAAATTGGAAGAACAGCGACGACATCAAACGAGGTTACACGTGGGCCAGCATTATCTCCGCCCATAGGGTGGTCTTTGATATTTTAGGCAATCGCTATCGTTTGGTGACGGCGGTGGATTTCGAGAAGGGTATCGTCTGGATCAAGTGGATCGGTACGCACAAGGAATACGAGGATTGACGTGAAGAAGGTGAGATATGCCGGAGATTAAGCCGATTCATACCAGCAAGGATTATGAGGCCGCGCTCTCGGAAGTTGAACGCCTGTGGGGCGCGAAGCTGGGTACGCCAGACGGTGACAGGCTGGATATATTGGCCACGCTCATCGATTCTTACGAGCAGATTCACTATCCCATGGATCCGCCGGACCCGATCGAAGCCATCAAATTCAGAATGGGCCAGCAGAATCTAACCCGAAAACAACTGGAGCCAATGATCGGGACAAGAACACGGGTTGCCGAAGTGCTGAATCGGCGACGGGGCCTCTCTATCACTATGATCCGACGGCTCCACGCGGAATTGGGCATTCCTGCGGAAGTCCTCATTCAACCCTCTCGGCCCAAGGGCACGAAAAGACGCCTCGGTCAGGTAATCGCCAGCACCACCGTCGAGGCTACACTCGCTCCGACGCGCGCTCGATCTACCAGGAAGCACCGCCTGGCTGGCTGAAAGAACCGGTATCTCTAGTAGCGCCGCAGCCGCCGCGCTTCGCGCACGACGTCCTCCACTCTCGGCAGGAAAGCTTCTTCCAGCGGCGGTGAGAAGGGAACTGGCGAATCGGCAGAGGCGATGCGCACAATCGGCGCGTCCAGCGCATCGAAGCATTCCTCGTTGATGATGGCGGCAACTTCGCCGGCGATCCCTCCGGTTTTCGTGTCTTCGTGCAGTACGATCGCGCGATTGGTGTTCTCGACCGTCTGCCGGATGGCATCGCGGTCGAGCGGCAGGATCGTACGCAGGTCCACCACTTCCAGTTCGATGCCCTCTTTCGCCAGGATTTCCGCTGCTTCCAGTGCGGTGTACACCATCGCGGCATAGGTAATGACGCTGAGGTCGCGTCCTTCGCGAGCGATGCGCGCCTTACCGATGGGCACGGTGTAATCCTCGGCAGGCAATTCTTCCTTGATGCGCCGGTAGAGAAACTTGTGCTCGAAGAACAGCACGGGATTGTTGTCGCGAATGGCGGACTTAATCAGTCCTTTGGCATCGTAGGCGCTCGCCGGACAAATCACCTTCAGGCCCGGAGTGTGCGCAAAGTAGGTCTCGGGATTTTGCGAGTGAAACGGCCCGCCGTGTACGCCGCCGCCGGACGGTCCGCGCACCACCACGGGCACCGGCGCACCCCAGCGAAAATGCGCCTTGGCCAGCATGTTGGTGATCTGGTTGAAGGCGCAACCGATGAAGTCCATGAACTGAAATTCGGCGACGGGCCGCATGCCGGTGAGCGCGGCGCCGAAGCTGGCGTTGATGATGGCCATCTCCGAGATGGGCGTGTCCACCACCCGCTCCGGGCCGAAGCGGTCGATCAGCCCGTCGGTGACTTTGAAGGCGCCACCGTAGATGCCGATGTCCTCGCCGATGCAGAACACCGCGGGATCGCGCTCCATCTCCTCCCAGATGCCCTGGCGAATGGCTTCCAAATAGGTTACTGCGGCCATGAATGCTCGTGATGTCCTTTTTTTCCAAAGACGCGATTCAGTTGGCTTACCTTTTGCCCCCGACCTTCTGCGAACTCGCCGGCTCGCGCGCGTGTTGGGTCACGGTGCGCAACTCTGAGGTTACGTCCTGCGCCAGTCCGATGCGATACAGCAAATCGGCATAGCGTATGTCGTCGCGGATGGCATCGTAAATCGGCCCGACCTTCAGGTAGCACAACAGAGGATCACGCGCTTCGGCGGCTTTCTCCAGCCACTCGAACGCGTGCTCCACATCGCCCATGCCCAGATAGCCCATCACCCACGAGATCGGCGCCACATAGGCCTGGGCCGCCGCCGCGTTCAGCTCATCCAGCAACAGCAGCGCCTTCTCCTTGTCGCCCGCACCGCCATAACAGGAAGCCAGCGGTCCCAAAAGCAGCGGATTGTAGTCTGCGAGTTGCTGCGCCTTCTCCAGTTCGGCGATGGCCTTCGCATACTCGCGCTGCTGCTCATAGTTCAACGCCACGACCACGTGCGCTTCGATGTCGCTGGCATCCAGTTCGAGCGCGCGCCGCGCCTGGCTCAACGAGCTATCGTAGTCGCGGCGATAGTGATAGACGCCCGCGAGATACACATTGGCCGGCACCGAAAGGGGATCGCAGGCCAGCGCCTGCTCAACCTGTATCTCAGCTTCATCGTAGCGGCCCATCTGCACCAGCAGGATGTTGTATTGTATGTGCGGCAGTGGGAGGCCGGGGTTCAACTCAATGGCCCGCAGGAACTCGCGTTCGGCTTCCTTCCAGTTCCACTCAGACCACATGCGGACGATGCCCATTGAGGCGTGCGCCTCGGCGAGCGTATCGTCCGCCTCTAGCGCCTTGCTCACCGCTTCCTTGGCTTTGGGCCAGGCTTCGGTGGGAGGCGCCAGACCCCATGAGGCCAGCGAAACGAAATAGTCGGCGATTCCGGCCAGCGCCGGCGCGTAGCCGGGGTCGAGTTCCAAGGCCCGCTGAAAATACTCCAGCGCTTTCTGGAACCCTTCGCCGCTGCGCTTGTTCCACTGAAATCGTCCGCGCAGATACAGGTCATAGGCTTCGAAGTTGTTGGTGTAACGCTTCACCAGACCGCTGCTGCCGGACTTCGATCCCAGCTCCACCTTGAGCAGGTCGGCAATCGACCCTGCCATGTCGTCCTGCACGTCGAAGATATCGGTCAGGTTGCAATCGAAGCGTTCCGACCACAGGACGATGCCATCGGTGACATTGGTGAGTTGGGTAGTGACGCGAATGCGCTCGCCCAGCTTGCGGACGCTGCCTTCGACGACGGTCGAGACCTTAAGCTGCTCGCCGATGGTGCGCACGTTCTGCGCCTTGCCCTTGAACTCGAACGCCGACGTGCGCGAGACGACTTGCAGTCCGGGCAGGCGCGAGAGCGCGTGAATGAGTTCCTCGGTCAGGCCATCGATGAAGTACTCGTTTTCCGAATCGGAGCTCAGATTGCGAAAAGGCAAGACCGCAACCGAGGCATGTGGCCGTGGCGCGACTCGCATGACCGGCGCCACGTCGGTCCGCAAGGTCAACGCACGCAACGCGTCGAGCAGTTCGCCCGCATTGGCGGGACGCTCGTCGCGGTTCTTGCGCAAAGCCTGAGCGATGATCTGGTCGATGCCCGCGGGCAGGTCGGGACGGCGCGCCCGCAAGGAAGGTGGTTCCAGGTCCATGATGGCGCGCATGATGGTGGCCTCGGTTTTCGACTCGAACGGGCGGTCGCCGGCCAGCATCTCGTAAAAGGTCACGCCCCACGACCAGATGTCCGTGCGCCCGTCGAGGGTATCGCCGCGTAACTGTTCGGGTGACATGTAGGGGACGGTGCCGACTACGCCGCCGGTATTCGTCACGCCCACATCGTGTGGCAGCTTGGCCAGGCCGAAGTCCACAATCTTCACGCCGCCATCAGGCAGCAGCATGATGTTGGCCGGCTTGATATCGCGATGCACGATGCCCATGCTGTGCGCTGCTGCCAGCCCTTGCGCCACCTGCTCGGCGATGTTGACCGCGTGCTTGAGCGAGAGCGGCCCCTGCTCCAAGCGCGCGCGCAGGTTTTCCCCCGCACAAAATCCCATCACGATGAACAAGTCACCATCCGGGGTCTCGCCGAAATCGTGAATCGTGCAGATATTGGGATGGTCGAGCAGCGACGCGGTCCGCGCCTCGCGGATGAAGCGTGTCCGCTGTTCAGCAACAGCGGCAATATCGCGTGAGATGAGCTTAATGGCGACCGGACGATCGAGCCTTAAGTCCTGGGCCTTATAGACTTGGCCCATGGCTCCTCGTCCCAGTCGTTGGACGACCCGGTAGTGATAGATAGTACTGCCAATCATCCGTATGGCCCCGGAGAAAGCAGGAAAGGGAATTGCGAGCAGTTTATTGTACAGCTTCGGCGGCCACGCGGGTGAGCAGGCTCACGGTCTGAAAGGCGCTGACGCCCATCAGCGCATGATGCTCTTCGGTGAACGGCAGCGCATCCAGGGCGCGGTCCAGGTCGTCGCGGTGTTGCGGATCGAGCTTGCCGTGCAGCAGCAGGTTACTGAAGGCCCGGCGCGGCACGCCGATGCGGTCGGCTGTCTGTTCGAAAAATTCGACGTCCGGCGGCGTGCCCTCCAGCACGGCGATGAAGCCGAGCAGCGCCACCGGATGCACATGCCGGATCCAGTAGTACTGCGCCCCGGCAAGCGCTGCCGCCGAGGGCGGCGGGATGCGCTTCAGGATTTCGTCGCGCTTGTAACCGAGCGTCTCCAGGTCGTCCAGCACCCAGTCATCGTGACCGGTTTCTTCAGGGATGTGCTTGCCCAGATAGACCAGCATGCCTTTCGCGATCGGGTCGCGATCCAGCATCTTCTCGCAGGCCTCGGCGGCGGCCTTCATCAGGGGCACGCTGCAGCGTATGACCGAGTGATTGCGGAAGAGAAACTCGGGATAGATCTCGCGCAGCCGGGGATGGCTCCATAGCGTCTCGGCTGCTTCATCCAGAGGCCCGCGCACCAGGCGGATCTTGTCGCGCAAACGGCGGCTGTGGCTGAGGTTGTCCATAAAAGAGGTATGCGCAAACTCGGGTGCAAGGCCCGCGCACGATTTGCCCGGGCGCTGAAACCTCTCCCCGTTTCGGAGGGCATGAGTCAGGGCACGACTTCACTCGTGCCGAAGTGCCCGTTTATTTCTCGCCGGAGCCGGCTTCAGCCGGCGACATAGAACGGGCCGGCAGGACCTCTTCTGCAGCCTTTTCCATCGTGCAACGGCCAACAAATTCTTGTCCTGCGGAGCGGGCTTGTGCCCGCGACCATCCGCTCTTCGGTCTTTGCGCTGCTCGTGTTAAAACACAATTCCGATGGTGCGCGAGTTCTGGCCAGGCGCGATGGTACCGCCGGGATTGCAATTGTTCACCAGAAAATTCGTGCCAACGGTTTGATAGATATTGATCAACGCTTGGACCTCGCTGGCTTTTAACGCGTTGATCGTGGCCTGGTCTGCCGGACTGGGAAGGCTACCGGACAGGATCAAACCCGCTTGGATAAGTAGCTGGACATTGTTCATGCGAACCTCCGTAGATCGGCTTGAGTGGACGGCGTGCGTCCGAATATTTAGAACACGATTCCCGATGACTTCGCGCCCGTTAGGTTTCTCTGAATGAAGCCCGGCGTGAGCTTGCTCTTGACGCTGATCAGCGCCGAAACCTCTTCCGGCGTCAGCTTATTGATAACCTCCTGGTCCTCCGCGGTGAGCGCCGCGGCGCCGCTCGCAATCAGGCCGGCGGCCGCGAGTTGATCTACGTTTGCCATGCGAAACCTCCCTTGTCGTAGGTTGAACTGCGTATTCAGTGTAGAAGCTGGCGAGAGTGGCGTCCGCCGCTTCCCTTTGGCAAGTAATCGTGAGCGCCCAGGCAGAATGCTTCATTCTTCCAGCGGCAGGCATTGATGGTTCGCTGCCGTGCTTCAAGACGCGGAGCTTATGAGCTACGACAAGCTATCACAAACAGGGTTGTTGTCAAGCGGGAACCAATAGGTCAGCTAGGCAGCCGACTTCCCACCGGCGTTCTTCTCCCGTTCCTCGCGGAAGAAGTACAGCATGTCGAGTGGTATGGTTTCGGCACCGGCCTGCCGCAGCAAGGTCGTCACCTGGCCGCGATGGTAGGTCCCGTGGTTTACCACGTGCTGCAGCAGCTCTGCCAAGGGCATTGAGAACGGCTTTCCCGACATGTCGCTGTAATTCACCGGCGCTTGCAGCTCTTTCTCGCTCAGGCCCGCGATGAATTGCTGCCGCTCGTTTTCGAGCGAATCGCAGAACGCCCGCAGCTCGGCGACAGTAGACAACTGCAGCGGAGGGGGAACGCCCGCCGCTCGCAATTTTTTCCACGTTTCAAAGGAGGCGCCTTTGACCGGCTCAATTGCAACTGGAGACGCACCTGTCCAGCGCTTCAGCCAGATCCACTCCGCCGCCAGAATGTGAAAAACCGATTCGCGAATCGACGGAAAGCTGCTTTGAATGCTGGCGGCGAATTGCTCCTGGTTCAGCTTCTCCAAAACAGAAAACATGCGCAGGTTCGCCCAGCGATTGTAGGCATAGAGGGGGTGAATGTCGGTCAAATTCATAACTGTCTCCACATCAGGTAAATCGCGATATCAATCCTGGTCTGGCATTGGGATCCATCTTAATACTCGGCCTCGCCATGCGCCGGCCATGCCAGTCAGCAATGAACCATGTTAGCGGCGCCACCTGTCGAATAGTTCCCACCATAGCAACTTCTCCGACTCGGTGAGATAGGTTTTGGCCCACTCGCGATTCTTCCACCACGGCTGGCCGAAGGTGGCGGGGTCCTCAGAGGCGGCCGCACTCCAGCGATACTGCGGCAGGCGATTGCGAAAGATAGAAAGCGCGCGCCGGGTGTGATACCCGTCGGTGACCAGCAGGACCGACTGCGGCGGCGGTTGCAGGCCGTGCAAACAGGCGTCCACCTGCGGCGCCTCGTCCTTCGTGGAATCGCCTTCAATTGGACAGACGCTAACCTGCGGCGCATTCGGTCCAGCGGTACGGGTGACAAAATCTCGCGCCAGATTGGCCAGCGAGTGTCCATAGATGACACCGTCGTCCACATCGACGACAAGGTGTGGCGCATCGCCGGCGCGCAGCAACTCCAGCCCACGCCAGTAGCGGGCATCGGCCTCACTGCCCGCGAGCACCACGATCGCATCGGACTTCTTCGGATCGTTGATGATGAGCTGGCCGCCCGGCTCAACAAACCAGATGACCACAAGCAGCACAACCACGGCGAAAATAATGGCGAGTAGGCGCTTCATTCCGAGTGGACATGATACATGTGACCCGCATTCATTGCCGCGGCGCCAATGGCGGAGGCCACTCCAGCACCACGATTTTGCCGTCGGCATCGCGCTCCAGCACCGGCGCGTACAGCCCCATGAGTTCGCGTCGCCACCACAGGCCCGTGGCGCGCTTTTCTGCCAGCGTGGTGAACCAGTACTGCCAAAGCACGGCGCGGACCTCTTTCGGCGGCCCGTCAGGGAACGGATTGCCCGCGAACAGAGCGAGCACATCGCGCGACCCCGCTAGCAGTCGCTCCTCCGTGCTGACCACGAGCAGGTTCTCGCGCCACGAGCCCAGCGACGCGAACCACAGGTTCCAATCGAAGCGCGGCTGATAGGGCGCATAGATGCGCGGCTTCTGCGCGAGCTCCTGCGGCTTGTACTGGAACGGATAAGTCTTCCAGGTCTTGCCGTCGTCGGAGCCTTGGAACTCAATCTCGTAGCGGCCGCGCGTCATGACCGCAAACAGCCCGTAGCGATTGGCGATGCGAAACGGTTGCAATGCCGCGACCGGTGAAACCGGCAATGGGAAACGCGGGAAGAACATCCAGAGGAGCTGCGCGCTGGTCGCGTAGAAAATCCAAAGCAGTGCGACGCTGGCCAGCGCGAGCTTGAATGCGGCAACGGGACGCGGACTCGTGCGGGCTGGCGGGCGTTGCGCAATCTCGCTTTGCGGCTGCACGTCTTCCTCTGACGTCGCAAGCTGCTGCGGTGCCGCCTGAGCAAGCTCCGCAGACGGCGGCTCGTGAGCTTCACTGATAGGCGGCGCAAAACTCCGCTTCCATCGCACGGGCACAAAGCGCAGGCAGAAGCGATCGTCGAGCAGCAGAAATCCGAGCACGAGAACCAGATAATTCAGGAATGTGTAGTTGGCCGTGAGGATCACCGGAATCTGCCACATGGTGACGATGAAGAAGCAGACGATGCGAAAACGGCGCGGCAGGAACAGCATGAACA
>Ga0335078_10002544_pt1 | contig 27555 bp, 21 predicted proteins | sample Lox_Sample_32_FD_206711 | JGI IMG/M metagenome (GOLD analysis project Ga0335078, IMG submission 206711) | Soil microbial communities from Loxahatchee National Wildlife Refuge, Florida, United States - Lox_Sample_3.2 | ecosystem: Environmental > Terrestrial > Soil > Wetlands | place: USA... | reverse complement strand
CTCCCCTCGCGGTGGAGACGCACGACTTCTCATTGGTGAAGGAACATGGATAAGCCCGCTGTTCTGGGTGGAAGAGCCAGCGTCACGCGCGAGTCGCATCGCGTGTGGCCGCTCATTGGGGAAGAAGAAAAGCGCGCGGTGATGCGCGTGCTCGATCGCGGCATCGTGCAGGGCGTTCACGCGCCCGAGACGCGCGCGTTCGAGGAAGAGTTCGCCGCGTTCGTCTCGGCGAAACATTGTTTGATGACCCACTGCGGGACGAGCGCGCTGCAGCTCGCGCTCGCTTCCGCAAACGTGCGCGAGGGCGACGAAGTGATCGTTCCCGCGTACAGCTTCGTCGCGACGCCGCTGTGCGTGGCGCTCCAAGGCGCGACGCCCGTCTTCGTCGACGTCGACGCGGAGACGGGCCATATGGATCCCGCGCTCGCGCGCGCCGCGATCACCGAACGCACGAAGGCGATCATGCCCGTGCACATCCACGGCGAAGCCGCGGACATGGACGCCTTTCTCGCGATCGCGAAAGAGACGAGCATCGCGATCGTCGAAGACGCCGCGCAAGCGCACGGCGCGCGCCACCGCGATCGACCCGTCGGCGCGCTCGGCGCGTCCGGCGGGTTCTCGCTCCAAGGATCGAAGAACCTCACGTCGGGCGAAGGCGGTTTGTTCGTCACGAACGATCGCGACGCGTGCGAGCGCGCGAACCGCGCGCGGAGCTTCGCGCTGAACCTGAATCTGGACGACGCGTGGGACGCGACGCGTCCGCTCGACGGCGATCGCGCGCTCTCTTCGAGCGCAGTGAGCTCGATGTACCGCGGAAACGAAATGGCCGCCGCGTTCGGGCGCGCGCAGTTGAAGAAGCTCCCCGCGCTCACGGCGGCCGCGCAGAAGAACGGGGCGCGCCTCACGCAAAAGCTCGCGGAGCTCCCCGGCGTCCTCCCCCCGCGCGCGCTCGAGCACCGCACGACCGTGCACCACAAATTCCGCGTGCGCTTCGATCCGAAACGCGCGGGCCTCGCGTGCTCGCCGAGCACGTTGCGCGACGCGATGCGCGCCGCGCTCGTCGCCGAGGGTCTCGAGGTCGTCTTCTGGCAAGGCGCGCCGCTTCCCGCGCAGCCCGTCTTCCAGAAACGTGCAGAATACATGTTTCGTGGGCTGCCCGGAGGGACGGATCTCGCGAAGAACTACGAGCCCACGCAGTACGCGCGGACGGCTGCGTTGCTCGAGTCGAGCCTCGTCGTGTTCTCGCAGTCGTGTCCGCTCATCGGCCAGCCCGAGGCGCTCTTCGATCGGTACGCCGAAGCGTTCGCGCGCGTGTGGCACCACCGCGAAGAGATCGTGCGCGCGTTCGAAAAGAAGAATTGAGCGCGTGAGTCAGCGCAGCGAGAGCATCAAGGCGGTCGTTCGATGGGCGCTGCTCGCGGGCGGCGTCGCGTTCATCGCGTACCTCGTTCGTTCCGCGGGGCCGCGCGCCGTCGCCGACGCGCTCGTCGCCGCGGGCCCGTTCATTCCGATCATCGTGCTCTTCGAAGCCGCGCAGCTCGCGACGGACACCGCGGCGTTCGCCAGCATCCTCGGTCCGGAGCGTCGGCGTGCGATCACCGTGAAGGGGTGGGTGCGATCGTCGTGCATGTCGTTCGTGTGCCTCGCGCTCTTGCCGGCGGGGCGCACGGCGAGCGAGGTCGCGCGCGCGGCGATCGTTGCACAATACACGGGTGCGTTTCGCTCGGCGGCGGCGGGCGCGGAGCTTCAAGCCGCCGCGCTCATCGCGGACGGTCTGATCAGCGGCGCGGTCGGTCTCGGAATCTTCGTGATGGTCGGATCGCAGGGAAAGCTCGCGTGGATGCTCGGCGGAAACTTCGTGCTCGCGTGCACGCTCGGCGTGACGCTGTTTCTCGTGCTGCACGTCGAGCGCGTGGCGCACTGGGTGAAGCGGAAGTTTCCGCGGCTCGCGCGAAACGCAGGAGACGAAGTGACGACGCCGCGCTTCTACGGGGTGCTCCCGTCGGCGTGGAGCTTTCTCGGGCGGTGGCTTCAAGTCGTGCAGTACGGCGTCGTCGTGGCGGCGGTCGGCGGCGCGTGGAGCGTGCGCGGCGCGTTCGTCGGTCACGGGATTCACATGGTGGGCGCGACGTTGGGCGCGGCCGTTCCGAATCAGGTCGGCGTGGTCGACGGCGCGTACGTGGCGTTCACGGACGTGCTCGGATTTCCTGGCGCGCCCGCGAAGGCGCTCAGCGTCGCGCTCGTGCTGCGCGCGTCTCAGCTTCTGTTCGCGGCGGTGTGCATGGTCGTCGCGACGCTCACGCGCGAGAAGAGCGAGAGCGTCGCAGCAGCGAGCGGAGCGCCGTCACCGGAAGGATGATCGCGACGCCGAGCGCGAGCGTGGCGATCGCGCCGAACGTCTCGCCGCGCGCGATCGCGAACGCCACGCGCGCGACGCTCGCCGCCCAGAGCGCGAGGCCGACCACGAAGAGCGCACGATCGCGCTCACGCTCGGGAGCGCGCGGTGAGTCGACGGTGGGAACGACGCGGTACGGCACGCACCCATCGTGTCGCAGCGCGCGTTAGGACGACGCAAAGACGATGGCCGCGCGCATTAAGAAATGATCAAGCGCCGAACGCGGAGCGATCCAGCAACGCCGAGAGCTCGGCGACGATCTCGCGCACGCGATCGTCTTCCGGCATCTCCTCGAATCCGAGCTCGACGTGCTGCGTGTGGACACGGTCGGTGAACGGCGTGAAGTGGATCATGCCGCGTCCTCCACGCGTCGTGGGTGGCGCGCCGCGCGTGTATTCGGTGCCCATCCACAGTTGTCGGCCGTTCATGAAGTGACGCGGGAGATCCGGCGTGAGCGGCGCGAGGCGCCACGCGGATTTCTTCGCTGCGCACAGCGCATCGAGCCCGCTGCGCACGCCGCGGCACAGCGGGCCGAGTCGCGTGCGCGCCGTGTCGCGCCACTGCGCGATGTTCGGCGGGACCGGACCGTCTTCGAACGCGAAGTACGCGCCCGCGCGAAACGCGAAGAGCTCGCCGCGCGCTTCGAGATCCTCGAGCGCGACGCCTTCGGGCTCGCGGAGCCAAGTGTCTGCGTTCGGAAGCACGTCCCGGAGCGCGCGCGTGAACCCGCGACGCGCGCCGTCGACGACGTCCTTCGCGCGCGGCGCGTCCACGTGCGCGCCGAGCGGCGCTTGCGATCGCGTCCAGGTGAGCAGCGCCTCGAGCACGCCGTCGGCTTGCGCGTAGAGCTGATGATCGAACTTCGCTTCGCGCGCGACGTGTCCGTCGTGCACGTGAACGGTCGGAAAGAAGATCGCGCGCGGCGCGCGCGTGGGGAACGAGAGCGCCATCGGGTGCACGCGCTGTCGCTTCGCGCTCGGCGCGAGCTGGAACACCGCGAAGCCCCAATCGGCGTAGTCGGGCAACCGCGACCACACGTCGTCGCTCAGTCGAAATCGCGCATCGAGACGCGCGAAGTCGCCGCGCGTCGGGACGAACGACGCGACGAAGCGTCCGACCTGGTGCACGGCGAGCGTCGCGCGGCTCACCGCTGCGTCGCGCGAGAAGCCGAGCGACTGCGCGGCGACGACCGACGTCGGAAATGCCCTCTCGAGATCGTCGAAGAAATTTTCGTAGCCCTCGAGATCGACGAAGCGCACGGCGTCTTCGGCGGCGCCGAGCGCGACGGGGAGGGGGAGCACCATCGCGACGTCCGCGGCGAGCTCCACGTTCATCGCGTACGCGAGCAGCTGCCGATCGCCGGACGTGCGCGCGAAGATGCGGGTTTGGCCGACGAACTTCACGGCGCGCGAGAAGATGCACATCAGCGAAGCTCGATTTGCATCCCGAGCTCGACGACGCGGTTCGGTGGAATCCCGAAGTACGCCGTCGCGGTGAGCGCGTTGCGCGACACGAGCGCGAAGAGCCACATGCGCAAGCGCGCGAGGCCGCGTCCGCACGGAATCAGCGTCTCGCGTCCGAGGAAGTACGTCGTGCGATCCGGATCGATCGGCACCGCGCCCGCCTTTTGGATCGCGTCGACGAGCGACGGAACGTTCGGCGTCTCCATGTATCCGAAGCGCGCGACGACGCGATAAAAGCCGACGCCGAGCGATTCGCTCGTGATGCGCTCGTCGCCTTTCACGAACGGCGTGTGCTCGGCGGCGATCGTGAGGAGCATCACCGTCTCGTGCAGGACTTGATTGTGCTTGAAGTGGTGGAGGAGGAGCGTGGGCACGCCGCCCGTGTTGCCCGTCAAGAAGACCGCGGTGCCCGGAACGCGATGCGGCTTGAGCGTCGCGACGTCCGCGAGGAACGAGTCGAGCGGAACCATCATGCTCTGCATGTACGCGCCGAGTCGTTTGCGGCCCGCCATCCACGTCGTGAAGAGGAGAAACACGGCGACGCCGATTCCGAACGGAACGAACCCGCCGTCGAAGAACTTGCGCAGGTTGGCGACGAGGAACGTGAGATCGATCGTCATGAAGAGCGCACAAATGGGCGCGGCTTTGTAGATCGGCCACTTCCACGCGCGGCGCAGCACGACGTAATACGCGATCGTCGTGACGCTCATCGTGCCCGTCACCGCCATGCCGTACGCGGCGGCGAGGTGATCCGAGGTCTTGAACCACGCGACGAGCGTGACGCACGCGACCATGAGCGCCCAGTTGACCTCGGGCACGTAGATTTGTCCGAACTGGCCCGCCGACGTGTGCACGACGGTGATGCGCGGCGAGTATCCGAGCTGCACGGCTTGTTGCGTGAGCGAGTAAGCGCCCGAGATGAGCGCCTGCGACGCGATGACGGTGGCCGCGGTGCTGAGCGCGATCATCGGCACGAGCGCGACGTGCGGGACGAGCGCGTAGAACGACGACGGATCGGGCTTGCCACCCGCGAGCAAGAACGCGCCTTGCCCGAAATAATTCAGCACGAGCGTCGGAAGGACGAGCGCGTACCACGCGAGCGCGATCGGCTTGCGTCCGAAGTGCCCCATGTCGGCGTAGAGCGCTTCGCCGCCCGCGATGCACAAGATGACCGCGCCGAGCACGACGAACGCGTCGTTCGGTCGCGCCATCGCGTAGTGGACGGCAAAAAGCGGGCTGATCGCTTCGAGTACGATCGGCGCGTGCACGATGCCGGCGATGCCGAGCGCACCGATCGCGACGAACCACACGACCATGATCGGGCCGAACACGAACCCGATGTCCTTCGTGCCGCGCCGCTGCACCGCGAAGAGCGCGACGAGGATCGCGATCGTGATCGGCACGATCCATCGCGAGAACGCGGGCGACGTCGCCTTGAGGCCTTCGACCGCGCTCAGCACGGAGATCGCGGGCGTCACGACGCCGTCGCCGTAGAGCAGAGCCGCTCCGAACAGGATGATCATCACGAGCAGCGCCGGCCGCGCCTTCATCGGGATGAGGCCGAGCAGCGCGAGGATGCCGCCTTCGCCGTCGTTCGACGCGCGCATGACGAACGTGAGATATTTCACCGTGACGACGAGCGTCAGCGCCCAAAAAATGAGCGACAGGACGCCGAGGATTCCGACGCGATCGCCTTGCACAGGATGCTCCCCGCCGAACGCCTCACCGAGCGCGAAGAGCGGGTTCGTGCCGAGATCGCCGTAGACGACGCCGAGCGCACCGAGCGCGAGGCCGAGCGGGAGCTTCTTCGGCGTGGCGTCCGCGGGGACGTTCACGAAGCTCGGAAGGCGGGGCCTCGCGAGGGTCGGAGGCTGCGGGAGCAGCGACGCCATGGACGTCGGATTGAAACACCCCGCGCGCGCGCGCGGGGAATAAAGAAAAGATCAAGATTGGCGGAAATACGATTTTGCGCGCGAACATCGTCTAGCTTCGTCGCGCTCATGGATCTGCCGAACGCGAGCGATCACACGTTGCCGTGTCGTCCGACGATCAGCTGCACCGCGGACTTCGCCACGCCGGGCACGTTGGAGCTCGAAGCCGGCGGCCTCGCGTCTCGCGCCGAAAACCAAACGCAGACCACGTCGTTTCCGTTCCTGCTCAAGCTCACGCTCTCGAAGATGTTCCAGGCGCAGATCGGGTCGAACGGCGGAACGTTCGTGCGCGGCGTCGCGCGCGCGGATTTTTTCGACGATCTCGATTTGGGCGTGAAGCTCCACCTCGCGGATCAGTCGCGCTACGCGCCGTCGTTCGCGGTGACGGCGCTCGTCGGCGTCCCGTCGTCTTCGTACTCGCGCGCTTCGGCGTTCGTCACGCTCCACGCGAGCAAGGACTTCGGACCGATTCACGCGGACGCGAACGGCGGCGTCGCGGAGATCGGAATCGACGTGACGCCCGCGGCGCAACCCTTCGCGTCGCTCGCGCTCTCGACGAGCGTGACTTCGCTCGTCGGCGTCGCGCTCGAAACGTATTACTTCGGCGACGCCGCGCCGTTCGCGTCGAACGACGGCGGCTTCCGCTTCGTCGCGACGCTCGCGGCGAAACCGTGGCTCGTGTTCGACGCGGGCGGCGACGTCGGATATTTTCCTTCGGTGCGCGCGTTCAGCGCGTTCGTCGGAATGACGGTCGTCCCCGCGGTGCTGTGGCGAAAATGAGCGCGCGAATCAAACCGACCACCGCGGTGAACCTGTGGCGCACGCCGCTCTTGCTCACGCTCGCGTCCGTCGCGCTGTTCGGCGTCACGATGATCCCCGACGTGCTCGACGCGTACGGCAAGATCCACCTGCCGTATTGGCTCACGATGGGCAGCATCGACGACGCGCGCGCGATCTTGAGCGCGATGCTCGCGTGCGTCAGCACGGTGCTCGCGCTGATTTTCTCCGTCGCGCTTCTCGTGCTCTCGATGGTCGCGACGCTCTTCGGCCCGCGGCTCCTCTATCGCTTTCTCCAAGATTGGGTGACGCAAGTCACGCTCGGTCTGTTCCTCGGCACCTTCGTCTATTTGTGCCTCGTGTTTCTCGTCACGCACCAAGACGCGCACTCGACGTTCATTCCGCAGATCTCGCTCATCACGAGCTGGGTGCTCGTCGTCGTGAGCTTCGCGTTCCTCGTCCTCTACAGCCACCGCATCGCGGTCTCGATCCAAAATCCGGATCTCGTCGCGCGCATCGTCGACGATCTCGCGCCGACGCTCGAAGCGTCGATCGCGGACACGGCGGAAGGCGAGACGCTCGACGCGTCGACGGTCGCGAAGCAAATCGAAGCGGGCGCGTCGATCGAGGCCGCGAACAGCGGATACGTGCAGCACATTCATCACCGCGCGCTCGCGGGCGCGGCGGAGCGCGCGGGCGCCGTCGTGCACGTTCCGTTTCGACCCGGTCAGTTCGTGCTCGCGCACGACGCGATCGCGCACGTGTGGCCCGCGTCGAAGAAGGACGCGATCCAAGCCGACGTGCGCGCGTACGTGAAGCTCGGCCGTCATCGCCTGCTCAAACAGGACGCGGAGTTCGGGCTCGCGCAAATCGTCGAGATCGGAATCCGCGCGCTGAGCCCTGCGGTGAACGACACGTTCACGGGGGTCGCGTGCGTCGATTGGGTCGGCGACGCGCTGCTCGTGCTCGCGGACGCGCCCGTGCAGCACGGCGTGTGGCGCGACGCGAGCGGCAAGGTTCGTCTCACCGTGCGCCCGCTGAAGCTCGAGCGGCTCGTGCGCATGGGATTCGATCAACTGCGACAAGCGGGCGACGGAAATCCCGCGGTGCTGGTCCGCATGCTCGACACGATCCGGCGCATCGCGCCGCGCATGTCGGACGCGGGGCGCGATGCGTGCTTCGAAGAAGCCGACGCGATCCTCGAGCGCACGAACGTGAGCAACCTCGCGAAGATCGATCGCGAGGACATCGAGCGCGCATGGAAGCGCGTGCGTCCGTCGAATTGATCCATTGTTTACGTCCGTCGCGCTACGTTGCGCGGCGTGCGTAAGTCCGTACGATCGATCTTGCTCGTCGTCTTGCTCGGCGGCGCGCGCACGGCGTTCGCGCAAAGCGAGGACGCCGGGGCGGACGACGTCAAGGAACAGCTCCGCGCGCTCCAGGAGCGCGTCAAACAGCTCGAGGAGCGCGAGCGCGCCGCGACGCAACAGCCGCCGCCGCCACCGCCACCGCCGCCGCCTGCCACGAAACCCGAGCCACCCGCGGAGCCGTTCGCGTTCGCAGACTTCACGTGGCTCAATGGCAGCAGCCGCCAGCACAAGGCGATCCTCGACACGCCGTACTTCACGCCCGAGCTCTTGCTCGACGTGAATTACACCGCGTCGACGAACGACCCGATCGACAACACCGTCGTCGGCTCGACCGCGCTCTCGCGCAACAACGAGCTAACGCTCGCGTTCCTCGGTTTCGGCGGGGATCTGCACTACGGAGCCGCGCGTGCGCGCTTGATGACCCAGTTCGGCGTGCGCTCGACGCTCGTCCCGCGCAACGATGCGAGCACCAACCGCGGCCAGTTCGATCTCCAAACCGCGCTGCGTTACGTGAGCGAAGCGTACGGCGGCATGCACATCGACGTGCTCAACGGCATCAACATCGACGCGGGCATCTTCATGTCGTACGTCGGACTCTTCTCGTTCGACAACTTCGAGAACTGGATGTACCTGCCGTCGTATACGTCGGACAACACGCCGTGGTTCTTCAACGGCGTTCGCATCCAAGTCTTCACGAGCGACAAATTCAAGATCGAGCCGTGGATCATCAACGGCTGGCAGACCTATGGGAAGTTCAACGAGCTCCCCGGGTTCGGCGCGCAGTTCCTGTGGCGACCTTACGAGTGGCTCGAGGTGCTCTCGAACGACTACGTCGGTTGGGACACGCAGGACAACCCGGGCCGCACGCGCTTCCACTCGGACAACAGCGTCGAGGTTCGCTACTTCAACAAACGCGACAAGCGCTTCTTTCATCGCGCGGCGTTCTCGATCACGGGCGACATCGGCGGCGAACAAGGCGACGGCGTGACGCCGTTCGGAGGGAGCGGCACCGAAGGTCACTGCACCGATGCGACGCCATGCACGCAGCAGTTCTTGAGCTGGATGGCCTACAACAGGTTCTGGTTCTTCGACGATCACTTCGCGTGGACGTTCGGCGGCGGCATGATGCACAACCCCGGTCGCTATCTCGTGCTCGCCCCGACCGGCATGGCCTCGCCGTTTCCTCCGCAGCTCAACACGCCACCCGCAGACCATCCTTACGACATGAATCCTGGCACGCAGTTCGACGCGTGGGACGTCGAGACTGGGTTTCAATACATGCCGAACGAACAGGTCACGTACGACATCGAGTTCAATCATCGACAAGCGGCGGAGCCTTATTTTGCCGGTCACGGCGGCGTGACGTCGCCGGACGGATACGTGACGACACCCGTGCCGCCCGGGTGGCGCCCCGATTTGTCGAAGACGGACTCGCGCATCATCTTGGCGCTGCTGGTGAGGTTCTGATGCGAACCATGATGAGACTGCTCGTCCTCGCGTCGCTTTGCATGCTCGCGTGTGAGGAGGGACGCGAAGGGGATCGCTGCAATCCCGACTTGAGCCACGACGAGTGCGGCTCGGGCTTGTCGTGTCAGCAGCCGGTGAACTGCCCAGAGAACTATTGTTGTCCGACGAGCGGCGAGAGCACCAATCCGTTCTGCCAGCCGGGTTGCTCTGGCGGCCTCGCGGCGATCTGCGCCGCGACGAACGACACGTGGGACGCGTGCGCCGACGCGCCCACGGAGTGAACGTCGGATCAACGCTGCGCGTACGTTCGCGCGCGCTCGAGCACGGCGCGCGCTTCGTCGACGTCGTCGCTCGTGAGGCGCACGACGAAACCGTCCTTGTCCGCTTGAACGTCGACGTCGATCCAGCCGCCGTTCGCGGGGTGGTATGGATCGGGCGCGCCGCACGATTCGCCGAGCATCACGCGCGCCTCGTGACACTCGAGCGCGCGCGCGATTCCCTGACTCGACGCGCCGGGCAGAGGTCGCAAATGGATTTCCGCGCCGCTGAGGCGCGCGATGCGATCGTTCGGCCCGCCTTGCGCGTAGTCATACGCCGGCGCGACGGAGTCAATCGCCGATTGCGCCAAGACGTGCGTCATGTCGGTGCCGTCACATCGAGCGCGTGCGTCGAGTGCGCGTTCGGTCGGAGTTTTTGCGCTCGGAATGCACGCCATCGCCAAGATCAGCGCGACACTCGCAAGGTCATTCCGCATCCTCAGGAGCTTAGCAACGCGCGTGCCTTTGCACAGCTCAGCTTCTCGCGGCGCGTCAGAACTTCATCATCATCGCCAGCGTGATGCGGTCTTCGGTGAACGCGAGATCGGGTCCGCCCGCGTTGTTCAGACCCGCAACCGTTGGTTGTCCGTTCTGTCCGGGCCACGAGCCCGCGGGGCCTTGATTCGAGCACACGCCGTTCACGCAGGGAGTCATGCCGCCCGAGCCCGCGAAATACGGAATGCTCGCCGCGCGGTGATTGAACTCGAGCCTGAACGTGATGAAGTCGTTCGGCATGTAATCGCCCGTGATCTGCATGTCCCACGCGTTGAAATCGGAGGACGTGCTCGGGCATCCCGGTGAGCCCTGCGGGCACGCGGGAAACGCGGGAAGGCCGGCGTATTGTCCGTACTTCGCGGGATCGTTCGGGAGGTTCGCGCTCACGCCGGAGAACGCGGTCGCGCCGTTGATCGGCGGGACCAACACCAAGTAGCGACCAGGGTTCGTGATCGCGCCGCCGCCGATCGTCGCCGCGAATCGATCGTGCGCGAACCACGTGCGCACGTAGGACATGAACCCGAGGAAGTATTGATTCATGCAGTTCGTCGACGCGACGCCGAGCGCGGCGTTCCCATCGCCGAACTCGCACCCCGCGTCGACCGTGAGCGACGCCGCGACCTGACTGACGGGGTTGTCCTTGTGGCGATAGAGGCGGAACATCACGCTGTCGTCGGTGTGGATTCGTTTCCGATCCGGAACGCCGAGCGTGTCGGTGCCGAAGTAGTTGTTGCTGACGAGCGAGAACCACTCGACGGGCTTCCACGAGATTTGCGCTCCGACGCCCGGCGCCTGGTTGAACACGCCATACGACTGCCATCCGTTCACGAGCCACGGCTCGATCTTCAGCTTGTCGCTCGGAAAAATCTGAACGCGCATGCCGTTGAAGAACCACGGCGTGTTCGACGAAACGTAAGACGGCTGATAGGTCCAGTTGTCGAAGTTATAATAACTCCACAAACCGATATAAGACATGAAGATGCCGGCTTGGATGTTGATGCCGTTCAAGACGGGGATGTGATAGCCGGCGTATGCTTCGGAGATGTATCGATAGGCGTCGGCGAGGTTCCACTGACCTTGACCTGGGCTCGCGTCGTTGCGCGGCGTCGTCTGCGAATACATTCCGAACTGCGTCATCAGGCGCGCCATGACGTTCTTGTAGAGAAAGTCTCCGCCGAATCCGATCTGAGTGACCTGAAGCTCGCCGCTGCGGAACACCTCACTCGAGCCGCTGATCGTGTGGTCTTTCGGATTGCTCGCATCGAAGTGAATGACCGTGTCGAGGCGAATCTCGCCCGTGAACGGACCCCACGTGAGCGGCCTGTCGCTCGATCCGAGGTTCGAGGGCGACCATGCGAAGTTGCCGAAGCCGAACGGCGCGCTCGGGACCTCCTTCTGACCTTCGCCGACCGTCGGATTGGGCGGCGGCGCTTTGGCGGCGATGCGCTCGTCGATGAGCTTCTCGAGCTCTTCGCGCGTCATCGTGATCATCGTGGTCGGCGCGGTCGGCGCGGTCGCCGTGGGCGCTGTCGTGGTAGGCGCCGTGGTGGTCGTCGTCGCGCTCGGCGCCGGCACCGTGACCGTTTGATCCTGTGCGCGTGCGCGTGTGACGAGCGTCCCGCCCACGGCACACGCCGCGAGCAACGAAAGGTGGAGTGTTCTCATCTGCTGTCGCCCTCGAAATCCCATGCGCGTGCAACTCTCGAACCGAATATGAGTGCTCCGCGAGCCGGCACGATAAGCGTTGGCAAATCAGGAATCCGTCAAGACGATCGGACGGGCGATCAAGATTCCGTTAAGTCGAACGCTGCACCTCGTTCACGTCGCGTGCATACCGTGCGCAGCGCGAACGGCATCGCGAGCGAGAGCACGCACGCGAGCACCAGTTCCCGTCCGAACGATTCGCGATGCGCGAGCCCCACGACGACGCGCGCGATGCTGCCAACCCACATGATCGCGAGCGACACGAGCGAGAACACGCTTTCGTCGCATGCGCCGCGATCGTCGGGTGCGACGATCGCGATTTGTCGATACGGGTGTTGCATCGTCCGTTCGCTCGCACGCACCATGCCGCGATGCGAGTTAGCGCAACGCAAAGATCGCGAGCGTTGCCGTAAAGAAATGATCAATCGTCGCGGCGCGTGGCGCGCACCGTGCATGGGAGTGTCCACGGCATTTAGCTTTCTCTAACGCGGGGCGCGCCAATCCTAGCGGCGGCTTTATCTGCGCGCTCGTAGAGTGCGCGGCGCACGAGGTCTTTCGATGATGGATGTCGTTTACATCGGGCTCACGTTTGGTTTGTTCGCGCTCGGTTGGGGCTTGGTGAAGCTCTGCCAGCGCGTCGCTTGAGGTAGTCATGACCGCTCTCTACGTCATCGGCGGCGTCGTTTCGTTCGCGCTGCTCGTCTATTTGTTCGTCGCGCTGCTCAAGCCGGAGGCCTTTCAATGAGCTTCTCTGGTTATGCGCTCATCGCCGCGTACGTCGTCGTGCTCGTCGCGTTGACGAAGCCGCTCGGCGCGTACATGGCGCGCGTCTACGAAGGCGAGGTGTCGTCGCGCGGGCTGCTCGGCAAGGTGTTCGGTCCGATCGAGCGCTTCGCGTATCGCATCATGGGCGTCCCGAAGGACGAGGCCGCGCGCGACATGCCGTGGACCACGTACGCGGGCGCGATGCTGCTCTTCAACTTCGCGGGGTTGATCGTCGTGTACGCGCTGCAGCGCCTGCAAGGCAGCTTGCCGCTGAACCCGGCGAGCATGACGGCCGCGACGCCCGATCTCTCGTGGAACACGGCGACGAGCTTCGCGACGAACACCAACTGGCAGTCGTACGGCGGCGAGTCGACGATGAGCTACCTCACGCAGATGCTCGCGCTCGCCGTGCAGAATTTCGTGTCGGCGGCGTCGGGCATGGCCGTGCTCGTCGCGCTCATCCGCGGAATCCGCAGCAAGCAGGCGTCGGCGATCGGAAACTTCTGGGTCGATCTCACGCGCGGCACGCTCTACGTGCTGCTGCCGCTCTCGTTCGTCTTCGCGATCTTTCTCGTCTCGCAGGGCGTCGTGCAGACGTTCGCGGGTTACGTGACGACCGACAGCGGTCAGTCGCTCGCGTTGGGACCTGCCGCTTCGCAGATCGCGATCAAGGATTTGGGAACCAACGGCGGCGGGTTCTTCAACGCGAACTCGGCGCACCCGTTCGAGAACCCGACGCCGCTCTCGAACTTCGTCATCATGATCTCCATTTTGGCGATCCCCGCGGCGCTCACCTACACGTTCGGCAAGATGATCAAAGACACGCGGCAAGGCTGGGCGCTGCTCGCCGCGATGTTCGTCATCTTCCTTCCGCTGCTCTGGCTGTGCGTCGCCGCCGAGCTCAAGCCGAACCCGATGTTCGCGTCGCTCGGGCTCGATTCGTCGCTCGGCAACATGGAAGGCAAGGAGGTTCGCTTCGGAACGCCCGCGTCCGCGCTCTACGCGACCGTGACGACGTGCGCGTCGAACGGATCCGTCAACGCGATGCACGACTCCTTCTCGCCGCTCGGTGGGCTCGTGCCGATGTGGTTGATGCAGCTCGGCGAGATCGTCTTCGGCGGCGTGGGCTCCGGTCTCTACGGCATGCTCATGTTTGCGATCGTCGCGGTGTTCGTCGCGGGCCTCATGGTCGGCCGCACGCCGGAGTATCTCGGCAAGAAGATCGAAGCTTACGAGATGAAGATGGCGTCGCTCACGATCCTCGTCCCCGCCGCGTCGGTGCTCATCTTCACGGCGATCGCCGTCGTGCTCGAGTCGGGTACGAAGGGCATCGCGAACCCGGGCGCGCACGGCTTCAGCGAGGTGCTCTATGCGTTCTCGTCCGCCGCGAACAACAACGGAAGCGCGTTCGGCGGCCTCACCGCGAACACGCCGTTCTACAACACGACCCTCGGCCTCGCGATGTTCTTCGGGCGTTATCCCGCGAAGATCTTCGCGCTCGCGCTCGCGGGCTCGCTCGCGAAGAAGAAGCTCGTGCCCGCGAGCTCCGGCACGCTCCCGACGCACACGCCGCTCTTCATCGCGATGCTCGTCGGTGTCGTCATCATCGTCGGCGCGCTCACGTTCATCCCCGCGCTCGCGCTCGGTCCGATCGTCGAGCATCTCGCATGGAAGTCGTCATGAACCCCAGCACAGTTCCCACTCCCAAGGAGTCGAAACCCACCATGCCGCTCGTGCCCGAAACCGCCGAGGTCTCCAAGGGCGTCGTCGCAGGTCACGTGCAGCGCGGCAAGCACCGTCAGAAGGGCGAGGCTCGTCCGCTGTTCGAGCCCGCGATCGTGCGCCAGGCGATCGCCTCTTCGTTCAAGAAGCTCGACCCGCGCCATCAGATCCGAAACCCGGTCATGTTCGTGGTCGAGGTTGGCAGCGTCTTCACGACCGCGCTCTTCGTTCAAGCGCTCTTCGGAAAGGGAGAAGCCTCCGCGGGCTTCATCCTCGCCGTCTCGGCGTGGCTCTGGTTCACGGTGCTCTTCGCGAACTTCGCGGAGGCGATGGCGGAGGGTCGCGGCAAGGCGCAGGCGGATTCGCTTCGCAAGGCGCGCAAGGACATCCAAGCGAAGCAGATCAGCGAGCCGTCGCGCGACGCGGCGCCGAGCGCCGTCTCGGCGGCGAAGCTGCGAAAGGGCGACTTCGTGATCGCCGAAGCAGGTGACTTCATCCCGTGCGACGGCGAGATCGTGCTGGGCGTCGCGTCGGTCGACGAGAGCGCGATCACGGGCGAGAGCGCGCCGGTCATCCGCGAGAGCGGTGGCGATCGCAGCGCGGTCACGGGCGGCACGCGCGTCCTCTCGGATTGGATCATCGTGCGCATCACGGCGAACCCGGGCGAGACGTTCCTCGATCGCATGATCTCGATGGTCGAAGGCGCCAAGCGTCAGAAGACGCCGAACGAGATCGCGCTCGACATCTTGCTCGCGGCGCTCACGATCGTGTTCCTCCTCGCGACGGTCACGCTGCTTCCGTACTCGATCTACAGCGTGAAGGCCGCCGCGCACGGCAGCGTGATCACGATCACGGTGCTCGTCGCGCTGCTCGTGTGTTTGATCCCGACGACGATCGGCGGGCTCCTCTCCGCGATCGGAATCGCCGGCATGGATCGCATGATTCAGGCGAACGTGATCGCGACGAGCGGGCGCGCGGTGGAAGCGGCGGGCGACGTCGACGTGCTCCTGCTCGACAAGACGGGAACGATCACGCTCGGCAACCGTCAAGCGACGGCGTTCTTGCCTGCAGGCGGCGTCGATCCCGAGGCGCTCGCGGACGCCGCGCAGCTGTCGTCGCTCGCCGACGAGACACCCGAGGGTCGCAGCATCGTCGTCCTCGCGAAGGAAAAATATTCGATTCGCGAGCGCGACATCGCCGCGCTGAAGGCGACGTTCGTTCCGTTCTCCGCGCAGACGCGCATGAGCGGAGTCGACATGGACGGCGTCGAGGTGCGCAAAGGCGCGGCCGACGCGATCGAAGCGTACGTGAAGTCGCACGGCGCGGAGTTCCCCGACGAGGTGAAGAGCACCGTCTCGTCCATCGCGAAGCTCGGCGCCACGCCGCTCGTCGTCGCCGAGCTCCGCAAAGGGAGCGTGAAGGTGCTCGGCGTCGTCCAGCTCAAGGACATCGTCAAGGGCGGCATCAAGGAGCGCTTCGCGGAGCTCCGCAAGATGGGCATCAAGACCGTGATGATCACGGGCGACAACCCGCAGACCGCCGCGGCGATCGCCGCCGAAGCCGGCGTCGACGATTATCTCGCGCAAGCGACGCCCGAGACGAAGCTCGCGCTCATCCGCGATCACCAGAAGGGCGGCAAGCTCGTCGCGATGACGGGCGACGGCACGAACGACGCGCCCGCGCTCGCGCAAGCCGACGTCGCCGTCGCGATGAACACGGGCACGCAAGCCGCGAAAGAGGCCGGCAACATGGTCGACCTCGACTCGAACCCGACGAAGCTCATCGAGGTCGTCGAGATCGGCAAGCAGCTCCTCATGACGCGCGGCGCGCTCACGACGTTCAGCATCGCGAACGACGTGTCGAAGTACTTCGCGATCATCCCCGCGGCCTTCGCGTCGACGTACCCCGCGCTCGGCGCGCTCAACGTCATGCACCTCGCGACGCCCGAGAGCGCGATCATGAGCGCTGTCATCTTCAACGCGCTCGTCATCGTCGCGCTCATCCCGCTCGCGCTGCGCGGCATCAAGTACCGCGCGGTGGGCGCGCAGCGCCTCTTGCGCGATCACCTGCTCATCTACGGCCTCGGCGGGCTGCTCGTGCCGTTCGCGGGCATCAAGCTCATCGATCTGATCCTCGTCGTCCTCCACCTCACGTGATCGTCATGCTCAATCAACTCCGTGCCGCGCTCGTCTCCCTCGCGTTCTTCACCCTCCTCACGGGCGTCGTCTATCCGCTGCTCGTGACCGGCATCGCGCAAGCTGCGCTTCGCCATCAGGCGAACGGAAGCTTGATCGAGAAGGACGGCAAAATCGTCGGCTCGCGCCTCATCGGGCGGCAGTGGGACGATCCGAAATATTTCTGGGGTCGACTCTCGGCGACGCTCGACGCAAACGGAAAAGCGCTCGCGTACAACGGCGGAAACTCGGCGGGCTCGAATCTCGGGCCGACGAACTCCGCGCTCACCGACGAAGTGAAGGGGCGCGTGGATGCGCTCAAGGCCGCCGATCCGGACAACACATCGCCGATCCCGATCGATCTCGTCACGTCATCCGGCAGCGGGCTCGATCCGGACATCTCCGTCGCGGCGGCCGAGTATCAGGTGCATCGCGTCGCGAACGCGCGCGGCGTCGACGTCACGAAGGTGCGTGCGCTCGTCGTGTCGCACACCATCGAACGTTCGCTCGGATTTCTCGGCGAGCCGCGCGTGAACGTGCAGGAGCTCAACCTCGCGCTCGACGACGCGAAGTGAGCGCGCCGAGCACGTCGTCGCGCCACGGAACCGGCGCTTCGATCGTGACGCGCTCGTGCGTGCGCGGATGAACGAACGCGACGCGCTCGGCGTGGAGCAACGGGCGGTTGATGCGCGCGACGACGACGCCGTATTTCGGGTCGCCCACGATCGGAAGCCCCGCGTGCGCGAGGTGCACGCGGATTTGGTGCGAGCGCCCCGTGATCGGACGCACCTCGAGCTCGGCGCACGCGCCGATGCGCGTTCGCATTCGGCGAAGCACGCGCGCTTCGGTGCGCGCCGCGCGAAACGCGCCGCGCTCGACGCCGAGACCGCGCTCTTCGCGCGCGCGGACTTCGTTCGTGCGTTCGTCCTTCGCGAGCCACGCGGTCATCGCGAAGGCGTCCTCCGTCGGCGCGCCGCGCACGATCGCGCGGTACGTGCGCTCGACCTTGCCGGACGCGAAGAGCTTCGTCATCGCGCTCGCCGTCGCGTGGTCCTTCGCGATCAAGACGACGCCGGACACGTTGCGGTCGATGCGATGAAGCACGCCGACGCTCGGTTTGTGCAAGTGCGCGCGCGCGAGGTCGACCACGTTCACGCCGGCTCCGCCTTCGCCGCCCTGCGAGAGCACGCCCGCGGGTTTGTCGACGGCGACGAGCCAATCGTCTTCCCACACGATCCAATCGGCGAAGTGGAGCTCGGGTGCGGGCGCCGGCATGTCGCACGCGATTCTAACGAGTTCGTCTGCTAAAAGAACGCACTGGGATCGATGCGCGCTGTCCTGATTTATCCGCCCACGTGCGACCCGACGGCGCCGTACCTCTCGGTGCCGACGCTCACGGCGTTCTTGCGGACGCATGGCGTCGAGGTGTTTCCCGTCGACGCGAACGTGGAGGCGTGGGAGCGCGCGCTCGACGCGTCGAACCTCGCGAGCGCGCGCGACGCGATCGAAAGAGGAATCGCCGACCTCGAAGCGAAGAGCGCGCTCACGCACGAAGAACAGCTCGTCTACGCGCAGCTCTGGTCGGCGCGAGCGGACGCGGCGATCGCGCCGCGCGCGATCGCTGGCGCCCTCGCGACGTTTCGCGATCGCGACGCGTTCTACGACCCGAAGCGCTACGACGCCGCGGTCGCCGTCGTTCAGGCCGCGCAGCGCGCGCTCGGCGCCGCGCACGCGCCGCTCGCGATCGATTTCGTCACGTACCGCACGCCGTTCTCGCTGCTCGACGCGGACGAAATCGAGCGCGACGCGGCTCCCACGCGCGATCCGTTCCACGCGTACTTCGAGTCGCTCGCGAAGCGCGTCGACGCGCTCGGCGCGGACGTCGTCGGGATCTCCGTCGCGTTTCCCGGGCAGATCCAACCGGCGTATGCGCTCGCGCACGCGCTCCGCCGCAACACGCGCGCGCACGTCACCGTCGGAGGACCCGCGCTGACGCAGATGTTCATCCGACTCGAAGGCGCGAGGCTCGAGCGCGCGCTCGGCCCGTTCCACACCGCGGTCGTCTACGAAGGCGAGATCGCGCTGCTCGATCTCGTGCGTCGCGTGTCGCGCGGTGAACACGTGCGCGGCGTGATCAAGGGGACGCAGATCGAGGACATGAGCAAGCTCCCACCGCCGGACTTCGACGGCTTGCCGCTCGATCGTTACCTCGCGCCCGAGCTCGTCCTTCCGTACGATCCGACGCGTGGTTGTTATTGGGGCGTCTGCACGTTCTGTCACTACGGCCTCGCCGAAGTCGGCACGGCGCGCTACCGCGAGCGCCCGACGGAGACGGTGCTCGATCACATCGCCGCGATGCAGAAGAAATACGCCTCGCGCCTCTTCTACTTTTCGCAAGACGTCTTCTCGCCGCGCATCGCGACGAACATCGCCAAAGGGATCCGCGCGCGCGGCCTCGACGTGCGTTGGGGAACGGACATGCGCCCCGAGCGCTCGCTCAACCCGCCGCGCGCGAAGATCCTCGCCGAGGGTGGGCTTCTACAAACCGCGCTCGGCGTCGAATCCGCGGCGCCGCGCGTGCTCAGCTTGATCGACAAAGGCATTCCCGTTCACGAAGTGAAGTCGGCGGTCGAGAGCCTCTCGAACGCGGGCATCGCAGTCGAGGCGATGTGCTTCACCGATTTTCCGACCGAGACGTACCGCGAGGCGATGCAGAGCGTCGCGTTCGTCGAGAGCATCCGCGATCACCTCTCGCTCTTCATCCTCGGAAAATTCGATCTCACGCACGGCGCGCTCGTCGCGCAGAAGCCGGGTGAGTTCGGGATCAAGGAGGTGTGGGGCGTCGAGGGCGACGAGCTCGGAACCGGTTTGTTCTACGCGGAGAAGCGCGCGAGCAAGCGCGGACCCGATCGCGATCGGCTCGAGGCGTCGATCGATTCGCTCGCGCGTCATTGGCGACTGCGGCGGTATCCGTGGGCCGGCGCGCTCTCCACCGCGCACACGATGTTGTATTATGCACGCTTCGGAAAGGACGTGTTTCGCGCGCTCGCCGCGCCCTCCGAAGACGTCCCGGGCGCGCGCGCGCGCGTGATCGAAGCGAAGTTCGACGTGACGCGCATCGCGCGCGAGAGCGCCGAGACCGAGGCGCGCATCTGGGAAATCCTCACGCGCGAGATGCGACGCGTCGGGCGCGCGCCGTACGCGGAGCTCGCGGCGCGCGTTCCGCTCGCGCGTCCGCGCCGCGCGCGCGTCGAGGTGCGCGCGGGCCGCGAGGTGCGCACCGCGCGCCGCCCCTCCAACGCGCACAACGCGCTCAAGCGACCGTGAACAAGCGCCCCGATCCCGACGAGCTCCTCGCGCGTCTTCGAGAGGACGAGCGCGAAGCGGCGCGGGGGAAGCTCACGATCTTCTTCGGCGCGGCGCCCGGCGTCGGAAAGACGTACGCGATGCTCGAAGCCGCGCGCCTCGCGATCACGGACGAGCGCCGTGACGTCGTCGTCGGAATCGTCGAGACGCACGGACGCTACGACACGCACGCGCTGCTCATGGGTCTCGAGCTCCTCGCGCGCCGCAAGATCAAGCACAGGAACATCGATCTCGAAGAGCTCGACCTCGACGCGGCGCTCAAGCGCAGGCCGCAGCTGCTCATCGTCGACGAACTCGCCCACACGAACGCGCCGGGCTCGCGCCACACGAAGCGCTGGCAAGACGTCGAAGAGATCCTCGACGCGGGAATCGACGTCTACACGACGCTGAACGTTCAGCACCTCGAGAGCCTCAACGACGTCGTCGCGCAGATCACGGGAGTCGTCGTGCGCGAGACCGTGCCCGACTCGGTCTTCGACAAAGCATACGAAGTGCGCGCGGTGGACTTGCCCGTCGACTTGCTCCTCGAGCGCCTTCACGAAGGCAAAGTCTACGTGCCCGACACCGCGGCGCTCGCGACGGAGAACTTCTTCAAAGAGGGAAACCTCATCGCGCTTCGCGAGCTCGCGCTGCGTCGCACCGCCGAGCGCGTCGAAGCGAAGATGCGCGGATACAAAGCCGCGCACGGGATCGAGCGTACGTGGCACGCGGGCGAGCGCGTGCTCGTGTGCATCTCGCCGAGCCCGAATTCCGCGCGTTTGATTCGCGCGGCGCGTCGCATGGCGACGAGCTTGCACGCCGAGCTCGTCGGGCTCTACGTCGAGACGCCCGGCTCGCTGCGGCTCTCGCAGAGCGAACGCGATCGCCTCGCGCAGCACATGAGGCTCATCGAGTCGCTCGACGGCGAGCCGGTGACGCTGCGCGCGGAGGACGCCGCGGTCGAGACGGTGCGTTACGCGCGCTCACGCAACGTGACGAAGATCGTCGTCGGGAAACCGACGCACCCGCGGTGGCGAGACGTCGTGCGTCCGTCGTTTCTCGACGCGCTCGTTCGGCAGAGCGACGAGATCGACGTGTACGTCATCTCGGGTTTCGAGCCCGAGGCGCGCGTGAGCACGCGCGCGAGCGAGCGGCGCGGTACGCTTCCGGTGCTCGGTTACGGCGCTGCGGTCGTCGTCGTCTTGCTCGCGACGAGCATCGGCATCGCGTTCGCGCGCGAGCAGACCGCCGACGTGGTGATGCTCTACTTGCTCGGCGTCGTGCTGGTCTCGATGCGCTTCGGCTACGGCCCGTCGCTCGTCGCGGCGGTGCTCGCCGTGCTCGCGTACGACTTCTTCTTCGTCGTTCCGTATTACAGCTTCGCGGTCCAGGATCTGCGCCACGCGACGACGTTCGTGGTGATGTTCATCGTCGCGGTCGTGATCTCGAACCTCACGCAGCGCATCGGGCGGCAAGCGGACGCGGCGCGCGGACGGGAACGTCGCACCGCGGCGCTCTTCGCGCTCAGCCGCGAGCTCAGCGGAGCGGCGTCGCGCGACGCGCTGATCGACGTCGCGATGACGCACATCCGCGCGATCTTCACGGCGCAGGCCGCGATTTTTCTTCCGCACGCCGGCGCGATGACCAGCGCGCGCGCCGATTGGACCGTCGACGAAAAAGATCACGCGGCCGCGGAGTGGGTGTGGACGCACCAGCGCGCGGCGGGCGCGACGACGGACACGCTGTCGTCGTCGCGCGCGCTCTTCGTTCCGCTCGAAGGATCGCACGGACGCGTCGGCGTGCTCGCGCTGACGATCCCGCCCGAGTCGCGCCTCACCGATCCCGACGAGCGCCAAGTGCTCGACACGATCGCGCGCCTCATCGCGTCCGCGATCGAGCGCACGGAGCTCGCTGAAGAAGCGCGCCGCGCGCGCCTTCGCGCCGAAACCGAGCAGCTCCGCAACGCGCTCCTCTCGTCGGTCTCGCACGATCTTCGCACGCCGCTCGCGGTGATCACCGGCGCGACGAGCGCGCTGCTCGAGCAACCGCCGACCGACGAATCCGTGCGTCACGAGATGCTCAAGACCGCGCACGACGAATCGCTGCGCCTCACGCGGCTCGTGCGAAACCTCCTCGACATGACGCGCCTCGAAGCGGGCGCGTTGAAGGTCCACAAAGAAGCGCAGCCGATCGAGGAGGTCGTGGGCGCCGCGCTCGAGCGCATGGAAGACAGGCTCGGCGCGCGCGACGTGCAAACCGACATTCCCGCGAGCCTCCCGCTCGTCCCGTTCGACTCGGTGCTCATCGAGCAAGTGCTGATCAATTTGATCGAGAACGCGACGAAGTACACGCCGCCCGGATCGCCGATCACGATCGCGGCGCGCGCACGAAGTGGCGCGGTCGAAGTCGAGGTCGCCGATCGCGGCGCCGGCATCGCGCCCGAAGACGCCGAGCGCGTGTTCGAGAAGTTCTACCGCGCGCGCGAGCTCGAGGGGGGCGGAGTCGGTCTCGGGCTCACGATTTGTCGCGGCATCGTCAACGCGCACGGCGGGCGCATCTGGGTCGAGCCGCGCGAAGGCGGAGGCGCGAGCTTTCGGTTCACGTTGCCTCTCGGCGAGGGCGCGCGTGATAACGTGCAGCCGTGACCGACGCGAGCCCCGTCGTCCTGCTCGTCGAAGACGAAGCGCAGATGCGCAAGTTCGTGCACCTCGCGCTCGAGGCGCAAGCGTACCGCGTGATCGAGGTCGAGAGCGGGCGCGACGCGCTCCAGCAAGCCGCTGCGTACACGCCCGACATCGTGCTGCTCGATCTCGGTTTGCCCGACATGGACGGGCTCGACGTCGTGAGGCGCCTTCGCGAGTGGAGCGCGGTGCCCATCCTCGTGATCTCCGCGCGCGGACGCGAACAAGAGAAGGTCGAGGCGCTCGACGCGGGCGCCGACGACTACCTGACGAAGCCGTTCGGCACGGCCGAGCTCATGGCGCGCGTGCGCGTCGCGCTCCGTCACGCGTCGCGCTCGCCGCAAGATCCCACGAGCTCCGTCGTCACGGTCGGCGAGCTCAAGATCGATCTCATGAAGCGCCTCGTCTTCGTCGACGATCGCGAGGTTCACCTCACGCCCATCGAATACAAACTGCTCGCGACGCTCATGAACCACGCGGGCCGCGTGATGACGCACAAGCAGCTCCTCGATCAAGTGTGGGGCCCCGGCCACTCGCACCAGATGCAATACCTCCGCGTCTACATGACGCAGCTTCGTCAGAAGCTCGAGCGAAACCCCGCGCGCCCGAAGTATCTGCTCACCGAGCCCGGCGTCGGCTACCGCATCAAGGAGTCTTGACCCGCGCGAGGAGCTCGCGGTGCACCTCCGGCATCGCGACGACGACCTGCGTATTGTGCATCATTTCGTCGCACCCCGAAAAATCCGTGACGACGCCGCCGGCTTCGCGCACGAGCAAAATCCCCGCGGCCATGTCCCACGGTTGGAGATCTTTTTCGAAGAAGCCCTCGCCGCGTCCGGCCGCGACGTACGCGAAGTCGAGCGCGGCGGCGCCGAGGCGACGAACGCCGACGACCTCGTTCATCACGGCGGCGAGCTGCCTCAGGTAACGCTCGTGATCGCCGCGGCCGCGGTGCGGGATGCCCGTATGGATCACCGACTCGCGCAGCGCGCGACGCGGCGATCCGCGGAGCTTCCGCTCGCCGAGCGCGCTTCGCAGCGTCGCGCCCGCGCCGCGCTCGGCGAAGAACACTTCGTCTTTCGCGACGTCCATCACGACGCCCGCGCGCGCGCCCGCGTCGTCCCAAAACGCGATCGAAATCGCGAAGTGCGGAATGCCGGAGAGGAAGTTCGTCGTGCCGTCGAGCGGATCGACGATGAAGCGCTCACCGGAAAGCGCGCGTCCTTCGCGCGTCTCTTCGGCCTGAAATCGCGCGCCCGGCGTGGCCGCGAGGATCGTCTTCTTGATCGCGTCCTCCGACGCGAGGTCGGCGGCCGAAACGAAATCCGACGGGCCTTTCTCGGTCACGGTGAGATCGGCGAGGTGGTGAAAACGGTCGCGAAGGATGGCGGCGCCCGCGTTCGCGGCGGCGAGCATCGTCTGGAGCATGGCGCGGAGTAGTAGCACCGCGCGCGCGTTTGGGACTATCGTGACGCGGCTTTGGCTTTTCAACGAAGCAGCGGACCCGGCAGAACGACGCGCGCGTTCGTCAAGTTCACGCTTCGCTACGGAAAGCTCCTCTGGGCGATCGCGCTCCTGCTCGCGATCCCCGCGACGTGGCGCACCGTCGAACTCTACGCGCACCTCAAGAGCGATCTCGAAGAGCTCCTGCCGCGGAGCGCGCCGAGCGTCGTCGCGATCGACGAGATGCGCGCGCGCAACCCCGGCCTTCAATACCTCGGCGTGCTCGTCGATTTCGCGTCGCCCGGGGACCTGCCGAACGCCGAGCGCTTCCTCGACGATCTCATGGCGCGCGTCGAGAAGTACCCGCCCGACATGGTGCGCTCCGTGCGCGTCGGAACTTCCGAGGAGCGCACGTTCGTCCAGAAGCACGCGCCGCTCTACATCGACATCGACGACCTGAAGAAGATCCGCGAGCGCGTCGAGGCGCGCCGCGATTTCGAAGTGTCGCACGCGAGCGGCACCGCGCTCGACGAGGACGAGCCCCCGCCGTCGGTCGACATGGGCGACATCGAGAAGAAATACGACTCGCGCATCAAGAAATCCGACAGCGGCTCCGATCGCGATCGATTCGCGAGCGCCGAAAAGCGACTCGCGCTGATGACGATCGAAGTCGGCGGGTTCTCGACGGGCGCGGAGAAGGCGCGCGCGCTGCTCAATCGCGTCAAGCGCGACGTCGCCGAGCTCGATCCGAAAAAATACGGGCCGACCATGCGCGTCGGTTACGCGTCGGACGTCGCGATCTCCGTCGAAGAGCTCGACGCGCTGCAAGCGGATCTCTCCGTCGCGTCCGTGCTCGTCATTTTGGCGGTGATGAGCGTCATCGTCCTTTATTACCGCTGGTGGAAGAGCATCGCGATTTTGATCCCGCCGCTCCTCCTCGCGACGGTCTACGCGTTCGCGATCGCGTCGCTCCCGCCGTTCAACATCACCGAGCTCAACTCGAACACGGCGTTCCTCGGCACGATCATCATCGGCAACGGGATCAACTTCTCGCTCGTCTTGCTCGCGCGTTATCGCGAAGAGCGCGGGCGAAACCAGAGCGTGGAGCGATCGCTCGAGCTCGGCATCTGGGGAGCGCGGCCGGGGACGCTCGCCGCGGCGCTCGCCGCCGGCGCGTCGTACGCGTCGCTCATCATCACGGAGTTTCGCGGGTTCCGTCAGTTCGGATTCATCGGCGGGCTCGGCATGCTCACGTCGTGGGGCGTCGCGTACATCCTCATCCCGTCGCTCTTGAAGTGGCTCGACAAGGACAAGATGAAGGACGAGGAGCCCGTGAAGGGCTCGATTCCGCCGCCGCGCGAGTCGCGCCCGAGCCTCATGGTCGAGCGCAGAGGATCGATCATGCGCTGGGTCGCGAAGCTCACGGAGAGCGCGCCGGTGTCGATCGTCGCGGTCACGATGATCCTCACCGCGCTCGCCGCGGTGAAGGTCTCGCACTTCGACTCGTCGCAGCTCGAATACGACTTCGCGAAGCTCCGCCGCTACGACACGTGGCAAAACGGCGAAGGGTACTGGGGGCGGCGCATGGACGACCTCCTCGGCCATTACGTCACGCCGACGATCATCATGTTCGACACGCCCGAGCAGGCGCAGGAGGCGGAGAAAAAAATCCGCGACTCGTTCGAGCACGGCGTGCTGCAGAAATACCTCGCCGAGGTGCGCGGCGTGGACGACGTGCTCCCGAAGGATCAAGACGCGAAGATCGAAGAGGTGAAGGCGATCCGCGAAGCGCTCACGCCCGCCGTGCGCGCGGCGATTCCCGAGGACAAGCGCAAGAGCCTCGACGACGTGCTCGGCGACGAAAACCTGAAGCCCGTCGCGCTCGCCGATCTTCCATCGACGTTTCTCACGGGACTGCGCGAACGCGACGGCACCGTCGGTAGGCAGGTGCTCGTGTTTCCGAAGCCGAACGACTTCTTGTGGCGCGCCGAGCCGATGAACGAGTTCGTCTCCACGCTCCGCAACCTCTCGACGGACTCGTCGGGTCACGCGGGGAGGGTCGCGGGATCGCTCCCGCTCACGTCGGACATCGTCGCGAGCATCGGACGCGACGCGCCCATCGCGAGCGTCACGTCGCTCGCGGGCGTCGTGCTCGTCGTGCTGCTCATCATTCGCCGAGCGCGCGCGACGTTCTACGTCATCCTGTCGCTCGTCATCGGCGTGCTGTGGCTCGGCGGCGCGACGATGGCGCTCGGCGTGAAGATCAACTTCGCGAACTTCATCGCGTTCCCGATCACCTTCGGCATCGGCGTCGACTACGCGGTGAACGTCATCGCGCGCTACGAGCAAGACGACGAGACCGACGTGCGCGGCGCGATCATGTCGACGGGCGGCGCGGTGGGTCTCGCGTCGATGACGACGATCATCGGCTATTCGTCGCTGTTGCTCGCGAAGACGCGCGCTCTGTTCTATTTCGGGCTCGTGGCCGTCATGGGCGAGGTCTCGTGCCTCACGACCGCGGTCGTCGCGCTCCCCGCGCTGCTCCTTCTCGTCCAGCGGTTTCGCCGACGCGCATCGGCGTGAAGCGGTGTGAAGCGGGTGTGCAATCCGCTGCACACGTGACGTGAACGCGAGTCGCGGATCGCGGGGAAATCCTGCGCGGCATGCTCGCTGCAGAGCTTTCGCGCGTGGTGATCACGATGCGCAAGAGCGTGAAGGAGGGGAGGCCGTCAGGTGCGCGACCGAGCGCGCCGCGCCGCCTTGCAGTCGTATTTCCGAGCGAGCCGACGGACCGCGTTCTCGCCGCTCCGCAGGGTTGGTTGACCGATCCGCTCGTCGCGGAGGCGTCGTCGCATGCGGGAATCGATTTGGCGCGCGCGCTCTCGGGGCACGCTCATCGCGGCGGAGCCGAGCACGCGGTGATGGGCGCGTCGATCGTGCAGCCCGCGCTCGTCGCGTTGCAGCTCGTCGCGTGGCGGAGGCTCCGCGCGCAAGGGACGACGCCGATGCTCGTCGCCGGACACGGTTGTGGCGAGATCGCGGCGTGGGCCGCGTCGGGCGCGATCGACGATCACGACGCGATGAAGCTCGCGGCGCTCCGCGGCGCGGCCGTGCAGCTCGCGTCGCTCGTTCACCCGACGACGCGCCGCGCGTCGCCCGGCGGGTGGAACGCGATCGCGATGGCGCCCGCGAGCGAGTCCCTCACGTCCGCCGCGAGCCAACTCGCGCGCTACATGCGCGACGTCGCGCAGGTGTCCACGCTCGACGGCGCGGTCCTCGCGGACGACGAAGCCCCCGAGCTCGGTGCGCAGCTCGTCGAGCCGCCGTCGTGGAGGCTCGTGACGGACACGCTGCGGCGTTACGCGATCACCGACGTCGCGGTGCTCGCGCCGAGCCGCACGCTTCGCAACTTGCTCAAGGACGTGCTGGGCGAATCGATCGCCGTGCACCCCGCGGAGGACGACGCCGATCTCGCGCGCATCGCCGAGGCGATCGATCCGCCGTCC
>Ga0335078_10002543_pt1 | contig 27585 bp, 26 predicted proteins | sample Lox_Sample_32_FD_206711 | JGI IMG/M metagenome (GOLD analysis project Ga0335078, IMG submission 206711) | Soil microbial communities from Loxahatchee National Wildlife Refuge, Florida, United States - Lox_Sample_3.2 | ecosystem: Environmental > Terrestrial > Soil > Wetlands | place: USA... | reverse complement strand
GACCCGCACCGCCCGCTCGTGCTGCTCCGCCTGGATGAGCCGCGACTTCAGGTTGTTCTGCAGCCGCAGCAGCACGTCGCGGTCGGCGACCGGCGCGTAATGCTCCGGGGTGAGCTCGATCTCGTGGCCGGCGATCGCCTTGAGCAGCTCGCGCAGCGCCATCGCATCCAACGCGCGCCCGCCGTGAAACGGATCGAGGATCACGCGCTCCGGTCCCTGCGCCAGGCGGACGAGGAAATGCCCGGGAAAGCCAAGCCCGACCGCGTCCCAGCCCTGGGCGCGCGCGGCATCGAGATAGAGGATGCCGAGCGCCACCGGCAGGCCCCTGCGGCGGTCGATAACCCGCATCAGGTTGGCGTTCTGCAGATCGTCGTAGGTCAGTTCGTCGCCGGTATAGCCATGCTTCAACAGGATGATCTCGTTGAGCGCGGCGGCTTGCGCGGCCAGGCCGGAGCCGACGCCGGCGCGCCGCCCGACATCGCGCGCCAGCGCGCGCAGATGCTGGCGGTAGCGCGCCGGCGCGACGCGCGGTCGATCGAACGAGGCCAGGGCCAGCGCCGCCTCGGCGATCGGCAGGCTCGCGGACGCCGACGCGCCGAGTTCACGCAGGAACCGCGCGCACGCCTCGAGATCGAACGTGTCCGGCAGGCCGGTCATCAACCGCAGTTTACTGCAATTTCTGCACCTGGATGGGGGCGTTCGGCGACGCCGGGTTCGGCGCGCCGATATCGGGGCTCCCCGGCGGGATGCGCGCTTGCGTCGGGCCGGGCTGTATCGCCCGCGGATCGCCGTAGCGGACCTCGACATAGGACACCACGCGCTGCACGCCCGGCACGTAGCGGGCGAGCTCGGTCGCGCGGTCGAGTTCGGCCTGCGAGCGTGCCGAGCCCATCAGATAGACCGATCTGTGGTCGGTCTCGATCGAGTAGTTGCCTGAGCGCACATCGGCGTCGAGCACCAGGTCCGACTGCACGCGGGTGGTGATCCAGCCGTCCTGCGTCATGTCCCACGCGGTCTCCGGCGGGCCGACGACGATCTCGTTGTAGACCGCACGAACGCCGGGCTCGCGGCTGGCGACCTGTTCGGCCTGGGCCTTAGCCTCCGGCGAGGGGCTCGACCCGGTCAGCAGCACGCGGCCGCCGTAGACGGTGGTGGTGATGTCGCCGTAGGTCGCGCCGAGCGCGCCGGCGACATCGGTTTTCGCCTTGATGTCGTCGTAGGCGCCGTTGAGGCCGCGCTCCTGCGCCGCCTCGTATCCGACGCCCCCCGCCGCCGCCATGCCGCCGATGACCGCGACGGCACAGCCGCCGAGCCCGGGCGCAGCGCCCAGCAGGCAGACGACCGCTACAAGATGGTTGACGCGCTTCATGGCGCCTCCGCGAGGCAAGACAGGCCCGCATAGTGCGGGGTTCCGACCGGCGCGCCAACAGGCTCGCCTTGAGGTTGCCGTCGCCGTGCGAAGTTCGCCGCGCGCCGAACCGAGCGGCCCGTCTGTCGGCTGACGATTCGCCGGGAGTCGCAACGGCTTGACGGCACGCAGGCGGGGGCCGGCAGGTCACGAGCCGCTGAGCCAGGCGCCGGCCAGATGGCGCGGCAGGCGGCCTGGCGCGACCACCATCACGTCGAATCGCACGGCGAGCTCCGCGAGCTCGGGCCGCATCATCAAAAACGCCTCGGCGGCGCGCGCAATCCGCCGCTGCTGGCGCGGCGCCACGGCCGCGGCCCCCGTCGCGAAATCCGGCCGCGTCTTGACCTCGATCACCGCCAGCACGCCGCGCCGGCGGGCGACGATATCGATCTCGCCGACCGGGCAGCGCCAGTCGCGGGCGAGGATGCGCCAGCCACGGAGCCGCAGGTGCCAGCGGCACAGCAGCTCGCCGCGACGGCCGCGGCGCCTCGCCCTGCGCCGGCGCGGGTCGGGCGGCGCCAGGCTCACCTGCTACAAGCCCTTTTGCCGCGCCAGCGCCCGATCATAGAGGGCGCGGCGGGCGAGCCCGGTCTCGACGGCGAGCTCGGCCACGGCGTCGCGCAGGCTGAGCCGCGCGAGCTTTTCGTCGAGCTGCCGATCGAGGTCCGCGGGCTCGGCCGCGGCCTTCGCCGCGGGCGGGCCGACGACGATCGCCACCTCTCCGCGCGGCGCGGCGGCGCGGTAGTGCTCGGCGAGGGCGCCAAGCGTGCCGCGCCGCACCTCCTCGTGCCGCTTGGTCAGCTCGCGGCCGACCGCGGCCGGCCGGTCGCCGAGCACGTCGCGCATGTCGCCGAGCGCCGCGGCGAGGCGCGAGGGCCCCTCGTAGAAGATCAGTGTCGCCGGCAACTCGCGCCAGGCGGCGAGCGCCTTGCGTCGGGCGCTGGCGCGCGGCGGCAGGAACCCGGCGAACAGGAACGTGTCGGGCGGCAGCCCGGAGAGGATCAGCGCGTCGAGCGCCGCCGAGGGACCCGGCGCGGCGGTCACCGGCAGCCCCTCGTCGAGCGCCGCGCGCACCAGCTTGAACCCGGGGTCGCAGACGAGCGGCGTCCCTGCGTCCGACACCACCGCCAGCCGCTCGCCACGGCGCAGCGCCGCCAGCGCCAGCGGGCGTACGCGCTCGGCGTTGTGCTCGTGATAGGCCTCGAGCCGCGTCGCGATGCCGAAGCGTGCCAGCAATCTGCCGGTGACGCGGGTGTCCTCGCACAGGATGCGGTCGACGCTGCGCAGCACCCAGAGCGCGCGCAGCGTGATGTCGCCGAGATTGCCGATCGGCGTCGCGACGACGTGCAGGCCTGGTTCCAGCGCGTGTGCCGGACTCCATGACGCCGGCTCGGGGTGGTGTCTCAGTTTGAAATTGATCCTTCAGCCCTGGGTGGCGTCCGGCGAGAACGCCTTGAAGCCGATGATCGTGAACGTATCCTTGATCCCCGGCAGCACCTGCACCCGCTCAGTTACGAAATGGCCAATGTCGATATCGTCGCCTAGGTGGCATTTCATTAGCAAATCGTACTGGCCTGAGGTCGAATAGACCTCCGATACTTCCTCGATGTCCTCTACGGCTTCGTCTGCGACGGAATACGCTTTGCCTAGGTCGCACTTTATCATGATGAAAATGGTTTTCATTGGACTGATCTCCGTATCTAGGCGTCAGACTGAGACACTACCCGGCTCGGCGGCGGGTTTACTTAGGCGGGGGCGGGGATTAGGGTCGCGCGCCGCCGTCGCCTCCCTGCCAGGACCCGCCCGTGCCGCGCTGGTGTTCCGCCCGCTTCGCCTCACGCCGTGCCGCTCTCCTCCTCGCGCTCGCCCTCGCCGGATGCGGCCAGGCATTGAGCCCGGCCGCGGTCTTCGCGCCGCGGCAACCCTATGCCAGCCCACCCCCGGCGGCAATCGCCTCGCAGCCGCTCAACCCGCCGGCACAGGAGCCCAATTCCGCGACCGTCAAGGTCGCGATCCTGCTGCCGCTGTCGGGGGCCAACGCCGATCTCGGCAAGGCGATGCTGGAGGCGGCGCAGCTCGCGCTGTTCACCACCGGCAGCGACCGGATGACGCTGGTGCCGCGCGACACGACCGGCACCGTCGCCGGCGCCGCCGACGCGGCGCGGGCGGTGATCGCCGACGGGGCACGGCTGATCCTCGGCCCGCTGGTCGCCGACGAGGTCGACGCGGTGAAGACCATCGCGCAGGGCGCGCATATCAACGTCATCGCCTTTGCCACCAAGACCGAGGTCGCCGGCGGCAATGTTTTCCTGATCGGCTTCCTGCCGCGCCAGGAAGTGGCGCGCGAGGTGTCGTTCGCGCATGAGCGGGGCCTCAATCGCATTGCCGCGCTCGCGCCCAATTCGCCCTACGGCCACCTGATGGCGGATTCGCTGAAGGACATCGCCGCCCAGACCGGCGGCGCCCCGCCGCGCGTCGAGTTCTTCGATCCGCGGGCGGACACCGCCGCCGCGGTGAAGCGTCTCGTGTCGGGCGGCGCCACGGCCGCCGCCGGCGCGCCTCCGCCCGGCAGCGCCGCCGCGTTCGATGCGCTGCTGCTGCCCGAGGGCGGCGACGCGTTGAAGCAGATTGCGCGGCAGCTGAAAGCGGCGGGGATCGACACGTCGCAGACGCGGCTGCTGGGTAGCGGGTTGTGGGACGACCCGTCGATCGTCGACGAGCCGGCGCTGCAAGGCGGCTGGTTCGCCGCCTCGCCGCCCGATGCCCGCGACGAGTTCGACAGCCGCTACCGGAAGGCCTACGGCCGCGAGCCGCCTCGCCTCGCCTCGCTTGCTTTCGATGCCGCCGCGCTCGCCGCCGTGCTCGCGAAGAACCCGGACCCCGACCCGTTCTCGCCGCAGGCGATCGAGAACCCGAACGGCTTCACCGGCGTCGACGGGCTGTTCCGGTTTACCGCCGAAGGCCTGGTGCAGCGCGGTCTTGCCGTGCTCGAGGTCGCGCCGGGCGGCGCCCGGGTGGTCAGCCCCGCGCCGCGCAACTTCCAGGATTTCGCCTATTGATCCCGCGCCCGACTAACCGAGCAGCGCCGCCAGCACCGCGTTGAGGCGCTGCCGGCCGGCGGCGGTGGCGGCGAGACGCGCGTCGTCGAGCGCCAGGAAGCCGCCATCGACGAGCCGGGGCAGGGCGCCGCCGAACAACTCCTCGACGCTGCGGCCGGCGAGCGCCTCGAGCCGCGCGCGCGAGACCCCCTCGGCGAGGCGCAGCCCCATCATCAGCATTTCCTCGACCGCGCTCTCGCGCGCGACCGGCAGCACCTCCTCGAATTCCGGCTTGCCGACCCACGCCTCGGGCAGGCGGCGGTGGCGGGTCGCATAGCGGGTGCCGTCGCGGGCGATGCGGCCATGCGCGCCGGGCCCGATGCCGAGATAGTCCTGATAGCGCCAGTAGACCAGGTTGTGCCGGCACTCCGCCCCCGGGCGCGCGTGGTTCGACACCTCGTAGGCCGGCATGCCGTGCGCCGCCAGCCGTTCCTGCGTCGCCTCGAACAGCGCCGCGGCATGCTCTTCGTCGGGCACGGTGAGATCGCCGCGCTCGGCCCGTGTGTGAAACGCGGTGCCGGGCTCGATCGTCAGCTGATAGAGCGACAGGTGCTCGCCGGCGAGCGCCAGCGCCTCGTCGAGCTCGGCGCGCCACGCCGCCAGGCTCTGCCCCGGCCGCGCGTAGATCACGTCGAACGAGCTGCGCGGGAACAGCTCGTGCGACAGTTCGATCGCGGCGATCGCCTCGTCGCGGTCGTGGCCGCGGCCCAGAAACCGGAGAGCCGCCGGGTCGAGCGCCTGGACGCCGAGCGACAGCCGGTTGACGCCGGCAGCCGCGAACCGCGAGAAGCGCTCGGCCTCGGCCGAGTTGGGGTTGGCTTCGAGGGTGATTTCGAGATCCTGCGCCGCCGGCCAGTGCCGCCGCACGCGCTCGATCAGCGCCGCGGCGGTATCGGGCGGCATCAGCGACGGCGTGCCGCCGCCAAAGAAGATCGAGACGACCTCGTGCCCGGGCACGAGCGCCGCCTGACGCCCGAGATCGGCGAGCAGTGCGCTAGTCCAGACCCGCTCATCGACCCGCTCGCGTACGTGGCTGTTGAAGTCGCAATACGGGCATTTCGACCGGCAGAACGGCCAGTGGATGTAGATCGCCAGCGGCGGACGCGCCATCGCCTTACCCGAAGCAGGCCGCCGCCAGCTTTGCGAAGGCTCGCGAGCGGTGGTCGGTCCGATACTTCTCGGCCGGGTCCATCTCGCCGAAAGCGATCTCGCGGCCATCTGGCACAAAAATCGGGTCGTAGCCGAACCCCTTGTCGCCGCGCGGCGGCCAGGCGAGCCGGCCGCGCACCTCGCCGCGAAACAGCGCCTCCTCGCCGTCGGGCCAGGCGAGCGCCAGTACCGAGACGAAAATCGCGGCGCGGTCCTGGGCGCCGAGCTCGCGATTGACGCGCGCCATCGCAACCGCGAAGTCGCGTCCGGGCCCGGCCCAGCGCGCCGAATGGATGCCGGGCGCGCCGCCCAGCGCCGGCACGACCAGCCCCGAATCGTCGGCGAGCGCCGGCAGCGCCGCCGCTCGCGCCGCTTCGTGCGCCTTGAGCGCGGCGTTGGCCTCGAAGGTCGCGCCGGTCTCCTCGGGCTCGGCGAGGCCGAGCGTTGCAGCGCTCACCGGCTCGACCCGGAACGGCGCGAGCAGCGCGGCAATCTCGACGATCTTGCCGGGATTGTGGCTGGCGATGACGAGGCGCCCGCCGGCGAAGCGCCGTGCCATCATGACAGCGTCGCGCGCTGCAGCCGGGTCAGTTCGGCGATGCCGCGGCGCGCCAGCGCGAGCATCTGGCTGAACGCGGCCTCATCGAACGGCGCGCCCTCGGCGGTTGCCTGGATTTCGATGATCTTGCCGCTGCCGGTCAGCACGAAATTGGCGTCGGTCTCGGCCGCCGAATCCTCGGCGTAGTCGAGATCGAGCACGGCGCTCCCGTCGTAGATGCCGCAGGAGATCGCCGCGACGCTGTCGGTCAGCGGCAGGCTCGGCAGCAACCCGGCGACCACCAGTCTCGATAATGCCTGGTGCAGCGCCACGTAGCTGCCGGTGATCCCCGCGGTGCGCGTCCCGCCGTCGGCCTGCAGCACGTCGCAATCGAGGCGGACCTGCCGCTCTCCCATGGCGACGAGATCGGTGACTGCGCGCAGCGACCGGCCGATGAGGCGCTGGATCTCCTGCGTGCGGCCGCTCTGCCGGCCGCGCGCCGCCTCGCGGTCGGTACGGGTGTGGGTGGAGCGCGGCAGCATGCCGTATTCGGCGGTCACCCAGCCCTTGCCGCTGTTGCGCATCCATGGCGGCACGCGCTCCTCGATCGTCGCGGTGCACAGCACATGCGTGTCGCCGAATTTCGCCAGGCACGAGCCCTCGGCGTATTTGGCGACGCCGATTTCGAGGGTCACCGGGCGAAGGATTTCGGTCGCGCGTCCGGAGGGGCGCATCTAATGTTCTCCCGCTAGAACAGGTTCCCTTGCCCCGGCAAGGCGGCGGGGCGGCGCGAGCGGCGCGGCCGGGCGCCGCCGCCGGCGAAGACATCGACCTTGCCGTCGTGGAATTCAAGCTCCAGCGCGCCCGGGGTCACCTTGGCGGCGTCCGCGACGATCGTGTCGCCGCGGCGCACCACGACATAGCCCTCCTGCAGCCGCCGTTCGTGGGTATCGGAGAGGCTGTTGAGCCGCCCACCCAGGCCCTCGACGACGCGGCGATGCTCGGCGATCGACCGGCCGGCCGCCGCCGCCAGGCGCGGCGCGCAATCGTCGAGCCGGGCGCGGGCGCGGGCGATGTCGGCGGCGAGGGCCGCCGGGCGCAGCCGCGCCGCATCGAGCCGGGCGCGCGCCGCGGCAAGCCGCCCGGCCATCGCCAGGCGCAGCCGCTCGGTGCGGTCGTCGAGCCGTTGCGCCGCGGCGCCGAGCACATCGTGCGGGTCGGGCAGGCCGCGCGCGGCGGCGGCGAGCCGCAGCCGCCCGTCGCCGAGCACCCGCGACAGGCCCTGCGACAGCCGCGCGGTCTGGCTGCTGAGGTCGGCGATGAGGTCGAGCCGCACCGGCACCGCCATTTCCGCCGCCGCGGTCGGGGTCGGGGCGCGGCGGTCGCTGGCGTGGTCGATCAAGGTCGTGTCGGTTTCGTGGCCGACCGCCGAGATCAGCGGGATCGCCGAGGCCGCGGCGGCGCGCACGACGATCTCCTCGTTGAACGCCATCAAATCTTCGAGGCTGCCGCCGCCGCGCGCGACGATGATGAGGTCCGGCCGCGGCGCGGCTCCTCCCGGCGGCAACCGGTTGAAGCCCTCGATCGCCGCGGCGATCTGCGCGGCCGCGCCCTCGCCCTGCACCGCGACCGGCCAGACGACGACGCGCCGCGGGAAGCGGTCGGCGAGGCGGTGCAGGATGTCGCGAATCACCGCCCCGGTCGGCGAGGTCACCACGCCGATCACCGCCGGCAGGAACGGCAGCTTCTTCTTGCGCTCGGCGGCGAACAGGCCCTCGGCGGCAAGCCGCTTGCGGCGATCTTCCAGCAGCTTCAGCAGCGCGCCGATCCCCGCCAGCTCGATCGAATCGACGATCAGCTGGTATTTCGAGCGGCCGGGATAGGTGGTGAGGCGTCCGGTGGCGACGACCTCCATGCCGTCCTCGGGCTGGACCGAGAGCCGCATCGCGGTGGTGCGCCAGCACACCGCGTCGAGCACCGCGTCGGCGTCCTTCAAGGCGAAATAGCAGTGACCCGAGGCGACGCGCTTGAAGCCGCTGACCTCGCCGCGCACGCGGACCAGCGAAAAATTCTCCTCGATCGAGCGCTTGAGCGCCGCCGCCAGCTCGGAGACGGTATATTCCGGCTGGTTCGATTGGACGGGCGGGGCGGCGAGCAGGTCGTTCATCGCCCGATTATACGGGAGCCGGGGAGCACTCGCTAATGCGCATCCTCGTCGTCGGGTCGGGTGGCCGCGAGCACGCGCTGTGCTGGACGATCGCGGCGTCGCCGCTGGTCGATCGGGTCTACTGCGCGCCGGGCAACGCCGGCATCGCCGAGGACGCCGAGTGCGTGCCGATCGGCGTCATGGACACGGCCGGGCTCATCCGCTTCTGCAAGAGCGCGGCGATCGACATGGTCGTGGTCGGGCCCGAGGCGCCGCTGGTCGCAGGGCTGGTCGATGCGCTGGAAGCCGAGGGCATCGCTGCGTTCGGGCCGACCAAAGCGGCGGCGGCGCTCGAAGGCTCCAAGGGCTTCATGAAGGACCTTTGCGCGCGCGAGGGCATCCCGACCGCCGCGTACCGCCGCTTCACCGACCCGGCGACCGCGAAAGCCTATATCGCCGCCCAGGGTGCGCCGATCGTCGTCAAGGCCGATGGGCTGGCGGCGGGGAAGGGGGTCGTCGTCGCCACGACCGTCGCCGAAGCGAACGCGGCGGTGGACGCCGCGTTCGGCGGTAGATTCGGCGCGGCGGGGGCCGAGATCGTCGTCGAGGCGTTTCTCACCGGCGAGGAGGCGAGCTTCTTCGCGCTGTGCGACGGCACGCACGCGCTGCCGCTTGCTGCGGCGCAGGACCACAAACGGGTCGGCGCCGGCGACACCGGCCCCAATACCGGCGGGATGGGCGCCTATTCGCCGGTCGTCTCGGTCACCCCGGAGATCGAGGGCCAGGTCATGGAGCGCATCGTGCTGCCGACGGTGCGGGCGATGGCGCGCGACGGCAGGCCGTACAAGGGCGTGCTCTATGCCGGGCTGATGCTGACCCCGGAGGGGCCGAAGCTCATCGAATACAACGTCCGCTTCGGCGACCCCGAGTGCCAGCCGCTGATGATGCGGCTGCAAAGCGACCTGGTGCCGGCGCTGCTCGCGGCGCGCGACGGCGTGGTCAACCGCATCGATTTGCGCTGGTTCGACAGCGCCGCGATCTGCGTCGTGATGGCCGCCAACGGTTATCCCGACGATCCGCAGCGCGGCAGCGAAATCCGTGGCCTCGACGCGGCCGGTGCCGACCCTGACGTCAAGGTCTTCCATGCCGGCACGAAGCGCGATGGCGGTCGCATCCTCGCCGATGGCGGCCGCGTGCTCGGCGTCACCGCGACCGGGACCGATCTCGCCGCGGCGCGAGAGCGCGCCTACCGCGCGGTCGACAAGATCGACTGGCCGGGCGGCTTTTGCCGAAGGGATATCGGCGCGCGCCGCCGCTAATCCGCGCGCGGCCAGTTGAGGCGGATCGGGTCGCTTCCGTCCCAGTTCTTCGCGGCCTCGCGCACCTGGTTGAAGATGCGCATGCGGGTCGGCGTCGCCTCGGCCATCTCGATGACCGTGCCGGGGTGGCCCTCTTCGAGGAAATAGACGAACGGGCCGCGCTCGCTCTCGCCTTCCTGGCCGACATGCCAGCCGCTCGCCAGCGCCTTTGCCTTGATCTCGCGGTAGTTGACCGGCCAACTCGACCAGTGCTGGGCGCCTTCCTTGCCCGCGTTGAGGAAGTCCCAGTAGAGGCTCGGCGTGTTGCAGCGCTGCTGGATCAGTTCGAGCTGAATGTCGCCCGAATTGGCGAGCGCGATCGACAGATGCGGAATGTCGTAGGGCGCGCCCTTGTAGCGGTACGCGGTCAGCGGCAGCCGCTCGGCGTAGAACCACGGGCCGACGCCGCACACCTCGACCCAATGCTTCATCGCCTTGTCGATGTCGCGCACGACGATGCCGATCTGCCGCATGTCGCCGAAAATCCGGCTCATGGTGTCCCTCCCTTTTCAAGCGTTGTCGGGCGGAGCGATTACGCCACCCTTCTGGCGCGCCACTCGCCGGCGCCGAACTGGCTGCGGTTGACGATGCCGCTGTTCTGGTCGCTCGCCGCGCCGAGCGCGACGGTGCCGGCCATCGCGCCGCCCGCGACGCGGCCCTCGAAATGGAACGAGATCGTGGCCGCCTCATAGCGCCCGCCGAAGGTGAAGCGCACGCTCTCGCCCTCGACCTCGCCGCTGACCGGCCCGGCGAACTGGGACGAGCGCTGGTGGCCGCTGAGGGCGGCGCCCTGCTGTTCGAGGGCGAGCCGGTGCACCCGCGCGCCGTGCAGCAGATCGACCTGCAGCTCCCAATCGCCGGCCAGGGCCAGCGCCGGTGCGCGGACCGGCGCCCGCTCGGCCTGGGCCGAGACGAGCAGCGCGGCGACGACCGTGTCGCCGACCTGCTCGGCCTCGCCCGGCTGGAGCTGGAACGGGTCGACCGCGATCGCGTTCGCGCTCGCCGAATTGTCGTCGAGCATGACCCGCGGCTCGCCGTCCAACACCCGTTGGCGGAGCGCCAGCCCGTCGAGCGGGTAGCGCGCGCGGTCCCAGACGATCTTGAGCCGCGGCACCCGGTCGACCCCGGCCGGAGCGACGACCTCGCTTTCGACGCCGGGGATCTGCGCGACCCGCGCGGCGATCGTGGCGCAGTCGCTGTCCCATCGGGCGCGCTCGGCATCGGCGTCGCGTTCGCCGAACCAGTACTCCAGTGCGGCGAGGACGCCGACGATGTCCTCCTTCGACACCTTCATCGGCCGGCCCAGCGCCTGGTGCGGCGAGCCGTTGCGCCACGCCGCCTCGACCAGCCGCCTGTCGCCGAGCAACAGCCCGCTGGTCTGCGGCCCGCGCAGGAACTTGCCGCCGCTGTAGATCACCAGATCGGCGCCGCGCGCCAGCCATGGAGACGGCCGCTCAATATGCTCGCTGGCGGCGTCGACCATGATCGGAATGCCGCGCGGCTTGCATACCGACGCGATCTCCTCGAGGCGTACCGCGCTCAGATGCTCCTGCTTGCCGAGCAGCACGACGAGCGCGACCGGCTCCTCCAGCGCCTTGTCGAGGTCGGCGCGCGTCTCGATCTCGACGATATGGCAGCCGCACATCCGCACCGCCTGGTCGTAGGCAAAACGCTGCTGGCGCGGGATGATGACGCGGTTGACCATGCCCTCGGTGAACGGCAGGCGGAGCATCTTCACCGGGTCGTTGCCGGCGACGCAGGCTGCGGTGCCGAGCGCAACCGCCGCGGCGCTGCCGCAGGTCACGATCCCCGACTCGGCCCCGGTCAGCTCGGCAATGCGCTTGCTGGCGGCCGCCATCAGCTCGTCGAGATTGACGAAGTGGCGCGACGCGGCGTCGATTGCCGCGCGCACTTGCGGCAGCATCAGGCTGCCGCCGTGCATCGTGCGCACGCTGCAGCAGTTGATGAAGGGCCTGACGCCCAGCGCGAGGTAAGGGTTGCCGCTCATGCCGCCTCCGAAGAATGCCGGAACAGGATTATAACAGGCGCATGACGCGCGCGACTGTAGCGGAACCGGCGCTGGTGCTGTTCTCGGGCGGGCAGGATTCGACGACCTGCCTGGCCTGGGCGCTGGCGCGCTTCTCGGCGGTCGAGACGATCGGCTTCGACTACCGCCAGCGCCACCGGGTCGAGCTCGACTGCCGGACGCGAATCGGCGAGCGGCTGCGCGGCGAGTTCCCGGGCTGGGCCGGGAAGCTCGGCGCCGATCATCTGGTCGACCTCGCGGTGCTCGGCGAGATCAGCGACACCGCGCTGACCCGCGACGCGGCGATCGCCTTTGCCGAGAGCGGGCTGCCCAACACCTTCGTCCCCGGCCGTAACCTCCTGTTCTTCACCTTCGCCGCGGCCGTCGCGTATCGGCGCGGGCTCAGGCACCTCGTCGGGGGGATGTGCGAGACCGACTATTCGGGCTACCCCGATTGCCGCGACGACACGCTGAAGGCGCTGCAGGCGACGCTGTCGCTCGGCATGGACCGCCGCTTCGCCATCCACACGCCGCTGATGTGGCGCGACAAGCGCGCGACCTGGGAGCTGGCGCGCGATCTGGGCGGCGATACGCTCGTCGAACTGATCCGCGAGGAAACCCACAGCTGCTACAAGGGGGAGCGCGGCCGGCGGCACGACTGGGGCTACGGCTGCGGCCAGTGCCCGGCCTGCGAGCTGCGCCGCAAAGGGTGGGAGGCGTTCGCCGGCGCGCTATGAGCTACGCGGTCAAGGAGATCTTCTACACGCTGCAGGGCGAGGGCGCGCTGACCGGGCGGCCGGCGGTGTTCTGCCGCTTCGCCGGCTGCAATCTGTGGTCGGGGCGCGAGGAGGACCGCGCCGCCGCGGCCTGCCCGTTCTGCGACACCGAGTTCGTCGGCACCGACGGCACGGAAGGGGGCCGCTATGCCGATGCCCAGGCGCTCGCCGACAAGATCGCGAGCCTGTGGCCGGCCGGCTGGCGCGACCGCTTTGTCGTGTGTACCGGCGGCGAGCCGCTGCTCCAGCTCGATGCGGCGCTGATCGAAGCGATCCACGCGAAGGGCTTCGAGGTCGCGGTCGAAACCAACGGCACGATCGCGCTGCCCGCCGAGCTCGACTGGGTCTGCGTCAGCCCCAAGGCGGGCAACGATCTGGTGGTCAAGTCGGGCGACGAGTTGAAGATCGTCCTGCCGCAACAGGGGCTCGACCCGCGCGATTTCGCCGATCTCGACTTCCGGCGTTTCTCGGTTCAGCCGATGGACGGGCCCGATCTCGCCGGCAACACCGAGTTGGCGGTCCGCTTCTGCCTCGACCATCCGAAATGGCAGCTCAGCCTGCAGACGCACAAAGTGACCGGCATCCGCTAGGGCTCAATCCGGCCAGCGGCGGTGCACCCAGAACCATTGTTCCGGCCGCTCGCGAATCCACCCTTCGAGGATGCGGTTGACCTCGGTCATCAGCGCACGGACGTCGGCGTCGCGATCGCCGCTACGCGGCAGCGGCAGCGCCGGATAGACGGTGAGGCGGAAATGCGCGCCGCCGGTACGCTCGACGCGCACCGGCAGCACGACGCAATCGTAGTGCAGCGCGAACAACGCCAGCGCCGGCGCGGTCATCGCGTCGCGGCCGAAGAACGGCACCGCGATTCCGTCGTTCATCTTCTGGTCGATCAGCAGGCTGAGATGCCCTCCGCGGCGCAGCGCCGCGGCGGCGCGCCGCGAAGCCACTGCGCCCTTGGGGATCAGCTCGCCCTGGGCGCCGCGCAGCCGGCCGACCAGCCGATCGACCAGCGGGTTGTTCGCGGCGCGGTAGATCTGCGCGATGTCGAGCCCGTACTGTCCGCCGGCGAGCGCGGCGATCTCCCAGTTCGCCAGATGTCCGGAGAACAGGATGATGCGCCGGCCGGCGGCGAGCGCGCGGTCGAGATGCTCCAGCCCCGCGGTCTCCACCCGGCCGCCCGGCGCGAACACCGCGATCTTGCGCAGATGCGGGTATTCGCCGGCGACGCGGCCGAGATTGTCCCACATGCCGCGGACGATGGCGGCGATCTCGCCCTCTCCGAGCTGCGGGAAGGCAGCGCGCAGGTTGCGCTTGGCCCGTTGGTTGACGCCGAGCAGAGGGCCGATCCGGCGGGCCAGCGCGCCGCCCAGCGCCGAGGCGCGGTCGAGCGGCAACAGGCCGAAACCGCCGAACAGCAGCACCGCGAGCCAGGCCTCGATGCGGTCGTTCCAAGCGACCGGCGGCGCGCGCGACTCAGTCGCCATCGACGGCGGGTGCGCGCAGCACCGGCGCAAGCAGCGCGACCACGGCTGCCGGATCGCGCCAGGCGATCTCGACGGCGAGGACCTCGATCCCGCCGCGCCGGTCTTCCGGCAGCCGCACCCAGTCCTTGGCGGTCGTGACCAGCCGCGCCTGTTCGCGTTGGGCACGCTTGCGCAGCGCGTCGAGCTCGGAGGCGCCGAACGGGCGATGATCGGGGAACGGCATCTCGGCGACGATTTCGGCGCCGAGGCGGCGCAACGTGGCGAAGAATTTCTCCGGCCGTCCGATCCCGGCAAACGCGACCACCCGCACGCCGACGAGGCGCTCCGCCTCCAGCGGCACGAGCGCGGCGCGCAGGATCGCACGGTCGAACCCGGCGAGCGCCGGCGACGCTGCTGCCGGATCGCCGTCGAGCAGCACGACCGCGTCGGCGCGCGCGAGCCCGTCCTCGACCCGCTCGCGCAGCGGCCCCGCGGGCAGAAGCCTCCCGTTGCCGAACCCGTACGCGGCGTCGACGACGACGAGCGACAGATCCTTCGTCACCGACGGGTTCTGAAACCCGTCGTCGAGCAGGATCACCCCGGCGCCGGCTTCGGCGGCGGCGCGCACGCCGGCGGCGCGGTCGCGCGCCACCCAGGTCGGCGCGCGCGCCGCCGCCAGCAGCGCCTCGTCACCGACCGCCCCGGCATCGTGCGCCGCCGGATCGACCCGCGCCGGCCCGGCCAGCCGCCCGCCGTAGCCGCGCATCACCACATGCGGCTCCACCCCGGCCTGGCGCAGCTGCTCGATCAGGGCGAGCACGACCGGCGTTTTGCCGGCGCCGCCGACGACCAGGTTGCCGACGCAGATCACGGGCACCGGCGCGCGGTAGGGGTGGACGAGGCAGCGCCGCACCCGCCCGGCGGCGTCGAGCGCGGCGCCGACCGGCGCCAGCAATCCGGCCAGCAGCCCCGGCGCCTCGTCCCAGAACTCAGGCGCCCGCATCGGCTGCCGCGCGCGCCGCCGCCCGGTCGAGCCAGGGCGCGAGCCGCTCCATCACCCGGTCGAGCGTGCCGAGCCCGGCGGCAGCCACCCGCGCCGCGCAATTCGCGCGCTCCGTGCGCAGCACCGGGTCGCCGAGCAGCCGCGAGACGGCGGCGGCGAGCGCGTCCTCGTCGCGCACGATCTCGGCGGCGCCGCTGCCGACCAGCGCCGCGGCCATCGCCGCGCAATTGGCGGTGTGCGGTCCGATCAGCACCGCGCAATCGAGCCGCGCCGCCTCGAACGGGTTGTGCCCGCCCTTGTCGACCAGCGAGCCGCCGATAAAGGCGGTTTCGGCGAGGCGGTAGAGCAGGCCAAGTTCGCCGAACGTGTCGGCGACGTACACCTGCGTCTCGCCGGTCACCGGCTCGCCGCGCGACCGGCGTGCGACGCGCAAGCCTCGGCGCTCGGCCATCGCCGCGATATCGGCGCCGCGCACCGGATGGCGCGGTGCGACGATGGTCAGCAGCCCGGGATGTACGGCGGCAAGCCGGCCCTGCACCGCCGCCGCGATCTCGTCCTCGCCGGGATGCGTGCTGGCGGCGAGCCACAACGGTCGCCCGCCGATCTGCCGCGCCAGCGCGGCGAGCGCGGCCTCGTCGACCGGCAGCGGCCGGGCCGAGGATTTAAGGTCGCCGACGCTTGCGGCATTGGCGCCCAGCTCGGCAAAGCGCGCGCTCTGCACCTCGTCCTGCGCGAGGCACAACGCGAACGACTGCAACATCGGTCGGGCGAGGCCGTGCAGCACCCGCCAGCGGGCGTGCGAGCGCGACGACAGCCGTGCGTTCAACAGCAGCATCGGGATGTTCCGGCGGCGGGTCATCAGCACCAGGTTGGGCCACAACTCGCTCTCGATCCACAGCGCGAGGTCGGGACGCCAATGCTGTAGAAACCGCCTAACCGCCTGCGGCACGTCGACCGGGACGAACTGATGCCGCGCGCCCTCGGGCAGTCGCGACTCGAGCAGCCGCGCGGCGGTGACGGTGCCCGTCGTGATGAGGATGTCGAGGTCGGGCCGCTCCGCACGGATGCGCTCGATGAGGGCCAGCGCGCTCGTCGCCTCGCCGATGCTCGCCGCGTGCACCCAGACGAGCGCGCCGGCGGGCCGCGCGGCGCCGGCAAACCCGAGCCGCTCGCCGAACCGCGCTGCGTCTTCCTTGCCGCGCCGGCGACGCGCGCGCAGATAGGCGATGATCAGCGGCGCCGCCGTCCGGGTGACGCCGTGGTAAAGCGCGGGCAGTGTCACCGGCGCTTCCCGCCCGCCAGTCCGGCCGACCGCTCGATCCCGGCGGCCGGCTCGCGCGTCGCTGCCGGAGCGTGTCCGACGCGGCTGTCGGCGAGCACCGCGAGGTCGCGCATCCGTTCCTCAACGAGAAGCCGTGCGCGCTCGATCCCGGCCTCGTCGAGGTCGCGCTCGATCTCGATCGGCTCGCCCCACAGGATCACGCCGCGCCCGAACGGCTTGGCGACATAGAGCCTGTCCCAGGTGTCCATGATCCGTCGCCGGCTCGTGGCGAACACCACCGGCTGGATCGGCACCCCGGCGAGACGCGCGACATTGACGATGCCGCTCGCGGCGACCATTGCCGGGCCCGCGGGGCCGTCCGGGGTGATCGCCACGCAATCGCCGGCGGCCAGCAGCTTGACCAGCGCGCGCAGCGCCGTGGTGCCGCCGCGGGTCGTCGATCCCGCGACCGACCGGATGCCGAAATAGGCGACCGCGTCGGCGATGATGCGCCCGTCGCGATGCGGCGAGATCAGCATGTGCATCGGCGCCATGCGCCGCCAGGCGACCGGGATCATCATCATCCGCCCGTGCCAGAAAGCGCCGACGAACGGGCGCCCCGCCGCAAGCAGGCGGCGCGGGTGCTCGGCGCCCTCCACGCTCCAGCGGTTGGTCCAATAGACGAAGCGGATGTTGAGCTGGATCAGGAAGCACAGCAGGGCGCGCACCCGGTCGCTGCGCACGATCCGCCGCACCCACTGGCGCCGCGCCGTCATCCGCCGCGCGCCTCGGCTGCAAGCAGCCCCGGGTCACCCTCGGCCGGCGCGAACTGCGTCTCGTAGAGCCGAGCATAGAGCCCGGCGCGCGCCAGCAGCTGGGCGTGTTTGCCGCTTTCGACGATGCGCCCGCGATCCATGACGCAGATCAGGTCTGCGCCGGTGATCGTCGACAGGCGATGCGCGATGACGAGCGTCGTGCGTCCGCGCATCAGACGCCGCAGCGCGGCTTGCACCTGGCGCTCGCTCTCGTTGTCGAGCGCCGAGGTCGCCTCGTCGAGCAGCAGGATCGGCGCGTCCTTGAGCATCGCGCGGGCGATCGCGAGGCGCTGGCGCTGCCCGCCCGACAGCCGCACCCCGTGCTCGCCGACCAGCGTGTCGTAGCCCTGCGCCAGCTCGGCGATGAAACGGTCGGCGCCGGCCGCCGCGGCGGCGGCCTCGATCTCCGGTTCGCTGGCGTCGAGCCGGCCATAGGCGATGTTGGCGCGCACCGTGTCGTCGAACAGGCTGGCTTCCTGCGCGACCAGCGCCAGCGCGCCGCGCAGCGACGACAAGGTCACCGAGCGGATGTCCTGACCGTCGATCGAAATGCCGCCGGCGGTGACGTCGTAGAAGCGCGGGATGAGGTTGAGCACCGTCGACTTTCCGGCGCCGGAGGGGCCGACCAGCGCCACGGTGCTGCCCGGCGGCACGGTCAGCGAGACGCCGTCGAGCGCAACCGCGTGCGGCTGATAGGCGAAGCTCACCGCGTCGAAGCGGATTTCGCCGCCGGCCACCCGCAGGCGCCGCGCGCCGTCGCGGTCGCCAATCGCCGGCTCGATGTCGAGCACCTCGAAGACGCGCTGCGCCGCGGCAAGCCCTTCCTGGAGCACCGCGTTGAGATTGGCCAGGCTCTTCAGCGGCTGATAGGCGAGCAGCAGCGCGGTGATGAACGAGAAGAACGCGCCCGGCGTGCGCGACCCGTCGATCACCTGGTAGCCGCCATAGGCGATCACCACCGAGACCGCGGCGCCGCCCAGCGCTTCCATCAGCGGCGAGGCGCGCGCCCGGGTCCGGTTGGCCTGGTCGATGAGCCGGTAGATGCGCTCGAACAGCGCGCTGGCGCGGCCCGCCTCGTAATCCTCCATGCCGTAGGCCTTGACGTGCCGCGCGCCCTGAAAGGTCTGGCTCAACAGTGTCGTGACCTGGCCGAATTCGATCTGGGTATTGGCCGAAACGCGGCGCATCCGCCGGCCGATCCGCACGATCGGGCGGATCGCCAAAGGGAACGCGAAGCACGACGCGAGCGCCAGCACCCAGTCCTGGTAGAACATCAGGGCCAGCAAAAAAACCACGGTGATCGCGTCCTTGCCGATCGCCGCCAGCACGTTGGCTGCGGCGTTGCGCAGCAGCACGACATCGTTGGTGAAGCGCGAGATCAGCGTGCCGCTGGCATTGGCGTTGAAATAGGCAAGGTCGGCGCGAATCAGCCGGGCGTAAAGCGCGCTCTGCACCTCGGCGATGACGCGCTGGGTGATCCGGCTCATCAGGATCGCTTCGCCGTAATCGGCAAGGCCCTTTGCTATCGCCAGCGCCAGCGCCGCGCCGGCGATGACCAGCAGCAGCGAGGCCTCCTTGCCGACAAAGATGCGGTCGAGCATCGGCTGGGTCAGCCAGGCGCGCAGCGCCGTGCTGCCCGCGCCCACGCCCATGCAGACGAAAGCCAGCACGATCTTGCCGGTATGATGGCTGATGAAGTCGCGCACCAGCCGGCGCACCAGCGTCCGTGTCGGCATCCCGCCGTCAGCCGTACCCGAATGTCCCCGCATAACCCCCGGCAGCTTGCTTCAAGGATTCAAGACCGGTGTCCCGCCGGCTTGTGTCGCACGACGCTGGGCTGTGCCGCGCCAGTCTATTCGATATTGCGGTGTCGTGGCATCCCCGGTCGGCCTCGCCCGGCTATGCCCCGGCAACCGTCAGGTCGTCGATGCGCAGGGTAGGCGAGTCGGCGCCGGTACGGTATTCCAGGTCGTTGGCGGCGACCATACGCAGGAACATGTCCTTCAGGTTGCCGGCGACGGTCATCTCGCTGACCGGAAAGGCGAGGGCGCCGTTCTCGATCCAGAAGCCGGAGGCGCCGCGGCTGTAATCGCCGGTCACGCCGTTGACGCCCATGCCCATCAGCTCGGTGACGTAGAAGCCGCTCTTGACGTCGGCGTAGAGCTCCGGCGGGCTCAAGGCGCCCGGCTCGAACCAGACATTGGTCGCGGCCGGCGAGGGCGGCGAGGCGGTGCCGCGTGCGGCATGCCCGGTCGTGGCCATCCCGAGCTGGCGGGCCGAGCGCAGGTCGAGCAGCCAAGTGGTCAGCACCCCCTTGTCGACCAGGGCGCGGCGCCGGTTGGCGATGCCCTCGCCGTCGAACGGCCGCGAGCGCAGGCCGCGCTGGCGGTGCGGGTCCTCGGTCAGCGTGATGGCCTCCGGGAAAATTCGCTGGCCGAGCTTGTCCTTGAGGAAGCTGGTGCCGCGGGCGATCGACGGGCCGGAGACCGCGCCCAGGAGGTGCGACAGGAAACTGCGCGCGACCCGCGGATCGAAGATCACCGGAACCTTGCCGGTCGGCATCTTGCGCGCATTGAGGCGCCTGACGGCGCGCTCGCCGGCCTCGCGGCCGACCGCCTCTGGCCGCCGCAGATCGGCGCCGTAGACCGCGCTCGCGAAATCGTAGTCGCGCTCCATCGCGGTGCCGGAGCCGGCGATCACCGAGGCGCTGACCCCGTGACTCGACCCGGCATAGGCGCCGACGAAGCCATTCGACGCGACGAGCGCCGCCTGCGAACGGCCCCAGCCCGCGTCGGCGCCCTCGGAATTGGTCACCCCGGGCACCGCCAGCGCCGCCTCTTCGGCGGCGCGCGCCCGCTCGATCAGCGTCTCGGCCGACGGCTCGTCGGGGTCGAGAATGTCGAGCGCCGGCCAGTCGCGCGCCAGCTGTTCGGGATCGGCGAGGCCGCAGAACGGGTCGTCGGGGATCGCACGCGCCATCGCCACCGCGCGCTCGACCAGTTCGTCGAGCGCGGCCGGCGAGCGGTCGCTCGACGACACCATCGCCTGCTGCTTGCCGATCAGCACCCTGAGGCCGAGATCCTGCGCCTCCGAGCGCTCGAGCTTCTCGGTCTTGCCGAGGCGGCGCGTGTGCGACAGCGAGGTGCCGGCGACCGCCACCGCGTCGGCGGCGTCGGCCCCGGCGCGCTTCGCGCGGTCGATCAGATCCTGCAGGAGATCGATGCTGTTTGCGGCGTCGGTGTCGGGCATGAACTCCAAGCCTATTTCCAGATCGGCTTGCCGCTTCCCGGCAGGCCGTAGCGCGGCCATTTCTTCGTCACTTCCTCGATCACCGCGTCGGCCATGCGGATCGGCCGGCCCCAATCGCGGTGCGTCTCGGGCGGCAATTTCGTTGTTGCGTCAAGCCCGATCTTGCCGCCGAGCCCCGATTCGGGCGAGGCAAAGTCGAGATAGTCAATCGGCGTGTTCTCGACCAGGGTCACGTCGCGCACCGGGTCCATGCGGGTCGAGATCGCCCACATCACGTCCTTCCAGTCGCGCGTGTCGATGTCGTCGTCCACGACGATGACGAATTTCGTGTACATGAACTGCCGCAGGAACGACCAGACGCCCATCATCGCGCGCTTGGCCTGGCCCGGATAGGTCTTGCGGATCGACACCACCGCGATGCGGTACGAGCAGCCCTCGGGGGGCAGCCAGAAATCGACGATGTCGGGAAATTGCTGCTGGAGCAGCGGCACGAACACTTCGTTGAGCGCCTCGCCGAGGATCGAGGGTTCGTCGGGCGGCCGGCCGGTGAAGGTCGACAGGTAGATCGGGTCGCGCCGCATCGTGATCGCGCTGAGGCGGAAGATCGGGAACTGCTCGACCGCGTTGTAGTAGCCGGTGTGGTCGCCGTAGGGGCCTTCGTCGCCGTATTCGTCGAGCGAGACATGGCCTTCGAGCACGATCTCGGCCTCGGCCGGCACCTTGAGCGGCACGGTCTTGCAATCGACGAGGTCGACGCGCTTGCCGCGCAGCAGCCCGGCGAACTGGTATTCCGACAGCGTATCGGGGACCGGGGTCACTGCGGCGAGGATCGTGCCCGGATCGGCGCCGATGACCGCCGCGGCCGGAAGCGGCTCGCTCTTTTCCTGCGCCCAGCGCCGATGATGCTGCGCGCCGCCGCGATGCCGCAGCCAGCGCATCAGCGTCGTGTCGCGGCCGGTGACCTGGAGCCGGTAGATGCCGAGATTGAACCCGTCCTCGCGCCGCGTTCCCGGGCCCTTGGTGACGACGAGCGGCCAGGTGACGAGGGGCGCCGGCTCGCCCGGCCAGCAGGTCTGGACCGGCAGCCGGCCAAGATCGATGTCGCTGCCGGTCAGCACCACTTCCTGGCACGCCGCGCCTCCCACCGTGCGCGGGCGCATCGCCATCGCGCTTTTGAGGAGCGGCAGCATCTCCCACGCCTCGCGCCAGCCGCCGGGCGGCTCGGGCTGCTTGAGGAAGGCGAGCGTCTCGCCCACCTCGCGCAGCTGGTGCGGCTCGCGGTCCATCCCCCAGGCGACCCGCTCGACGGTGCCGAACAGGTTGACCAGCATCGGCATCGCGAACCTGCCGGCGGGGCCGACGACGTTCTCGAACAGCACCGCCGGCCCGCCCTCGGCGAGCAGCCGGGTCTGAATCTCGGTCATCTCCAGCACCGGCGACACCGGCTCGCCGACCCGCACGAGCCGGCCGCTCGCCTCGAGACGGGCGATGAACTCGCGCAGGCTGGCGTAAGGCATGCGCCTATATAGGCGCGGCGGCGGCGGCGCGCGAGCGCAGCGCGAACAGCGACGCGCAGGCCGCCAGGCAAAGTCCGGCCGAGACCGCAAGCGCGGCGGTGCCGATCCGGTCGACGAGAAGCCCGAACAGCAGCGGTGCCGCGGCCTCGGCGAGCCGCGTCGGCACCGCGAGAAGCCCGGTCCGCCGGCCGTAGCCGCTCGGCCCGAACAGCGCGAGCGGCAGCGTGCCGCCGGCGATCGTCAGCATGCCGTTGCCGGCGCCATGGAGCAGCGCGAAGAGGCTGATGCCGGCGGGGCCGAGCACAGCGAGGCAACCCGCGCCGAGGGGGTGCAGCAGCGCGGCGACGCGCGCCGGGATCAGCGGGTGGAAATTACGCAGCAGGCCGAATTCGCAGAGCCTGGCGCCGACTTGCGCCGGGCCGACCAGCGCGCCGGCGGCGATCGCCGCGACCTCGGAGGCGCCCGCCCCCTCCAGCAGCCGCGGCAGATGCGCTGCCAGCGCGCCGCTGACGAAGCGCGTCGCCGCGAAGAAGAACATCAGCACCAGCATCGCCGCGCGCTGCGGATCGGGACCGCCGGCGACGTCGCCACGATCGGCGGCGCGCGGCGTCGGCGGCGCGGCCGGGGCCGGCGGGATCAGCAGCGCGTTGACCGGCAGGCAGACGACGAGGTTGAGCGCGGCCCAAAAGAGGCACGTCTCGCGCCAGCCGTAATGTGCCAGCATGAAAGCGCTGACCGGCCAGCCGATGGTGCTGGCGAACCCGGCGAAGAGGGTGATGCCGGTGATCGGCCCGCGGGCGCCGATCCCGTAAAGCCGGGTCAGCGCCGCGAAGGCCGGAACGTAGAGCCCCATCGCGGTCCCGACGCCGAGCACGAGCCAGGCGGCGCACAGCCCGGCCACTCCGTGCGCGAGGCCGAGCGCCACGAGACCGCCGGCCAGCACCGCGCTCGACAGCGCGAGCACCGGCCGGCCGCCGTGCCGGTCGATCGCCCGCCCGACGAGCGGCGCCAGCCCGCTCGACAGCAGCAGCGCCATCGAGAAGATCGCGAAGAACAGGCTTGGCGCGAGGCCGAGCGCCTGTGCGATCGGCGCGCCGAGGATCGCCGGCAGGTAGTAGCTCGACGCCCATGCCAGGGTCTGGGTCGAACCGAGCGCGACGACGACGGTGGTCTTGCCGGTCATTCCGCCAGCACCCGCCACACGAAGCTCTCGCGCACGTCGCGGTCTTCCAGTTCGCGGCTCAGCGGCACCTCGTAGCGCGCCAGTTCGACGAGCCCATCCTTGGGCACATAGGAACGGCCGGGGTCGCCGAGCAGGACGCGGGCGCCGCGGCCGGCCATGCGGCGCATCCAGGCCACGGCGCGCGAGGCCATCGGATCCTCGTAGCAGATGTCGCCGGCCAATACGACGCGCCAGCCGGCGGCGCCGCGGCTCAACAGGTCGCGCGTCTCCAGTTCGACCGTCACGTCGTTGAGCGCGACGTTGAGCACGATCGCCGCGGCCGCGAACGGATCGATGTCGGTCGCTACGACGCGCCGCGCGCCGGCCATCGCCGCCGCGATCGCGACGATGCCCGAACCCGAGCCGAAATCGAGCACCTCGCGGCCGGCGACCTCGTCGGGGTGGTCGAGCAGGTAGCGCGCCAACCCCTGTCCGCCGGCCCAGGCGAAGGCCCAGAACGGCGGCGGCACGTCGCCGATCTCTAGGGTGCGCTCGGTCGCGTGCCACAGCGGAGTGATCCGGGTTGCCAGGTGCAGGCGGATTTCCGGCACTAGCGGCGGCGACTCGACCGCCGTGTTGTCGCGCACGAACTGCGCCGGGTCGACGCGCGGCTCAGAGCGCATGGCCGAGCACGATGCCGACGAACATCAGCAGGCCGACCGTACGGTTCGCACGGAAATGCCGCAGGCAAGCGGCCGGATCGTCGAGGTTCACGGTCGCGGCCTGGCGCAGCAGGAGCAGCGCCGCCGCGATCAGGAAGGCTGTGAAAACGAACGGTTCGAGACCCGCGGCGATTGCCGCGGCGGCCCACAACGCGATCGCCGCGCCGTAGGCCGCGAAGAGGAACGGCCGCGTCCGCTCGCCGAGCGCCAGCGCGGAGGATTTGACGCCGATCCGCGCGTCGTCTTCCTTGTCCTGGTGGGCGTAGATCGTATCGTAGCCGAGCGTCCAGCAGATGCCGCCGAGATAGAGCAGCAGCGGCGGCCAGCCGAGGCGCCCCGTTGCCGCGGTCCAGCCGAGGAGGGCGCCCCAGTTGAAATTGAGGCCGAGGAACAGCTGCGGCCAATAGGTGATGCGCTTCATGAACGGGTAGGTCGCGACCAGCGCGAGCACGGCGATCCCGAGAACGATGCTGGTGCGGTTGAGGCTGAGCAGGATCGCCGCGCCGAGCGCGAGCTGCGCCGCCATGAAGACCGCGGCCTGTGCGACGGTCACCCGGCCGCTGGGGATCGGCCGGGTGCGGGTGCGCGCGACCCGTCCGTCGTACTCGCGGTCGGCGATGTCGTTGAGCGTGCAGCCGGCGCCGCGCATCGCGATGGCGCCGAGGCCGAACAGCGCGAGCAGCAGCGGGTCGGGCCACCGCGGGCCGGCGAGCGCGATCCCCCACCAGCCGGGCAGGAGCAGCAGCCAGGTGCCGATCGGCCGGTCGAGCCGGGCAAGCCGCGCGTAGGGCTCGGCCCAGCGCGGCAAGCGGCGGTCGACCCAGTCGCCGGCGCGGATGTCGGCGGGGTCGACCGCGCGATTCTCGACAACGTGGCTCATCGGTTAATCTTGGGCCTCAAGCCACGGGTTCTCAATGACCGACGCAAAGATCGCGACGCGCCTTTATATCCCCGTCGCGCTTGCCGAGGGCGGAACGGCTCCGCTGAGCGGGGGGCAGGCGCACCGGCTGCGCCATGTGCTGCGCCTCGGCGTCGGGGCGGCCGTCGCCGCGTTCAACGCGTGCAACGGCGAGTTCCGCTGCTCCGTCGCGGAACTCGGCCGCGCCGCGGGCGCGCTTGCGGTCGAGCGCCGGATTCGCGCGCCGGCGCCGGAAGCGGATCTCTGGCTGGCGTTTGCGCCGATCAAGCGGCTGCGCCTCGATTGGCTGATCGAGAAGGGCACTGAGCTCGGGGTCGGCGCGTTTGTCCCGGTGACGACCGCGCGCACCCAGCCCGAGCGGCTGAACCGCGAGCGGCTGGTCGCGCATGCGATCGCCGCGGCGGAGCAAAGCGCGCGCCTTTCGGTGCCCGAGCTGCGCCCGGTCGCGACTCTGACCGCCTTGCTCGCCACCTGGCCCGCCGATCGCCGCCTCATCGTCTGCGACGAGACCGGCGGCGGCACGCCGATCGCCGAGGCGCTCGCGGCGTTTCCGCCGGGCGCGCCCACCGCACTGTTGGTCGGCCCGGAGGGCGGGTTTAGCGACACCGAGCTTGACGCTCTGCGCAATCTCCCGTTTGTTACCCGCGCCGGGCTCGGCCCTCGCGTGCTGCGCGCCGAGACGGCGGCGCTTGCCGCTCTCGCGGTGTTCCAGGCGGTCGCCGGGGACTGGCGCTGCACCCGCCCCGGCTGACCGGTCTTGCCGATCGCCGCGTCAGCACGATCTACTGTCACGCATCTTGGAGTACGGTTGCGCGATGTCCGCCCCGCCGAAATCGCCCGGAGCGCCGATCACCGACAAGCGCCAGCTTGTCGACTATCACGCCTCCGGCAACAAGCCCCCATCCGCCTGGCGGGTCGGCACCGAGCACGAGAAATTCGTCTTCCGCCGCAGCGACCTGGCGCGCGTCCCCTATGAGGGACCGGACGGAATCGGCGCGCTGCTCCAGGGGATGCGGCGCTTCGGCTGGGATCCGGTGATGGAGGGCAACAACATCATCGCGCTCGAAAACGACGCGCGATGTTCGATCACCCTCGAGCCGGGCGGCCAGTTCGAGCTGTCGGGCGCGCCGCTCGAAACCATCCACCAGACCTGCGACGAGGTGCACGAGCATCTGCGCCAGGTGAGGGAAGTCTGCGACGAGCTGGGGCTCGGCATGATCGGGCTCGGGTTCGATCCCAAATCGCGGCGCGAGGATGTCGGCTGGATGCCCAAGGGGCGCTACCGGATCATGCGCAGCTACATGCCGAAAAGGGGCTCGCTCGGCCTCGACATGATGCTGCGCACCTGCACCGTACAGGCCAACCTCGACTACCAGTCCGAAGCCGACATGGTGAAGAAGTTCCGGGTCGGGCTGGCGCTGCAGCCGGTCGCGGTCGCGCTGTTCGCCAATTCGCCGTTCACCGAGGGCAAGCCCAACGGCTTTCAGAGCTACCGCAGCTTCATCTGGACCGACACCGACCCGGACCGCAGCGGCATGCTGCCCTTTGTCTTCGAGGACGGCTTCGGGTTCGAGCGCTATGTCGACTACATGCTCGACGTGCCGATGTACTTCGTCTACCGCGACGGCACCTACATCGACGCGAGCGGCCAGTCGTTCCGCGATTTCCTGGCCGGGCGGTTGCCGGCGCTGCCGGGCGAGATCCCGACGATCACCGACTGGGTCGACCATCTGACGACGGCGTTCCCCGAGGTCCGCCTCAAGACCTATCTCGAGATGCGCGGCGCGGATGGCGGGCCGTGGCGCCGGCTGTGCGCGCTGCCGGCGCTGTGGACCGGCCTGTTCTACGACCAGGCGGCGCTCGACGCGGCCGCCGACCTCGTGGCCGACTGGACGCACGCCGAACGCGAGGCGATGCGTGCCGAGGTGCCCAGATTGGGCCTCGACGCGCGCATCCGCAGCCGCACGCTGCGCGACGTCGCGCTCGAAGTTCTCGACATCGCCCGCGAGGGCCTGCACCGCCGCGCCCGGCGCGACCGCGCCGGCGAGGACGAGACGCATTTCCTCGACACGCTGTTCTCGATCGCTGGCTCGGGGCGCACCCCGGCCGCCGAGCTGCTCGAGGATTTCGCTGTGCGCTGGGGCGGCAAGCTCGACCGCATGTACGAGGACTACGCGTACTGATCAGCTCGGCGAACGTCCGCCGACCGGTGTGCCGGTGCTGACGCGGCCGCCGAGCGTGAACGCGTGCCAGCCCGACGGGTCGGCGAGGTCGTCGTCGGGCGCCCGGCCGGAGATCGACATCCAGCGGTCGCGGTGCCAGCTGGTCATCGCCACCTCGGCGCGGATCGTTGCGCCGGCGGCGGGCGCGGCCGTCCCGAGCAGCGCCCAGGGGATCGTCAGCTCTGCGGTGACGCGCGGCTGGTCGGCGCCGAAATAGACCGCCTCGGCGCCGTCGGGCGCGCTGCAGCCGTCCCTGATCGCCGCTGCGGCCGCGCCGGCGCACAGCACCGCCGTCATATGCTGCCAGTCGTGGTGCAGCGGGTCGCGGCTGCGCGGCGGAATGAAGAACAGCGTGAACCGCTGCGGGCCGGCGCCGGCGTCGACCCCGAGCTCGACGCGGTACGCCTCGCCGAGCGGGAACGCCCCGTCATAGGCGAACAGGTCCATGTCGTAATAGTCCTGGCCGATCGTCGCCAGGTTGAGGCCCTTCTCGCTCCACGACAGGTAGATCTCGCCGAAATCGACCGCGCCCGGCGACGGCTTGAGCGGCGGCAGCAGGCTCGCCGGCTTCGGCCAGTCGGCGAGCGAATGGTCGGCGAGCGAGATCGCGGCGCGCGGTAGCTCGACGCCGTCGCCGCTGGCGGGCTCGGCCGCGGCCGCCGCGTGGATCTCCGGCGCCCGCCGGTTGGCCGCCGCGAGCGCCTGGGTGAGCCGCTCATAGGGCCGGTCGTCGACGTCGACGAGGCCGAA